>WNFD01013896.1_pt1 | contig 10377 bp, 15 predicted proteins | sample 5400491 | NCBI WGS metagenome assembly WNFD01 (sample SAMN13153343, study PRJNA577476) | soil metagenome | isolation source: 120 cm saprolite under Douglas fir tree site 2 hole 2 replicate 2 | place: USA:California | collected 2015-04-18 | reverse complement strand
CCGTCCAGCGCGATCGTCTCGCCGGTGAGCCACTCGCAGCCGTCGGCCATGAGGAAGCTGGCGAGGTTCTGCAGCTCCTCCATGCGGCCGATGCGCCGCATGGGGTTGAGGTGCGTGGTGTCCTCGAAGCCGCCGCCGGGACGCAGGCGCTTCGCCGCGCCTTCGGTCGGAAAGGGCCCCGGCGCAATGGCGTTGAGCCGGATGCCGTGGCGTCCCCATTCGACGGCGAGCGACTTCGTCATCACGTGGAGCCCGGCCTTCGACATCGCGGAAGGCACTACATAGGGCGAGCCGGTATGGACCCAGGTGACGACGATCGTGAGCACCGAGCCCGGAACGCCGCCGGCGATCCAGCGCTTGCCGACCGCGTGCGTGACGTAGAACGTGCCGTGGAAAACGATGTTGGCGATCGCGTTGAAGCCGTTCGGCGTGAGGTCCTTGGTCGGGCTGATGAAATTGCCGGCGGCGTTGTTGACCAGGCCGGTGAGCGGGCCGCTCTCGTCCCAGATGCGCTGCACCATCGCATCGACCGCCACGGCACCATCGCATCGACCGCCGCGGCATCGCGGATATCGACCGAATGAGTGCGGATTACGCCGCCGCGGCCGGCGACCAGCTCCTTCGCGGTGTTCTCAAGCACCGCCGCGCGTCGCCCGCAAAGCCAGAGTTCGGCGCCCAGCTCGAGATATTTGGCGGCGATCTCCTTGCCGAGGCCCGTGCCGCCGCCGGTGATGAGGATGCGCTTACCCTTGAGGAGACCTTCCTTGAACATGCGCGCTTCCCGGGAGGGAAGCCCGCATTCTAAGTCCTACTTCCTGGCCGTCACCATGATTTCAACCAGCATTCCCGGCCGCCACAGGTCGGCGCGGGCGCAGGCGCGCACCGGCGGCGGCGCCGGGTGCAGCCAGTCATTCCAGACGGCGTCGTGCGCCGCAAGAAGACTCATGTCGGCGAGCCAGACCTGCACGGCGACAATGCGGGACTTGTTTGTACCCGCCACCGCGAGCAGCCGATCGACACGCTCAAGCGCCTGCCGGGTCTGCGTGGTGATGTCGCCTTCCAGTTCCGGGGTAACACCGCACAGATACACCATCTCGCCGTGTTCGACGACCCAGCTCGCCACCGCTTCAGGCAAGCGCCGGCTCAGCGGTGATCTGCAAGATCAGGACGTCGTCGCTGGCTTGCGGCGGGTAAGCCACGCGAAAGCGCGCACGATGAAGCGCGGCAACACGACAGGCGGCAACTCCGCGTTACGCGCCAGAGCTTCGTAGGTGAGCCGTATCGGTACCATGATCTGCTGGCTTGCGGTGGAAAAGCCACGCGAAAGCGGGCGCGATGAAGCGCCCCATTTCCTCTGCCCGTGCACGCCGCGCCGCGGCGTGGATCTCCGGTATTCTCGAAAAGTCGATCCTGGCCATGACTGTCCTTTCAGGCGAACGAGACTGCGGCTTCGCCGCCGAGCGCGTTGACGATCGCAACACCGAGGTGGCGCAGGCGGTAGCAGCCGCCGGGCTGCAGCACGATGTCCTTCAGCTGGTTTTCCTCGGTGATCCACACCGAGCCTTCGAGCGCACATACCGTGCTGCCGGCGCCGTCCACCACCTTGAGGGTCTGGTTCGGGGCGAGGCGCACGGCCCCGGATTTCAGCTCTAGACGCATCTGAGTCTCCTTGCGTTTGGTATGCGTAGCATGCATGCTGGCGGCGTGGCGCTCAAACGGTAAATTCTCAGGTCTGGCATGAGGAAAAGTAATGCATTACCAGGCCTCGACCTGCTCGTGGGGTTCGAGGCCGCCGCGCGCCATCTGTCCTTCACCAAAGCCGGTGCAGAGCTGTACCGGACCCAGTCGGCGGTGAGCCGCCAGATCAAGGAGTTGGAAGACCAGCTGGGCGTGGCGCTGTTCCAGCGCCGCCACCGCGCGCTCTCGCTGACCGAGCCCGGCCATCAGCTCTACGCCGCGGCAGCGCAGGTGCTGACCACGATGCGTAGCGCGACGGAGCGGCTGCGCGCGCAGTCCGGACGCCGCCGCCCGCTCTCGGTCACCACCACGAACTCGCTGGCCGCGCTGTGGCTGATCCCGCGGCTCGCCGGCTTTACCCGCGAGCACCCGGGCGTCGACGTGCGCATCACCGCCGAAACGCGCGTGCAGGACCTGGAGCGCGACGGGCTCGACCTGGCGATCCGGCACGGTCCCGCCGCGCTCGCCGGCCCCAACGCGGTGCGGCTCTTTGGCGAGCGGGTGTTCCCGGTCTGCAGCCCGAGGCTTTTGCGCGATCCCACGCGGCCGCTCAAACAGCCGGCAGATCTGAAAGATCATTGCCTGCTGCAATACGACGATCCGGACGGCCGCCACCCCTGGCTGCACTGGAAGACCTGGCTGGAAGTCGCCGGGTTGACCGATTTCAGGCCCGCGGCAACCCTTTCGTTTTCGGGCTACGAGCAGATCATCCCGGCGGCGATTGCGGGGCACGGTGTTGCCCTGGGCCGCAGTCCACTGGTCAAGGACCTTCTGCTTTCCAAGGATCTCGTTGCGCCGTTCAAGAGCACGGCCGACCCGGCGCGCGCCTACTTCGCTATCGTCGCGAAAGACGCCGCCGCCTGCGCGAGCGGGAAGGTTTTGTAGATCACCGGCTTGATCCTGCCGGCTTCGATTCGCGGCCAGATCTTCTCGCGCAGGCTGCGCGCGAGTGTGCCCTTGAATTCGACGCTGCGCGGCCGCAGCGTCGAGCCGGTGATGGTCAGGCGCTTGCGCATCAGGGCGTCGATGCTGAGCTCGGTCTTCGGCCCGCGCAGGTAGGCGATGAACACGAGGCGCCCTTCCTCGGCGAGGCATTTCAGCTCGCGCGGCACGTAATCGCCGCCCACCATGTCGAGGATCACGTTGACGCCCTTGCCTGCGGTCGCCGCCAGGACTTCCGCGGCGAAGTCCTGGGCGCGGTAGTTGAACGCTTTTTCGGCGCCGAGGCGCACGCACGCTGCGCACTTCTCGTCGGAGCCGGCGGTGGCGAACACCCGGTTGCCGGTGGCGGCCGCCATCTGGATCGCGGTCACGCCGATTCCCGAAGCGCCGCCCTGCACCAGGAGCGATTCGCCGGGCGCGAGCCTGGCGCGGTCGTAGACGTTCCCCCAGACGGTGAAGCAGGTCTCGGGGAGCGAGGCCGCCTCGATGAGCGACAGGCCTTTCGGCACCGGCAGCGCCTGCACTTCAGGCACCGTGCAGTACTCCGCATAGCCGCCGCCGTTCACCAGCGCGCACAGCTTGTCGCCGATTTTCCACAGCGTCACCGCGCTGCCTTTCGCGACGACCTCGCCGGCGATTTCGAGACCCGGCAGGTCGGAAGCGTCGGGCGGCACCGGGTAGTTGCCGCTTCGCTGCAGCACGTCGGGGCGGTTGACGCCCGCCGCAGCGACCTTGACCAGGATCTCGTGCGCCTTCGGCTGCGGCACGGGGCGCTCGCTGAGCTTCAATACTTCGGGGCCGCCGGGCTGGCTGATCTCGACAGCGCGCATCTTCGTGGGGAGCGGCATGGCGTTCGGCGATACTAATTCATCTCAAGGTCGCGCTTGCAACCTCGCGGCCGCCCAGCGCAGGTCGACATTCCCGCCGGAAAGGATCACGCCGACGCGCCGCTCCGACAGCGCGCGCGCGTCGAGCTTCTTCTCCAGAAGGGCGCACGCGGCGAGCGCGCCGGTCGGCTCGACGATGATCTTCATCCGCTCCCACAGGAAGAACATCGCGCGCAGCAGCTCGTCGTCGGTGACGGTGAGCATGTCGTCGACGTACTCGAGCACCAGCGGGAAAGTGAGCTTGCCGAGCGAGGTCGTGCGCGCGCCGTCGGCGATCGTGTCCGGGACCGGAATCACTTTCAGTGTTTTCGTCTTGAAGGACTGGGTGGCGTCGTCGCCTGCCGCGGGCTCCACGCCGACCACTTTGCAGCCGCGAAGCATGTGCCGCGCGGCGATCGCGCATCCCGACAGCAGCCCGGCCCCGCCGCAAGGCACCAGCAGATAGTCGAGCGGCCCGGCATCCTCGATCAGCTCCTTCGCCGCCGTGCCCTGGCCGGCGATGACATGCGGATGGTCGAAGGGGGGAATGAGGCTGAGGTTTTTTTCCTTCGCCAGCCTCGACGTCACCGCCTCGCGCTTTTCGTCTTTCTGGTAGAGCACGACTTCGGCGCCATAGCCGCGCGTGGCGTCGAGCTTCACCTGCGGGGCATTCGCGGGCATGACGATCAGGGTTTTTACATTCAATATTTTTCCCGCCAGAGCGACGGCCTGGGCGTGGTTGCCGGAGGAAAAAGCAATCACGCCGCGGCGCTTTTCCTCGGGCGAAAGCTGCGCAAGGGCGTTGTAGGCGCCGCGAAACTTGAAGGCGCCCATGCGCTGGAAGTTCTCGCACTTGAAGAACACCCTGGCGCCGGTGAGCGCGTCGACGGTGCTCGAGCTGAGCACCGGGGTGCGCTTCGCCTGCGCGCGGATGCGCTCGTGCGCCGCGGCGACGTCGTCGAAGGAGACCGGGGACCTGAGCGGAGGCATGGGCGAATTGTAGAATGACCGCATGGACTACTCCGCGTACCAGGACCTGAAAATCCGCCGCCTCGAGCCCGGCATCCTCGAAATCGTCATGGGCGAGGAGGGCGGCAAGCTCTCGGTCACCACCGCGCGCATGCATGCGGAGCTGGCGCGCATCTGGCTCGACGTCGACCTCGATCCCGACACGCGCGTCGCGATCCTGCGCGGCGCGGGGAAGGGTTTCTCGGCCGGCGGCGATCTCGCCATGGTGGAGGAGATGACGCGCGACTTCGCCGTGCGGGCGCGCGTCTGGCGCGAGGCGCGCGACCTGGTCTACAACCTGATCAACTGCTCGAAGATGGTGGTCTCGGCGATGCACGGCCCGGCGGTCGGCGCGGGGCTGGTGGCGGGCCTGCTCGCGGATATCTCGATCGCGGCGAAGAACGCGCGGCTCATCGACGGCCACACGCGCCTGGGCGTGGCGGCAGGCGACCACGCGGCCATCGTCTGGCCGTTGCTCTGCGGCATGGCGAAGGCGAAGTACTACCTGCTGCTGTGCGAGCAGATCAGCGGCGAGGAGGCGGAGCGGCTGGGGCTCGTTTCGCTCACCTGCGAGGAGGCCGAGCTGCAGGCGAAGGCGCTCGAGGTGGCGCGCAAGCTCGCTGCCGGCGCGCAGACGGCGTTGCGCTGGACCAAGTACTCGCTCAACAACTGGCTGCGAATGGCCGGCCCGACGTTCGACGCCTCGCTCGCGCTCGAGGTGCTCGGCTTCACCGGCCCCGAAGCGAAGGAGGGCGTCGCTTCGCACCGCGAGAAGAGAAAACCGAATTTCCCGTCCGAGCCTAGGGATTTTTAGCTGCGCAAAGCCGTTCCAGGTCTTTCGCGATGGCGCCCGGGTCGGGGCCGACTGTCCGTCCCATGGAGGTGAGCAGCACGCGCACCGGCAGGTCGACGAGGGTCGGCTCGGGGTGATCGCGCAGGTGCGCGACGTTCTGCAGCGCCGGCACCACGCGGCCGCTGCGTACGCCGGCAAACTCGTTTTCGAGCCCGTGAACGATCGCAGCCTGGGCGCGGGCGATTCCGATCAACAGTTCCGCGAGCTGCTGCGCCGAGATCTCCATGGTGCCTCCCTGGGTGCGTTGCGGCGATGGTAGCATCCCGGCGATGTTTTCCTGGAAGCGGCCCGCTAATCTCGGCGTGAGAAACGCTCGCCTTGCGCCGTGCAGGCGCACGCCCAACTGCGTCTCCTCGCAGGCCGATCCCGGCGACGCGGAGCACTACGTCGCGCCGATTCCTTTCAAAGGAGATGCAATCGCGGCGGTGCGGCGGGCGGTGCTAGGCATTCCACGTACAACCATCATCCAGACCCGAACGAATTATCTTTACGCGGAGTTCCGCACGCCGTTGATGCGCTTCGTCGACGACGTCGAGTTCTTCCACGACGACAAGGCGGGGGTGATCCACGTGCGCTCGGCTTCGCGCGTCGGACGCCGCGACTTCGGGGTCAACCGCGAGCGCATGGAACATCTGCGCTCGCTCCTCAGCGCTTCGGCTGCGCGATCACCTCGAGGAGATGTCCCATAGTCTGATCGGCCCAGTACTCGGGGTCGCTGTCGATCTGCTGGTCGCCTTTGGCGCGTAGCGCTGCGTCGACTCGGTGGCGCTCGCAGAAGGCGTGCCAGTACTCCTTGATCTCGTCTGGCGTCATGGGAATCATCGCTGAACCCCCGGCTTCAGAGACTGATCAGGTCCCTTGGGTAGGGCTCGACGCCGGCGGGCAGCGTGCGCGGCGGGTGGCGGCGCAGCATCTCGCTCGCCTGCCCCTGCGCCACGGCATGAGCGTAGCGGATGTTTTTCTTCATCTCGTCGAGATACAGGTTGGCGCCCCCGAAATGGCGTGCCGCGTATTCGTAGGCGCGCGCGAGCTGCAGGTCGAGGCGCATCAAGGCGCCCTGGTAGAAGCCCGGGGTCTTCTGCACGAGGTCTTCGCCCGAGGCGAACGACGGCAGCGTGCGGCTCACGGCAAGCTTGCGCCCGGCGAGGCGCGCGAGCGCGAACTCGGGATAAAGGCGGTCGCGGCATTTCTCCAGGTAACAGCGGTCCGCCATCTGCGCGAGGATGTCGGCGGTGCCCAGCATCTGGCCGACGCGCCGCAGCAGCGTGTCCGAGAGGCGGATCATTTCCGGCGGCCTCTCATAGCCGGTGTAATGCACCAGCGTCCCGGCGACGTGCGCCAGCCCATCGCCGAGACCGAGGCTGCGCACGTAGCGGCGCAGGAACGCCGCGCTGCGTGAAACGTGCGTCAGCGTGTACTCGGCGCCATAGCGGTGGCGCCGGTCGTTGCGCCGGCGCAGGTAGCCGAAATCATGGAACAGCGCGGCGAGAACGCCGGCGATAAACACTTCGCGCGTCATGGGCTCGTCGCCGTTCCTGCGGCTGCGCTGGTAGCCTTCGATGAGGCGCGCCATCGCGAGCGTCACGTCGAGGACGTGCTGGATGTCGTGATAGCCGGTATCGCAGGCGCAGTATTCCGGGTGGGCACCGGCGTACATCGCCGCGGCATCGCCGAAGGCGCGCTCCAGCTCGGGCACGCGCGCGTCGTTGAGCAGGCTCCTGGAGAGACGGACCACCTCGGCGCCCACCGCGGCGGGATCGGTCGTGCGGACTGAGTCGGTGACGTCGTGGTCGTTGCGGCGCATCGGGGGGCTTTTCGCTCGCCAAGTATAGGGATACGATGCCGCAAAGGGCATGAAGTTTTTCACAGGTGACGGACTTCCCTCTGACCGAAGAGGAAAAGGCGCAGATCCAGCAGCGCCTTCACGTTCTCGAGATCGAGCACCACGACCTCGATGACTTGATCGACCGCCTCGCCGGCGACCCGGCCCAGGACCAGCTGCAGCTGCAACGCCTGAAGAAGCGCAAGCTGTTCCTCAAGGACCAGATCGCCAAGCTGCGCACGCGGCTGATTCCCGACATCATCGCGTGATCGCGCTCATCCAGCGCGTCGCCGAGGCCAGCGTCGCCGTCGGCGGCGAGACAGCGGGCGCGATCGGCCCCGGCGTGCTGGCGCTGGTCGGCGTCGAGCGCGGCGACGGCGAAGCCGAGGCCGGGCGTCTCGCGGAACGCGTGCTCGGCTACCGCATCTTCCCGGATGCGGCGGGCAGGATGAACCTGTCTTTGCGGGACATCCGCGGACAGCTGCTGGCGATCCCGCAGTTCACCCTGGCGGCCGACACCCACAGCGGCGCGCGCCCGAGCTTTTCGAGCGCCGCCTCCCCCGACGAAGGGCAGCGGCTGTTCCTGAAATTCGTGGAAAAGGCGGGCGAGGTCGTGCCGCGCGTCGCCACGGGACGCTTCGGCGCCCACATGAAAGTCAGCCTCGTGAACGACGGGCCGGTGACCTTCTGGCTGCGGGTGCCGCCGAAGAGTAAGTCCTGAACACCGCCGGCGAGACGATCTCGATCATCTCGAGGTCCTTCGAGTGCTCGAGCTCGCGGTGGCGGATTCGGGGCGGCTGGTAGAAGCAGCTGCCTGCCTTCATCTTCACCTTGCCGACGCCCTCGTACTCGAACAGCGCCCAGCCCTTGAGCACGTACACGAACTGCAGGTCGCAGTCGTGCCAGTGCCACTCGCCGTGCGGCGCCTTGGCCGGGCGGGCGCGGATGACGTGCGCGACGACCTTGCCTCGCGTGGCGCGCTCGATGCCGAGGTCGCGATATTCGAAGTAGCCGCGCAAGCCGCGTCTTGAAAAGGAGCGCTTCCTGAAATGAGAAACCGTGAAGGGCGTCGCGCGACTCACGCGGGGAATTCTAAGGTAAGCTGACCGAGATGTTCGAGCAGTTCATCGGCACCAAGCCCGTCGAAGACCGGCATCGCATCGATGTCGCATGCCTCGAAGAGTATCTGAAGCTCCGGGTGCGCGGGCTCGAGCAGTTCAAGGGCGGCCAGTCCAATCCCACCTACCGCATCACCGCCGCCGACGGGCGGCGCTTCGTGCTGCGGCGCAAGCCCCCCGGCAAGCTGCTGCCCTCGGCGCACGCGGTCGAGCGCGAATACCGCGTCATCCACGCGCTGCACACCGCCGGTTTTCCCGTGGCGCGGCCGCACGCGCTGTGCGAGGACGAGTCGGTGCTCGGCACGGCCTTCTACGTCATGGACTTTGTCGAGGGTCGCGTGCTGTGGGATCAGTCGCTGCCGGGAATGACGCGGGCGCAGCGCCGTGCCCTCTGGGACGAGCTGAACCGCGTCATCGCCTGCCTGCATGCGCTTGACTATCGCCGCATCGGGCTCGAAGGCTTCGGCAAGCCGGGCCACTACATCGAGCGCCAGATCGCACGCTGGACCAAGCAGTACCAGGCTTCCGTGACCGAGCGCATCGAGGCGATGGACAACCTCATCGGCTGGCTGCCGGAAAACATTCCGCCTGAGACCGGGACCGCGGTGGTGCACGGCGACTTCCGGCTCGACAACGCGATTTTCCATCCGACCGAGCCGAAGATCCTCGCCGTGCTCGACTGGGAGCTGTCGACGCTCGGCGATCCGCTTGCCGACTTCGCCTATCACTGCATGAGCTGGCACATCCCGCCGGGCGCTTTCCGCGGCATTGCCGGTCTGGACTTGCATGATTTGGGGATTCCGAGTGAAGAGCAGTACGTCGCCACGTATTGCAAAAGAACCGGGCGCGAAGGCATCGATCGATCGCATTGGGACTTCTATCTCGCGTACAACCTGTTCCGGATGGCCGCGATCCTGCAGGGGATCCTGCAGCGCGTGGTCGACGGCACGGCTGCAAGCGCGCACGCGCGCGACGCCGGCATGCGCGCGCGGCCGATGGCCGAGCTGGGCTGGAGGCAGGTCGAAAAGATCCTGAGGAGAGCAGCGTGAACTTCGATTACACGCCGAAGGTGCAGGAGCTGAGAAAGAAGCTCGCCGCCTTCATGGACGAGCAGATCTATCCGAACGAGCACAGGTGGCACGAGCACGTGAGGAGCGAGCGGCGCTGGGAGCCGGTGCCGGTCATCGATGAGCTGAAGCCCAGGGCCAGGGCGGCGGGCCTGTGGAACCTGTGGCGCCCCAGGACCCATGGCGGCACGCTCACCAACCTCGAATACGCGCCGCTGTGCGAGATCATGGGACGGGTGCATTGGGCGCCCGAGGTCTTCAACTGCTCGGCTCCAGACACCGGCAACATGGAGACCCTGCTCAAGTACGGCACGCCCGAGCAGGTGAAGCAATGGGGCGAGCCGCTCCTCGAGGGCAAGATCCGCTCGGCGTTCCTGATGACCGAGCCGAACGTCGCCTCCTCGGATGCGACCAACATCCAGACGCGCATTCTTCGGGAAAAGGCGGGCTCCGGCGACCACTATGTCATCAACGGCACCAAGTGGTGGTCGAGCGGGGCGGGCGACCCGCGCTGCAAGATCTACATCGTGATGGGCAAGACCGACCCCGACAACGCGTCGCGGCACAGCCAGCAGTCGATGCTGCTGGTGCCTGCCGGCACGCCTGGAATCAAGGTGCTGCGCCACCTGCCGGTGTTCGGCTACGACGATGCGCCGCACGGCCACATGGAGATCGAGCTGAAGGACGTGCGCGTGCCGGTGTCCAACGTGCTGCTGGGCGAGGGCCGCGGCTTCGAGATCGCGCAAGGGCGCCTCGGGCCGGGAAGGATCCATCACTGCATGCGCCTGATCGGCCAGGCCGAAGCGGCCCTCGAGAAGATGTGCAAGCGGGCCACCGCACGCGTGGCGTTCGGGCGACCCGTAGCCGACCAGGGCGTGACGCGCGAGCGCATCGCCGAGGCGCGCATCATGATCGACGCCGCGCGCTACATGGTGCTGAACGCGGCGTGGAAGATGGACACGGT
>WNFD01037018.1_pt1 | contig 10378 bp, 9 predicted proteins | sample 5400491 | NCBI WGS metagenome assembly WNFD01 (sample SAMN13153343, study PRJNA577476) | soil metagenome | isolation source: 120 cm saprolite under Douglas fir tree site 2 hole 2 replicate 2 | place: USA:California | collected 2015-04-18 | reverse complement strand
AGAACTCGAACTTCGCCAGCGCCTGCGCAGACAAGTAGCCTTTGATCTCAACGTACGTGCCGTCTGCCAACCGAAAGTCCGGGATCCAGCGCATGAGCTTGTCTGCGTACTCGTAAGGGAAGACCTCGAGGTTGCGCTCGAACGGGATGTCGTGGTCGAGCGCATAGGCAACGAAGACTAACTCATAGGTACTGTCACACCAGTAACCGCGAAACCAGCCCTTCTTGCCCCGCCCTGACCCCCGCTCGTAACCGCCGAGTCCGCGCCGTAGCGCGACCTGCGACAACTTTGCCCGTCGCGCCGCCTCGAGTTCCGGCGAGTTGGCAAGTGCCTGCTGCGCGAAGCGCATGTTGGCCAAGGCCCCTGCGAATTGCCGCTGCGCGAGTTCCGCCGAGTACATCTCGGCCCAACTCAAGCCTCGGTTCCAAGCAACCTTGCCCGCCATCCCCCGAGGATGGGCCCGCCCCGCCCACGGATTCGTGCCGCGCTTTACAGCCGCGTTCTTCTCCCGCATTGCCGGACACTGCGCGACGAACTCCGCGCACAGGAACCGCCCGTTCTTGAGCTGCCTTATTGCTGCACGCCCGCAGCCGAAACCGCATAGGACTTCAGACATGTCATCCCCAGTGGAAAATGATGGTTTGCTTGCCAAACCATCTACATTTCGCAGTTCGGGGGCGTGGAGCTCACCCGAAGGGCCGCAACGGAGCGAGGCGAGCGAAGTGGAGGAGCCGCGCAGCGGCTTGACGCCACGGTGGGGGCGGAGCCCCCGAGGCGTTGCTGCGCGGGTGAAGGGTCAATTAGAATACCTGTTCTACCACATGTCTGGCGAGACAGGCGCAAATGCCTGACAGGCTGTACGACGCGATCCTCACAGCGATAAACAAGCCGCTTGACGGTGAGCTATTTGAACAATGTGCGGTCGACCTGCTGCGACAGCACTACTACGCATCGCTGCGACCCGTCGAAGGTGGCCAGGACGCAGGGATGGACGGAATAGGCGAACTACCGGATGGTGAGGAGTTCTTTCTCGTTTCGACTGTTTCCGAGGACGCGCGAGCCAACCTCGACCGGAATATTCGAAGTTATCTCGACGCGGGAGGAGATCGTCGCACCGTCGTCTTTGCCACCAGCCGTGTCATCAGCGGGCAGGCGCAAATGAGGCTCAAACGGTACCTCCGCGCAGAGTTTGGTGTCGACCTTCGACGTGTTCATGCGCGGGGCGACTTTGTCCAGTTGCTCTACCGCCATCCACAGTGGCGCATCGATCTGCTTGGAATTCCGGGCGTCGCTCGAGCACTAACGCGTGTCCCAATGAGCTGGCGACCGACTGTCGTCTCGCGGCCAATCGGGAGAGATCAGGATCTGAGCAAACTGCGATCAGTCACTGGCGATCTGGTTCTAATTGGGAAGCCAGGGATCGGCAAGACATTTTTGCTTGAAAGCTTGATGGATGAGGATTGGGGCCTCTTCGATGCGGGCTGGGACATTCCGGACCTCGAAGAAGCCATCCGCGAGTTCCTGCCACATCGCGTCGTAATCGACGATGCGCACCTCGTGCAAGAACGAATTGCCCGCGTCCGTCAATTGCGCCGCGAAATGGGTGCAATGTTCGACATCGTCGCTGTCGCGTGGCCGGGGGAGCAAACCGATGTGGCAGCCGCGCTGCCAGGATCATCAAAACACATGGTTTTCGAACTCGATCGCAGCCAAATTCTCGAGGTCATTCGAGACGTCGGGATCGACGGTCCACCGGACCTTCAGGCGTTGATACTTGACGAGGCTATGGGGCGGGCCGGCTTGGCCGTCAGCCTCGCTTACGCGTACATCAGCGGAAATGCGCGTGATGTTGCAACGGGTGAGGCGCTTGGGAACGACCTCGTCAGTTGGCACGCTCGAGTCGTCGGAAGCGAAAGTCGCTACGTCCTCGCATTCCTCGCGTTGGCAGGCGGTAACGGCGCCACTGTGAAGCAGCTATCGGAAGCTCTCAGCTTGCCTCCACTCAGAGCCAATGATGTCGTTCGAGGACTTGCATCTGGTGGAACATTGGACGAGATCCTCTCTTCGCGCCCGCAAGCACGTCTGCGAGTTCAGCCTGAGATCTTTCGTTATGCGCTCGTACGGGACGTGTTCTTCGGCGGCCCCGGTTCTCTTGACGTGGCTGAGGTCGTGACACATCTGGAGCGTCAGTCGGATGCCGTTATTCCTATTGTGGGCGCGATTCACCGGGGCGCAAGCGTTAGTCGCGACTTTCTGTTGAACTTGGTCGATCCGGGCGACGACCAAGCCCTCGTCGCATATGCGTTGCTTGGCACACACGAAACGCAGCAATCTTTAGAGTTGGCGCCGCTCCACGCGAAGTCGATTGCGCGTGCCGCATACGATGCAGGACTCGGCCAGGCGGACGTTCTACCGCTTTTGATGGACTTCGCGGTTGGAGACTTACGGCCGGAGAACAGTGCCCCTGATCATCCGCTCCGGATTGTCGGAGACTACCTGCGCGGTCCGCATGGGAGCCTTGCGGCTCGAACCCTCGCAGTCTCCATCGCTGAGCGCTGGATTCACGATGCAAGACCGCCTGACGTTGGACTCCGTGTCATCGCACAGGCGCTTTACCCAGGCACACGCCATGTCTACTCCGATCCGGCATTGGGCAATAGGATCACGATCCGAGATGGAGTATTGGCTGAGCCGGATCTTCAGGCGTTATCGCGTCTTTGGGATTCAATGATCGATTGCGTACAGCGAGTGCAATGGCCGTCGTACGGGCCTGTCGCCGATGCGTTGCACGCCTGGGTATATCCGAGCGCGCTTGTGCATGGACACGGACCCGGCGAAGCAAGTGCTCGGTTTCTTCAAGGGGTAGCAAAAGAAGTCATTGCGCAACTTGCCGTCATTTGGCACGAACATCCTGGTGCGCTTCAGCAGTTGCGGAACTTCGTGGCCAGTGCCAAGTTGGAGTTGAACATCGCAGTACCGTCCGACTTTGAGGCGATCTTTCCCGCCGCATGGGACGGTAGCGAACGTCGCGGTGGCCACACTGGTTGGGAAAGTCGCATCCAGCAGGCGTTGGTCGATCTCGTAGCTGAATTGAGACTCCTGCCTGCCGAGGACATCGCGATGCGACTCACGTCGGCGGATAACGAAGCCGCGATGGCACGTATTAGCTTCCCGCGACTGACGGATCGAGTCGCAGATGCGATTGCCAGCGAGATGGAGGCACCAGAACTGTTGTTGAGCGCACTCGAACACCATGACGCCCGCCCAGACGTTCTTCTGCCCGTCTTCGCTCGAGTCGTCGACAACGGACGCCGCGGCTGGGAGTCGACATTCGAACAACTGTTGAGCAACGAAAGAACACGCGGAGCAGCAGCGGTAGTCGCTTTGACAAAAACCATTGACCCACAGCTAAAGCGCGCCGCCATCCGCCATTTGAACCAGGCCCACGTCGGGCTAATAGACACTCTTGTAATCAGGGGTGAAGTGAATGCCGATACAGTCAATCTCCTATTGGATGCACCTGACCAATTTATTGCGCGCGAAGCGGCAGTTGCGTTGGCGCAACCGTCTGGGGCTATTAGTCGGACGGATCTGAGCGATGCGGCCTATGCCCGCTGGCGCCAAGTCGTCGTTCGGAGTCCAGCTGACGAGTACTGGTACACAGTAATCCTGAAGCGCGACGAGAAGCTATTCTTGGATTGGCTAAAGTTCCTGTTCGAGCGGGTTCGTCAGGATCCGTTGTCCATCGAGTTTATGCACGAGAGCCTACTGAGAGCCGTAGGAGAGTTGCCGTCCCAGTTGCGCGCGAGGGTCATACGCGCGCTTCCTGCAGACGCCGAACTGATAGTTGTGGCACGTCGTTGCCGCTGCAGGATCACTCCTGGAGACATGGTGGGGTGACGAGAGCGCGCACTGGCAGCAGAAGATCGATGCTTTCGAGGCGTTGCGCAGGAGTTCGGACGAAGCTGTCGCTATCCGTGCGCGCATTATCCACGCCGCAGTCGAGCTGTACTCGCAACGCCGCGACAGGGCGTTAGAGGAAGAACGACGCGAACGGATCTTTGGTCAATCCTGACGAGACTCGAGAGCCACTTTTCTAGGGAAAAAGAAATTCAAGACGCGCTCGTTAAGCCGCTCCGACATCCCTCCGAGAAGTGATTTTACTCATAGAGGGCGGTGAGGTTCCTGCCGTACGTTCGCCAGACATATTCGAACATGTCATGCATCCTGGCCTGGGTGGTAAGGACAAGCAGTGGCCGATAGAAAAATTGGAACTTGGCGAGCGCCTGGGGGCTCACGTAGCCCTTCACCTCAATGTAAGTACCGTCCGCCAAACGGAAGTCAGGGATCCATCGCTGGAGTCGGCCCTCGAACTCGTACGGAAATACTTCCAGATTGCGCTCCAGTTCTATTTCGTGGTCCAGGGTGTAGATCACGAATACGAGCTCGTAGGTGCTGTCGCACCAGTAGCCTCGGTACCAGCCTTTCTTGCCGCGCCCTGAACCACGCTCGTAACCTCCAAGCCCTCGCTGGCGCCGCTTTTGACAGTTTCGCCGGCCGAAGCTGTTCGCACTCGGGCGAGTCTCAAATCTACAAATCGCAATTCGGGGGCGTGGCGCTCACCCCCAGGGCCGCAACGGAGGACGCCAAGTGGGGCTTCGCCTCGGGACCAAGCCACGCCCGCCAAGATAGACTTCACCAAAAAGTGGGGGGAGCAGTGGCGGTAGTTTCCGACAAATATCGCGGTACGACAACCTACCACCTAGTCTTCAGCGAACTAATTAGCGCCGCTCAACATGGCGGTGTCACTAGCTACCAGGAAGTAGCGTCGATTATGGGGCTCCCTATGCAAGGGAACCACATGGCCGCCGAAGTTGGGCAGATGCTGGGAGAGATATCCGAAGATGAGGTCGCGCAGCATCGGCCAATGCTCAGTGCAGTGGCAGTCAATACAGCGGGACAACCGGGCTCAAGCTTCTTCGGGCTCGCCAAACAAATGGGCCTTCTGAAAGATGAATCGGACGCGGCAAAGCGGCAGTTTTGGGAGCGAACGAAAGCTGAGGCTTATGGGGCGTGGCGCAAGAAATTCAAGCCCATTTGAGCCACTCGGCGTCACCCGCGCTTGACCCGGCTGAGTGCGCTGGGAACCCAAGACGGACCCGATCGGCCTCTCCGGCATCCCTCCGTCCAGGATTCTAGCGCGTACAGTCTGGGTATCCGGGGCAACGCTTGCCGCTTAGGGAGAACGCTCATGCCACACCAGTTGGAAGATCTCGAGATTGTTAATGGGCTGGTGACGTGCGCATGGAATTGCTGCGGCCGTCCGACTACAGCAGCGCAAGCCAGGGAGAGGGGTCGGGGAAGGTGCGCTGGACCCTCGAGAGTGACGGGCGGACGGTTAGCAACGTCGGCTGGAGTTATCAAGAGGGGGACGCGGCGCTGAAGGATCACATCGCCTTCTACTGGAACAAGCTCGACGCCTGGTTCGAGGAGGACGAGCAGGTCTACGTTCATCCGCGCGATCCGCACAAGCGGGACGACGTGATGGCCAGCTCGCGGCACGTCAAGATCGTCGTCGAGGGCGAGGTCATCGCCGAGACGCACCGACCGCACCTGCTGTTCGAAACCGACTTGCCCACGCGCTATTACATCCCGCAAGTCGACGTGCGGCTTGATCTGTTGGAGAGTACCGAGACGACCTCGCAGTGCCCATACAAGGGGCGGGCGGTGTACTGGTCCATTCGGGCCGGCGACAAGGTGCACAAAGACCTGGTCTGGAGCTATCCCTTCCCCATCGCGGAGTGCACCAAGATCGCGCAACTGATGGCCTTCTTCAACGAGAAGCTCGACATCTACGTCGATGGCCAACTGGAGCCCAAACCCAAGACTAACTGGTCCTAGCACTACTTCGTGGGCGTGAGATATCCGTGACGCCTCCGTGATGTCAAGTGGGCTACCGGTGGCTTCCGGTCAAGCTGTAGGGTGGCGACGTGGCCAGCGTGGTGGTGGCGGACCTGGATGCGGAGGTTCTGGCACGACTGGACGAGTACGCCTCCGAGTTCATGGCCGACTTCGGGCTGATCATCCGCCGCTACTGGGCTGGTGTCTACCTGCAGGGGCTGATGCTGGATGGCGAGCGCAAGAGTATCCAGCCACTTGCTCAGCGAGTGAACGTGCCAGGTTGGCACGGCGACACCATGCAGGCGCTGCAGCAATTCGTCAATCAGAGTCCGTGGGACGAGCAGGCGGTGCTGCGCACGTATCGGCGACTGTTGGCGATGTCGCTGGCCGATGCGACTGGAGTGATCGTCATCGACGACACTGGCTTTGCCAAGAAGGGCCGTCATTCGGCTGGAGTCGCGCGGCAGTACTCCGGTACCCTGGGCAAGACGGACAACTGCCAGGTAGCGGTCTCGCTGCACTACGCAGCACCGAACGGCGACTATCCGTTGGCGCTTCGCCTGTACCTGCCGGACTCGTGGATCAGCCAGCCGGAGCGGATGCAGGCCGTGCGGGTACCAGCAGAGACGCAGGTGCCGTGCACCAAAGGCGAAATTGCCCTGGACCTGCTCGACCAGGTGCGCGCCGAAGGACTGGAGCATCAAGCGGTAGTCGCGGATGCCGGCTACGGGCTGAGTATGGACTTCCGTCGCGGCCTGGAAGACCGCCACGAACAGTATGTCGTCGGCATCGCTGGCCGGGAAGCCGTCTTCAGCGAGCCGCCCACCTGGGCAATCGGGTCCGATACTCAACGTGGGCGACCTCCGACACGCCGCTACGTGGCGGTCGACACACCGGCGCCAGTGGCCGTCAAGCAGCTGGCGGAGACCCTCGAGCGCACGCCGCTCAGCTGGCGGCAGGGAACCAAGGGGCCGTTGCACGCCGAGTTCGCGTGGGTGCGCGTGTGGCCAGCCCACCGCTGGCAGCACGGCCGGGCCGCCGATGACGTACCCGACCTGGAGTCCGAAGCGCGCTGGCTGCTGGTCGAATGGCGGACTGACGGCTCGATCCGCTACGCGTTGTCCAACCTGGCGGATGAGACGCCAATGCTGGAGGCGGTCGGGCTGTGGAAGACGCGCTGGCAGGTCGAGCAGGGCTACCAACAGCTTAAGGAAGAGCTGGGGCTGGACCATTTCGAGGGGCGCTCCTGGCCCGGCTTCCACCACCACGCCACACTGTGTTTCCTGGCGTATGGCTTTCTGGCCCTGGAGCGCTTGCGTGGCACGCCGACGGTGCCGGATGACGTGCTGGAGGACGAGTCGGCGAGCCCTTTCCAAGCGTAGCTTCGGACGCCAAGACACCACGGCATCGATACACGCTGCCGGCGGTTCGACGTGCTCTGCAATGTTGGCTGGCTTGCCCATGCCCATTCGACTGCCCGGCCTGCAGAGCCAAGTACACCTACACATCAGGATTTACGTAACACCTAACGAAGTAGTACTAGGAGCGCGGCCGGAAAGGGGTAGGGGGCTTCCGGCCAGGATGGGTCCTGAGGTAGGTTAGGCAGAGCAGGTCAGATCGAAAGGGAGCGGACGGAGCATGCTCGGTGAGCGGTCGGCGCAGCGCGGACTGTTTGAGGCGGACGCGATGTTTGCGGACTTCGTCGGCAGACGAAACTTTTACGGGTTCCTGGCCTCGCAACGGGATGAGTTGTTCCGCGACGCGGACTTCGCGGCACTGTATTGCTCCAACAACGGGAGGCCGAGTGTGCCGCCCGGCCTGCTGGCCACAGCGCTGGTGTTGCAAGCCTACGACGGGGTGTCGGATGACGAAGCCAAACAACGTGCTGACTACGACCTGCGTTGGAAGGTGGCGCTGGGCATCGAATTGGACGTGCGGCCGTTTGCGAAGAGCACGCTCCAGGAGTTTCGAGCGCAACTGATCGTGCACGACCAGACCCGCGCCATCTTCCAGCGGAGTCTGGAGATAGCCAAGCGGCGCGGGGTGTGGAAAAAGGGGCATCCGCAGCACGAGCGGCAACACATGAAGCTGGCGCTGGATACGACGCACATTCTCGGACGTGGTGCCGTCAAGGACAGCTACAACCTGTTGGCGGATGGCATCGTCGAGGTGCTGCGCGCGCTGGCCAAGCTCGTGGCGTGCGACCTGATGGAATTGGCCGAAGAGGTGGGTTGTGCGCGCTATGTGCTGGGGCCGAGTCTCAAGGGCCAAGCGGACGTGGATTGGACGGACCCGAAGGCGCGCCAGCGCTTCTTGGCGGAGATCGTGGCTGACGCTGAGCAGTTGCTGGAGTTGGTGCGTGGGACGCGATCCGACCTGACCAAGGACAGCCCCGAAGATAAGGAGTTGGTCGCGGCGGCCGAGGTGCTGGCGCGCATCCTGGGCCAGGACATCGAGCGCGACGAGCATGGACCACGCTTGAAGCGAGGCGTGGCGCCGGATCGGCTGATCTCGGTGCATGACCCCGAGATGCGGCACGGACGAAAAAGCAGCAGCCACCGGTTCAACGGGCACAAGGCGCAGGTCGCCGTGGACACAGACTCGCAGTTGATCACGGCGGTGGAGGTGCTGCCCGGCAACGCACCCGATGCGGAGAAAGCGCTGGAGGTGGTCGAAGCCAGCGAAGCAGCAACCGGCTGCGAGGCGGTGGAGGTGATTGGCGACTGCGCCTACGGAGCTGGCGAAACACGGGCGGAATTCGCGGCGAGTGGACGGACACTGGTCGCCAAAGTGCCAGAGATATCCAACCAGGGCTACTTTGCTAAGACCGAGTTTCAGATCGATCTGGAGGCAGGCACGTGCACCTGCCCGAACAACCAGCAGACACGTGAGTTTCGAGCAGCTAAAGGTGGCGGTGGGATGTTCGTCTTTGCCACTGAGACGTGCGCGGCGTGCCCACTTCGGTCCCAGTGCACGCGGGGACAGGGCGGTCGAACGGTCTTCGTCCATCCGCAGGAGGCCTTGCTCCAGCGAGCGCGCGAATTCCAGGCCAGTGCGGCGTTCGACGAAGCGCGACGGCGACGTCAGGTGGTAGAGCATCGGATCGCACGCCTGGCGCAACTCGGCATTCGCCAGGCGCGCTACTTCGGGCGCACCAAGACCTTGTTCCAGGTGTGCCTCGCAGCGGCAGTCGCCAACCTGACGCTGCTGGCGGCGACCTCCAGTGCGGCATCGACCGCCGAATCCGTGACGTTGGGCGCCTTGTTGGCCATTCTGGTGGCCTTGTTGGGCCTGAGGAGGCGCGTTGTGCGCTTCCGGCTCGTTGCCCTTGGCCACGATCTCTCCGATCACCTCGACCAGCCCATTGGTCACTTCCACGCGATCATCCGCCCTCTAACACCCCCTTGTCGGCCGGGCTTCTAGGAGTTGCTCCGCAGCTCCGATCGCAGCCGCCCATCGAAGCTGGGCAACAGGGAGGGAATCGGTAATGTCCGCAAAGGCCAACAAAGCCCGCAGCCGTCGAGCTGAGTTGGGCATGCATCACCAGCTGTTCGTGAGCACCCTTGGAGTACTCGTCGCGCTGCTCGTCTCGGTTGGGGCGGTCTCGGCGCAGCCACAGGACCCCGAATCTGTGTTCGGGGCGTTTGAGGCCGCGTTCAACGCCCATGACGAAGAGGCGACGCTCATCAGGTTTGCCGATGACGGGGTGGTCAGAACCACACCGCCGTCGCCTGGCACGACGGGGGTTTTCTCCGGGAAGGACCAGATCCGCGCGTGGCTGCGAGGCGCTCTGGCGCAGGGAAACGTACACGAGGAGTCCAGCAGCATCCAGGTGGCGGGAAACACTGTAACCGCCCTGTCCAGGACCGCCACGGATGCGCTCAAGCAGTTGGACGCCTCGCCCGCGGAAAGCAATGTTGAGGTGGTCATCCAAACGGGCAGGATAAGCGGGGTTGGCGAGGACGCAGGCCGCACCAGCGCAGGCGCCCAGCGCGCTGCCGCGCACCGGGGACGTCCCGAGCCCCATCGCAGGCGCGCTGGGGCTCGGAGCCGTGCTGCTGGCTGCGGGGCTGGCGCTGAGACGGTGGCGGGGCTCGGGGTCTTAGTCGCAGTGCCTTGAAAGGAAGTTGTTCATATGAAAATGCCAAAGGTCGGATTCGCTTGGCTGGCGCCAGTGGCGGTGCTCATTTCTCTGCTCGTAGTCCCGGGCACGTACGCGGCCCGGCAAACTGACGATACGCGCGTCGCATCGGCGAGCGGAAGTCTCGCCATTGTGGCCTCGGTGCCACAGAGACGCGAGGTCGTCGACGGGCAGTTGTTGTTCGAGGTGCTCAATACGATCAACTTCACCGGGACTCTCGCAGGAACAAGCCTGTGCGTCACTTCGGGACGGGTCAATTTGTCTACGGGGCAAGGTAGCTTTTCGTGCCACGGCTCGTTCACCGGTACGGTCGCCGGCATATCTGGCACGTATGTC
>WNFD01013244.1_pt1 | contig 10378 bp, 10 predicted proteins | sample 5400491 | NCBI WGS metagenome assembly WNFD01 (sample SAMN13153343, study PRJNA577476) | soil metagenome | isolation source: 120 cm saprolite under Douglas fir tree site 2 hole 2 replicate 2 | place: USA:California | collected 2015-04-18 | reverse complement strand
CTCCTCTTGTGATCGGGCGTGTGGGTCAAACGAAGGGACTGAGCTGGGCTTTCTACTTGTGCGCTGCCGGATACTTGCTCGCCGCCGTGATGACCACGCAATTGCCAGAGACGAAGGGCAAGGCGCTAGAGTAATTCTCCGGGTCACGCCATCGAGAAAACTCCGTCACTATGAACGCATGCCCATCTTGCTCACCGATATCGTGAATCAATGCAGATGTTGGGATGCTTGAGCGCAGAAGCAGCCTCTGCTTCCCGCTGGACGTACTAGTGCTTGCGATTCTTTCGCTATGTCATCAGGCAGAGACTTGAGTGCCACCTGGAGTCGGGTGTCCTCAGTCTTAAACACCACACCCATACCGCCGCCACCGAGCTTCTCAATGATGCGGTAGGGCGAGATGGTTTGGCCGATCATCAGGATATATTCCAGACTCTTGCCGTCGGGAGAATAGAGCGGCGATCCGCCCGCATAGACTCCTCCCGGCGCATCAAGAAGCTTTAACGGAGGGCCGCCTTCTATGCGAATAATGGCGAGTTTCGTTTTGGGGATAGGGTGAACTCCTCATAGGGATAAGCAAGGGATTTTCCATCTCGGGATGTGGTTAGTTAGACGGCCGATCACGTTCTCCCCAAGCACTCTAGCAATTTCTACGGGCGCTCCGCCCGACACCGAGAGTCGCCAGATCTTTTCGGGCGGGCCCATTCCCACGTAGAACACACAGTTGCCATCGGGCGAGTGGGGCATCCAGGTCACCACTGGCCAGCCTCACAGTGTTAGAGCCATCAGCATCGAAGCGCATCATCTCCGACGTGCCGCTTACGTACGAATTCAAAACCACGAAGCGGGCACAAATTGTAGGAGCGCCGACATCGTTCAAGTCCGAAACAGCGCCCGCTGCTTTCCGTCTGGACTGAAGGTCCAGTGCTTACCGTCGGCGCTGTTGGCCGGGAACCTCGCGTTCGGCGCTTCGGTTACCGCGTAAAGAGGCAAACTCAGCGAAGTGATCTGTTTCGCCTTTGAGGTGTCCCCGCCGGGAACTGACCAGATGTTCGACACAATGTTCGATTCTATTGCGGCCAAAGTCTCCGCGCTCCGCTGGAGGTCGATACGGGCCTTGTAGTGGGTGAGATCATTGGTCAACCGCTCGGCCTTTCCTCCGGGATAGGCGATGGTCCACAACTGTCCCCGGCCTTCGCGATCGCTCAAGACCAACAGCAGAGTGTCACCTTCAGGTAACCACATAGCGCGGCCAATCAGGTAGGGGCTTGAATGCAGCTCGCGCACGCTGCAGTCTGCCACGGCGATGGTGTACAGCATAAAGCCCGGCTGCTTGCGAAAACGCTCCAGAGGAACGGCGATGGTTCGTCCGTCCGGCGACCATGTGGCTCCGGGTTGGAATCCTGCAAACGTGTCGGTCATCGTCGCCAATAAGCGGTTGCCGCCTCCATCCGTGTTCCCGATTCGCACTTCGGTGACGTTATGGGTGGGAATGCCGCGCGTGTACACAAACTGCCGACCATCCGGCGAGAAACTGACTGGGGAATCTATATCTTTCACCAGCAGCCGCGGCGACCCGCCAAGAGTCGGCAGGACGTACAGGTACTTGAAACCGGATCATTGCTGTCGGGACGGACAAAGTAGACGTAGTTGCCATCCGGAGAGAAGCTCAGACCCTCAAAGCGGATTGCCTCCGCGGGAAGGATCTGGACATCGCTGTGTGTAGCTACTTGCCGCACCCACAGTCCTACTCCTCCTGGCTTGTGCTGTGAATAGACCACGTAGCGACCGTCGGGTGAGAGAGCGACATCCTCTGCCCGCCCGCTATCCGTGAGTCTCGCAATTTCCATGTGCTCCGGGTGGAGGCCACGAGTCTTCCATCTGATCCAAACGAATGCGCCGAGTTGACTCGCGGATGCTTGTGGGTCGCGTAGTTGTCTACGACCACATGGACGTCCAGCTTGGACGGCACGTTCTTGTCAATCTCGCGCAGGAAATCCAGACACTCCTGATGCCGATGGCGCTTTCGGCATTGCGTAATTACCGTCCCCCTCGCTGTGTCCAGCGCCGCGAACAATGTGGTCGTCCCCGTGTCGCCGGTAGTCGTAAGTTACCCCTTCGACGTAGCCCAGCCCGATGGGCAGCATCGGCTGGGTGCGCTCGAGCGCTTGAATCTGACTCTTCTCATCCACACACAACACGACTGCATTTTCCGGGGGATTTAAGTACAGTCCTACAATATCCCGTACTTTCTCTACGAAAAATGGATCCGTTGAGAGCTTGAAATGCGGCTGCCGGTGCGGTTCCAGCCCGAAGATCTGCCAGATGCGGTGCACCGTCGATTTCGATGTCCGTGTCTGGTCTGCCATCTGTCGGACGCGCCACCCGTTCATCGCTGATCGGACGCGGCCGCCCGGGGTGTAGCTCGTCGTGCAGTCCCGCCACCCCCTGCTCCACGAACCGTTGCCGCCATTTGCCCACGGTCGCGTTGGTCAGTCCCAATTGTCGGGCAATTTCTTGGTTCATCTTTCCCTACCTGTGGAACTCCGCTCACTGGTGGAATGAACAAAGGCAAGCTGAAGCACTACGCGAACTACTGGTGCCGCAATCCAGATTGTGGAGCTGTGAGCGTGTCGAAGTTTGTACTTGAATGCGAGTTCATCGAATATCTCCAAACCTTACGACCGGAGGAGGAGACTGTTGCTGAGCTTCCTGAGATCGCATCCAAGGTATGGGCACAAAGGCACGTCGACACAACTGCGATGATCAAGAAGCTCAAGACTCGACTTGAGGAACAAAAGATGATGAAGGCGGAACTACTGCGAGCCAAGCTTCGTGGCGAAGTGAGCCAAGCCGACTACGTCCAGGCGAATTTCGACTTCGATAATGAGATCGATGCTATCACGCAGCAGTTGAACGCCAGTCATTCGCGGCATGGGACACTCGACGCCTTTCTACGCTTCTCCAAGCTAATGCTGGTGGACATGGCGGCTGCATGGCAGCGAGCAGAGGTTGAGCAACGGGTGCGTGTTCAAAATTTCTTGTTCCAAGACGGAATTGCTGACGACAAAACCCGGGGATTTTTGAACACTACTAACGCTAACTTTGTTTCAACAACTTAGGGACCTAGCGCACTGCAAGGGAGGAGTTGGCGTCCCCGACGGGATTTGAACCCGTGTTACCGCTGTGAAAGAACGGCCGATACACGACTTTAAAGGACTTACAAGAGGCGGCGACCTCTAAGTCGTTGGAAATCTCCGGTAGCCGGGGCACAACCGTAGCGTAATCCGTAGCGCGGCACTGTCCCGGAGGTTTTCTGGCGCGGCTGCTCAGCGTGGATCTGACTCTCTCCTGGCGTCTTCGTCAGCAACCGCGGAGTCGTCGGTCTCTTGCTGATGGAGTCTCATAAATTCGGCCAGCACGCGCTCCGACTTTTCCGTTTCCCCAAGCCTTGCATACACGCGGGAAAGCTGGTAATAGGCCGAGGTCAAGCCCGGATCGAGCGTGATCGCTCCCTCCAGTTCTTGACGGGCTTCCTTCCAGTGCTGCAAGGACGCCTGGAGTTTTCCCAGCTGGTAATGCGGGAGCGCGTATTCTGGCTTCAACTGGATGGCCTTCTTGAACGACTCCTCGGCGTTCGCGTAGTCATTCTTACGCATGAACAGGATCCCCAAATGGCAGTGGAAGCGGGCGTTATCGGGTTGCAAGGAGATAGCCTGGTGCAGGCAGCGTTCAGCCTGCTGCGGATTGCCTTCGTTAGCCCACGCGAGTGCCTCCATGAACACTGCGGTCGCCGACCTTGGATTGAGCTCGAACGCGCGAGCCACGCTCTGGCGCGCCTGAGTATAGTGCCGAATGAAATAGTAGCTAATGCCCGCGAGATAGAAGGGCTCATCCCATTCGGGTGCGAGCAACGTCGCTTTCTGCGCCATTTCCAGGGCAGCATTCTGCTGTCCAGCCCGCTGCAGAAGACGAACACGCAGGACCACCGCTTTGGGATTCTCGGGGGAAAGGGCCAGCGCCGCCTCTGATTCCTTGTCCGCGTCAGTAAAGCGATGAGCCTGGTAAAAGGCGCTGCCGCGCAGGTAGTGTTCGTCGGCGGTCTTTGGTTCCTTGATCAGGTCCAATACGTCTTCGGGTTGGCGGGACGCGAGGTAAGTGGTCGCAAGCTGATATCTGACATCCTCGTCCCCGGGACGAATGAGATTCGCCGCGCGAAAGTAAAGCGCTGCGTCTCCGGGCTGAGCATGCTTAAGGAAGAGCTGGCCAATGGCTGCGTTCCATTGGAAGTCCGACCCAAGATGTCTCCCTTCGTCGTGTGCCACCTTGCGCGCTTCCGCGGGGTTCCGCGATTCGAGTTCGGCGCGAACAATGTTAAAAGAAACGTCCGCGCGGTCCGGATTTATCGCATGTGCACTGTGGAGATAAGGAAGCGCGGCTGCGGGCTGCCCCATTTCCAGCAGGACAACGCCGAGATCATAGGCAGCATTGGCTTGCTTGGGATCCAGAGCGACGGCCTGCTCCAGTTCACTGCGTGCGTCGCGTAGATCGTTCCTCTTCAAGTAAGCGAGGGCCAGGTTGTAGTGGCCGGAGTAGGAGCGAGGTGCCAGCTTGAGCGCCTGCTTGTAGTGCTGGATGGACTTTGCCGTTTCACCACCCTGAAACTCCGTAAGCCCTAATAGAAGATATGCGTCCGCGCACTTCGAGTCCACCTCGATGGCTCGGCTCAGTCTTTCGAGAGCCGTGGCAGAATCCCCTGCAGCGAGGGCCTTTTGGGCGCGGGCCACATATGAACCAGCGGTGACGCAGCTTGGCATCGTCTGTGGCGCGTTGGCTAAATGTGAAGTTGCGAGCACCTGGATAGCGAGGAAACCAGCTGCCGGGAGGTGATTGGCGCACCAGCCCGCGAGGCCCACAGGCATCACGCCAGATGATTTAATTCCCGCGGCGGTTCCAGGGATCGCAAGCCTCGTCACCGGATCCACGATATCACCAGGTGAAAATAGATTTCATCTTGACTGTCCATGGGGCTTGTGAGTATTTTATGGTCCACTCCGAAGTTTGAGCAAAGGTTTGTTCAGACACCCGCTGGAGGTGCTTCATGAGCCGCCACCTGCCGTGCAAGATTTTGCTTTGTGGTCTTTCTATCTTTCTGCTCTGCCCACTGCTCCTGAATGCAGAGGTCACGGGCACAGTCTCGGGAACAGTAACTGACCCGAGCGGCGCCACCATCGCCAACGCTCCCGTGGCCCTGAGAAACGCGAATACAGGGCTCGAGCGCCGGGTTCGAACCAACACGTCAGGCGACTACGAGTTCCTCGCGGTCCCGGTGGGAGAGAACTACTCGGTCCGAGTCGAAGTTCCTGGATTTCGAGCTGCAATGCAAACCGACATCAAGCTCGAAGTCAATCAGAAGTACAGAGCCGACTTCAAGTTGACGGTCGGCGCCGTCACCCAGACAGTTGAGGTCACCGGCGCTGCCAGCCAGGTCGATACCACGAGCACCCAGCTCGGAGATGTCATCGGAGAAAAAAAGATTACTACTCTGCCGCTGAATGGCCGCAGCTATCTTGACTTGCTCGGCTTGCAGGCCGGCGTCGTGCCGGTCGCGTCGGAAGCTGCGATCGGCGATCGGCATGTTTCCGGTAATTTGAGTGCGGGCCAAGTGTCGGTCAACGGACAACGCGAATCCGCCAACTCCTTTCTGGTGAACGGCGGAGACGTTGAAGAAAGCGTCGATAATGGTGCCTCCATCGTTCCTACTCTCGACTCGATTGAGGAGTTCCGCCTGCTGACCAACTCCTTTAACGCGGAATACGGTCGTTTCTCCGGTGGCATTGTCAATGTCGTGACCAAGTCCGGAACCAATAACATTCACGGCTCCGTCTACGAGTTCCTGCGCAACGAAAAGCTGGACGCGCGAAGCTACTTTGATCTGGAAAGAGGCGTGTTCAAGCGGAATCAGTTCGGGGGTACGATCGGCGCCCCGGTGGTGAAGAACAAACTGTTCTTTTTTGGCGACTATCAGGGTACCCGCGAAGTTCGCGGTGTCTCTCAAAATCAAGTCGTGCCTTCCGTGCTTGAGAAAGGTGGTGACTTCAGCGACCTCGGGACCACAGGGTTTTCAAGCTTTAGCGGTAGCGTTCGTGGCAATGATGGGGATCCCAACAATTTTCCAGCTGTTTTGAGCCAGCGCCTGGGATACCAAGTCGTGCATGATGAACCCTATTGGTTCCCGGGATGCACCACCCACGACACACTCACAGGTTGTGTATTTCCCGGCGCGAACGGACCGTTCATTCCTCAGTCCGCATGGTCTCCGGTGACCACCGCCACCCTAAAATTTCTCCCAGACCCTAACGGAAACGCGGCGGGAACGCCGACCTTCTCCACCACGGCCGAAAAACTTAATCTGCGGGATGAAAAATTTGCCTTGAAGCTTGACTGGAATACCGCCCATCTCGGGAACTGGTCCGCTTATTACCACTTCGATGATGCGAACTTCCTGGATCCCTATCCGGCGTTCACTTCGAACTTGCCGGGATTTTCCGCGGTCACGCTGTCACGAGCGCAGCAAATCCAACTGAGCAACACTGCCATCCTCAATCCCAATACCGTCAACGAAGTGCGTCTCAATTACACCCGCTTCGCGTTCTTGAAGAACAAACCGGTGGGTGGCCTGGGCAAGATCGAAAACTTTGGATATTTCCGGGGCGATGCCACACATCCTTTGGGAGTCATACCGACGAATTCTAAGTACGAAGGGGTTGCACCCATCAGCTTTGGTCAAATGGGCTCCGCTTTCGGCCTGCCGGACGGCACTACCGGCCAATACAATGATTCGTACCAGATTACAGATAATTTCTCGAAGGTGATCGGTAACCATTCCCTCAAGTTCGGCGGCGACGTTCGCTACATCCAGGTCAACGAACGCAATACCTACACCTCGAATGGCTGGTTTGAATTCGACGGAGGTGAGACCGGGAACGATTTCGCCGACTACTTGCTGGGTGCCCCAGACCTGTTTAACCAGACCAGTCCGCAGCTGCTGGATTCACGTACCAAGTACTTCGGACTGTATGGCCAGGACACTTACAAGGTCAGACCCAATCTGACGATTAACTACGGGCTGCGCTGGGATGTGAGTCAACCTTTCTACGACACTAAGAACAGAATCCAAACCTTTTCGCCGGGTGTCCAGTCGAGAGTTTACCCGGACTCGCCGACGGGCTTTGTGTTCCCGGGCGATCCGGGCATTCCCCGTACGCTGGCCCCAACCCAATACAACCGGCTGGCCCCGCGTCTGGGGATTGCTTATTCGCCGGGAGCGACCGATGGATTCGCAGGCAAAATCTTCGGCGGCCCGGGCAAGACCAGTATCCGCGTCGGTGGCGGCATTTACTATACCGCGATCGAAGACGTAACCCTGTTCAACGAGGTCGGTGATGCTCCCTTCGGGCTGTTTTGGGTGAGTCCTTCACCCATTTACATCGAGGAGCCCTACAAGCGCCGTGTCGGCCAGCAAGATCCGGTAGGGAACCGCTTCCCCTTCACGATCCCGCCGGCTGGGGCCACCGGGATCTGGGCGACCTATCTGCCGATTGCATTTTCGCCCACCTACGCTCTCACCAACAAACTTCCCTATTCGGAACAGTTCAACCTCACCATTCAGCGTGAGCTTCCCAAGAACTTCGTACTGTCAGTCGGCTATGTGGGGTCACGGGGACGCCATTTGCTTTCCACCGTGGAGTCGAACCCAGGTAGTCCCGCCAAGTGCCGTCAGATTCCGGCCTGCGGGCCGTTCGGTGAAGATACGATTTACGACCTGGGCGGCGGCAACTTTGCCTTCGGGACCAGGCCCTACTCGGTGACCTCTGGCCGTGAACTCGATAAAACGACGGGGATCGGTTCGCTGGATTTCCAGAACAACGCCTGGGAAGCCACGGCCGCCAATTCCGGGTACAACGCCCTGCAAGTCCAAATGGAAAAAACCGTTGGATCGCTTCGTATTCTGGGGGCTTATACATGGTCTAAGTCAATCGATAACTCCTCGGGGTTCTTCGACCCGATCAATCCGTTCAATCCCAGCTTGAGCCGGGCGCTGTCCACGTTCGATATCACGCACAATTTTGTCGTCAGCTACAGTTATGACTTACCTTTCGTTAAGTCGGCCAACGGGGCCAAGGGTAAGCTGCTCTCCGGTTGGACGATTACAGGGATCACCCGCTTCACCACAGGTTTCCCGATTACGCTCACCGAGAGCGACGATGCCTCTCTTTGCGGTTGCGGCGGCGCGGACACGCCCAACTACAACGGCCAGTCAATCCACTTTCTCGATCCTCGAAAATCAGGCCTTTTCTTTGATCCCTCTCCATTTACTCCTGAGGTGCCGGGTATCACAGGCAATGCGAAGCGACGTTTCTTCCATGGCCCCGGAATCAACAATTGGGATCTCGCACTGCACAAGGACACTCGCATTAAGGAGAGGGCAGCGCTCGAGTTTCGCGCGGAATTCTTCAATGTATTCAATCACGTTCAGTTCACCAATCCCGACGGGGATGTCAACGGTAACATCGGCCTGATTACTGGCGCCCGTGATGGCCGGATCGGTCAGCTGGCGCTAAAGCTTTCTTTCTGAGCATCATGACATGCAAGAGTAAGGGCACGGCTTCCGCCCGTGCCCTCAATTTTTTGTTCTAGGCAACCTCGAGTTTACGCAAAAGGCGGGCGAAGACGCTCGTTTCTTCGTCGAGAGAAGTAACTCATAAGGGCTGGGACGATGAATGCACATCTCAAGAAAATCGGGTATTCTCTTCCGCTGCTGTTTGTTGTGCGTCGCAGAATGTCATCGGATGTAAATGTCGTCTCTTTCGCCCAATGTAAACTTCGAGTCATTCGAGCCCGCACTGGATCAGCCATTCCTTTCTAGAATGCGCAGGTGAATTTTGCCGGCGACAGCGCACACCTATGCACCTTGCCTCGGCATGGCGCACGCATATATTAAGGATGGACGGAAAACCCTCGGACTAGGCAGCTCGATCAAACGAGGTTGACAGAAACTACTTTGCGACGTAAAGTCGGTATGATCCGTAGGAGGTGAACATGTCATACGGGCACGGTTCAGCCTTTGGGTGGCCGCTTTGGGGTGCCCTCCTTTTGATGATTCCCATCGCTTTCGTCGTCGGTGCCCTCACCGGGCACACGGCTACTTGGGGCTTCCTTCAGAATCCGATCGTGCTGCTCGGTCCACTTGGTGTGGCGGCGCTCGGTAACCTGTGGTCCTTGGTTCATGCGGAAGTGTTAAAAGGTAAGCCGCCGACCTTGCGTATCGACATCGCAGCAAACCCGCTCAGCATCATCGTCCTCGCCGTTGCAGGTTTGCTCGGAGCCCTTCTCATTGGATACGCATTCGTCGAAAACTTCACGCGGAGATAGGTTGTAAACGTGTTGACCAGCGTGTCCGGTGACGCTGGCCAATCGCGTGTGTCGTTGGGGCGTTGACTAGGACTAGTCAGAGGTTGTGAGTGTAATGGCTGATTTCAATAGCTACTCATTTTCTGGCACCACTCTTCTACAAGTTTAGGATTAAAATGATCCAGCAAGAGGAGCAGCGACAGTATGAGAGCAAAAACGATTCTCATCCTTGCAATGTTCTTGACGTTTCGAGCTGCCGCTCAAGACACACCGAAAGCTCAGACTCAATGCAGGTTCCCCGATGGAAAGACAATCAGGATTAAGAACTTCTCTGAGCGGGTAGGAAGTACCCAACTGGCGACTGATGAAAGCCTTGTGACGGTCAAGGGCATGAGTGTTCCAGCGGGGGATTACATCGTTTTGCCCGCGAGAGACTCTCATAACAACTGGACTCTGACGATGAGGAAAAAGACCGGGAAGCGTGGATCTTCTCAGTTGCCGCCAGTTCCCATGTCTGCTACAACACCTTCTTCGCCGATCGAAAACTTCACAGTTTCATTCGACCAGACAGGTGCAAGCTGTACGATGCATTGGGGAATGGAGAAATCGAACATCCTACTCTCGCTTGAGTTTACAGAGAGGAACACTGACATGCCGGTTCTCCAGTAGGTTCTCGCCGTTGCAATATCGCGATGTCACGTTGACGGTTTTGAGTGAAATCGCCCTGTTTACTGCCCTGTTTACTGCAACTAGCAATTTCCCGCTTTCCGAAGTACTCTGTGATACTTGAAAGCGGGTTCAGTGTGTGTAAGCGTCAGGCCAACCGCATTCTAGCCGATGTTCGTCGCGGAAGTGCCAATTTCTGCGATTTTTGAGTTCGGATGCGACACAAGTCTTGTCTTTGCAATCGCGAGTTCAGAAAACGCGATGTAGTGCAGACCTACCCTCTTGAAGCCAGCTAGCGTTG
>WNFD01008653.1_pt1 | contig 10378 bp, 14 predicted proteins | sample 5400491 | NCBI WGS metagenome assembly WNFD01 (sample SAMN13153343, study PRJNA577476) | soil metagenome | isolation source: 120 cm saprolite under Douglas fir tree site 2 hole 2 replicate 2 | place: USA:California | collected 2015-04-18 | reverse complement strand
TCGCGTCATTTTGGCGCCCGGCCGTCAACTTCCGGTCTACCCCCGCGAACGGACATACCACCGATCCCTATCTTGGCTCGGCGCCGTGTCCATTGAGGAAGCATCGAGACGACCGCGAAGTCGGAAAACTGCCGCCGGTGGGCGCAGCGCCAATTCGCAGGCGGGCGCATATTCTCGGGTTCTGGCGTGTGGTAGGCTCCGACATCATAGCGCCACGGCGAAGCAGTAGTGCCCATCTTCATCGACCGTGGCGCGCCAAATTGCCACCATTCAGAACAAAACAGCGAACTCCGCGGATGCCGGTGGGAAGAACTGACTCCATCGATCTTTGGCGGTGGCCCGTGTTTCGTTCTCCCGCCCAATCATCGAGATCGGTCCGGTTTGATTGCCGTCATGCACTCTGCCGTCGCGCCGCCCTTCGTTGTTGCGCTTTCTATCAAGCTCGCGGCCGGACATATGCCGTCGGTGCGGCGAGCCCAGTGAAAGTCCGAGAGGCGCTGGCGGCCGGATGCTAATTGACTAAATCTGTACGGTGCTGTACGGTTGTTTTCGGAGACAAGCATGGTGGACCCCATCTTGCGCAAAGGCGCGGAAGAAGCTCGCAATCAGCTTCCGGATCTTCTCGAGGCGGCCGAGAAGGGCCGTTCGACGATCATTACCAGGCACGGCCGTCCAGTTGCAGCGTTGGTGCCGATCGAGGCGTATGGCGCCGCCATTCGCCAGCAGCCGCTGATGCCCGTCGCAGGATCCGGTCGTGGGCTATGGGGAAAAAATAGTACCCGCACGCTTCGAAAGCTGCGTGACGAATGGAACCGCTAGATTTCGCGGATCTTCCGGAGGATGCGCTGTTGCTCATCGATTCGGCGCCCATCATCTACTTCCTCGAGGGGCACCCGAAATTCGGACCGCGCTTCAAGCCGCTCTTCGAAGCTCATGGAACTGGGCACTTGCGTTTCGCCGTAACGACCATCACCATCGCCGAGGTGCTGACCGGGCCCCTGCAGGCGGCTGATGACGCACTCGCGCGGCGTTATCGTGCGATCCTCGAATCGTGGCAGCCGATCCCGCTTGACGTCGACATCGCGGAAAGCGCTGCAAGACTGCGGGTGTCGCTCCGCCTCAAGCTGACAGACGCTGTTCAAGCGGCTAGCGCGTTGGCAATCAACGCGGCCGCCCTGGTGACCCATGACCGTGATTTCTCGCGCGTGCGTTCGCTGCGTATCATTTCTTGAAGGCCCAGCGCATCGACTTGACGATCGTTCATTAAACCCTGTCCAGCTTAGCGGGAGTTACCATGTCGTCGATCGGTACCACGTTGCTCAACGGTCTTCGTTCGGTTGAGCGTCCGGGCGACTTTTGCGTCGGCGGAACTCGGGAGATCTTCATGCCGACGATCGATGTCGACGGCGTGGGCAGGATCGCCTTTCCGATCCTGCCTGTCCAGACCGAGCGGCTCGTCGAAATCGCCGAGGCAGCACCCTATGGGCGGGGCGAGGAGACGGTGGTTGATCGCGCGGTCCGAAGAACCTGGCAGATCGATTCCGCCAAGGTTCGGATCGGAGGGCGTCACTGGGAGAAGACCCTGGCCGGACTCGTCGCCGACATAGCCCGTGGGCTCGGCGTGAGCGAGCCGGTCGCGGCCGACTTCTATAAGCTTCTTGCCTACGATACCGGCAGCTTCTTCGTCGATCACCGCGATACCGAGAAGGCCCCGGGTATGTTCGCGACGATGGTGCTCGTGTTGCCCTCGACCCATAGCGGCGGCGAATTGGTCATAAAGCATCTTGGCCGGGAGGAGGTGCTCGACCCGCGTCCGGAGGAACCGTCGGAGATCGGCTTCGCGGCCTTCTATGCCGACTGCGTGCATGAAGTGCGTCCTGTTAAGACGGGATGTCGCCTGACCCTTGTCTATAATTTGCGTTTCGTCGGCAAGAGGCGCTCGCTGAAGGCGCCCGACTATCGCGCAGAGCACGGGCGGGTGGTGCAGTTGCTGCGGAGCTGGGCGAGCGCTGAGGACGAGCCTGATAAGCTGATCCTGCCGTCGGAGCATGCCTATACGCCGGCGGAGCTGTCGTTCAGCGCCCTCAAGGGTGCCGATGCGGGCGTGGGGTCCGTGCTGGTGAAGGCCGCCGCAGAGGCGGATTGCGATCTCCACCTCGCTCTCGTGTCGATCGAGGAGAGCGGCAGCGCCGAACATACCGGCTATTACAGCCGTCGCCGCCGGAGTCGGGACGATGAGGATAGCGAAGAATTCGAGGTCGCCGAGGTCATCGACCGGGCGCTGATCCTGTCCGAGTGGCGGCGTCCGGATGGCGGCGAGGCCGGGTTTGACGATTTTCCATTCGCCGAGGACGAACTGTGCCCGCCCGATGCCTTCGAGGATCTAACGCCGGACGAGCAGCACTTTCACGAGGCAACGGGCAACGAAGGCGCGTCCTTCGAGCGCTCCTATCGCCGCGCCGGCCTTGTCTTGTGGCCGCGCGTGCGGCGTCTTGCGGTGCTGAACCAGGCTGGCCTCCGCGCGACACTGCCGCATCTCGAACAACTGACGGCGCGCTGGGAGACGAGCAACGCATCGATCCAGTCGCCGTTGTGGCGTGAGGCCGATGAGCTTTCGGGGCATATGCTGCGCTCCTGGTCGCGCTCGTCTTGGCGGGCGGACGACGATGCCGAAGCCGGACGGATGCTCGATTTGCAGGTCCGGCTGGGGAACGGGAAGCGCATCGATGCGTTTCTCGCCGAACTGTCCGCCGAAGGCCATTATGCCGCGTCCGACAACGGGGCGATCGTGCGCGCCGCTGCCCTTCTTGCGGCCCCGCGCGCAACGGAGTTGCTGGTCCGGATTGTCAGGCGTAACGCTCCGGCCCATCTTGGCGCCTGCGGCGATCTGCTGCTGCGCTGCGTCGTGGCGCCGATGGCGGCGACCGGCGACCTGGAGCAGATCGCCGCAGCCTTGATAGACGCCTTACCGGGCGACCCGACGAGGCGAGAGGAGGTCGGCATTTGGACTCGGCCAACGCCCGTGACGCCGGGCTTCGTTGTCGATCTTCTGACGGCGACGAGTCGGATCGATGCGGGGCTCGCGGCGCGTGGGATCGAGCACCTGCTGGCCTGGCCGAAGACATACGAGCCGGACGACGTGCTGATCCCCGCCGCTCGTGCGTTTGCCAAGCAGGTGGAAAGCACGGCGTGGCCGGCGGTGGGGCGTCTCCGTGAGGCGTCTCTCGACCACCTGCGCAGGCGCATCGCCCTGCCGCTGCAGGCGCCACGGGACTGGACCAGGACTAACCTTCTCAAATGCACATGCGGCGACTGACGTGGGCTGGGCGCGTTCTTGGTTGCGCCGGATCAACAGCAATGGCGCCTGAAGGCGGTCCAGGATCGGAGGACCCATGTCGAGCAAAGCGTCCGGAGCGCGGCGTGCGACCTTGACATCATGACGGAAAGGCGCGGCAGCCCCCACACGCTGGTGGCCACCAAGAACCAGGCCAGCTACGAACGGCGCTCGAAGCAGCGCCGGCAGGATTTGGAGCATGTGTCGGCGCTGGGCGGATGATGTTGGTCTTTCACCGCATCGTGAGTTCGACCAAAGAATGAGCGAGGATGCGAGCATCCTCTTTATCGTAGGCTATGTCAGCCAGGCTGAACTGCGCCCGATTTTGGGCTGCGTCGAATCACATTGAAATTTCAATAACATAAGAGTTCGCAGTAACCGCGCCGGAAGACGATGCGATTGTCCTTCACTGTGAAAAAACCGCAGCCTCTGAGCCCCAACGGGTCTATGCATTCAAGGATAGCTACGTCGCCCGCTTCATGAATGAACTCGGGAATGCAAGGTCATGTCCGCTGTCGCGAACTCGCGCCGGAACATCTCGCGGATGGCGACCTTGCCCGCAATCGGCTCTTGAACGACCTGATGGTTTACGGCGTCCTCGTGGTATGGTTCGGCCAGCCTATCAGCGTCACCGGAGTTAAACCGGCGCACCCATTCTTCTACGACTTGGCGCGGCGTCATCGGCTAAGACCTCATTTCTTAGTCGTGTGTCGACTTAGGCTGGATCAGGTCCCAGCGGTTGCCACAGAGATCCTCGAAAACCGCCACGACGCCATAGGCCTCATGCCGTGGCTCCTGAACGAACCGCACGCCGGCGGCGGTCATGCGCGCATGATCGCGCTCGAAATTATCCGTTTCCAGGAACAAGAAGACCCGCCCTCCGGTCTGGTCACCGATGCGCGCCGCTTGGGCCGGACCGTCCGCTCGCGCCAATAGCAAGCCGGAGCCGCTGCGGCCCGGCGGGCGCACGACCACCCAGCGCTTGCCGCCGCCGAGCGGTGCGTCTTCGCAGAGCTCGAAATTCAGAGCGCGGGTGAAGAAGCTGATCGCTTCGTCATAGTCCGCGACCAAGAGACTAACGAGGGAAAGAAGCTGATTCATCGCCCAACCAAGCGGATTGCGAAAAGCTGGCGGTCAAGAAGGGTAAGATAACATTACATGGCTTGGTTGTTGCAACGCCCAAACCGAGATCGCGGCGAACCTACATTGATATTCACGCGGCGCAACCCGACCACGAAAGTCCGAATTGGTGGAGCGGTTCCGCGTGGTGAAGCGTGCGTCCACTCCTGGCGCATCTCGTCGCCTTGGGATGGATCGGTACAGTGGTTATCGAAGGGAGCGGACGGTGTTGCGATATCGCGAGACCGCCGCGAAGGTCGCGCGAAATCGAAGGCTGTCGAGCATGACCGACTGGTGCGCGCGGCAGGTTGCGGCATCATAGCGCCACGGCGAAGCAATATTTGCCCATCTTCATCGGCCGTGGCGCGCCAGCTACGCCAGAGCACGCTACGGCACCACAGCGTAACCGCTGCTGCGTCAGCGTTTGCTCGCGGCCAGGGCCGCCGATCCGCTTGACGTACCACGTGAAGCGTTGTAGACTCACTGAGTGATCCGCTCGTGGGGCAATTCGACAACGCGTCGACTAGTCGAGTCCGGCAAGTCCCGATTTCGCGGTCTCGATACCGAATCGGCGCTGGAGCTGTTGGCAATCTTGAACGCGGCCGAACGACTGGATCACATCAGCCTGCTTAAGAGCGTCGGGCTGCACCAGCTCAAGGGCAACCGTAGAGGCCAATGGGCGATCGCGGTCAATGGGCCGTGGCGAATTTGCTTTCGCTTCAAAGGCGGCGATGCCTATGAGGTAGAAATTGTAGATTATCACTGAGGAGCAGCAATGGTTCCGATCCATCCCGGCCGTATCCTGAGACGCGAGCTGAACGCACGGCGGCTCTCGGCCAATGCATTGGCGCGGGCGTTGCGTGTGCCATCAGGCCGTATCGTCGATATATTAAACGGCAAACGCTCGGTCACGGCTGAGACCGCGCTGCGGCTCGGCCGTTATTTCGGCAACGCTCCGCAATTCTGGATCAACCTGCAGGCTCACTACGATCTCGCCGTCGCCATGCGCGATGTTGGCCGGCTTGTGGAGCGCGAAGTCCAGACAGCCGCGTGATCGGGCGGCTCGCCAGGTCTGTTCTCTCTTCCAGGTCCATCCGTTGGGTCGCTCTGAGACCGGCCAGCGTTTATCGAGGCGTAGTGCAAAATCGCAGGCCGTCGCGGATTTACCGATTGGAGCGCGTGGCGGGTCGCCGCATCGTAGCGCTACGGCGAAGCAGTAGTGCCCATCTTCATCGGCCGTGGCGCGCCATTTACGCCAGACCACGCTAATGGCAACTTCAGCGTAACCGCTGCTGCGCAATCGTTCGCGTTCGAGGCAGCCTTGTCTGCGGTTTACGCTCCTCCAGATCTGGCTATAATCTGGCCAGAATGCCCCTCGTCGTTGTTCTCGCGCCCGAAGCCGTCGAAGACCTCAGGAGGCTGACCGCTCACGTTCGGGCGGCCGTGCGGACTGCGCTCGAAACGCACCTGCGACACCAGCCCGAGAAAACGAGCCGTAGTCGCATCAAGCGGTTGCGAGGACTGCTCCGTCCGCAATATCGGCTGCGCGTAGGCGAAGTTCGGGTGTTCTATGACGTTTCCGGCAAGACCGTCGAGATTTTGGCGATCGTTGCCAAATCGGAGGCCGAGTCATGGCTCGCACAGTTCGCAGATCCGGAATGAAGGAAGTTCCGCTGTCCGAAATCAAGGACGACCTGTCTTGGTTTCTTCGAGAGGCAGAGACGCAGGAGATCGTTATCACCCGTCACGGCAAGCCGGCGGGCGTGCTGATCGGTTTCGAATCGGAAGAAGACTGGTTCGAATACCGTCTTGAGCATGATCCGCGCTTCCTGCGTCGCATCGAACAAGCGCGGAACAACCTGCGCGCAGGACGCGGGGTGAGACTGGAGGACCTTGAAGGGGAATAGCGCATGTACCCGGTCGTGGAGTGCGAGGCTAAGCGCTGGCAGCGCATCGGATAGACCGGCGTCGAATCGCAGGTGAAATCATGGCGCCACGGCGAAACAATATTGCCCATCTTCGTCGACCGTGGCGCGCCATTTTGGGCAGAGTGAAAGAGCGAAACTGGCCCGAAGCCTTAATCGAGGTTCCGCAATAGCGTCGCGAGGCCATCCGCTTACCGATGCCTTTGCAGGCGCTGCTCAACTTGGCACGCGGCCTGCGGTATCCAGGGCGTCCGCGAAGAATCAATCGACGACCGCTATCGAATTGAGCGCACACCAGTCGCGCAACGCTCGCTCTGTCGCTTTCGATTCGAACTCGTACCAGCGATCAAGGGCTTTTCTTCGTATCAGCAGGGCCCGGAATTTCCGGTAAGCGCCCTTCCTGCTGAAGATGTACCGAATCTCGTCGAAGTCGCCCGGCAACCATTCGCGCGCAAAGTTCAGCGCTAGCGGCTTACCCAGGTCGAGCTCGAGTTTGTCGGGAATTGCAATGTATTTCTCTTCATCGTCGACGTCATCGGGCAGCTCGTCATCCAGTTCGGCCACGTCGGAAAATTCGGAGTGCCAGTAGATCTTGCCGGTCCGCCTGCAGAGAAAGGCCAGATTTTCGCCGAGGCTACCGCTCACCCCGACGAATTCAAAGGCCTCGAGTATGTCTTTGAAGCTGGTGGGCATCGGCCTGCAGGTGGAATGTCAATGGGCACTTAAGCCGCGCCCCGTGGAAATGCTGCCCGATCAGCCTTCGTCGGGCAGGTCGATGTACTTAACGCGATCCATGATCCCGTTCGCAAGGGCGATGCTATACATTTTTTCCGCGAAATGCCGGTTGTCGATCACGGTAGCGGGTGGGATTTCGCCCAGGCGGCGCGGCAGCGCGGCAAGGACGTCCTTGAACATGCCGAGGTCGAGCGGCACATTGATGCCGGCCGTCATGGAGAAACGCTCAGGGGTGAAAAGCCTGGTGGCCATTATGTTTCCCTCGGTCATGGAGCTTTCCAACCCGATATCGACCAGCCATGTCTCGCAGCCGCGGAAAAGGTCGGTGGCGATCAGCCCGGCCGTTTCGTGGCGCCGCTCGATGAGCAGAATTGAGAACTGGCTCTTGCGCATCGCCTCGAGGACGAGAGCCTCATCGGACCCCTCCGCAAGCCGGGCCGACTTGGCGTAACGGTCGATCGCCCGCGAACGCTCCGGCGAAGCCGTGTGAATGGCGAGATCATAGATGTAGTTCATCTGGTCCACATCATCGAGGATCAGGGTCTTCCCTTGAGCCAGACCCAATCGGCGTGCCTGACGCAGAAGCGCATCGCCCGATATCAGCTTCAGGACTTCGTGGTGATGTCGCTTGCTGATTTCTCTTAAGGTACGATAGCGGGCAAGCACCTGGTCGCGGCTTGGCGGCGCGTTATCGTTGACGAGGGTGCTGTGTTTGCGCAGAGCAATGGCCATGAAACCTCCAAAGCTTTGTCACCGGGCGGCGACGCAGGTACCGTAACGCTTTCATGTCCTCTTTAAAGCGAGCGGTTGATTCGCGGAACGGCAATAACGTCGGTTCGGCAGAGTTTCCCGTCTATTGTGCAAGCAGCGAGCTGCGCTCCGCTCGCGGGTGCCACGGGCATCCGGTGTTCCCCACGCGTCGCCTGGCAGTCAATGATTGCGGGGCCGGGTTCACTTCCGCCTTTGGCACCAGATCCGGAAATCCACGTGATTGCCCAATGCCCTCGCAAGTGAGTTGGCGCATCAGCTTGCGGCTGGCCAGAATAGGGCGATGCGCCGCAAGAAATTCTACCCTCGCTGCAATACCATGAATTCGTACTGTTCGGCGAGAGATTGGCCGCTAAAGCTAAATTTATCGCGTACGCGGAAGAACGGGCTATCCCGCGACGCGCGGGTGCTAAAGTAGATGCGGCTCGGGAGGGTCAGACTCCCCAGGCGTATTTCTGGTAGCTTGCCGTCTACTCTCCGCAAAGTAGCTAACGGAACGACTGTATCGTCGCCGCCGTAGGGGCTGACGAAGTCGGTGATGACGCGGATTGACGTGCAGCGGTAACCGCGGCGCTCAAGGATCATTCGCGTCGTCGGCTGTAGCGAGGCCGGTCGCCAGCCGAAGGGTGTCGCCGCCGCGTGAGCGGCGCCGACCAGCATCACGCCCGGTGTACCGCGGGCTATGCCCCGGTCCGAGACCTCTTCGAAGAAGTGCTGCGCTATGCGGCGATCGCGGACATCCAGTCCGTCCATCCGCGAGCCGATGGAGAGCACGGGGCGCGGCCTGGCCCGCAGATCGTCGAGCACAGGTTGGAACCAACGCGGCGTTACCCGCCGGCCGATCTCCTGCACATCCATGGGGGCGGCACCGGGAGCCGTGTTGTCGACGAACCGCGACGCCAATGCGGCGTGCAGCCAATAATCACGGACGCCATGTCTTACCGGGCCCGCATTCTGAAACAACTCGCTGGCGAAATACCGAAAGCGCGGATCGGTCAGCAGTTCGCGCAAAAGGCGCACCGTCGCCGCGGTGCGAACCGCAGCTTCATCCGACGTTAGGTAGCCGTGAAATTCTCCGACAATCACCACTTCGGGCTTTTCGAGCGCTATCGCGTCTCGTCCATTTCGCGCCATGTAATTCAAGAGCTCGTCGCGCAGCGTCACGTCTGCCTCCTTCCGCGCCTTGGGCGGTAGCGCTGAACATGCTTCCGTTATCGATCTTGTTAAGACGCATCGCGGTTCGGCTGACCGGCTATGCCGCGATTGCCTCTCGAACCCATGGAGAAAAATTTGGTCTTTCTTCCGCTTCTGGCGATCGATGGCGCACTGATTGTGTCGCGACTATTGCAGCCGGCACGCTTGCGCGCGTCAGCCGTAGGGATGAAAAATCTTCGCTCAACCGCTTCTGGCTTCCGGGCACCTTCGGCAGCTTCGCAGCCGCCCACGCGAAGGTGCACCGTTTCCCACGCCCTCTTTGGGCGAGAGATTCAAGTAACGCCTCGGGCGCATGGCGCGGCGAGGTCGTAAACGTGCGTTTAGTCGTCATTGCGAGCCAACGGGTCGGCGCGAAGCGCCGCCCGATGACAGGCTCCGCGAAGCAATCCATTCTTTCTTTGCGCGGCAAGATAGATTGCTTCGCTGCGCTCGCAATGACGGCCGGGGCGATGGAATGCTTCGCGGAGCCTGTCATCGGGCGCGCATTCGTGCGACCCGTTGGATCGCAATGACGTGATGATGCGATCACCGCGCCACACTCTCAGTCGTCATCGCCCGCCAACGGGTCGGCCGAATGGCCGCCCGATGACAGGCTCCGCGAAGCATTCCGTGCTTTCTTGGCGGCGACCCGACGCGCCGCTGCCAGCGCTGCTTGCGCCCACGTGACAAGCTCATCGGGTAGGATTCGGCTTCCTTGAAGACCGCCCGGTTGCCGTCATCAACCCGGAAGTAGAGCGTGTTGTCCCTCACCATCCCGAGCATCAGCCCGTCGCAGAACACGCCGGTCTTGCCGAACATGCGCCGCATCGTGACGCGGCCGAGCGGAGCCAACTGCTCGCGCAGGAACTCGGCAAAGTCGTGGCTTGCAACCATGCTCGATCCTTAGCTCAGCTCCCATGGGATAGGCATGACGATGCCTCTCCCAGACTAGGACAAAATAAGAACAAAATCACGTCCCCAACGCGCCAAAACATGAAAGCGGCCGAGTCCTGCCGATTTTCGACGAAACCGCCAGCAATGAATGGCGCTTTGGCCTCGCTTGGCCTAAAGCACCTCCAACCCACTCAAATCCGCCGTCCGCGCGAACGTGCATCTGCCGGGCACGCAGCTTCGACCCGTTAGGTTCGAGGCATATCTGAAGTCCCGCGCCGAGCGCCAACAAAGGTTTGCCATCCCGTGACATTCTTGACCACAAGTCCGCCGCTCGCCCGAGCCTTGGCGGAGCGCAACTACGATTCTCCGACGCCGGTCCAGACCGCCGTGCTTGCGATTGCTGTTGCCG
>WNFD01008079.1_pt1 | contig 10378 bp, 7 predicted proteins | sample 5400491 | NCBI WGS metagenome assembly WNFD01 (sample SAMN13153343, study PRJNA577476) | soil metagenome | isolation source: 120 cm saprolite under Douglas fir tree site 2 hole 2 replicate 2 | place: USA:California | collected 2015-04-18 | reverse complement strand
GGAGTCCAGCCCCCGGCTCGCCGATCGTCTCTTTCGCGTGGAGTGGACCGCGGGGGCCAGCAGCCAGGGCCAGACGCGGATCATCGGCTACGTCTACAACGAGTCCGACCATGATGCGGCGAATGTCCAGCTTCGGATCAGCGAGCTCGACGCGTCGGGTCGCACGGTCAAGAGCGTGATCAAGCCGATGGGTAATCCGGTTCCGGCGGCGGGCCGGGCCTTCTTCGACCTCCAGGTTCCGAACACGAGCCCTTCCTACCGGGTGGAGGTGGAGTCCTTCGGCTTCATGGACAATCCGTGGACGACGAAGAGGACGGAACAGCTCCTGGCGAACGCCGGCTTTCACATGAAGCTCGCGGATACCCCGGAGAAGCTCGCCAATCTGAGTACTCTGACACCGCGGCGAACGCTCATCCCCCAGGAGCGCGACAACCAGCTGTACTACGTCTATGCCGACCCCGATCTCTGCAAGTGCCTGTACGTGGGAACCTCGATGCAGTACGAACGGGCGCTCCAGGAGAGTTTCGCGAACGACCAGTTGATTGCAATCGGGGAGCAACTGAACGCCCTCGCCTGGGACCTCTGGGCACCCTGGCCCTGGTACTAGGGTCCGACCAGTCCGCCTTGTCATCTCGTTCACCAGCGAGGAGTGTGCACGAGAAGAAGAGGTCTCGCCTCCCGCCGGTGTCTACGTCGCAACCACCACCGGTAGTCGTGGCTCCCGCGCCTTACTGGTGGTGGGGATGGCACGGTGGGTGGCATGCGCGCTCTCCGCAATCACATGTAACCTTCCGTCCCGGGCCGCCCTCTTAAGGGCCGACCCCACTCCACTGCCCTGCTGGAGGCTGACATGAGTCTCTTGGCGTCGGTCCGGCTGCCCCGTCGCTTCGGCATCACCGTCGTCCTCGGTCTCGCGCTCCACTCGCTGTCCTTCGTCCACGACGTACCTCGGGCGTGGGCACAGTCCAGTCAGGCTGCGACCGAGCCGAAGCGGCCCGCGTATCAGCTCGGCTCAGCCGGACGATTCAACGAGGACTGGTCCATCTTGAGAGGGGTGGACCTTAGCGCGACCGACGACGTCTTGGACCGACTGAAGTTCATTCCCCTGAGCCCCGACCAGAACGTGTGGCTGACCATCGGTGGGCAGGTCCGCGAGCGCGGGGAGTACTTCAAACACTTCCTGTTCGGCGCCTCGGCGCCCAAGGACTCCGATGGCTACCTCCTCTCCCGGTACCGGCTGAGCACTGACCTCCACGTGACCCAATACTTCCGCCTGTTCGCCGAGGGGAGGAGCGCATTCGCGCTGGACCGCGAGCTGGCTGGGGGCCGGACGACCGCGTTCGTCGACGAGTTCGACCTGATGAACGGCTTCGCGGACATCATGATTCCGTTCGGCCAGAAGGCAAACGTGACGCTGCGCGGCGGGCGTCAGGAGTTGATCTTCGGTTCCCAGCGGCTGGTCGGTCCGGGGGACTTCACGCAGGTCCCTCGCGCCTTCGAGGGCGGCGCCGCGATCGCCCAGATCGCAAGCTGGACCATCACCCCGTTCTGGGCCCAGTCCGTGGTGGTCGACCAGTACCGCTTCAACAAGTCAACCTCGGACCTGCAGCTGTTCGGCGTATTCGGCACCGGGCCTCTTCACGTCCTGCCCGTGAACCTGGACCTCTATTGGCTGGACGCCGACAACAGGACCGGCAACTTCAACGGCACCATCGGACGGGAGCGGCGACATACCCTCGGCGGCCGCGTGTGGGGCAAGGTCGGCGCCACCGGCCTGGACTTCGAGGTGGAGGGGGCGGCCCAGTTTGGGACGGTCGGCCGCGGCGACATCGCGGCTTCGATGTTCACGACCGTTCTCGGCTACACCCTGCCGATCACGCGGCTGTCACCCCGCGTCTACCTCGAGTTCGACTACGCGAGCGGAGACGACAGGCGCGGAGGGGACGTGGGAACGTTCAATCAACTCTATCCGAACGCCCACTCGTACCTGGGGTACATCGACTACATCGGGCGACAGAACATCATCAGTCCGAACGGCGGGGTCAGCATCAGCCCGATCCAGGGGCTCACGCTGTCGCTCCAGCAATACTTCTTCTGGCGGGCGTCGGATCATGACGCGATTTACAACAAGAGTGGTGCCGTGCTGCGGCCGGGGACCGCCACCACCGCTCGCTACGTCGGCGCCGAGACCGACGTGCTCGCCACCTACAACTTCACCCGTCACCTCCAGGGCTATGCGGGCTATAGCCGCTTCTTCACCGGCGAGTTCATCGACAAGACGGGCAAGGACAAGGACAGCGACTTCTACTACGTGGCGATCCAATACACGTTCTGAGCTCGCGACCGGCGTCGAAGGCTCCAGCAAGAATCAGCAACTGCAACCATCCCGCACCGGGCACTGTTCAATTCCGAGCACCGTCGCGCACAAATGTGAAACCGAGCGTGTCGCGTGCCCAGCAGCGAGCGTCAGAAGGGTGGAGGATAAGGGAAACCTAGCGCATGTGGATCGTCCGACTTGCCCTGCGACGGCCGTACACGTTCGTCGTCATGGCTCTCTTGATCGCCGTCCTGGGCGTGGCGGCCATCGTGACCATGACCGTCGACATCTTCCCCGCCATCAACATCCCGGTCGTCACCGTCATCTGGAACTACTCCGGGCTGTCCCCGACCGAGATGCAAAATCGGATCGTCACTGTCACCGAGCGGGCGTTCACCACGACGGTCAACGGGATCGAGCACATCGAATCGGTGTCACTCCGGGGCGTGGCCATCACCCGGCTCTACTTCCATCCCAATGTGCCGATCGAGGCGGCGATCGCCCAGGTGAACGCCCAGGCGCAGCAGATCGTGCGCGTGCTCCCGCCGGGCATCTTCCCGCCGCTCATCATCCAGTACAACGCCGCCAGCGTCCCCGTTCTATTGGCGAGCTTGAGCAGCGATCAACTGCCCGAGGAGCAAATCAATGACCTGGGCAACAACTTCATCCGCACCCAGCTCGTCACCATTCAGGGGGCATCCGTCCCGGTGCCCTACGGCGGCAAGCTGCGCGTGGTGAACGTCGACATCGACCCCGACGCGCTCTATGCGCGGGGGCTGTCACCGCAGGACGTCACCAATGCGATCCTGACTCAGAACGTCATCCTGCCGGCCGGCACGGCGAAGATCGGGACCCGCGAGTACGACATCGCGACCAACAGCAGCCCGGAGCTCCTGAATGAGCTGAACCACATCCCCATCCGTTACGTGAATGGGGCGATGGTGTACGTCCGGGATGTCGGATTCGTTCACGACGGGTTCAGTCCCCAGACGAACCTTGTCCGGCGCGACGGGCGCCACTCCGCGCTGCTGCCGATCCTGAGCAACGGCAGCGCCTCGACCCTGACGGTCGTGGACCAGGCGCGCAAGCTGATGCCGAAGATTCTGGCCGGCCTACCTTCGAGCCTCAAGGTCGATTTCCTGTTCGACCAGAGCCTTTTCGTGAGGGCGGCCATCACCGGCGTGCTTCACGAAGGGGCGATCGCCGGCTGCCTGACGGCGCTGATGATCCTGCTGTTCCTCAGATCCTGGCGGAGCACCTTGATCGTTGCCACGTCGATCCCGCTGTCGATCCTGACTTCCGTCATCGTGCTGAAGATCCTGAACCAGTCGCTCAACGTGATGACGCTGGGCGGGATGGCGCTGGCGGTGGGCATCCTGGTGGACGATGCCACCGTCGAGATCGAGAACAATCACCGCCACATGGACCTGGGCAAGCCCCTGAGGCAGGCCATCCTCGACGGAGCGGCGGAGGTAGCGACGCCCGCGTTCGTTGCGACCCTGTCGATCTGCATCGTCTTCGTGCCGATCATGTTCCTGGGCGGTGTCGGCGGGGCGCTGTTCGCGCCGCTGGCGATGTCCGTCGTCTTCGCCATGCTGGCCAGCTATTTTCTCTCGCGGACGCTCGTCCCGACCATGGTGCTGTACCTCCTGGCCCCCGAGGCGCGGGCCCGGCACCCCCGCGACGCGGGCCACGATGCGCCCATACGGAGATCACTGTTCGGGCGGATCTCGGACTCGTTCGAGGCCGGCTTCGTCAAACTGAACCGCGCTTACGAAGGCGCGCTCGACTGGGCGCTGGGCCACACGCGGGTGGTGATCATCGTGTTCCTCGCCTTCGCGTTCTCCTCGCTGTCACTGTACCCCTTCGTCGGCCGGGACTTCTTCCCGACCGTCGATGCCGGGCAGCTGCGGCTCCACGTGAGGGCTCCGGCAGGGACGCGGATCGAAGAGACAGAGAAGTACTTCCAGCGGGTCGAGGACTATATCCGCCAGGTCATTCCCGCCAACGAGATCAACGTGATCGTCGACAACATCGGGGTGCCGAACCCCATCAACCTGGCGCTCAGCGACAGTGTCACGGTCGGCACGGGCGATGGCGAAATCATGGTATCGCTCAAGCAGCCGCACCGTCCGACCGCCGAATACTTGAAAGTGCTCCGTGAGCAGCTGCCGCACCGGTTCCCGGATCTCGAGTTCTTCGCCCAACCCGCTGACATCGTGAACCAGATCCTCAACTTCGGCCTGCCCGCGCCGATCGACATCCAGGTCACAGGCCCGCTGGCCGAATCGGAAAAGAATTTCCAGGTCGGCCGGCAAATCGCGGCGGAGCTCCGAGGTGTCCCAGGTGCGGTGGACGTGCACGTCCAGCAGATCCTCGACGCGCCGAGAATTATGGTCGATAGTGACCGGGCGCTCGCCCAGCAGGTCGGACTCACGCAGCGGGATGTCGCCGGTAGCCTGCTGATCTCACTGACCGGCAGTGGGGCAACCACGACAAACTTTTGGCTCAACAACAAGAACGGCGTGAGCTACCAGGTCGTGGTCCAGACGCCCCAGCACCGGATCGCGTCGCTCGACGAGCTCCATCGCACCCCCGTGGCGATCGCGGGCCAGTCGTCGCCCCAGCTGCTGAGCAACCTGGCCGACTTTCGTCGGACGACCACCCCGCTGTCGCTCAACCACTACAACGTGCAGCCGGTGTTCGATGTGTACGCCAGCGTCCAGGGCACCGACCTCGGCTCCGTGTCGAGCCGCGTCGACCAGATCGTCGCGAAGTACACGGAGCAGATCGGGAAGGCCAGCTCCATCGTCGTCCGCGGGCAGGTCCAGAGCATGAACCAGTCGTTCTTCCAGATGGGGCTCGGGATCGGCTTTGCCGTCCTGCTCGTCTACTTCCTGATGGTCGTCAATTTCCAGTCATGGATCGATCCGCTCATCATCCTGATGGCGCTCCCCGGCGCGCTCGCGGGAATCCTCTGGGCGCTGTTCGTCACCGGGACGACCATCAGCGTCCCGGCGCTGATGGGCTGCCTCATGGCCATCGGGGTGGCGACGTCGAACAGCATCCTGATGATCACGTTTGCCAACGAGCAGCGTCATCCGGAGTTCGGCGGGCACGACGCGCGTGCCGCGGCGCTGGGGGCGGGCCGCACGCGGCTTCGCCCGGTCATCATGACGGCGCTGGCCATGCTCCTGGGCATGCTCCCCATGAGCCTCGGCCTCGGTGAAGGGGGCGAGCAGAACGCTCCGCTGGGCCGTGCCGTGGTCGGCGGGCTGATGATCGCCACGTTCTACACGCTGTTCTTCGTCCCGGTGACCTACAGTCTGCTGCGCCGGAAACCGCCGAAGGACTTCGGCAACGAGGACGACAAATGAGCGTCGACAGCGGCAGTCGTTCCGCGCCCCGCGCCCGAACCCGGACAGTGATCGTCATTGGGATCGGCGCCCTGGTTCTGTTCCTCGTTCTGTTACTGGTCGGTGTGGTTCCCCGGGTGCGAAATCAGCGCGAGCTGGTGATCGCCGCCCAGACGGCGCAGACCGCTGCGCCGGAAGTGTACGTCATCCGGCCGGAGCCCGCGTCCGGAGCGGATCTGTCACTGGCCGCCACGACCCAGGCCAGTCAAGACTCGATCATCTACGCCCGCACCAGCGGGTACCTCAGCAAGCGGTACGTGGACATCGGGGACAGCGTGAAGGCAGGCCAGCTCCTGGCGGAGATCGCATCGCCCGAAATCGACCAGCAGCTGAGGCAGGGCCAGGCCGACCTCCAGCAGTCCGAGAAGAACCTGGATCTGCAGAAGGCCAACCTCGATCTCGCGAGGGCCACGATGGGGCGTTACGAGGCTGCCGACGCGGAAGGCGCCGTCGCCAAGCAGGCGGTCGATCAAAGCGTCTCTGCCTACCGCACCGCCCAGGCCGCGGTGGCCGCAGCCGAGGCGAATGTCCAGTCGAACAGAGCCAACGTCCAGCGGCTCCAGGAGCTGACATCGTGGCAGCGCGTCCTCGCCCCGTTCAGCGGCGCGGTGATCCAGCGGAATGTGGATGTGGGCGCGTTGATCACGGCGGGTAGCCCCGTCAACAACACCGCCGTGGCGCCTTCCAGCGTCACGGGCGGCGCGAACGGGCTCTTCGAGGTTGCTCAGATCGACTCCCTTCGCGTGTTCGTCAACGTCCCCCAGGTCTACGCGCCCAACGTGAAGGTCGGTCTGCCGGTCCAGATCGCGGTCCGAGGACAGCTCGGGCAACCGGTCATGGGCACGGTGACCCGCACCGCCAGTGCGCTCGATCCAGGCACGCGGACATTGCTGACGCAGGTGGACATCCCCAACCCGTCGCACCGGCTGCTCCCCGGAATGTTCGTCTACGCCACCTTCAAGATCGCGCCGTCGGGCACGCGCTGGCGGGTGCCAGCCACCGCGGTCATCTTCAACGCGCAAGGCACCCGGGTCGCGATCGTGGGGGCGGGAAACACGCTGCGTTTTCAGGAGGTGGTGCTCGGTCGCGACTTCGGGACCTCGATCGACATCCAGGCCGGACTGCAGGGCCACGAGACGATCGTGAAGCAGCCGACGGTGTCCCTCCAGGAGGGCCAGCGTGTCACGCCCATCGAACCCAAGAACTCGTCCGGGGGCTGACCCGCGGATGCCATCTCGGGGGTGTCTCGGTCGGCCGCGCGCCGTCCTTGCCGCGCTGTGGGCGGTGTGTGTCGTGGCCGGAGGCTGCATGGTGGGGCCAAACTACGCGCGGCCGGCGGTCGAGCAGCCGGCTCTCTTCAAATCGCAAGCGGACAGTGAGGCGGCTCCGGCCATCGCGAGAGAGTGGTGGCAGCTCTATGGCGACCCCGAGCTCGATCGACTCATCGCGACCGCGAGGGCATCGAACCAGACCCTTCGCCAGGCGGTGGCCCGCGTCGACGAGGCCCGCGCGCTCGCGCGCGTCGCGGCCAGCTTTCTCTTCCCGACCATCTCCACCAATCCGAGCTTCACACACCTCCGCACCTCTGGGAACCGCGACAGCACGGTCACGGGCAAGCGGGTCCAACAGGGCGTCACCGTCAACGACTGGCTGATCCCGTTCGATCTGACCTACGAGCTCGACGTCTGGGGCCGCGTGCGCCGGTCGTTCGAATCGTCCCGGGCCCAGGCCGCGGCGACCGCAAGTGACGCCGGCCTGGTCCGGCTGACGGTCGAGACCGATGTCGCCCAGTTCTACTACAGCCTTCGCTCGCTGGACGCCGAGCTTCAGATTCTGACGGACAACGTCGCGGCCTATCGGGAGCAGGTCCGCCTCCTCTCCGTCCAGCTCAAGACCGGGCTCATCAGCGCGATCGTCGTGAATCAAGCCCAGGCCCAGCTGCAGGCCACGTTGGCCCAGCAACGGGATGTGGAGCGCGCCCGGGCCAACCTGGAACACGCGCTGGCGATTCTGTGCGGACAACCCGCACCCTCGTTCGCCGTCGCCGCCAATCCACTGCACGAGAGCGCGCCGCCCGCGGTGCCGCCGGGATTGCCCGCCCAGATCCTGGCGCGCCGGCCGGACGTCGCCGCGGCCGAGCAGACGGTCGGGGCCCTCAACGCCCAGATCGGCGTGGCCACCGCGGAGTTCTATCCGCGCTTCATGCTGACGAGCTCGGCGGGGTTCGAGAGCGCCAACCTCTCCACGCTCTTCAACTGGCAGAGCCGCGTCGCGTCCATCTCCCCCAGCATCTCGATTCCGATCCTTCAGGGCGGCCGACTCCGGGCCAATCTCGAGGCGACCAAGGCCCGCTACCAGCAGGCCGTGGCCGCGTACGTGAATCAGGTTCTGATCGCCTATGGCGACGTCGAGGACGCCCTGACCGACCTGCACGCCCTCTCCGATGAGGTCGGGACCCTGCGCGAGGCGGTCAGCGCATCTCAGAACTACCTTCGCCTCGCCCAGGTGCAGTACAAGCAGGGCCTGACCGACTACCTCATCGTCATCGACGCCGAGCGGACGCTCCTGGCCAACCAGCTGTCGCTGGCGCAGGCCGTGAATCTCCAGATGGGCGCCAGCATCCGTCTGATCAAGGCCCTCGGCGGCGGGTGGAATTCGTCCGAAGATGGTTCGTCTCGATAAGAACGATCCTCTGCCATTCGCACTCCTGGCGCTAACGGGCGTCACGGGGCTCGTTGATGCGGTCAGCTTCCTCGGACTCGGCCATGTCTTCACGGCGAACATGACCGGCAACGTCGTCTTCCTCGCCTTCGCCGTGGCCGGAACGCCTGGACTGTCCATGGTCCGGTCATCGACTTCCCTGGTCGCGTTTCTGGTCGGTGCAGCTCTCGGCGGTCGTCTCGGGGTGGCCATGGCCGCCGCCAGTCGGCGCCGCTGGCTCCTCACAGTCGCATTGTCCGAAGCCCTACTGCTTGTTACCGCAGCGATCGCCTCGATCGGATTCGATATCGGCTCTGCAACTCCCCCCGGCCGCCTTTACACCGTGATCGTCCTGACGGCCCTGGCGATGGGCCTGCGCAACGCGACCGTGCGGCGACTCGCCGTCCCCGACCTGACGACCACGGTGCTGACCCTCACGCTGACGGGCGTGGCCGCCGATTCTTCTGTCGCTGGCGGCGACAATCCTCGGATCGGACGTCGCGTCGCTTCGGTCGCGTTGATGTTCGCCGGGGCGGTCGTCGGGACCCTGCTTCTGCGGCGAGGGCTTGCACTCCCGCTCGTCGTGAGTGCGGTCGGGGTGCTTGCCGCCACGGTCGCCTACGCCGACGTCCCGACGCCACCACCGGCGCTGGCTCCCTAGCCTTTTCATCTCGCCCGAGCCGAGCCGTAATCAGGCGGCGGGGCGCGCCTCGGAATCCCCCCGCCGGGAGTGGCCGAACCCCACCAAAGTCGGGTAGCCGCTACCGCTCGGTCACACTAGACTGACCCCTGGGCGACCCCGACCCTCACTGACGAACTGGAGAGAACGCATGGCCGAGCGAACGACGCGAGTGGTTTGCGTTGTGGACGACGACGAATCACTGCGTCGGTCCGTGAGGAATCTGCTGTCGTCGGTCGGCTTCCGGGTCGAGACGTTCGCCTCCGCGGAAGAGTTCCTGGAGTCCACTCATCGAGCGAACACCGGCTGTCTTGTGCTCGATCTGCGGATGGCCGGGATGAATGGTCTCGACCTCCTCAGGCATCTGGCCGCCACGGGCTCCCGGATCCCTGTTATCATTCTGACCGCGCACGGCGACGAAGAGGCGCGCCGGCAATCCCTCGAGGCCGGCGCAGTCGCGTTCCTCGGAAAGCCGTTCCGCGGCGACGCCCTGCTCGACGCCGTCAGGACGGCCCTGGGTGCGTGAGTCTGCGATGAAGCGTGAGCAACGCCATGGACTCTGGCAGCAGCCGCCCAATGCTTTGTTGGGCGGCCTGGGCCTGGCGTTGCTGACCGTGGTCTGCTATCGACTCTATGTCAATCCCACGACGGTCGCCCTTCTCTATCTGATCGTCGTCGTGCTGGTGTCCTTCGGAGGACTCCTCGTTCCGTCGGCGCTCGTCGCGGTCATGGCGTTCGTATGCCTGGACTACTTCTTTACGGTGTCGGGGCAGAGCGAATGGCTCGACCTTCTGGCCTCGCACCGATGACGGAGGTATGCATGAGAACTGAAGAGAGCGAGCGGCCGATCACCTTCGCGGGAGCGCGGCTCGGGCGTTACCGCCACGTGTGCGCGTTCTTCAACACCCGGGACGAGGAGTACCGCGTCTTCCTGCCCTTCATCAAGGAGGGTCTCTCGCACGGGGAGAAGGCTTTCCACATCGTGGATCCGAAACTGCGCCGCGATCACGTCGAACGGCTGGCGGCCGCGGGTGTCGACGTCGCCGCCGTCGAGAAGAGCGGTCAGTTGGAGCTGCGCACCTGGCAGGAAGCCTATCTGCGCGGCGGTCACTTCGACCAGGCCGCCATGCTGGCCTTGATCGAGGAGGTGCTCACCGAAGGCAAGCGGCGCGGGTTTCCCTTGACTCGATTGGTGGCGCACATGGAATGGGCGTTGGAGGATAGACCTGGCGTGGATGACCTGGTGGAGTACGAGACGCGCCTCAA
>WNFD01024784.1_pt1 | contig 10379 bp, 5 predicted proteins | sample 5400491 | NCBI WGS metagenome assembly WNFD01 (sample SAMN13153343, study PRJNA577476) | soil metagenome | isolation source: 120 cm saprolite under Douglas fir tree site 2 hole 2 replicate 2 | place: USA:California | collected 2015-04-18 | reverse complement strand
AGTCCGCCGCGCGTGTGATGTCGGGACCATCGCCTGCGCTGAGCTGGCGCGACAGGCGAACGGCAAGCAGGATTGCGTCCGCGGTTTCATCCATCTGCTGAGCCGTCCACACGGGCACGGCTTCGAGGTTTGTGTTTTGAGGCATGCTCCCGTCGTCGCGCTGCTGCCGGCCCATGAAGCGCACCACGTCGAGTGCGGTGCTGATGTCACCCGCGGCGAGCAGCCCGCCGGCCGCGTGAAACAGGTCGCGCGGCCACACTTTGCGATATCCCACGTCGGCGGCGTCGTCCGTTGCGGTGTCACCCCATGGCAGCGCGAGCGACGCGACGATCGCACCTGGGTGACGCTTGTCCTCTGTCATCTTGATCACCTCAGCGCTGTAGTAGAAGAGGGGGGCAACGCCTGGCGGAGCTGTGAGCGATGCAGCGTATTGACGCCAGCCGGTGCGGTAGGCGTCGAACACGGCCTGCGAGCCCCCATGCATGGCGGCGTCCAGCGCAGCGTCGGCCGCCAGGCGGCTGGCCCCGAATGCAAGCGCCGAGGTCCTGGGCCCGCCTTGGGGCAGCTCCCAGGTCAGCGTCACGCGACCGGGCCCAGCTGCCCGGTAGCGATTGGCCAACTGGTGGTTGTGCAGCTGGTCGAAGCCGTCGCCGTGTCCAAGGTAGCCCGCTGTGCGGGGACCCATTGCGCTGTCACCTGCGACCGCGAGCCAGGTCTGGCCTTTGCTGATGTAGCCACGGTTCGCATCGAAGAAGGCGTTTTGGCCGGCGCCGGAGCCATCGAGATGAGGCACGAGGTATGCGTACAGATGCAGGCGTGAACGGTCGCCGGTGAGGTGCGTGCGAACGAGCACGACCGGACCGCTGGGGTCTGTGGCGACTTCGGTCACGATGCTGAAGTGGTGCACCGGGTCATCGACCCGAAGCTCATAGGTGAGCGCGCGGTCGTCGGTCACGCGCGAGGTGGCGATGCCTTGCTGAGACGCATCGAAGAAAAAGCCGGCGCCGTCGGTGACAAGGAATCCGAACTGACGAAGGTTGTCATGGTCCACTGTCGGGTACAGGAGGTCGGCGATCGTGCCATGGACGGCGGTGAACCAGACCTTCGACGCCGGCCCCGATGCCGTGCCGATGGCGTCCTTGTTACCGCTGGTCCAGCGATCGGGAGCGGTGCGCGATTCCGGCGCAGCGTCGCCGCTCCACTCACTTGTCGTATTGAGGAAGTAGACGAGCGGGACCATCGCGCCCACGATCGCGAGGCCGCCCAGGATGAAGAAGAGGCGCCGCCGCAACTAGCCCTTGACGCTGCCCACCGTCAGCCCAGCCCGGAAGTATCTCTGGAGGCCGAGGAACAATGCCATGACCGGCAGCGAGACGATCAGCGATGCGGCGGCGAAGTATCCCCACGGGACCCGATAGTCGTTCTGCAGGCCCCAGAGGCCGACTGGCACCGTGTAGGTGTTCTCATCCAGAAGCAGGACGGACGCCATCACCCATTCGTTCCACGCGGTGAGAAACATGAGCAGCGCTGTGACGGCGAGCGCCGGGACGGAGAGCGGCAGGATGACGCGCCAGAAGGCCTGCGTCACCGTGCATCCGTCGATGAGAGCCGCTTCATCAAGGTCGCGCGGTATGGTGTCGAAGTATCCCTTCAAGTTCCAGGTGCAGAACACCAATGCGACTGACATGTAGGCCAGCACCAGTCCGAACGGAGAACCGACCAGGCCGATCGTCTTGAGGATGAGATAGATCGGGATCAGAGCCAGCACCGACGGAAAAGCCTGGATTGCGAGCAGCAGGATCAACGTCATCTGCTTGCCCGCGAACCTGAAACGCGAGAGCGCATAGGCGCCGGTCGCCGAGCCGATGAGGCCCGCGACCATGGTGCCGACCGAGACGCCCAGGCTGTTCCGCAGCCAGAGAGGGAACGGAATCTTGGTCCAGATGTACGTGAAGTTGTCGAAGGTCGGGTGATCCGGCCACAAACTCAACGTCAACGAGTAGAGGGATTGGCCGGGCCTGAACGCGGCCTGGACCACGAAGAACACGGGAAACAAGGCAAAGATCAACATCGTGATCAAGAAGACATAGATGAGGGCCGGCACCCCGACTCGCGAGAGGAGCCTCATCGAGCCTCCTCGCGGACCAGGCCGCTGAAACGAAGGCTCCCGAGCGTGACCCCAAAAAGCATCATGAAAATCACCACCGCGAACGCGGCGATGTAACCGAAGTTGAACAGTTGGAAGGCTTCACGGAACGCATAAACCATCACGAATTCGGTGGCTCCGGGCTTGGCCGCGCTTACGAACGGGCCTCCTGTCGTGATGAGGTAGGCGGTATTGAGCGTGTTGAAGGTCAGGATGGCGCTGAGGACCGTTGCGGGCAGGATCGCCGGACGAAGCAGCGGCACTGTGATCCGCCAGAACCGTTGCCACGAGGTGGCGCCATCCACCGCGGCAGCCTCATACAGCTCGACAGGAATGCTCTGTAATGCTCCAAGGATGACCACCATGAAGAAGGGGTAGGACATCCAGAGGTTGGCGAGGACGATCGAGCCGAACGCCCAGTTCGGATCACTCAGCCACGGCAGGCCCGCATGCGGGCCTGCGACCAGCCGGTACAGCTGATTGAGCGTGCCGAATTCGCCGTTGAAGAAGAACTTCCATACGAGAGCGGTGATGTAGCTTGGGACTGCCCACGGCACGATCAGGGCCACCCTCCAGAAAGCCTTGAAGCGGATTGCCGGGTGGTTGAGCGCAAGCGCAGTCAGCATCCCGAGGGCAAGAAATAGAGGTATGCAGATGGCGACGAAGAGAAACGTCCTGCCCAACACGATGAAGAAGTCCGCATCGAAGGTTTTGAGCAGGCTCTGATAGTTGGTAAGTCCAATGAAGGCGTAGTGGCGGAAGTGATACAGGTTCTGGTTCGTGACCGAGATGTAGACGTTGTAGAGGATCGGATAGAGGCTGATGAGTCCGACCCCAACGATCATCGGGGTCAGGTACGTGAGGGTCGTCAAGGCCCTGACCCGATACATCGTCTAGCCCCAAGCTGAGGGCGGCGGCGCCGACCGCCGCCCTCGTCCGTTGGTCACTCGGCTATTTAAGCTGGGCTACGTTCTTCTCCGCTGCCGACTGCGCATCACTCAGCGCCGCGTCGACGGATTGTTTACCGGTCCATACCGCTTCCAGCGCCTTGGCGACCGGATCCCAGAGCGCTGACATGAATGGTGTGTTCGGTAGCGGGACGCCATTCTTGACCTGGGCGCCGAAGCCGGCGATGTCGGGGATGGCCTGCACCTTGGGGTCTGCCAGCGCCAGCTTGTTGGCTGGAATCTCCCTCGTTGTGACGACCATGTTCGTTTGATTGTCCTTGTTGGTGAAGAACTTCATGACGTCGACTGCGAGCGCGGGATTGGTCGAGTAAGCCCCGAGCATCAGCGTTTTCACACCCACAAAAGGCGACGCGGGCTTTCCAGACCCCGCGACGACCGGCAGGGTCGCGTAGCCGTAATCGACTCCAGCTTTCACGTAGTCCGCGACCGACCACGGACCATTGATGATCATGGCCGCCTTGCCCTCTTTGAAGAGCGTGTCGGCGATGCCATAGTCGACCCCGGCAGGCATGGCGCCCTTGAAGCTGGCAACGAAATTGAAACCTGACTTCGTACCGCTCGTGTTGAGACCGACAGTCCCATCAGCCTTGACGTAAAAGCCACCCGAACCATAGATCCAGGGCGCCTGGAAATAGGCGTCCTTGGGGTTCCATACGACCCCGTACGAACCGGGGTTGCTCTGGCTGTAAGACTTGGCGAAGCTGACCAGGGCGTCAGTGGTCTTCGGAATCTGGCTGCTCGTGATGAGCTTCTTGTTGTAGATGATGGTGATCGCCTCGACCGCCTCGGGCATGCCGTAGATCTTGCCCTCGAAAGTCGCGGCATCCACCGCGGCCTGGGTGTACTGCGAGGTCATGTAGTCCTTGGACGTCCATTGGTCCATGGGCTTGATGGCTTCGAGCTTCACCCACTTGCCGATCTGATCGTCGACCCAGGCCACGATGTCAGGGCCCTGGCCGGCACCCGCCGCGGCAGTGACCGCATCGGTGAGGTTGGGCTTGTGGACCAGATTGATGGTCACGTTTGGGTACTGCTTCATATAGGCGTCGTAGATCGCCTTCTTGGCGTCGAGGTACGTGCCCTCATAACCGTGCCAGATGGTGATGGTGCCGCTGCGGGTGAGCGTGGTCGTCGTCGGTGTCGAGCTGGACCCGCAGGCGGCGGCCAGCATGGCCAGCGTGGCCAGCATGGCGACCCCGGACGGCTTCATCCAGTGCTTCCAGGTGACCAATGTCTCCTCCTTGTTGCTTTGCGATAGCTAAAACGGTTAAGTCGCATCTTAGCCCACGCCATGCGCGTGTCAAGATTCGCCTTGGACGTGACGGCGTGAAGGCATGAGCAGGGTTCGGATCGCGGATGTGGCCGCGGCGGCGGGGGTCTCCAAGGCGACCGTTTCGTTTGCTTTCAATAACTCCGATGAGATCAGCGAGCCCACGCGCAAGCGCGTCATGGCGGTCGCTCGCAAGCTCGGCTATACCCCGCATCCAGCCGCTCGATCGCTTTCCACCAAACGAAGCGGATCCGTCGGATTCCTCATTCCACAGTCGGTTGAGGTGGTCTTTGCGAATCCGTTCGCGTCGCTCCTGATCCGCGGCGTCGGCGAGGTCTGCGAGCAACACGACCTGACGCTTCTGCTGGTTCCACCCTTGAATGGCTCCCTCGAGAGTGCCATCGGCCGTGCCGCCGTAGACGGCTTTATCAGCTTGGGCCTGACTGGGGATCGTAGTCTTGACACCCTCCGGCGCATTGGTCTGCCCTGCATCCTGGTCGATGCAGATCCCCAGCCAGGCGTGGCCACTGTCAACATCGATGACTTCGGCGGTGCGGCTCTCGCCGCCCAACATTTGCTCGAACTCGGTCATAGGCGCATTGCGGTCGTCGGTCTCGGCGAGCCGAGGGACCGCGGCGAGAGTGGGATCGGCGCCCGCCGGCTGGCGGGCTACCGGCAGACGATCCGTGCCGCCGGCGGCCCGGCGCCGCGTGTGGTGCCCGCAGGCATCACTTTTGCGGCGGGCAAGGCTGCTTTCCGGCAATTGTGGCGCGGGCGCAACCATCCGACTGCCGTCCTCGCGATGAGTGACATGGCAGCGATCGGATTGATGGCAAGCGCGCGCGAGCACAGAGTGCGTGTGCCCGAGGACCTGTCGGTAGTCGGCTACGACGACATTCCGATGGCCGAATGGGTGACACCAGCGCTGACCACCGTCCGGCAGCCGATTGCCGAAAAGGGTCGCCAGGCGGCCCGCCTGTTGAGCCCACACCAGCGGCCGCTAGCGACCGAGCTGGTGGTCCGGCAATCGACGACGTCTGCGCGCCCTTAGCTGGAACCCCTTGGATATTCGGTCACAGGCAGCGACGCCTCGAACACTTTTGTCTCCAAAACATAGATCGATCACTGCTAGCATCCCAAGCGTTGTGGATTACGTGGGTAAGTGGGTGATGAACGGTGCGGGTGCGCCGAATCACCTGGGGACGGCGACCGCGATGGGGCTGGTGCGTGGGTTACTGGTGGCGCTGGGCGCGCTGGTTTTGCTCGCCTCGGCCGTCACTGCGAGCGCCGCCTCGCCTCCGCCCCGAGCTCTGGCTCCATTTCCGCCGGCTCGAACTTCACCTGCGCGATCCGGACGGATGCGACCGTGGTCTGCTGGGGCGACCCCACGTCGGGCCGGACCAGCCCCCCGACGGGAACCTTCAGCCAGGTCTCCTCCGGCTTCTCGCACGCCTGCGGGATCGCGACCGACGGCTCGCTGGCGTGCTGGGGCGACAACTTGTCGGGCGAGGTCAGCCCACTCCCGACGGGGACCTTCAGCCAGGTCTCCTCCGGCAACGGCTTTACGTGCGCGGTCAGGACCGACGGGACGCTGACCTGCTGGGGCGATCCGTCGACGGGCCAGACCAACGCGCCGCCGGGAACCTTCAACCAGGTCTCGTCCGGCGGTTTTCACGCGTGCGGCGTCAGGACGGACGGGACGCTGGCCTGCTGGGGCTTGAACCTGTTCCACCTTGTCAGCGGCACGCCGGCAGGTACCTTCAGCCAGGTCTCGGCCGGCTACTTACACACCTGTGCGGTCCGGACGGACGGGGTGGTCATCTGCTGGGGCGACAACTCGTCGGGCCAGGCCCCCCCGGTGGTGGCAGGGCCCTTCAGCCAGGTCAGCTCCGGCGGCAGCACATCGATCGTCGAGCACACCTGCGGGCTCCTGACCGACGGGACGCTGGCCTGCTGGGGCAGCAACTCGGCAGGCCAGGTCAGCCCGCTCCCAACGGGGACCTTCAGCCAGGTCTCCTCCGGCGGCTTGCACAGCTGCGCGATCCAGACCGACGGGACTCCGGTTTGTTGGGGGGACAACTCGCTCAACCAGGCCACTCCACCGGCAGGGGGCCTCGGACCGCCGGCAGACACCACTCCGCCGGTGATAACCACGCCGGCCGACATCACCGCCGAGGCGACCGGGCCGGCCGGGGCGGTCGTGACCTACGGCGTCAGCGCAACAGATCCTGACGACGCAGCGACCGTCTCCTGCGCGCCCGCATCGGGAAGCACTTTTCCTCTTGGCCTTACAACCGTCGCCTGCACGGCCACCGACACGCACGGCAACGCGGCGAACGCCAGCTTCACCGTCACCGTGACGGACACCACGTCACCCGTGGTCACCATCACTGCGTTCACCGCCACCGCTGCCGACACCGTGTCGGGCTCGCTGACGCCTAGCTGTTCGCCCTCCTCGGGCAGCACCTTCGCGCTGGGCAGCACGGCCATCACCTGTACGGCCACGGACACGGCCGGCAATGTCGGCTCGGCCAGCGCTACTGTCGTGGTCCAGGACACCACCGCGCCCGTGGTCACCGTCCCCGCCATCAGCCCGGTGGAAGCGACGGGGCCCAGCGGCGCCGCGATCGCGTACGCCGCCAGTGCCACCGACGCCGTGTCGGGCTCGCTGACCCCGACGTGCGCGCCGGCCTCTGGCAGCACTTTCCCGCTTGGGAGCACGACCATCACCTGCTCGGCCACCGACGCAGCCGGCAACACCGGCACCGCCTTCGCCACCGTGGTGGTCCAGGACACCACACCGCCCGTGGTCACCATCGGCGTCACCAGCCCGGTGGAGGCGACGGGGCCGAGCGGCGCCGCGGTCACCTACGCCGCCACGGCCACCGACGCCGTGTCGGGCTCGCTGACGCCGACGTGCTCGCCAGCTTCAGGCAGCACCTTCCCGCTGGGCACCACGACCATCACCTGCTCGGCGACGGATGCAGCCGGCAACACGGGCACCGCCACCGCCACCGTCGTGGTCGAAGACAAGACAGCGCCCACCCTGAGCCTGCCGGCCGACATCACCGCCGTCGCCACCAGCGCGAGTGGGGCGGTCGTTACGTTCGCAGTCGGGGCCACGGATCCCGACAACGCCACCTCCACCCTGACCATCAGCTGCAGCCCGCCCTCAGGCTCGACGTTCCCCGCCGGCGCCACCACCGTCACCTGCACAGCGACCGACCCAGCCGGGAATTCCAGCACCGGCACGTTCCAGGTCGCCGTGGTGGACTTCTCGATCGGCCTGATCAATCCGGTCACGGTTTCGGTAGGCGGCACCGCCTCCACCTCGGTCACGGTCAACTCGGTCAGTGGCTTCAGCTCGACGGTGGCGCTCAGCGCTTCCGGAGCACCCGCCGGCGTGTCGGTGAGCTTCAGCCCGACCCTGGTGACTCCGACCTCCGGGGGCAGCGCGGGCTCGACCCTGACCGTGCACCTGTCGCCGATGGTGACGCCGACGACGTTCACGCTGACCGTGAGCGGAACATTCGAGGGCGTCAGTCACACGTCGACGGCGTCCGTGACGGTGACCGTCAGCAGCCCCGCGATCGCCGATGTGGTCGGTCAGCTGTTGCTGGCAGGGTGCATCGACAATGCGGGCATCGCCAATGCTCTGACGGCCAAGCTCACCGCTGAGCAGGGAGCCATCGGCGGTGGCAACACCAAGACAGCGATCAACATCCTGAGCGCCTTCACGAACCAGGTGCGCGCGCAGAGCGGCAAGCACATCACAGCAGACTGCGGGACTGTTCTCATGACCGATGCCCGCAGCCTGATCGACAGTCTCGCGGTCAGCGCCATACCCAACCCGATCACAGGCTCGGTCCACACGACTTCCGGGTCGGGGGTTGCCGGGGCGATTCTCACGCTGAAGGACTCGGCGGGGACGACCGTTGCCACGGCCACCACCGACATTACGGGCTTCTACTTCTTTGCCACCACTGGCCTGCTCACCCCGGGCGCCACCTACAGCGTGACCGTCGCAGTCCCGATTGGCTTGACGGCCGCGAGCCCGGCGGCCCAGACCTTCACCTGGCCGGGTGGCGCGGAACTCTCGCTCGCCGACTTCACGACCGCCTGACGTCCAGCCTGCACCAGGGCCCGGCGTCCTCCCTCGCGAGGGCTAGTACGATTCGAACATGACCGCGGCGCGCAAGCACCTATCCGGCACTGACCTGGATTTTTACGCGCTCGCATCCGTGCCCCAAGAAGGCCACGCAGACCCGTCGGGTTTGCCGATGACGGTCAAGGTCCTCCTCGAAGGCCTGCTCCGCTTGAGCGAGGCGGGGACCACCAACGAGGAGAGCGTGCGCGCCCTGGCCGCCTGGCCGGCGCCTCCGCCTACAGACGCAGAGCTGCCGTTCCTTCCCGCGCGCGTTTTGATGCAGGACTTCACCGGCGTGCCGGCGGTCGTGGACCTCGCTGCGATGCGATCGGCGATGCAGCGAGCGGGCAAGGACGCGGGCAAGGTCGATCCGCTCGTGCCGGTCGACCTCATCATCGACCACTCCGTGCAGGTCGACGCGTTCGGATTTAAAGACGCCTACACCCGCAACATCGAAAAGGAGATCGAGCGCAACCGCGAGCGGTACTCGCTCCTACGATGGGCCCAGCAAGCCTTCAACAACTTCTCCCTGGTGCCGCCGGGGATGGGCATCTGCCACCAGGTGAACCTCGAGTACGTCGCGCAGGTCGTGCAGGTCCGCAACGTGGCGAAGGGCCGGAAGATCGCGATCCCCGACACACTGATGGGCACCGACTCGCACACCACGATGGTCAACGGGCTCGGCGTGCTGGGATGGGGAGTCGGTGGCATCGAGGCCGAAGCAGCGATGCTCGGCCAGCCCGCGTACCTCGCCTCGCCCATCGTCGTCGGCGTGCGCTTCCACGGAGCGCTGCCCGCCGGATCAACGGCCACCGACCTCGTGCTCACGCTCACGGAGATGCTGCGCAAGCACGGCGTCGTCGACAAGTTTGTCGAGTTCTGCGGCGACGGCCTGTCGACATTGTCGGTGCCCGACCGCGCGACGCTCAGCAACATGTGCCCGGAGTACGGCGCCACCTCCGCGCTTTTCCCGGTCGATGCCCAGACCCTTCGCTACCTCGAGGTCACGGGCCGCAGTCGCGAGCAGATCGAGCTCGTCGAGCGATACACCAAGGAGCAGGGGCTGTTTCGCGTCGACGGCAGCACGACTCCGAAGTTCACCGAGCTGCTCGAGCTCGACCTCAGCCAGGTCGAGCCCAGCCTGGCCGGACCCAAGCGGCCGCAAGACCGCGCGTCGCTGCCAAATGTTTGGAAAAGTTTCACCGCCGCGTTCGGCAACGGGCCGAAACCCGACACAGACGCGGTGTCGAGACTGTCGGATGAAGGTGGGCCGGTCAATGGCCGCTCCGTGGTGGCGGTCGAGGCCAAGCCCGCCGCGCGCGTACAGGACGGCTCCGTGGTGATCGCGGCGATCACGAGCTGCACGAATACTTCCAACCCCACGGTCATGGTGGCCGCGGGCCTGCTGGCGAAGAAGGCGGTGGAGCTAGGGCTGGAAGTGCGTCCGTACGTCAAGACCAGCCTTGCGCCCGGCTCGCGCGTAGTCACCGACTACCTGCAGATGGCCGGCCTGATGGAGCCGCTCGAGAAGCTCGGCTTCTTCCTGGTCGGTTTCGGATGCACCACTTGCATCGGCAACTCGGGCCCGCTGGCCACGCCCGAGATCGAAGCCGCCGTCGTGAAGGAAAACCTCAGCGTGGTGGCCGTGCTGTCTGGCAACCGCAACTTCGAATCCCGCATCCACCCGCTGGTCAAGGCCAGCTATCTCGGCTCGCCGCCGCTCGTTGTCGCCTTTGCGCTGGCGGGCACCGTCCACATCGACCTGACCAAGGACCCTGTTGGGAAGACTCGCGACGGCAAGCCCGTGATGCTGTCGGAGCTCTGGCCGTCGCCGGCGGAGGTCAACGA
>WNFD01008775.1_pt1 | contig 10379 bp, 6 predicted proteins | sample 5400491 | NCBI WGS metagenome assembly WNFD01 (sample SAMN13153343, study PRJNA577476) | soil metagenome | isolation source: 120 cm saprolite under Douglas fir tree site 2 hole 2 replicate 2 | place: USA:California | collected 2015-04-18 | reverse complement strand
GTTGCTAAATAGAACATCCCGAAATCGCGCAAACCCCAGCCGAATCCGCGAGTCTGCCCACGATAGGACGGCAGCAACGGGATTGTTTCCCCTGCGTTTCCTGCTGTCGGCGAGTTCGGATCAGCGGTATTAACCTTGAAGCCGTTGAAACGGTGGTACCAATTAGACCCGATGATCCAGTTCGCCGCGAACTGGTGGTTTTCTAAATAGAAGGGATCACCGGTCAGGATATATGGCACATATGACAAGCTCGGAAGATGATTGAACTCCAGTGTCCAAACTCCGGTGCCCCCGCCGGACGGCACCGTGACCTGGGGTGTGTCGTAGTTTCCCCCGCCGCCGCCAAACCCGATGTCCGGGTTCGCAACCAGGTCAACCGGAGCTCCCGTGCCCAGGTCGCGGACTACCCACGGCATCCCGCCCGCGACCTCGGCCAGCACATACATTGCCGTCTGCGCATGGAATAGGCCGTGACGATGTTTGAGCCCGACCCGGAGCCGCCGCAATCCACGGCACGGAAGGCTGTGGCGAGGCTCTGCGAGAAATTGGGGACCAGGTTCAGATTGCCGGGCAGCAGCGAGGCGCGAGTCCTGACCTCCAGCCGCGGCGTCGGGTTCCAGCGCCAGCGGGTGAACCATCCCATCGAGGGGAAGGCTCCCTGGAAGACCTGGGTCGATCCCTGAAAAATTGTGAAGGTGAAGGGACCGCTATTGGCGGCGCTGCCGTCGGTGGTCGGGTGCCCCAGCTCGAGGATGACCTCGATGCGCGTCGGATCGGGGCTCGCATCCTTGCGGAAGAGGACGCGGAACGGGGAATCCGTCCGGATGGTCTCTGTTGACCCTTGCACGAAACCCGCAAAATCACTCGTGAAGTTGCCGCGATCTGTCGCCGACTGACCCGTCCCGGGGCTGTCAGGGTTGAACGCGTAGATCGTCCCGGCCGGCGGGCTGCCCATCTGAACCTGTGCCGTGTAACCGATCCGGCCACTCGGCGGCGGCGGAGACACCGGGGGCGGCGGCGGCGGTGGCGGCGGGGATACTCCAGACACAGTGATCGCCGCGCTCGTCGCCAGTACCGTAAAAGTATTATTGGGGAAAAACTTCACCTCGTATTGTCCTGCCGCAGCGGGTACCACGAGATCGACGCTGCCGGCAGTGACGCCAGTCGGCGGTACGGAGCTTCGGTGGTCATTGGTGCTGAGCCACGCCCAGGAGACGGGATTGCCTGGTCCACTCGGCGCGCCGGAAGCATAGACCCCTAACCAGTCGCCTGGGTTGCCGGGTCCTCCTGCAATGCTTGCCTTGATTCCAGCGCTCGCGTCCACCGTGACTGGTGAGGTAGATCCGTTTACCGCAAGAATGAGGCCTGAGGGCGGTGGCGGCGGAGACACCGGGGGCGGCGGCGGAGACACCGGCGGCGGCGGGCTGGTGGCGGTGACTTGAACGCCGACAGAGGCCGAAGCCGTCGCGTCGTTTTGCGTCGCGGCAGCCGACCACTGGTGCAGACCGTCGTCTGCCGGAACCAGCTGCCGCATCAGCACCAGCTGCGAATTGCCGGAAATCGCAACAGTGTCGGCGGGGCTTGCCTTGAGAGTACCAGAGAAAGCCGAGTCGTCGGACATCGAGACCTTGAACGTGGCCACTGTCGTGCCGGAGACTGTATTGTCGGGCAGCGAGGTGGTGGCCGGGACAAACGTGATGCCCGTCGGGGTGGGGGGAGGTGGAGGATCCGCTGCCAACACGGTAATCGTAAAGTTCGACGAGCCGCTGAACTGAGTATTTATCCCGTTTGCTCGAACTCGTACTGAATAAAATCCGGGTGTAATCGACCCGCTCCACGCTGTAACGAGGTTGTTGGCGGAAATCGCGAAGTATCCACCTGCTCGCTTTGTCAATATGAAATTACACGGTATGATCTTGCCTGCCGCGTCTCTCGCAGTAAGGACGCCCACACTCGCTCCGGTCGGCGCGTTAGCGGCTACGCTCAAATTACTGATCGTGATTGTCATGGACCTCTCCGCGGCGCAATTTGTCCGCAAGCGGGAGCATGGCCTCCCCGCATGCGGATACGGCCATACTCCCCCTGTTGCAAATGAGGCAATCATCGTCAAGATAATATATTAAACCAGAATTGTCAATAACACAATCAATGCAATACAAATTCTGACGAATCTGTGACAGCCGTGACGCTTCCATGACGCTTCTGGATTCGCCCGCCTTGCGCCCTACCCATCGGCGTGACCTTTCTGGGCCGGCCCTCAGGCTAAAGAGACAGCAAGCAAACCTGCTGTTCGTGTGCGCCGCTAAGATTGTTGGGCCTCTTCGCTTTGCGGAGCGGCGAAGGAGCTTGACGGCGAGCACGGCTGGGTCTGAAGAAAGGAGGCGTCCCTTTCGACGGTCGCCGGAACTCGCGCTCACAATCGGACGCACGATCGGCTATTGGCGGCGGCGCGCTGAGTCGAAGGCTTCGTCGCCGGCGCTGCACCGCGGCTAGCGAACCGACAGCAGATCGTCGTCATGGGCGGCTATCTTGGCCTTAACCAGGATCGGGCAGACGAGGTTATCCGCCTGTCGCGGCAAGGTCCTGAAACTGTTCTGGTTATTCGATTGCTTTTGGGCGGACGAAGCTGTATGAGGAGGATCTAAGCGGTGAGTTTCCGGCCAAACTGGCCTAGATCGATGGCTCTCGAGGCAGGTTTGTGGGTGCCTGTCGTCGGGAGGCGCCCACGGGAGTTAAGTCGCGAGGTCTGCTGATCGTGATCCAGATCGTCGTGTCCGGCGTATTGCCGAGGTTCCCGGCGGTGAGATCGAGGTGCCTGGCCAACCCGGACGCTCTCCTGGACATCGCGCAGCAAGAGTGCCCACGAGGCCCGTCTGCGGAAGAGCTATCCGACCGCTTCAGCCTGATCCTCCACGATCTCAGAATGGGCGGGGTGTGGAAACGTACGAACCGAGGCCGGCTCAAGCGGACGGAGGAAGTACTGTGTGCCCACATACCCCCGGGGCTGCGGCAAGGGCTTATCCTTCTCGACATTGGCGCGTCCGACGGCATCACGACAGTGGAGGCGGTCCGCGCGCTGCGGCATGCATTCGGCATTGAGGTGCATGCGTTTCTCGCCGACCGTGATGTTTGGCTGCTTCGCTACCGTCGAGGTCCGATCGTCGAATACCGCGCCGCGGATGGCGAACCGGTTATGGTGCGCCTCGGCCCGCTCGGCGTCCGGCTTGCCAAGCACAGGCGAGAGGCGCAAGCCGAGATCAACCCATTAGCACGGCGCTATCTGCGATTGAATCGGTTTCGCAGGTCCATGCAGCTCGACGCGCGGATATCGCTAGTGAACCCGATCTCACGCAGCGAAGCTGGGATCACCATCTTGCAACTCGATTGCCTGGTCCGGAGCGAGTCTCTAATCGGATGTATCTCTGCGGTCCGCGCAAGCAATGTCCTGAACCTGGGGTATTTCAGCCCACAGCAAATCCGAGATGCCGTCGGCCACATCTATTCCTATTTGCGGGAGGGCGGATGCTTCGTCGCGTCGCGAAACGACGACCAACCTGAGAGCGATGCCGAGAACGGTTCTGTCTGGCAGAAGGAGGGTCGCCGCTTTCGATGGCTCAAGGACTTCGGCACCGGCTCCGAGATCAAATCGGTTGTCGACGGTTGGTCGCTCGGCTGACGCTTCAGCTACCTAAACCTTACAAATCCTTTGACCGGGCGGCAGCGGCAGCGGCAGCGGCAGCGGCAGCGGCAGCGGCAGCGGCAGCGGCAGCGGCAGCGGATAGCCGTTGATGGGCGGCTTTTTTCTCGTCTGCGCAGGGCCGAACGAGGATCGGACGGACGAGGTGGCCCGGTTGCGGAGCGCCTTCGCCCAGCTTGGCTTTTCCTCTCCCGAAATGATCAAGGAGGAGGGATACGTCTTCGCCGCCTATCCCAAGTTCCGGAGCAGATCAGTCGCTCTGGAGCGCTACCCTAATGGAGATTTCGCGTTCGTCTGCGGCACTTGCTTATCCGAGTGCGCCGGCCTAGCAGCTGCCGCCTTGTTGTATGAGAGCGCTGCGCCGGCCTCGCCGATGAGCGGCAATATCATGGGTCATTATGCCGCCGTCTTCAAAAAGAACGGCCGGACCGAGATCAAGCTCGACCGGTTTGGCGGCTATCACCTCTTTTTCAATCTTGAGGCCCGCATCGTCTCCTCGTCCTTTTACGCGCTTTGCTTGGTCCTGCGCTCCCTGACCCTCTCGCAGCAGAGCGCGTGCGAGTACGTGTTCAACGGGGTGGTTTCGGGCAACGATACGCTCTTCAATGAGGTGAAGCTCGCCCCGATTCAGGCGACAATCGTCGTTGCCCCGCACGCCTTGGAGATCATTCGGCCCCAGCTGCCCATAATCCGCACGTTCGCTTCCAAGAGCCACGATGCCTCGCTCAGGGAAAGCATTGAGCTGCTCGACCATTATTTCGCCGAGGTCGCGCGCAGTTTCGGCGATCGCGTGCGCTGCGCCCTCTCCGGCGGCTACGATTCACGCCTGTTATTGGCCTATTTGCGCCGTCATGGCTTGAAGCCGAGTGTCTACGTCTACGGCGGAGCACAGGCAAGGGATGTCCGGCTCGCGGCGCACATCGCGGGGGGAGAGGGCTTCGCCCTTGATGTCGTCGACAAAGACGATCGGCCGGTCATCCCGCCCCTCGAGTTTAGCGAGACCGCGCGCCGCAACTTTGTCGCGACTGACGGATACGGGTATGACGGGATTTTCCATAACGGCGCGGAGATCGAGGAATCGGCCCGTCGCGTCCGTGGCGACACGATGGCGATTAACGGCGGGGGCGGCGAAATCTTCCGCAACTTCTTTTACCTCCTCAACCGCGAATACTCGATCAACGAGATTCTGTGGAGTTTCTACAGCCAATTCGATCCGGCCACCTGCACTGCCGTCTTCGACGGCGGAAGCTATTACCGGGGGCTCGAGAGAAAGGTGATGGATCTCTTGGGCAGCGACGAGCACCGGTTGTCGCGCCCAACCGTCGAATGGCTTTACCACAGCTTTCGCTGCCGTGCGTGGGATGGAAAGGTCGACAGCATTGCCGGCCGATACGGGTTCACCGGCATGCCATACCTCGAGAGATCGATCACCGAGCACGCGAGCGCGCTGCCGCTGCGTTGGAAGAACCACGGGGCCTACGAAGCCGAGCTGATCCGTCGTGTCGACAGCCGGCTGGCTGGATATTCCTCGATTTACGGCCATGAATTCAGTCGACCGCCGCCGCTGTCACGGAGGTTTTCGGATTACTCGACCTATCTGCGGCCGCCCTGGCTGCGCCGCTATACGTACCGGCTCAGATATTTTCGTCGGTCGGGCGATTGGGCCGGCTATCTCGCTTCGCCGTACCGAGACGCGGTGCTCGCGGGCGACGCCATAACCTTGCGACGACTATTTCGGTTAGATCGGATCGTAGATGCCGCGCAATATTCGCGAATTCTTTCGCTCGAATATGCCCTTCGCTATTTCGATCCTCGTGTTTGCGTTAGTTTCTGACGACCCGACGGCGGAGCACGTGGATGATCGCCTGCGCGATCCGTCAGCGGGTCGAACGGCAGCGGAGCGCGGACCGTTTTAGCGGCCGGCCTGACCGCGTGGCTGGCCCTACAGGATCGTCGACCAGCCGCAATAAACCCGATCTTAACTCTGTTCCCGTCACCCTGGAATCCGGATCAGGGCTGTGCTATGTAAGGACGAGATTTTCCTGCATTTTCGCCAATTACTCGATCGGGCGAGTCGGGGCAGCACAACTTGTCGGGGCAACAGTCGGAGCTCGGATGAAACAGGAATTTGGTTCGCGTCGTGGCAGAGGCTGGAGCAGCGCGCAAAACGACTGGGAGCCGCAACCAACTGGCGAGTGCAACGCAGCGTCTCAGATGCGTCAGCAGGGAGCCGAGTTTTACGATTGCGTCCATACCGAGAGTAATATTCCGGCGACTCGTGCATTGTATTACCCTCTTATGCGAAAAGTTGTGGAAAGCATTCAGGATCACGGCAGCTGCTCCATTCTCGAAGTCGGGTGCGGCAATGGCTTCTTGGCGGAAATGCTTCTGCAGGAGAACAGGGTATCTTATCGCGGTTTCGATTTTAGCCCGGTGGCCGTCCGCAACGCGGCCGATCGCACCGGACATCCGGAGTTGTTTTTCCGCGGCGACGCCTTGGATGCGCAATCTTACGCTTGTGACTACGATACGATCATCTGTACGGAAGTATTAGAACATATCGATGCCGATCTCGATGTCATCCGAGTTTGGCGCGATGGAGCGTGGTGCGTCTGCACGGTTCCAAATTTCGATTTTCCCAGCCATGTCCGCTTCTTTCGCACGCCCGAACAAGTGGCGGCACGGTACAGCGGGCTCATCGATATCAGGACGGTGATAAAGGTCACACGGCCGATCATGCCGGATGGGCGGGTCAGCAGCTATTTGCGCAATTTGCGGTGGAGCCGCAATGATCCGAGTCGGTTCTTGGGATTCTTGGGCGTTCAGACATTTGATCGGCTAGGGGGTTGGTTTCTGCTATGTGGAACCAAAAAGCAGCGGGACGGCTGAACGGGTGCTGACGACCAGTGCTTTGTAGCCAAGGGGCCAAATTTGTGATGGCAAGCGTGCCTCAGGATACAGTAGAGCGAACTCCTGGGGGTTCAGCTGCCCTTCTCCGGTTACCCTTTCTCTTCCTGGTTCTGGAGAATTAGCTCGCCATGCGCGGCTTCGTATTCTTTCTGGTGTTCATGTCGAGCTTGCCGCTGATTTTCGTATCGCCGTTCAACGGCGTGCTAATTTGGTACGCTTTTTCCTTGGGTAATTTTCATACACTCACCTGGGGCTTCTTCAGCAATCTCTATTATGCTTATGTCATAGCCATCCTGACCTGTTTCTCTTGGATGATTTCTCCTGCGGAAAAGAAGCAACTGCCCCTTACGCCGCTCGTGGTATTGACGTTGCTGTTTTCGGTATGGATGACGATCACTTCATTGTTTGCGCTCGCCCCCGAAGAAGATGTCTGGGCAAAATGGCAACTCGTCAACAAAATATTGATCATGTGCCTGGTCGGATACGCGCTGACGACGACGCGCGAGCGGGTGGAGCGACTGATATGGGCGGTGGTTCTTTCCGTTGGCATTTGGGGGGTGAAGGGCGCGATCTCGTTTCCCCTTCACGGCGGCGGCTCTGGTATCCACGGGCCCGACGGGGGGGTGACGGCAGACAACAACGAATTCGGCCTCGCTCTCGTCATGCTCGTGCCGTTGCTGTTCTATCTGTGGCGGACCGCGGCTAATCTATATGTTCGTCGCGGCCTGATGGTCATGGGATTCCTTATCTGCCTGGCCATAGTCTTCACCTATTCGCGCGGTGCCCTGGTCGGCCTGTGCGCGATGGGAGCGGTTTTCTGGCTCAGATCACCCGGAAAACTAGCAACAGGGCTTCTTATTCTCGCGCTTGGCCTTTCCCTTTATACCCTGGCACCACAAAGCTGGCTCGACCGGATGGAGACGATACAAACTTACGAGCACGATCCTTCCGCGATGGGGCGGATCAATTTTTGGAGGGCTTCACTTCGGATAGCTGAGCTGCACCCCATCATGGGCGGCGGTTTTAGAGTGACATTCTGGCCGGAGGTTACAAATCGCATGCTGGAGGGCACGAGGATACCAAGGCTGGACAAGCCTCGCGCTGTGCACAGCATCTGGTTTGACGTTCTCTCCGAGCATGGCTGGGTCGGTTTCGCGATATTTTTGATAATCGCCATTTACTCGTGGTCCACCTGCGCTTGGTTGGTTCGACATTCGCGCGATGGGCCGGATCTCGCCTGGGCGAACCTGCTCGGAAGAATGGGCCAAGGCGTGCTCGCGGGCTATTGGGTCGCTGGGGCCTTTGCCTCGCTGGCCTATTTCGACCAATATTGGTGCGTTCTATTCATATTCGAGGCGGCGCGACGGCTGGTTGCCAGAGAAATCGCCAGCCCGGCCGGTGCTTTGAGGGTTGCACCCTCGATACGCGTGCCCCAGATAGGCATCGGCGCTGGCGCACTGACGAAATCGGATGAACGCAACGGGTATGCCAAAAGCCGGTGGTAAATCCCCAATACCCGATACCCACGGGACCGGATCCGATGATCCCGGTGTCTGCAGGCCTCTCGCTCAGGGCGCGCGTGGCGCGCTCGATGTTCTGGATTACGTGGTCGCGCGGCGTGCTTCAAGTTCTTTCCTTCGCCACCACGTTGCTGGTCGCGCGTATTCTGGTGCCCGCCGATTATGGCGTGATGGCACTCGCCGGCTTTTGGACGGGGACGGCGGGTATGCTCGCCGAGATGGGATTCGGGGCGGCGATCATCCAGTTTCATGATCTCGAAGCGCGAGAAATCGATACCTGCTTTTGGATCACCATAACGCTGGCGATCATGGGTTTTGCGGCTCTCGCTCTGGGCGCGCCGATAATCGCGCGTTGGTTCGACGTCCCGCGCCTCGCCGATGTGCTGCCGGTCCTGGCTCTGGTCTTGCCATTGACCGCTTGCAATGTCGTTTCTGACAGCCTTCTGCGCAGGCGGGTTGCGCTCGATCGCGTTGCCCAGGCGGAGGTCATTGGCGGGGTAGCGACGCTGCCTGTTGTGCTCGGCTGTGCGCTCGCGGGATTGGGGGTGTGGAGCTTGGTCATTGGCTCGCTCTTGGCCCCAGCGGTGCGCAGTGTCGCCACCTTTGCCTATGCGCCGTGGTGCCCCGGGGTTCGCCTTGGCGGCGGGCGAGTGAGGGAGATGATCCACTTCAGCTTGCGGTCACTCGGCGTCAAAGTGTTGTGGGTCTTGCGTGAGTGGTCCAACACGCTGGTCATCGGCAAGGTCACGGGTTCGGTCACCCTTGGCTTTTATTCGATGGCTGAAGAGCTGGCCCTGTTGCCGGGGAGCAAGATCTCGACGGTCGTCAATATGCTGAGCTCGCCGATGATGGCGGAGCTGCAGACAAATATAGATGCGATGCGGGCGGCGTTTTATCGGGCGTTGCGCTTGACTGCGGCGATTGCCTTCCCGACCTCGGCCGGGATGGTTCTGGTTGCCGAGGACATGGTCGCGGCGCTTCTTGGTCCAAAATGGCTGCCTTCGGTGCCGCTTCTTCGGTTGCTCTGTTTCTATGCGGCAGTGCGCGCGATCGACGTGCTTCTGCCGCCTGTCTTGTTTGCGAAACGGAAAGAAACGTTTCTGTTTTGGTACTGCCTCGCGCAGTTGATTGCGGTGCCGGCCGCTGCGGTCGTGGGCGGGCTGTGGGGCGGGGCGCCGGGTGTGATCGTGTTCTCGACCCCGATGTACTCTGCGTTCATGTTAATGATGGCCAAGGAGGCATTGGCCGAGATGAAGGGAAGTTTTTTCGAGTGCTGGTCGCAGATATGGCCGATCTTGGCCGCCACTGCGGCCATGGCCGCCGTGGTTCTGGTGCTGCAAGATTTCGCCGTGGCGGAGCTCCCCGGATCTGCATGGGTTCGCCTCGTCTTCCTATCGGTGAGTGGGGCGATGACCTATGGCGCTGCCCTCTTTGCGATCGGAAGCCCGGTGATCGATGAAGGTGTTGAAGTCGTCGGCTGGATCCTGCGGCGTCGCAACGCCGATATCTGATGTTTGTAGGCTGCTGTTTGGGCCGAGTAGTGAGGTTATGCGAATGAAGCCAACCCGCAGGAACGTGCTGAATGCCCTCGGCGGGCTGGCCGGCGCTTCCGTGCTCGGGCGCAACGCTGCCGGCGCACCGGGTTCTGGGATCGGGGCGGAAGTCGCGCAGGCGCCATCGGCGGCTTCATCCCCGGCGGGGCTGGTCCTCGTGCTCCGATTCCGCGACGGGACTTCGCGAACATTCACTCAAGCCGCGGCAAGAGATGCAGGCGATTATGTCGGCCAGTTCGTCCATCAGAAATGCCTCGTGGCGCGCGAGGACGAGTGGACGGTGTTTTTTCGCCCGGATGCGGATCGCTCACGGGTCGAGGTCGTGGTCGAGCGTGGAATGATACGCCTCGCGCCCGGTCAGATCCCGACGCACATTTTCGACCCATACAAGGCGACGATCCTCAAGGATGGCAAGCAGATTGCTGAAGTGGCTGTCCCGCGGCATTGGTGGCTGGCACGCTGGCGGTGGCAGTCGGCGCCGCGCCCGGTCAGGCGTTCGTTGCACGATCTGATTGCGATGAAGGCGATTTGTCCCCTGGGCAAGGCGGCTCTCTATGGCGCTAAGCCGTTGGATAGGATGATCAAGTGGGAGGGACCGATGGACGTTGGCGGGTTCTCCGTAGGGATGGGCGCGCCCGGCGAACGCTCGGAAATCGGTCCGATCACCGAGTATCAGGCGGCTTATCTGCTCGACGGCAA
>WNFD01012643.1_pt2 | contig 10380 bp, 11 predicted proteins | sample 5400491 | NCBI WGS metagenome assembly WNFD01 (sample SAMN13153343, study PRJNA577476) | soil metagenome | isolation source: 120 cm saprolite under Douglas fir tree site 2 hole 2 replicate 2 | place: USA:California | collected 2015-04-18 | reverse complement strand
CGCTCGCGGACGAATACGACGCGTGGTTCATGTCCGATGACGCGCATGGAATTGGGGTCGTCGGTGGTGGACGGGGATCAAACTTCGTCGGGAATTCGCAAATTCCTGTGCCGTTACAGATGGGGACGCTATCGAAGGCAATCGGCTCATACGGCGGCTATCTCTGTGCATCGAGGCCGGTCATCGAATTGATGCGCAACCGCGCCCGCACTTTAATTTATTCGACCGGTCTTCCCCCTGCATGCGTCGCTGCAGCAATTGCGGCTCTCGATCTTATCTAACGGGAGCCCGCCTATGCGGCACTTCCTGTCCAGAAAGCGAAGGCTTTCACCCGGCGCGCTGGTCTGCCGGAAGCACAAAGCCCGATCGTACCCGTTGTGATCGGCGACGAAGAAGCGACACTGGTCGCTTCGCGTTTTTTGGAAGACGAAGGCTACCTTGTGGTGGCGATCCGCCCACCGACCGTTCCAGTTGGCACGGCGCGGCTGCGGCTGACTTTTACGGCGCAACATCCTGATGAGGACGTCGCGCGCTTGGCGGACATCGTGCGCGAACGGATATTGGCCTAAACCGTGGCTGCTTATTTCGTCACCTCGACTGGCACCGATATCGGCAAGACGTTCGTTACCGCCGGCCTCATTCGTTATTTGCGCGAGTCCAACCAGCCGGTCGGCGCACTCAAACCTGTCGTGAGTGGATACGATTCTTCGGTGGCCGAAACCAGCGATCCGGCCGTCCTCCTATCCGCGCTGGGTCGCCAGGTTACGGCCGATGAGGTTGACCATATCGCGCCATGGCGTTTTCGCGCACCCCTCGCGCCCGATCTCGCTGCTGCGCGCGAAGGCCGCACAGTCGATTTCGATAAACTGGTTTCCTACAGCCGTAACGCGATCGATGCAGCCACCGGCCCTCTGTTTATCGAAGGTGTCGGCGGCATCATGGTGCCGCTCGATGCACGCCGCACCGTACTCGACTGGATGGCGGCTCTCGATATTCCGATATTGCTCGTGGTCGGCGGTTATCTCGGGACCATCAGCCACACGCTCACCGCGCTCAACGTGCTGGCGCAACGCAAGCTAACCCTCGCTGCAATCGTGGTCAGTGAGAGCGAACGCCACACCGTGGAGCTGGACGATACTGTTGCTAGCATCGAACGGTTTTCTGGTGGCGTAGAGGTTGTTGGTCTGCCGCGTTTACCAGCCGGAATTAAGCATCATCCGGCTATCGCCCGCATTGCGTCGCTGCTCTAAGTTTACTCGGCCTTCTTCGGTCAGTTGTTCGCGGTCAGTACGGTTTCGATCACGCCTTCCAAATTGACCAAACCGTGGAGCAACATGGTCAGGATCGTGGAACCGGTGGCCCAACGTATCCATCCAAACAAAACGCCAAAGGCGAACACCTGGCTAATCAAAAACCAATCGTATTGAACGTGGATGACAGCAAAAAGACCGGCCGTAATCGCGATGACCGGCCACGCGTGATTAGGTTTTCGCAACCATCCGCGAAATAAAAAGCCACGGAACAGGCTTTCTTCCGCAATTGGTACGAACACCGTAACGGCAACGAGCAGCAATAACAGAAGGTTTGCGCTCTTCGCAGCTTGATAAATATCGCTCTGGAACCGATCGACAATGTTGCGTCCCGCAAGCCAGCTCACTGTATCGCCCACGACGATCAATACAACCAACGCGACGATGCTAATTATCACTTCACTACGGCGCGGCCATTTGTAACCAAGGTAAGCCGCTGCATCGCCCTTATAGGCGGCGGCGACCATCAGAAGCGCGGCCTGAACGGGCGCCGAAACAAAGATAAACAAAACGATCGCGCCGCCATCTCGGCTCACGTTGGTCACCTGCCCCAGATCAAGGCCATACAATCCGCCCAACGCCGCAATCCCCGAGAGCTGCCCGGCCAGCAACGCAACAGCACCAAGCGCAAAAGTTGCGAAGACACCCCACGGCTTCACCTCGCCGTTCTTGGCAGTTCCTTTAACCATTGGCCCAGCCTCGCTCGTTCATCTTCGGTCGTGTCGGTTTGATTGCCGAGAGCATCGCCTGGGTCTTCACCGGTTGCATGTAAACGATAGCGGCGTGTTTCATCAGTTCGGAGATGGTTTTCCAACACAACGTTTTTTGCGTTTCGTGAAAACTCTGATGCGTAGGAATCGGGGCGTGGCCCATCACACACCGGCAATTGCCGGAGGCGCGGCGATGGACAACACATCGCCGCCGCCCGTAAAGCCATTCCATCGCCCTTTATGGAACCAAAATCGACGAACCGGTCGTGTCGCGGCCTTCCAGTTCCTTATGCGCTTTGGCGGCATCTTTCAGGGAGTAAGTCTGATTGACGGGAATTTTCACTGCACCAGAGCCGACTTTCTCGAACAGATCCTTGGCGCAGGAAATCAGGTCGTCGCGCTTGGCTACATAGTGGTTGAGCGTCGGCCGGGTCGCGAATAACGAGCCCTTCGCCTGGAGAATGTTGATGTTGAAAGCTTCGATTTGACCCGACGCACTACCGAAGCTGACGAAATATCCAAGCGGACGCAGACAGTCGAGCGAAGCTGGAAATGTCGTCTTGCCAATACCATCGTAAACCACGTCGCAGAGCTTTCCGCTGGTGATTTCTTTCACCTTTGCGACGAAGTCTTCATCGCGGTAGAGGATCGTGTGGTGGCAGCCATTTTTCTTTGCGAGTGCCGCCTTTTCTTTCGAACCGACGGTGCCGATGACTGTCGCGCCGAGATGGTTCGCCCATTGGCATGCGATCAGGCCTACCCCGCCTGCAGCGGCATGGATCAGGCAGACGGTGCCTTTCTCGACTTTGTATGTGCGGTTGACCAGATACTGAACGGTCATGCCTTTGAGCATCATGCCTGCGGCCTGTTCGTAGGAAATATTGTCAGGCAACTTCACGGCGCGGTCGGCCGGGACCACGCGCTCACCGGCATACCCGCCGAGCGGCCCGACGAAAGCGACGCGGTCACCCACCTTGATGTCGGTTACGCCAGGGCCAACGGCAATGACCTCGCCCGCGCTCTCGTTACCAGCGATAAATGGCATGCCAACCGGCGACGGATACATGCCCATACGAAAATACGTGTCGATGAAATTGATGCCGGCTGCATGCTGCTTGATCTTGATCTGACCCTGGCCGGGCGCCGGAATTTCGACGTCCTCGTAGGTTAGAACCTCGGGACCGCCGTGCTTGTGAACGCGTACTGCCGCGACCATGATACTCCCCTTCGATTTGCCTGGATTGAGCGAGAAAAATCTTCGGCCGCGATCATAGGCAGCCGCTCGACAAGCGCAAGGCGCTCAACGCGCACCGGAAACGCGCAAGTTTGCACCGTTGATATAGGAGGCAGCGTCCGAAAGCAGAAATAGTACCGCTTCCGCGACTTCGTCCGCTTGCCCCGCCCTGCCCATCGGCAGCATGGGCGTAACCCGGTCGATGCGCCCAGGCGGCTGGATATCGGTATCTATCACACCGGGCGTGACGGCATTGACACGCATGCCTTCCTTGGCGACCTCGCGGGAGGCGCCGATCACCATGGAATCCACGCCGGCTTTGGCAGCCGCATACCACACGCACTCGTTGGCACCACCTAGCGGAGCGGCCATCGAGGATAGCATCACGACTGCGCCACCGTTCCCGCCATGTTTGGTCGACATCCGCCGAACGCACGCGCGCAGACAAAGCAGCGCACCGAACGTGTCGACGTCCAGCACGTCGCGGATGGTTTGCGCGCTTGCCTCATCCAAGCGCGAATTGTCTCCTATAATACCCGAGCTGTGCACAAAATGGGTGATGGTTCCGAGCTTTTTGCCGACCTCGTCAAAAACGCACTCGATGTCATTCTCCAGCGCCATATCGCCCTGGACCGCAACAGCCTCACCGCCGGCTTTCTCCACAGCTTTGACGATCCCGGCAGCAGCGTTCGAATTGGTCTTGTAATTCACCGCGACGTCATAGCCTCGGGCGCCTGCAAGTGTTGCGGTGGCAGCGCCGATCCCCCTGCTGCCGCCGGCAATGAGCAAGACTGGTCGAGGCATAGGCTACTCCTGGCTTTGCGGCGGCGGATCGAACACGATCAGCCGGGCGTACGCAACAATCCGACAGCAAAAAAATACACTGCTATCAGACACAATGGCAGCGTGACGTAGAGACCGGGCGCCAGATCCTGGACAGTGGCAACAAAGGCCAGCACGGCCCACGCTGCCAGCAAAGCGAGGTTAAATGTTCGCCAATGTTGCACACGCAGCGGATGCAAAAATTTGATGGGGGCAAAGCTTAAGGCGGCGAGGACCACAACGGCAACAGCAGCCACCCACTCCGGGGGTTCAAGTAAATATAAATAGAAAGCGGCCAGATTCCATGTCGCCGGAAATCCGCAAAAATAATTGTCCTTCGTTTTCATCTCACGGTCGGCGAAATAAAGAGCGCCGGTGATCACCACAATGATGCCGGCTGGAATTGCAAGCACTTGGGGAAGCAACCCGCTGCCGGCGATGGCATAGGCTGGCACAAACACATATGTCGTGAAGTCCACCACCAGATCGAGCGTTTCTCCCGACCAGCGCGGTAGGACCTTTTGGACATCAAAAGCACGAGCCATTGGTCCATCGGCGCCATCCACGATCAAAGCAGCGCCGAGGCAAAGAAACATCGCCGCCCACTGTCCGCCGGTTGCCAGAATCAGGGCAAGGAAAGCGAGCGCGCCGCCGGTCGCTGTAAAAATATGCACGGTGAAAGCGCGAAAGCGCTCGAAGCTCGACACTTAACTATTGCCCCAATCAAGTTTGACGATCTCGGCCGACCGTCCGGTCAGATTCCAATTGCGGCCGAAGCCGCGGAAACGTGATTTATCCGCACGCGAAACGATCACATCAGGACCAATCCAGTATTCGCTATTGCGAATGACGACGTTTTGATTCGTGTCCTTGCCCCGAACCGGCGTAATCGCACCGTCAACGTATTTTTCGATACGCACAATGCGGGTCTCGCCTTTGGTCTCGTAAGTGATCGGGACCTGCCGCACGCCAAGAAACTGCCCAACCAATATAGACAGCAAATGCGTGGTGCCGCCAACGCGGCCGGTAAAAATTCGAGTTAGTGCTTTCACAGCGTGCACAGAAGCGTTGTCGTCGACGAAGAGCGCGGCCGTCCAGTTGCCGCGCGACATGATGCCGGGCAAGTCCATCATCAGACCTACTTTGATGCCCGATAGATCGACCGTATCAAAATGTCCGTCGTCGATACGGATTCCGGCCCAGGTCTGGCACCGGTCTTCGGTCGGCGGGTGCTCTCCGAGTGAAAGCACGCAAGGACAAAATACCGTGCAGCTGCACGACAGCGCCATTTCCCCTTTCAGGCTCCAACTTTCCGTCAACGCATTACTCCCGGTTCTGCGTAGCTCAACCCATTCGTAACGGCCAATGCGACACAAAGGCCGATAACACAATACCGACACCAGCAAGGATCAGCACCATACCGATCATATGCGTGAACCGCCGCCCGGTGAGCATTTTCTCGATCGTCATTACCGCACCGAGCACAACCATCCACATGACGTTCATTACCCCCACGGCAAACATAACCATCATCATGGCCCAGCAGCAGCCGAGGCAATAGAGACCCTGCTTGAGCCCGAGCCGGAACACGCCGCTTGTCGTCGTAGCCCAGTTCGCGAAGAAAAATGGGAACGGTTGCTGGCACCGGGTCAGACAAGCATGTTTAAGCTTTGAGAATTGATAGGCGCCCGCGGCGATGAAGATTGCACCGGAGAATAGGCCGCTTGCAGACTCCGTACTCGGGTCGATCAACGCAGCTCGCGCAAAAACAATTTGCGCCGGTGTTGCGATGACGGAAAACATAAGCCACACCGCCAAGTAGCCCCCGGCAAGCACGAACGGCGAGACAATGCGTTCGCTTTTGCGCGCGGCGGTATCAGCGATGCCGGCATAGGTCATAATCATCGGGGTTGCGCTTGGCAGCATCATCGCGAGTGTCATCGCACTCCACATCGAAGCGACAATTGCAACGGCACTCGCGCTCCACGCCCCGTTAGGAAGTGGCCGGCAGAGTGCCTGTAGAATGTTTCCCTCAAGCCCGCCGGGCGATCCACCTGTACCGGCGAGTACCAGCGCGAGATAGAGCCACCCGAGACTGGCAAGCGCGACCACGCAGATCGCGGCCAGCACTTTTGGCCGTGCAAAAATATGGCCGAGCCCGGCGGCGGCGGGCGGCAGGTGACCGAAATCGGGGCCTGCGGTTTGGCTCATGACAGCCTCGTGCATAGCCCATCAGGCCTGCTCGCGATATCGCAAGCCTCCAGCGTGGTTTCCGTGCCCGCCCTCGCGTGCTAATGCGGGTAACGCCAAACAGAAACGAGTGCTTTGATGTCGGACAAATATGGCGATAGCGCCATGGTCATCGTAGTCGGCGGCGGACCCGCTGGGCTCACCGCGGCGATTGCGCTAGCCGAGGGTGGTATTCCGACAGTGCTCGCAGGCCGACGTCCGGATCAACCCGACAATCGCACCACCGCGCTTTTGGCGGGCTCCATTACTGCGCTGGAGACACTCGGGGTTTGGGCATCGTGCGCCGCCCGGGCGGCACCGCTCAAAGTCATACGGATCGTCGATGACACGGGCAGGCTATGGCGCGCGCCGGAAGTCAAATTCGAAGCAAAAGAAATCGATCTTGAGGCCTTCGGTTACAACATCGAGAACCGCGACCTGGTCAAAGCACTGGTAGATCGCGCCCGCACTCTGTCAAACGTGACGATTGTTGACGACGAAGTCCTTGCGGTCGAACCAGGACATGAAGCGGTCGCCGTCAGCTTGAAGAGCGGGACAACCTTGCGCGCGCCACTTGTGATAGGCGCCGATGGTCGTAGATCGATGTGTCGCTCCGCAGCAGGCATCGCGATGGAAGAGCGCAATTACCCGCAGGTTGCGATGACGGTGTGCTTGCGGCATTCGCGCCCGCATCGCGACACATCAACTGAAATCCATACGGCAACTGGCCCGTTCACACTTGTACCGCTACGCGAAGACCGATCGAGTCTCGTTTGGGTCCTTGATGCCGCCGATGCTGACCGGCTCGTCGCACTAGACGACGTTGAACTCGCCAATGAAATAGAACGCGCTTCACATTCGATTCTCGGCAAGATTGAACTCGAACCCCGACGCAGTGTTTTTCCGCTTCATGTCGCAATGGCCCGTCATTTCGCCGCACAGCGCATCGCATTGGTCGGCGAGGCGGCCCATGTAATTCCTCCCATTGGCGCGCAAGGGCTCAACCTTGGACTGCGCGACGCGGCCGCCATCGGCGAACTTGCAGTGGTCGCCCATCGGAGCGGCGATGACATCGGTGCAGTAGAGGTCCTGGCCCGCTATAACACGATGCGCCGTACCGACGTTGTCACCCGCTCATTCGCCGTCGATTTGCTCAATCGTACGCTGCTGAGTGATTTCCTCCCCGCGCAAGGTGCGCGAGGGTTGGGTCTCTATCTAGTTGACCGCATTGGACCGCTGCGCCGCGCTGTCATGCGCGAAGGAGTGGCTCCCGCGACCGCGCAGCCACGGTTGATGCGCGGAGAGGCGCTCTAGCCGAGTCGCGGTGCCTTCTTGGCGCCTGGCCGTTCGCGAAACTCGCGCGCGACTGGCAACGGCAAAGCCGGCAAGTTTTTGCCAGACGCAGTTGCAACTTTATGCTCAAACAATCCGCGTTCGATAAAATGAGGGTCACGCATCGCCTCCTCGAGCGGAGCCACTATCGTTGTGCAACAGTCGGCGGCCGCAAAAATGGGCCGCCATTCGTCGGACGATCGGGCAGCAATCAGCTTTGCGACGGCGTCACGTGTGCCTATCGGATTTCGCATGTCATCGAGAAGTTCAGCCGGTAAGGAAATTGCATTGGTGAAAGCCTGCCAAAATTTCTGCTCTATGGCCCCGCAGGCGACCATCTTTCCATCTTTGGCCGGATAAATCTGATAGCGCGGTGAGCCACCGACGAGCCACATCTCTCCCGCCTTTGGAAATCGGCCAGTCGCTGCGCCGAGTGCCATCGCTGCCCAAGTGAACGTGAACATCGCGTCGGTCATCGCAATATCGATGCGGCAGCCTTGTCCGCTTTGATCGCGTGCGCGTAAGGCCCTGCGAGCATCGGCGGCACGACAGGTCGGCTGGGTGGCCCAGGCTGCAAGTCGAGCAATCCGGTATTTCCAATGTAGTTGAGATCGTGGCCGGCCTGGTGCACGCGTGGGCCGCTTTGACCATAGCCGGAAATCGAACAGTAGATTAATCGCGGATTGACTTTGCGCACATCCTCATGGCCGAGCCCGAGGCGCGCCATAACGCCTGGCCGAAACTGCTCGACGAGAATGTCAGCGCGCGCAATGAGCGGCGCAAGCGCGGCGCGGTCCGTCTCACTCTTCAGATCGAGAGACATGCTTTTTTTGCCGCGGTTGAGCATAAGAAAAGCCGCGCTCTCACCGTCGATCATGGGCGGAAAGCGACGGGCATTTTCACCTCCAGGTTGCTCGATTTTCATTACCTCGGCACCGGCTTCAGCGAGCATCAGCGTCGCGAGCGGGCCCGGGAGGAGCGTGGTGAAATCCAGAACGAATAGTCCGGACAGCGGCTGCATGAATTCACCTGAACAATAGTGGAGGCAATGTGTGAGTTTTGACCGTAAGCAGCGCACACGGCGCTGCCGCATTCTGGAGAAATTGCAATAATCGCTCCAGGGCGACCGGCGGCTGAAACCGCACCCCTGCCGAGCCAACGCCAACGTAGACGATGAAGAAATTCATCCAGGCCACCGCCGTATCTGGAATTTGCTTGAGCTTGCCGCAGGCAAAACCGATGAAGATGAGCCCAAAATAGGGCAACGCGAGATTGAGGACATCAATCATTAACGGGGCTCCGGTCGCCCCACTTGGCGCGGCCTTTGCATTGCTCTAAACGGCAGAACCATCTTTTGGAAGGTCCCATGAAGCTGCCGCGCCAGTTCTTTGCCCCGCTCGCTATCGGCGCGCCCGCGCCTTTGCGGGAGCTGCCGCTGCGTCTGGAGCGCATGGTGCACTTCATTCCGCCCCACAATGAAAAGGTGCGAGCCAAGGTTCCAGAACTGGTGCAGCAGGTGGATGTCGTACTCGGGAATCTGGAAGACGCGATTGCGGTCGAAGCCAAACAGGCCGCGCGCCGAGGTTTTATCGAGATGGCGAAAGCGGTCGACTTCAAATCGACTGGTCTATGGACGCGCATCAACGCGCTCAACTCGCCATGGGCACTCGACGATATTACCGAAATCGTCGGATCTGTCGGCGGCAAACTTGACGTCATCATGTTGCCGAAAGTCGACGGCCCTTGGGATATCCACTTTCTCGATCAACTGCTGGCGCAGCTTGAAGCCCGGCACACATTGAAAAAGCCGATCTTGATTCACGCCATTCTCGAAACTGCGCAAGGCGTCAACAATGTCGAGGCCATCGCAACCGCCTCCCCGCGCATGCACGGCATGAGCCTGGGACCGGCCGATCTCGCCGCTTCGCGCGCGATGAAAACCACGCGCGTTGGCGGAGGCCACCCTGAGTACAAAGTGTTAGCGGACGCACAAGGCGACGCGACGCGTACCGCATACCAGCAGGATCTCTGGCACTTTACGATCGCCAAAATGGTGGACGCATGCGCCGCCGCCAGCATCAAACCGTTTTACGGACCGTTCGGCGATTTTTCCGACGCCGCCGGGTGCGAAGCGCAATTCCGGAATGCCTTCCTGATGGGATGTCTCGGCGCTTGGTCGCTCCACCCCTCTCAAATCGAGATCGCAAAGAAAGTGTTCTCGCCGGATCCCGGTGAGGTTGCGTTCGCAAAGAAAATCGTAACCGCCATGCCGGACGGGGCCGGGGCCGTGATGATCGACGGCAAAATGCAGGATGATGCCACCTGGAAACAAGCCAAGGTGCTGCTGGATCTCGCCAGACTGGTCGCCGCCAAGGATCCGGCCATGGCCACACGTTACGCTTTATAGGCGTGCGCTGTGAGAGTTAGACATGGATAAGACGCGCAATGCCAAATTCAAGATCGGCCAGGTGGTCAAGCACCGCCTGTATCCGTTCCGCGGCGTCATCTTCGATATCGACCCGGTGTTCAACAACACCGAGGAATGGTGGCAGGCGATCCCGGCTGAAATCCGGCCGCGGAAGGATCAGCCGTTCTATCACCTGTTCGCCGAGAACGAAGAGAACGAATACATCGCTTACGTTTCAGAGCAGAATTTGCTGCCCGACACGTCGGGAACGCCAATCCGTCACCCGGGTGTCGCGGACACGTTCGAGCAAGATGAAAGCGGCGGTTACCGGCCGCG
>WNFD01012642.1_pt1 | contig 10381 bp, 8 predicted proteins | sample 5400491 | NCBI WGS metagenome assembly WNFD01 (sample SAMN13153343, study PRJNA577476) | soil metagenome | isolation source: 120 cm saprolite under Douglas fir tree site 2 hole 2 replicate 2 | place: USA:California | collected 2015-04-18 | reverse complement strand
ACCAAGGTATGGAGCATGCATACTTTTCTGCATTCCGTTTATTTACCCCATCCTGTAGTTCTCCAGCGCAGGTGCCAAGTAGATTGGTCGATTTGGCTTTCTGTATCATACTACTGTATACTGCTATTCTATCTATTTTTTTCTGAGCTCCTTGCTTTGTGTGCCACCGTCTCGGGCATTTCGTGCCATGGGCAGTTCTGGGTGGAAGGATGAGCCCACATGTTCCGGTGTGAATCGTGGTAATAATGATCATTGTTGATCGGAAAGTGTTTACGGATCAGACAGCAAGTGTCCCGACGTCATTCGATGCCCACTGCTCGTCCACAATTGATAATACGTGCGTGTTCTATATGAATGGTCTTATTATGTATATAAACATAATTGAAGTTGTAATCTATATCTTTCCCAAGAGCAAGTTTTTTGTCATCTCTCGTCCTGTAATCCGAACAGTGTTGTACAATGTTGGAAGGTCAAGCGTGGACGTGAAGGTGTCTGCAAGACCGAACGGCATCATAAGCGGAATCCAACCTGCAAGTACGAAAATTAGCGTACAAGCATCCGCGCCGGCGCGGAGCTCGCGAACAAGACGGCCAAGCGCCACGTACCTCTGGCGTATTCCATAGCCCAGCATCCCTCGTGCATCTTGTACTGCTTGGCGACGCCGCGACGCATGAGGTGCACGTCGCCGGGCCGATACCGCTCCATTTCGAGCGCGCCGGGCTGGAACGCCCACTGCTCGCCGACGAGGATGTGGAAGTAGTCGTCGGCGGCGTGGAGGCCCGAGTGACCCTCCGTTCCGAGCGGCGTGCCAAAGATGATGAGGTACTCCGTGACGCTCGCGTGGATCACGTACATCGCGCCCATCGCGCCCCCGGCGTTGTTGAAGACCCATTCGGAGCTGTTCGCGTTGAGCGACACGCCGCCCGTGCTGCGAGGGTAGGTCGAAAGTTTTTTTTTTTTTTTTTAAGGGGGCCTTTTTAATGCGAGAGAAGAAAAAAAAGAAAAAGGTTGGGAGTTGCACACCTTGATCGTGTCGAGCCAGCTAAAGGTGGCAAGCGTCAGAAGCAGGAAGATGGCACGCGTGGCCCACTTTGTGAGCGGGTCGCTTTTGGCGGCGGCGGCGATATTTTGACCGGGGTCGCTTGGGGTCGCAGATCCAGACTTTGTGCCGAACATTTCGGAAAGGGACTGGAGAGCGTACGAGGACGAGAACGAGAACGAGGAGGTTGTACAGTAGAAATCTGGTGAGCTCGGAGCTCATAATGCATAATTAGCCGCCCAAGGTCGTACGACTTGTTGGTGTCGCGTCGCGTCGCGTCGACCAATCAAATCATCAGTCACGTGCATCACAAACACGAATCTCAGGCTAATGGTGTTGGATAGTTGGGTCCAACTCAAAGTTACAGTAACTTTGGGTTGAGTCTGTCGGGTTTCGGCTCGTGGTCAATTATAGAGTCACATATTTCTAGCCAGTGGCCGTCACCCTGCTTCATCACCCGGAACGGACCCTTTAGTAGTATGATCTTCTCCGTTCCGCCACTCCGTACATAATAACTTTCGCTGAGGAAACGCAACTCGTGTCTCGCGACCCTCCGCACGCAGCACAATACGGTGTGATTCGAAGAAAACTCTCGAGCGAATAAAAGCGGTCAAAGTTCTACGACAGACATAGGAGATTTCAAGAGCGAGCAGTGCGTCTCGATCATATGTCTGAGTCTGTTGACAGCGCTGAAACGTGGGTGTAAAGAACAGATGCACTGCTGGTGTGATGTCACAAGGAGTCGCCGCCGGTCCTTGCGCGTGGAGCGCCTGCGTCCCCAGAGTCTGGTACAATCAGACGGTAGTGAGCTCTATCGGCAGGTAGTAAGGCATAGAAAAAGACACGTACAAGTTCTTTCATACTTAGAATCGGGAGTTACGTGCCAATCAGTCCCACCCAGAGGGACAGGAGTCGCCTGATACAAATGATGACCTGCATAACGTCGACCGGAAATTGGGGAGGAAGGAGGATAAGGATGGGTAGGCAAGTGGCTGGGTGAGATGGACGGGCCCGCAAGCATTGATTGCATAAACGCATAGGCTGGCAAATTCGCAGAGTCCAAGGAATTGGCGCGCCGGGGACCACCCAAACCCTGGAGATAAGGCGGTATAAATCTGACTGGATGGACCCGAGGGGCATGCCAGTGTGGTGGGTATCGGGACTCGGTTGCGTGGTCGCATTCGAAGAGATTGGAAGCTGGCGAGCGCCCATGGGGTTAGCGTCGGACGAGGAGTGAGGGACCCAAATGCGGGGGCCAAATCGATTCACGTTTCCGGCTATAGGAACGGCACCTCGAGCTGGGGAGAAATGGATCGGGCTCGGGCTTGCATCCATGGGGCCTCTTGTCTCTGGGTGAGATGCCTCGGCGGGTTGCCTGCTCGACCCGGGGACGGGCGCATCACCAGGTCGCTGCGTATCCTGGTCCACGGCCTCGCAGGCCGAAGGGCTGATTTGGTTGTCGTCCCTCTCCGTTCCCTCCGCGCGCTTGACTGGAGCTGGACGCTCGCACTCTACGTCCTCAATCATTTTCAAAAGCGACTTCAAATTCTCTGCGTTTTGGACGCCACTCTCTAGAGCGGCGGCATCATCGGTCCGGGAACGAACTGCATCCCGAAGGTCATCAAATCTGGCCCATACCTCTTCCGATGCATTGACGAGTGGCAAATGCGGGGTGTCCAGCATTCTCCTGAGCATCGCCAACGACTTCTTGATGTTATCCAAGGTCGAATCGGATGCCTTTGTTTGCGTCACGTCGAGCGTCAGCCTCACCAACTTGCAGAAGTTTGACAAGGGTCCGTCGCGGAGGACTACATCGAGGATCGCCCCGACTTTGAAAATAAAATCGGGAGTGGCCTCGGTATTCTTCAAGTTCGCTGTCAAATATTGCCTATCTTCTCGGCTTCCGAGTCCCAAAACCCAAACTAGTGTCGAGAGGCCGTTCAAAGACTGCATGATGGGGGGCTCTCCACGGCAGCACTCGGTGGAGAATTGGGCCAACAGCGCGTGACAAAACTGAATGGAAGCAAAGACCACACGGAAAGAGGCGACCTTCCCGATAGGCATGACCGGGTCCATCGTCATCGTCCTCCCGAATACCATGAGGTATCCAATAAGTAGGTCAAAGTCTGGGGATTGCCAATCAATATTGGATGAGTCCTCTAAAACCACGAAAGCCACGTCGAGTATATCGAAGAAAGCCGTGACAATCCGCATCTTGTCATCGGTGGGGACCTGTGGGTGGGAGCAATTCGAAAGACCGACATGTAGCTGTTCCCAGAGTTTGTCCTCCAAAATCAAACACTCCATGAAGCCCTTCGACGTCTCGGGGGTACTTACGGCCACGTGTAGCGGTAGGTGCGCCGCGAATGCCCTCAAGAGTTCACTGTTCCGAAGTTGCTCCCGTCCAAATATTGCTTCGATCTGTGTCGGCGGCAGCATTGGAGCGTATGCCAACACCTCCACGAGGCGAAGTCCACTGATGACGGTGTTCAAGGTATCTTGTAGTGGGATAATATGGGTTCTTCCTGTCCCATAGCCGTTGACCCATGCATCCACGTTGTAAAGTACCTCGGAGAATCGCGCACGTGCTTGGACAGAGGCCCAAACTTGGGCAAGTCCGAGCGTCTTCAACAGGGTTTCAAACGTCTTCCATGCCATGTCGAGGTCGACTTCTTCATCACTTGCACGCGAGAGAATGGCATCCGCCAAGACTGCCACATTGACCAGCGGTCCATCGTAGAGGACGTCAGTCCACATCTCCCGATCGCTGGGAAGAGGGTGGCCAATGGCTGCTGAAGTGCCAGTGAGGTGAGACCACTGAGCAATTTCCGTCATTTTCCAGATACGGATAGCCCTGTATAGTGGCTTTAAGTAATCAGGGAATTGCTTCACGAGTAATTCTTCCGCATCCAAGCGAGCGTAGGGGATTAGAAATTCCCCGATTACGAGGCCCCTAACGCACGATGCACGTAAGGCGGTCGAAGAATTGGTACCGAGGGAGAGGAACTCGAGATCCTTCATGATTGCCTGTATCGAGTGGTTCTCTATACCAGCCCCTGGTTGCCTGGCAGTGGTGCTGGCACTGCTAGGTGTTGTCTGGGAGATCAATCGTAATGACTTGATGTAAGTCGATGCACGGGATATGCATGCTCCTTGGGAGAGTTCCGACGATGTCACACATATTCTGAGGTGGACGGCAATATGCCACGGGACGTCGTCTTCCCTCAGACCCTCAACCACAAGCTTTGTGTCCGTCAGGGGCGAGAGGATGTACCCGGGAAGGCCGGTTAGAAATGTATCCATGTCGTCTTCATCAAGTTCTCGCAGTAGCCAGTGCATCGCGGATCGATCGAGTTGCGACGCTCTCCTTTTGATTTCCCTCTTGAGGGCTCGAGATCGGTCAAGGTGGATGCGGTGGAAGAGCCCAAACCCTTTCCGGGTTTGATGTGCTCTGGAGGAGCGTCGCACGAGTCGAAGAAGGACAATGCATGAGACCTGAATGAGAGAAATGCATCCCCGAAGCGGTGTGGTGAGGGGCGTCTGGTAGGGAGCATGCCTGACGATGAGAGGCAGCACGCTGAGGGCCGTGTACACTGTCGCTAGAGCTATGAAGCAGTAGCGGGCTGTTGCACTCACATGGACGTTGATGGTATAAAGCCAGTCGCTGAGTGAAAAGAAGAAGAGGAAAACGGCGATGTGGAGGAGAATGGGGACGCTATAAGTCAAGCGTCTCATCTGGAATCTGGAAAGGCCATCGAAGAGATAGGTGCGCATTCGGCCACGTTTGTGAGGTGTGGCACTCGGCCCAGTCGGCTGTGAATATTGCAGATATTCACGGGCCCATTGTTGTATGAGAGTCGAGACGAGTGCGCTCGTCACGCTGAAGAAGAGGCTGAGGAACATAAGTATGTTGATGCGGATGGCCGAAGGCGAGACGCTCTGCTGGACGATGGTCTGGGGTCGGATGGGTGGGACGGCGGTGCCATTAGACAGTGCAACGAGTTGGCTAAGAAGTGAGATGGCGGTTTGAGAGCCATCAGCAGGAAGAAGAATCTTGTATGTCTCAATGAGAAATGAAGCGACTATTGACGAGAATAGACCAGTCTGGTGTGGTATAGTGAGGAAGGGGGAGAGAGTAAAGATAGGATGACCTTACAAAAATGAGTGTGGAATGCGTATTGGCCATCCAACCCTCTACGAGTGCCTTGTCGTGTTTCTCTGATTCCGTGGCATAAAGCTTCCATATCTTGGCGGTGTCACTGTATCCCGGGTCTTTTCATCGAAATTTGTGTGAGGGTGAGGGTGCCCTTTTAAACCCCGTAGACCACATACCTTCTTGTCCCTGGCCATTGAATGCTAGAGGATCACCTCTACTCCATCCAGGAGTTGCTGTTCCGAACCGTCAACACATGAGGTAGAATCTTGAACCTTTAGGGCATGGGACCTACTCTCTCCCTCAAGTTCAACTTGAATATCCCCGTGGGGGGTTGTGGTGGCCATTCAAGGTCTAGCAAGAGCAGGTTGTGATAGGCGCTGCATGTTGGACCTCGAGGGTTGAGCATGGCAGTCACGGTCTTGGCATGCGCCAGTGACAATTCTCTATCGTTCCTGAATCTGACCTGTCGGGGTAATATTGCGTTGGCCCTTGACCATGATGCGACTCGGATAAGACACGGAACGCATTGCAGTACAGTCACGGTCCTCTGTCCCACGAATCACTGATCGATCGCCATCTGACGTAATATCCTCAGTTGGGCGAGTAAGTCACGCTATTATAGTAGTAGTTGAGGTTAAAAAAAGGACCAAAAAATATGGTGATTCGGCGTAGTGTCCTCATCGCTTGCTTCTGTCTGGTTGTTACTGAAATCATAGGTTCCCGGCAGTTTTGAAAATGCATGTGATGGTGGTCTCGTGTCGAGCAGCATGTGTAAGATCTTTCATCCCCCAAGACTAACACCCCTTCCCTTGAACCCAGCAGGATGGCATTAATGCGCGTACAGAACACAATGGCTCGCAAAGACCAGCCTTAGCAAGGGTGCAGTAGCAGTGATTCAACACCATGTCGACGAAGGCGGACATAGCATACTATGGGGTTATCGCTGGGGAGGGACTTTACGGTCAACTTAAGCCAGGGGCAAAGTTAATAACCATTAGAACAATCCTCGGACGTAACTGAACTCGAATGGGCGAGGACAATACAGGCTGTCGCGAGGGGCTCGAAGGGGATCACATGTCCAGCTGAAAAACGTCATGCCTAGGTAGGTATGGGTGGAAGCCGGTTCTCGACAACTTAGTCGGCTTGTGTGGATTTAGAATGTGGCACACGACCGGGTATCAGCATCGAGATATCTTGATCATGGGTACCTAACATGGTCTAATTGTGGTAAGACCATGCAGTCAAGTGAAGTATTATTCGTCGGTAATGACATGGCAAACGTAGGAAGACATGGAGCCTGGTTTAGCAAGATCCGAGGGCAGTAGAGCTGAACGATTTTCAAACGTACTAGTAGGACTATTGTGATAGGTGGCGCATGGGGACCAAATGTCAATGCTAAGTTTGATGTCGGGTCATCCATGTACGCCGAAGTGGCGTCCTTTGAGAGTTGAGAGTATAGAAAGTTTGAACACGTGAGATAAGAGAAGCAAACGGGTCGAATCTTGCACTGTCCTGGGATTCGTGAGTCAGTTGAAATCATTGATTCCATTGATTGTGGTGGCATATGGTATGCGATCTGTTGACGCGCCAAAACAACGCCAAAGCACGCTACCTAGTTACAAATACTGTATTCGTATTCCTGAGTCATGGTGACTGGCGTAATGCCAACATCGCGTCCAAGTGTCCATCCTCCAGCACTACTACGGTCCACTATTCGGTGTAGTGGAAACCACCGTGTTGTCCCGAGAGTTGACATCCGCATCGTGCTCGATAAGTATCCGAATAACCATCCCGGAGTCCAATGTTCGTTGCCAGATGCAATGGAGTCTGGCCCTGATGTGGCGGCACAAAGTGCAAGCAGCTCGACTCCATTGCATCTGGTATCACACAATGGAAATGTAGGGGGCTTACGGGTACTACTGGGGCATGGCGTAAAAAGTCGACGACAGGGGTCAGACCCCACCACACCGAGTGATGTCTCATCTAATAACGAATGGGGGATGTATTTTTCGATGCTCCTCTGAACTCGGTGCAATTTGACGCAGACCTTGACACACAGGACAACCGACTAGTCGACCTCATTGGTGATAATTAACACGAAAGCCTCTCAACCAGAGCGAGGCTGCGTCGACAAGTCAGGGGTTATGCAGGTAAGCAATCCTTTTACTCTTGCGGTTCTTCTCTATTAAGAGTACATCAGCATTAAGATACCGGAACTCTCCCCAAGTGCGGATTCTGTTATCTTATGGCTTCTGGTCTACACAAAGTGTCGGTGTAATTTCACCAGATATGTGTTATTTAAAGCACGGTGCTCTCTTTGGAAGGTGATAGATTGTGGTTTATAAAGAATCCACAGGCCCAATAAGACGCTGAGCTCCGTTGCTATTTGGCCCTGAATTGTTGGGAGGGTGTAGCGACAAATCACATCATGATACTGGCACGATGAATTCGAGACCATACCGGACGGTATTTCTCCTCGAGTGTCTCACAGGGGAGCTCTGCGTACGACAAATGTTCGCTTGCGTCGATTGTTACTAGTACGTGTACAGATCTGTGGTTACAATAATCAAGTGAATGGCAAGCACCAGGCCAGTATACGTGGACATGCTGTTGTTCGGATTTGTGATAATAGTATAGTATACAGTATACGACACCACAAATCCGAACAACATTATGCAGGAAGCGCCAGGTTATTATGTGAAACGCCAAGGCCACCCACCACCTTGACGTGGGGGCGATGAGCTTCAAGTTGTCGCCGTGACTCTAGTTATGTCCCCCAAGTCGTCGAGAAACGCGATTCGTGAGAGGTACTGCCGGCTACAGGTGTCCACCAAGCTTCGTGAGCTTGCAACTTGTATGTTCCTGTTCCAGAATACTGTACACACCGTGCACCTACGAAACATGGGACACATGTGGATCTCCTTTTAGTCCTGCTATGTTCAACTTGAACATGCTGACTGCCGAAGTTCCTCTTAGCGTCGGAGATGCCAGTGAACGTATGAACTGAACTGAACGCTCGAAACGACATCACATGGAAAACTCGGAGTGATTCCAAGACCAGGCTCTGTGCTTGTGCTTCGAGGCTCAGGCTAGCCTAGGCCTATATTAATCCGAGTCATACTGTGACGGCCGCGGAGGGCGGTCCGGTTGTGATAAGGAGCATCTGGCCTGGTAAGGGGGTACAGTACATATTTAATCGCGGTTCCTCACTCGTTATTCGAGAAAAAAAGAAATGGGTGACAATTATGCATTATGTATTTGTGGGTGAGACCAAGTCAGGGGCGCGAACTGGTTCGAACGGTTGAGGGTGGTACCCGTTTACCGTTTTTGATTGGTTCAGTTGCTCCCGCGAGTCGGCGCTGGCACTCAGTTCTCCTCGCTCCTCCCAGCTCCCAGCTACTCCTCTCCTCACTCACTTCTCGTCTTTCCTCTCCTCCCCATAGGAACCATATCAAACATGAGTCGCGGAAAGAAAGCTGCAGACCGTATCAAACCAGCGGCCGCTACAGAGTCCCCTTCGGGCTCTTCCGCCAACACTAGTGCCGCCACCCCCCCGCCACGTCCAACTATTCTGCCAATCACGCCCACGCCCTCCAGGCATCGCGAGGTCGTCAAAGTCAACAACTCGAGTCCGGTGGAACTCAAAAATGCTCTGGACGATGCCATTAAACGCGTGCGCAGTATCATACCCCCTCGCAGCGCTATCGCCTAACGTGGCCCCACCACAGTTCCTCTCGCGGCCCGAGCTCTTCAAGCAAATCCACCTCCACACCGATATACGCCTCGCCCTAGGCTGGTCTGGCGTATTTATTGCAGGAGCAACCGCATTTTACTCCTATCGCCTCGAGTTTGAGCAGTCCAAGCCTGTTATTTGGATCGGCCTGATTGTGTGCGTGTTTCTCGGCACGCGATCCACGTGTTGTAGTTGCTCAATAGCTATGCTCTACTCCAGGTACATCGTCCTCACGCTCTCGCAGGCACTCTATGCGTACTTTATCGAAGGAGACACTATCTTTGTCGGAAAGCGCAAAACCTTCGATAAGCGGGTGAGTGTGGGCATTCGCTTGCGCCCTGTCACGGCTTTGCTGACGTCCCATCATAGATTGTCACAGAACGGATAACCCTCAGCTCTCGCACTAAACCATCTACCCCCGAGAACCCTCCTGCATACTCACTCACCCTGACGTACAGACGCTCGACCAATGGTGGCAAATCGCTGCTGAACCGAGGGCAGGCTTCAGAGTCGCGCCCGTATACGGCGTTCTTCGATGATGAGGGCGTGCTCGATCATGAACGCTTCGAGACATGGGTTGGGGAGATCGTTGGACGTGTGATGGAATCCGAGTGGCAGTGAGCAGTAGTCGACGGTATAGTTTCATCGTTTCGTGTCCTTGAAGGCAATAAGTATCGCCTCGTGTCTATGCGACTCTGTATATATCTATATACATGAGGACCTTGTGCGCTCTACGATCCTCAGGCTCGGGCGTTTAGTTATTCCTGGCGATGCTCCACGAGCGCTCTCGTTAGCACCATGGATTACGACCAACCATATGGTTACAATACTTGGAAGTTGCCGTCATAGCTTCTGTCTAAACCCTCATCCATTCGTACCGTATTGAATCTAAATTTTGACACGGAATCCCGCAATTTTGGGTCGCCATGTCGAGCCACAACCACGTCGTGATCCTCGGTGGTGGTATCACCGGACTCTCGGCCGCCTTTCACCTCGCGCGCAAACACCCTACGGTGCAGATCCCACTGGTCGAGAAGAGCGCCCGGTTCGGCGGATGGGTGCGCAGCGAGCGCATCAAGGTGCATGACAGCGACGGAAACCGAGGGAGCGTCCTGCTCGAGGCGGGCCCGCGCACCATCCGGCCAAACGCCAAGTCCATCCTAGAGCTGGTGCGCCCCCCCACACCCTCGTCGTCCCAAAGACGCGTGGTCTATATGTTAATCCTAGATACACCTCTTGGATCTGCGCTCGGAGGTCATTTGCACGCCGCGCTCGTCGCCCGCGGCCCGCAATAGGTTCTTGCACGTCCCGCCCGCGCAGGGATTACAGCCGCTGCCGTCTGGCCTCCTCTCGCTCCTCACGCTTCCCCTTGGCCGCTTCGTGCTACGATCCGTCCTCGCAGAGCCCTTTGTCCCCGCCAACAGGCCACCACCACCACCACCACCACCACCAC
>WNFD01008073.1_pt1 | contig 10381 bp, 15 predicted proteins | sample 5400491 | NCBI WGS metagenome assembly WNFD01 (sample SAMN13153343, study PRJNA577476) | soil metagenome | isolation source: 120 cm saprolite under Douglas fir tree site 2 hole 2 replicate 2 | place: USA:California | collected 2015-04-18 | reverse complement strand
AGTCTTAGGAGATGCCGAATCCTTTCGGCGTCGTCAACGTTCTGCGTGCCAAGCCTTTCGTTTCGGGCCCCGAAAGGATGGTAAAGGGAGTTTGAAATACCGAACAACAATCCAGACGCTTCGCTCGCGTCGGATTTGCTGATGCGAGAGATGATTCTACCCAAGAGCCGACGGTGAAGCGCATCCGTGGCGGCAATAAGGCGGCTCGCCAGCGTACGTAGATTGTCCCACGCCTTCTCCCGCTCACCGCCGCGCGGCGGGGTTGGGGCGTCAGCAGGATTCGCATAGATGTTCTTCCACCGCGTCAGCGCGATGTCGATCTCGTGAACGACTACCCTTCGTTCTCGAGCCGGCTCAAACAGGAATCCTATTCCTTCTCTCACTAGCATCTTGAGTAACTCAGCCATGCCTCCCCCTTGTCTATGCGGGCCTCATCGGCTGTTCTTCCATGGCCGCGAGTCTACCAGCGCAGGCGGGCGTGGGGGAGATGCTAGCTGCGCTCAACTGGCCCGCGACCTGCTCGCCTTCGCTCCGCGAGGTCGGGGCGGATCGCTTGACGGCCCGCCCCGCGCGTGATACTCGCTCAACCATGAGGGCCGTGCTGATCGGCGAGCAAGAACAGGTCGACACCAAGCCGCCCAAGCGACAACCGATGTTCGCTCACGAAGACCGCGTCGCTCTCGACGAGGATTCGCCGTTCCTCCTCCTCGCCGCCGCCGTCGTCCAGCAGGCCCGCGTGGATCAAACGCATCGGTGCCCGGCCAACTGGACGAAATACAATCAGTGTCAGCAGGCCGCGATCTCGGCGCGACTCTTTCTCACGGCGCTTCGCACGAGCGACCGGGCGTGGGGTGGGGTGTGGCTCGATTGGTTGCAGTACGCCGCCGTGAGGGCCAGCCTGACCCCGCGCCAGCGCTGGGGCTACTGAGAAGGAGTCGGCCATGAGCAAGAAGCACAAGCCTTCGAGGAAGCAGAAGCCAAGTTTCAAAGCTCCGGCTTCTCCAAATGTCGCGAGTGCAAACAAGCCGTCGGAGAAGACTCAGCCGAGTCTCAAAACTCCCAATGTGACTCGCGGGAGTGAGAGCAAGCCTCCTTCCCCGCCTTCACCGATTCTGGCGAAAGATCTGCCGAAGCCGATACCCACGCCGCCTCTCTGAAACGGGGCGAAGCGCCCCAGCTAGCGCGATGCCATATACGACAGAACAGTTTGTCCGCCGCGCTGTGGGCGAACTCCTTCGCGGGGCCGCGCACGGCAAGTTCTGGTGCCAGACGTGCCTCGCCAAGTTCGCGCTGGAGACGTTAGGCGCGGGCTACCATAAACGGGATATCGGCCGGGCTATGGACAAGGTGTTCGAAGCGCCGAGCCCGCTGAATCGAATACCCGCGTTCGGCTGCGCCCAGTGTGGGAGAACGATGCCCTGCCTGGGGGTGCCGAATCCGTGACGAGTGGCCTTTTGCGATCCCCAAAGTCCGTGGCAGCGCGGGACGAACGAGAATACGAATGGGCTCTTGCGGCAATACTTCCCGACGGGCACCGACCTCTCGACGTACACCCAAGCGGATCTCGACGCCATCGCCCTCAAGCTCAACACGCGACCGCGCAAAACCCTTGGCTTCCTGACCCCCGGCGCTATACTCGCCGCCTGCGTTGCGTCGACCGGTTGAACCCACCGCGGCTTTTTTTAGGATCTCCCGTTCTTCGCGGAAGGTCTTGTTCTCCCGCCGGAGCCGGCGGAGCTCCTCGCGCTCGTCGGTCGTGAGGCCATCGAGAGTCCCTCGAGCGCCTGGATCAGCTCACCCGGCGCGTGGCGGCGCTGCCGCACGTTACCCGCGTCCTGTCACCCACCAACGTGCGCGACCTCGAGGGGGATGCGCTGGGTCCGGTGCCGGTCGTCCCCTACGCGGAGGTGCGGGCTGGCACGCTGCGGCCTGAGGCGTTGGGCGAGCGGCTCGGGTCGCATCCGATCTTTGGCGGTCTCCTGGTCGCCAAGGACGCGCGCACGGCAGCGATCCTGATCGAACTCGAGCCGCTGGCCGGCGCTGCGGACTCCCGCCCCGGCCTCGTCATGGACCTCCGCCGCTTGGCGAGTGAGGCCGGCCCCGGTCTCCGGGCGTTCATCGCCGGGATCCAATCCGCCATCAGTGTTTGGGGGGTCATCCCCTGGGAGACGCTGCTCACGACCATCCTGCTGACGCCGATCGCGCTTCGTGCCGCTGGTGGGCACCGACACCCGCTTGACGCCCATCGCCTTGGCGGTTGTCTCTGCCGTCGCCGAGTAGAATCCTGAACCTTTGCGCGCTTCTTGCACGTTCATCCAGAGCGAAGACCGCGCGCGAGGCGGCGGAGGGAGCGCGAGAGCCGTGCGCGGATCTCAGCGGGGCGAAGCGACGGCGCGTAACCTCTGGCGGCGGGAAGTTGAAGCAGTGCGATCCAGGCCAGGCCCGCGCCGACGGCATCCCAGTGGCGGAAGTGGAGACCCCGCACGACTTCGTGGGTGAGAAAGACATAGGCCGCGAAGCGAGCCCGGGGGTGTCGGCGCCAGAGCAGGAATCCCACGTAGGGAGCGCCCAGCCCGTACGCGCAGTAGTTCCAGGGACGATCCGGCGCGAAGTTGAGCACGCGCAGCCCGGCCAGGCTGGCCCCTTGAAGGAGCGGGGCCACCATCAAGGCGAGGATCAGGCCAGTGATAACCCAGGGACGTACGGGTCTCAACGGCTGGCCGCCCGCGATCGCCGCCAGCCCCACGACGCGAGGGCGAGAGAAGCGGTCTGCGTGAAGAGGAGTCCCATGACCCAGAGTACCGAGGTCGACCCGCCGCGGAACCTCCCGGCGAGAAGCGCGGGCCCGTGGTCCACCAGCGCGCCCGCCACCCAGATCACCGCGACCCAGAACGTGACGACGAAGCCTCCGCGCCCGCCGCGCCCCACGAGAACCAGCCCGAGCGACTGAAGCGCGAGAAAGCCACCGAGGAGAAAAGCGCCAGGACCAGTGGGCAAACCCACGCGCCCGGTGATGCCCTCGGCAAAGTCCTCGACGACGTGCGGAAGGATGAACGGGAAACTAACGAGCGACGCGACGATCGTTCCTGCGCGTAGGCGTTCGAGTACGCTCATCTTCTGAGTGGGCGCAGGCAGCGGGGTGAGCGCTTCTCGCCAATAATCGCCCCAGCCTAGCCCCGAGCCCGCCCACGGTCAAGGGCGCGCATCGCGCCTGCTACTGCTACATAAAAATGTCGTGGGGTAACTGCTCCGTGAAAGTGTCATCCCCCTATGGAGACTTTCACGATGAGCCGAAAGGAGTTGGCCCGGACGGGCCTGCTGGCGGCGGCCGTCGCCGGCCGGATTACCAATCGGGAGGGGGCGGCGGCGGTGCGGGTGACGCCGCGGCAGTTTCAGCGCCTCAAGCAGCGCGTGCGCGAGGGGGGCGCCGCTAACACCCTCAGGAATGCGGGCCGACGTGTGTCCCGCCTGTGGAGGACCCAACGAATGCGGCGGGGCCGCGGGTAAGGATCAGTGCTGGTGCTCGAGCGTGAAGATTTCCCTCGAGGCGCTCGTGGCTGTGCCTGTCGTGGCACGGGAGCGCATTTGCATCTGCCCGAGATGCGCGCAGCAACCGCCCCTTGGACTCCGCTCGGCCCCCCAGTCTGGCTAGGCATCGTCGTTGACACGATCGGCGCGGTGACGTGACGGCTCACGGACCCCAGGGGTCTGATCGGCTATCGGGTCCCGGACGCGGGCGGGCGAAGGGGGAGCGAGGCGCGCTCGGCCTGCTGAGCAACTCGCTGACCTTCTTGGTGAGGGCTTCGGCGCTGAATGGCTTGGGCAGGATCGGGCTGCCGGGCTCCAGGCCGGCTCGAGTCTCCAGCATTTCGTGCTGAGCCTGAGCCAGCGCGAACCCCGACATGTAGAGCACCTTCAGCCCGGGCCGCTGGACCTGGAGCTGTGCCGCGAGCTCGTGGCCGTGCAAGCCGGGCATTACGACATCGGTCAACAGCAAGTCGATCGGCTCACCGTGCTCCCGAGCCACCCGGAGGGCCTCCTCCGCGTTGCCGGCCTCCAGGACCTGGTATCCCTGCGGCGCAAGAACGTCCCGGGCCAGGTCGCGGACGTCGGGCTCATCATCGACGAGCAGGATCGTTGCCATGTGCCCCTCCTTCTCCGCGATGTGGCCCTCGCAGCGACGTGGGGCCATGGCCACCATGCCGCGTTGGCCAGCGCGCTTCCGACCGTCGTGTTACTTGGGGGGAACGAAGTCCTTGGGTACCTTCTCGTACCCGTAGGCTTCCATGCAGATGTTGTACGCATTCTCGTCTACTTCCGCCGATGGCCTGATGCGCGTTCCCGCCACCATGGTGCCTGGGGACTGGACGGTGGTCGTCTGGCGGCATTGGTTGTCGTCGTGGGCGAACTCGGCCTTGGTCATGCCAGGCTTCCACCAGGAGTCCTTGTTGTCTACGGACGCACAAGCGGTGACCACGAATCCGAGGAGCATGAGTGCGGCGACGCGGGCGGTCACTGGCGATCCTCCTTCTCAGAGTAGAGCGAGCCGGCTGTCGCAGGCCAGCGTGGGGACAGAATAGCGTACAGGACGGACATGGTCACCATTGCGCGGGGGCCATCCGAGGCAACGCCAGGATACTGACTTTCGGTTCGACGAAAGGACGGCGACGCGCGTCCATCGCCGCGCGGCCCCGGGGCCGTTCCCCGTCGTCAGGCCCGGGCGGCGCGCACCCGCAGGATCGCGGAGGACTGCCTATGGCCCACTCGCTCCTCACCTCGATCTCCTCTCAACCGGCGCTGGTTCGTCCAGGGAGGTGCCAGCGACCTGCCCCCGGAACCCAGACCGTTTCGAGGTTGAGGATTTCAAAACAGGGCCTTGACAGAGCGTCAGCATAAAGGGTTATTGACCATCCAACGAGATGGCTACTCTGTCCGCGCGGATAATGAACGCTTCGGAGACGGTGCCCATCCTGGTCATCGCCGGGGTGTCGAGCGGCGTGGGCAAGACCACGGTGACGCTGGGGCTGCTGGAGGCGCTGCGTGGTCGCGGGCTCACCGTTCAGGCTTTCAAAGTGGGGCCCGACTTCATTGATGCGGCCTACCACGCGCTCGCGACGGGCCGACCCTCGTACAACCTCGACGGCTGGATGTGTGGCCCCGAGCAGGTGGTGGGCACCGTTGGCGAGCGCGCCACCCAAGCCGACCTCGCCCTGGTCGAGGGCGTCATGGGCTGTTTCGACGGCACCGACGGGCTGAGCGAGGAGGGCTCCACGGCGCAAATTGCGAAATGGCTCGGCGCGCCCGTGATTCTGGTGCTGGACGCCGGGGCGCTCGTGCGCAGTGCCGCGGCCGTCGTGCTGGGCTTCGAGCACTTCGACCCGGAGCTCGCGCTGGCCGGCGTCGTCTTCAATCGCACCGGGGGCCCGGCCCACCGCCAGTGGCTCAGCCAGGCGGTGGCGAGTGTCTGCACGGCTCGGCCGCTGGGCGCGCTCCCCCACGACCCGGGCGTGGCGCTCCCCGAGCGACATCTGGGGCTGGTGACCGCGGTCGAGGGCGGCTACTCGCCCGAGCTCCGTCAGCGCTTGGCCGGGCTGATCGAGGCGCACGTCGACCTCAACGCTCTCGTCGGGCTGGCCCGAAGCACGGTCGCTCGGCGTGCGGCGCCGCGCGCCCGGTCGACCGCGTCGTCCGCCACCATCGCGGTTGCGCGCGATCCCGCCTTCCAGTTCTACTACCCGGACAACCTAGAGGCGCTCGAGCGGGCGGGAGCACGCCTCACCTTTTGGAGCCCGATCGAGGACCGGACGCTCCCCGAGGCAGACGGGCTGTACATCGGCGGCGGCTACCCGGAGCTCTACGGGCGCCAACTGGCCGCTAATGTGCCGATGCGGGAGGCCGTGCGGGCGTTTGCGGGCTCGGGCCGGCCGGTGTACGCCGAGTGCGGCGGACTCATGTACCTGGCCGAGTCGCTCACCGACCTGGACGGCCACCTCTGGCCTATGGCGGGGGTGCTCCCCGCGCCAGTCGTGATGGAGCGCGGCCGGCTCGTGATCGGCTATCGCGAGGTGACGCTCACCTCGGCCGGGCCGCTGGGCCCCCCAGGCACGAGGGCGCGCGGCCACGAGTTTCACGGTTCCAGGCTCGGCCCTGTCCCGGCGTCAGTCCCGCGTCTCTACACGGTCAGCGACGGTCACGGGGGCACCCCGCGGGCCGAGGGGTTCGCGGTCGGCTCGACCCTGATGAGCTACGTCCACCTGCACTTCGGCTCCAATCCGGCCCTGGCCGTTAACTTCACCGGGGCGTGCCGACGCTGAGCACCGCCAGCGGGCGACCACTATGCGCATGCCTTACTCCGCGCGCGCTATTCTGACGTTGTGTCTGCCGACACACCCGGCCTTCGCCCGAAGGGGAGGGGCCGCCCTCGAGAGGCCGCCCCTTCGGGCTCATTTCATCCACGCAGTAAGCGCTCATGCCAGCACCAGCCCCTCCAGCTGCTCCGCCACCACCCGCTCAGCCCACGCACCCGGAAGCCGCTCCTCCCAGCTAGTTCTCGAACGCCAGCAGCGCCGAGCGCAGCAGATCCGCTTCGGCTTCCCCCTGGCTCACGAAGCGCACCCTGCAGTCACCAGCTAGAGCTCGAGCTCCGCGAGTTGGGCTGGCGTCAGGGCAATGCACGCGACGGGGTGAACCCGGCGCCTCGCGAGAGCCTGCCACGTCCGTTCGATCTCCGGAATCGGGACGCCGGCCTGCCGCAGGAAGTCGGTGAGCGCGTCAAGCCCCTGGCACGTGACGTGGCGGCGACCACGCAAACGGCCGTCCAGGGGCGCGAAGGCGATCCGGTACTCGGCGTGAACCGGATCGATGAGCCCACTGACCCGGACGACGTGTAAGAACCCCGTGGCCATTTCGGCCATTGCTCCCGATCATAGGGCCCGCATCGCCCCCGACCGTCATGATTCCGAGCGCTCTGCACGAGCGACGGCCACGACGAAACCGCGGGGCTCGCCACACCCCCACCGCGCGATTGCCGTACTTGTTCGAGCAGGTCCGCCATGCGCCGGAAGGCGGCCAGCACCTCATCTCGCTCGGCTCGCAACCGGTCATTGTCTTGATTGATGCGCGCGATCTCCGCCTGGAGCGCATCCAGGCGCCCGAGTTCGGCCCGCAGCCGCTCGTTCTCCTGGGTCCGTTCGGTCAGCAGACGGTCGGCCTGCTCGTGATTGAGGCCGAAGAGCCGACCGACCTCCGCGACCAAGTGCTGGACGTCCTTGGGGGCCCTCTGGGGTGCTCATCTCCGGTCACTCCCTTCGCTACGTCGCCTCGCCCAGCACCGAGACCAACTCGACCAGGCCGTCGGGCCGCGGGAACGGGATCACCTCCTGGCCATGCCCGCAACCCAGTCTGACGGGGCGCTCGGCCCAGGGTACTGGTCGGGTCGGCACCGGCGATCCTGCGTGTCGACGCCGGCATACTAGTCCCTGCGGTCGGGCGCCTCTAGTCACCGGCCCTGACGGTCTCCGTCAGCCGCCCACGCACCCAGCGGCCCAAGCTCTTGAATATGCGCGGGCTCCCCCGTGGCCTCGGTCTTGCTGCCCTCAGGACCAGGGAGGCGGAGCGTGCCATGCTACGACTCGCGGCGCTGGTCTTGTCAGCGTGGGTGTTGCTCAGTGGCTGCACAGGAGCCGCCTACAGCTACAGCAAGGCTGGCTCGGATGTGGTTGACTTCAGGCGGGACAGCGACGCCTGTGTGCAGGAGCCTCGAATGTCCTGGGGCGCCAGTGGAAATGCAATGATTGTCGGCGCCAGCACCGACGCCAAGCAGGAAGCCACGCTCTACCGCATGTGCATGGAAGCCCGGGGCTGGACGGCCGAAGCGCCCCGCTAACCCGACGCGGACAGCAGGAGCGAGCCATGGTGGGCTTGCACGAATCGCTGGAGAAGGTCCTGAATGCCAACCCGGGTCAGAATTACTGCGCGAGTTGTCTGGCCGATGCCGTAAGACTTCGATCCCCAGAGGACCGCGTACCTGTCGCTCGCCTAATGCGCAGTGCGTACACCAAGGTCACCGACCGAGCGGTCGAGACGGGCACCTGCGCACGGTGCAGTAGGACGGACCTGATCGTTAGGTATAGGGGTTAGGTCGTACCAGGCCCCAGTGCATCGCGGCTGCCCCGCCGCCTGCTCGCCACGCAGTAGGCACTCCTTCCCGGCTCCCCTAGGCCAAGTCTGGACAGACTCGCGAGCACTCATGGGCATCCGCCGCAACGTCACCGCCGTCACGGAGGAGGAACCGCCCATGACCACTCACCGAGGGTAGCCAATCCAGCGCTACTCGCGGACCTCCGGCACGTGCGTCAAGAGTTGATATCGTCATGTGACGAGTATTCCGCCTACTACTTGGCCACTACTTTGGTGATGACGCAATGCGAGGAGTTTTGGTGATGACGCAGTGCGAGCCGCTTTTTTAGCCGCTTTCCTAGCGGCTCGAAAGCCTCCCCATCTTCGCTCACTCCACCAAGCACCTGGGGAGCCACGCCCCCCCGCCACCAGTACGGCGACCCAGCAATTCGCCGCGGACCAGCACGTCCGGGGTGCGCAGGAAAGCTCCTGGAGTCGGCCCAGTGGGTGACCCAGTTACTCGATCACCTGATCCGCCCGCTGCAGCAGCGCTGGCGGGATCGTCAGGCCGAGGGCCTTGGCGGTCTTGAGGTTGATGACCAACGCGAACTTGGTTGGTTGCTCGACTGGCAGGTCGGCGGGCTTGGCGCCCTTGAGAATCTTGTCCACGTACTCGGCGGCGCGGCGGTACATATCCTCCGGATATGGTCCGTAAGATATCAGGCAACCCGCGACGATCCATTTTCTCCACCCGCAGATTGTCGGGAGGCGGCTGCTCGTCGCTAACCCCGCGATGCGCTTTCGATGCTGGCGGCCTGCCATGTGCCCCGCGCCGACTATGACGGCATCCGCTCCTTGCTCCGCCATCTGCTTGAAAGCGCCCTCAAACTCCGCGGGTTGACTCACCCCCAGGGATAGGACCATCAGCCCCATCGAGCGCGCCACGTTCTCATAAGCTTTCACGTAGTCGCGGGCGGCCGGATTGTCAGGATTCCAGAGAAAGGCGACCCGGGAACTCTTGGGAAGAGCCTGCTTCAATATCCCTAGCGTCTCCGCGGCGTACGTCTCGACACTTACGTCCCACGTGGACCCCGTCACGTTTCCACCGGGCCGCGCGAGGCTTGTGATCAAGCCCCGGCCAACGGGATCGTCGACCGCCACGATGACCACGGGTATGGGTATTGAGCGGGTTGCGCGCTGAGCGGCCTCGGCGGCAGGGGGGCCGGCGGCGACGAGAATGTCGACTCTCAGGCTCACGAGCCCGGCCGCCAGTTCCCGCAGCTGCTCGACGTTTCCCGCATCCCGCGGCGACCGGAACTCGAATTCAAGGTTCCTACCCTGTTGGTAACCGAGTTCCCGCAGGCGTCCAATGAACACTTCGGTAGAGTGGCGTGGCGGACCACCAGACGCGAGGTATCCGATCCGTGGCCGTTGTCCCGCCTGCTGCGCCTGGGCGGGGAGCGGCGCGGCGAGGAGGCCACCAGTCAAGGTGCCAAGGAATGCCCGTCGATCCAATACGGCCCTCTGGCTGGCGGCATCGTCTAGGAGGGACGGGGCAGGGCGGCCAGCGGGCCAAACTTACACCAGCGCCCCGCGTGCGGGGGCTACGATTTCTGCGGCTCCCAGCCGCGCTCGCCTTCACGGTAGTTGGGCCGCTTCACTGCCGGCTGGCGAGCCTATCTCTGCTGGGCGGCCTCGATGTCACTTCAGCTTCGCCCAGGTCCTCGAGGTGCTCACGGCGCACTGCGAGACCTCGTCGGAGTTGTACCAACGGATCCAGCTTCCGCCCGCGGCCGGCCGCGAACGCGCTGTGGAAGGAGCCCGAGGTCTTCTACGCGGTGGGCAGCTGGGCCCAGTGCGACGAGGTGCGCGCGGCGTTGAGCACCTCGACCGAGGCCTGCTGGGGCCCGGTGTACTTCCGCCGGCAGTAAGCGAAAGCGGCGGGGCCCGCTCGGCCCTGAGGCACTGTCCCTGATGCTATCCTGACGGCTGGGTGGGCGCCCACGCCACCCCCGGCCCGCGCCATCGTAGGCGGCGAGGGTCGGCGAAGGAGGCGAGTATGTGGGTCTCCTGGGTGGTGGCGCGCCGGGTACTCCTCGGGCTCATGCTGCTGGCCCTTGCGTGTGTCGGCCTCGAGGTCTCGCTCTTCCTGCTGACCGCACGGTTCCTGGACTAGGCCCGAAGCATGGACGCCGCGCGGGCGCAGCGGGTCGGCCGGCTGCTCCGGATCCTGGTCCTGGGGTTCGCGCTGTGGGCGGCGATC
>WNFD01008070.1_pt1 | contig 10382 bp, 9 predicted proteins | sample 5400491 | NCBI WGS metagenome assembly WNFD01 (sample SAMN13153343, study PRJNA577476) | soil metagenome | isolation source: 120 cm saprolite under Douglas fir tree site 2 hole 2 replicate 2 | place: USA:California | collected 2015-04-18 | reverse complement strand
GATTCGGCGTCGCCGGCATTAACTGGCGCGCGGCCGAGCTGTGGCTCGCGCCGGTCGGGCAGCGGGGTGACCACCGACCGCGTGCGTGGGTCGCGGCTGACGGCACCCTGCGGGGGCCACGCGGGACGCGGATCAGCCGCGGCGAGTCGCGCCTGCCGCCAGCGCCTCACGAGGCGCTGGCCGAAGGCCGCGGTCGCCGCCGTACCGCGGCCCGAGGCGCGGGCAAACCGAGTGGCGCCGCGTCCGGCGCCGCTCCCCAGATCGCGCCAATCGCCCGGCGACAGCCCGATGATCGAAACGAGCAGCAACGCGACCAGCGCAGCGGCCGCCATCGCCAGCGGCAGGGCGAGCGTGCCAAGCCCGGCGCGCTTGGCAAGGCCGAGCAGCACCCATCCGACCGCTCCGCCGGCGCCGGCCGGCAAGCTCAGCCCCGCGTGCAGGATCGAGCACGCCGCAGCGCCGAGAACGAGGGCCAACAGCAGCAACAGGATGCCGCGCACCGGCCGGCGGACCGGGTGCCCCAACAGCAGACGGAACGCCCAGCCGAACATGACGCTCGGAACCAGATAGGCGGCCAGCCCGAAACTCTGCACCAGCACATCGGCGATCAGCGCGCCGTTATGGCCCAGAAAATTGCGCGGCGGCGCGTCGACCGCCGTGTTGAGCGAGACATCGCCCGGGTTGTAGGTCAGCAAGGCCAGCAGCACCAACAGGCTCGCCAGCACCAGCGCGACCCCGAGCCCCTCGAAGAGCCGCTGGCCAAGGCCGCCAAACATCTCGCTCCCGCCACGCCAACGGTGGCCGAAGCCGCGCACCGACAGCTGCGCTGCCCTGGGCATCGCCTTGTCCCCCCACCCTCAACTTCGTCCGGATCGGCAGATTTACCCGCCGGATCCCGCTCCTCACCATCCCGGCGAAGGCCGGGATCCATTTCGCCATGGATACCGGCCTTCGCCGGTATGGCGCGATAGACCGCTGGCCCCCCAGCCGACGATCCGCGTTACTCTGCTACAACACGCGGCGGATCCGCGCAAAGGCGGTTTCGAGCGTCGCCTCGTCATGGACGATCGCCAGGCGGATATAACGGCTGCCCGGATTGTCCCTGCCATCGGAAGCCCGCGCCGTATAGCCCCCGGGCAGTACCCGGACCGCCGCGTCACGCCACAGCCGCAAGGTCGCCGCCTCGCCGTCGCCGACATCGAGCCACAGAAAGAAGCCGCCCGCCGGCCGGTAAAACCCGAATCGGCCGCCGATCGCAGCTTCGGCGATGTCGAATTTGCGGCGGTAGCGCGCGCGGTTGTCCTCGACATGCGCCTCGTCGCGCCAAAGCGCGGTCGCCGCCGCCTGGATCGGCAACGGCACCTGGCAGCCGCCGTAATCGCGCAGATGCTTGAAATGGCCGATGAGGCTCGGGTCGCCGGCGGCAAAGCCCGAGCGCAGCCCCGCCGCGCTCGACCGCTTCGAGAGCGAATGGAACACGACGACCCGGTCAAACCCGTGCCCAAGCGCGGCGCAGGCCTCCAGCGCCCCGGGCGGCGGCACGCGGTCGTAGATCTCGGCATAACACTCGTCGACCGCCAGCACGAAATCGTGACGGCGGGCCAAGGCGATCGCCTGTTTCAGATAATCGAGGCTGGCGATCGTGCCCTGCGGGTTGGCCGGCGAGCACAGATAGAACAGCGCGGTGCGTTCGAGGACCGCGCGCGGGATCGCGGCGAGATCGGGCATGAAGCCGTTCTCGCGCGTCGCATCGAGAAAGACGGCATCGGCCCCGGCCATCGTCGCCGCGCCGTTGTAGACGAGATAGTACGGGTTGGGCACCAGGACGACCGGGCGCCGGCCGCTCTTCTCGCGCGGCACCACGAGGCTCGACAGGAGGTAGAGCCCCTCCTTGGTGCCGGCCAAGGTCAGGACGTGGCGGTCGGGATCGAGCGAACCGGGCATCAGCCGATAGCGCCGGCCGAGCCAATCGACGATTGCCTGGCGCAGCTCCAGGGTGCCGGCCATCGGCGGATATTTGTTCCACTCGTGCGCATGCGCGGCCAGCGTCTCGGTCAGCAGGGAAGGCGGCTGATGCTGCGGCTCGCCGAGCGACATCAGGATCGGCGTATCGTTGACGACAGGGGTCACCGGGTTGAGCAGCGTGCGCAATGCTTCGAACGGATAGTCGGACAGGGTATCGAGCTGCGGGTTTAGCGGCACGGTCGCTTTCCGGTTGCGGAAGGTCGCTGCGACATTACGCGATTGCCGGCCGCCGCGGAAGGATGCCCCGGCGCCGGCGATTGCCCCTCCGCAAGCCCCCACCCTTCCCTCCCCCGCAAGCGGGGGAGGGTTAGGGTGGGGGCTGAGTGAGGGTGCCGGGAACTGGACTTGGCAAGGCCCGCCCGTCATGTTCACGCCATGGCCGATGATGCCGAACTGGTGATCGCGGGCGCGGGGTTGACCGGGATGCTGCTCGGGGTGGCTTGCGCCGGCGCTGGGCTCGAGGTCGCGTTGGTCGATCCGCAGGACCCAGCGGCGATGCTGATGCCGGGGTTTGACGGGCGGACCTCGGCGATCGCCTACGGCTCGCGCCTCGTTTTCGACGGCATCGGGCTGTGGCCCGACATCGCGGCCGAGGCCGAGCCGATCCGCGAGATCCGCGTCGCCGACGACGGTTCGCCGCTGTTCCTGCATTACGATTCCCGCGACCTCGGCGGCGACACGCCGCTCGGCTACATCGTCGAGAACCGGGTGTTGCGCCGTGCCCTCTACGAACGCGCCCGCGCGCTGCCGAATTTGCGGCTGCTCGCGCCGCGCCGGATCGCCGCGCTGGAAGCGAATGCGACCGGCGCGCTGGCGCTGCTCGACGACGGCGAGCGGCTGCGCGCGCGGCTGGTCGCCGCCGCCGACGGCCAGGGCTCGCCGCTGCGCCAGGCCGCCGCGATCCGCGCGACCCAATGGCGCTATCGCCAGACCGGCATCGTCACGACGGTGGCGCATGCCCGCCCGCATCGCGGCATCGCGATCGAGCATTTCCTGCCGGCCGGTCCGTTCGCGATCCTGCCGATGACCGGCAACCGCAGCTCCATCGTGTGGACCGAGCATGCCGACCTCGCGCCCCTCCTCCTGGCCTTGCCGGAGGCCGAATTTGCCACCGAATTGCGCGCCCGCTTCGGCGGCTTTCTCGGGGAGATCGAGCCGATCGGGCCGCGCTGGGCCTATCCGCTCGCGCTGCTCCAGGCGGAGCGTTATGTGGGCCGGCGCCTCGCGCTGGTCGGCGAGGCCGCACACGTCATCCACCCGATCGCCGGTCAGGGCCTCAACATCGCGATCCGCGACGTCGCCGCGCTCGCCGAGCTGATCGTCGATCAGCGCCGCCTCGGCCTCGACATCGGCGACGAAGCGATGCTGGAGCGCTACCAGCGCTGGCGCCGCGCCGACGCGCTCCTGCTCGCCGCGGTCACCGACGGGCTCAACCGCCTGTTCTCCAATGCGATCCCGCCGGTCCGTCTCGCCCGCGATGCCGGCCTCGCCGTCGTCAACCGCCTGCCGCCCCTGAAGCGCCTCCTGATGCGCCACGCGATGGGCACGCTCGGCGACCGCCCCCGCCTCGCGCGGGGGCAGCCGTTGTAGGCGGTTCCCTCATGGCCGGCGCATGCCGTGCCGCACACGTAGGATCAGCACTCGATCGCCGTCAACGCGGTAGCGGATGATGTAAGGATAAACAACCGTTGCCTCGCGCAGGTCGGTGTCGGGAACCGGTCGGCCACGCTCGGGAAAATTGACGAGGCCGTTTCCCACTGCGATCAGGCGGGCTGCAATTCTCTGGGCTGCGTCCGGATTGAATGCGGCGATGTAGCGGCGAATGTCCGCAAGATCGGCGAGCGCCGAGAGGGTCCAGACAACCGATCTCAACGCTTTTTCGGGACCGGGCAGGGCAGTTCATCAGGCTTGCCCCAGGATTTGAGCCATTTCACCACGTCTTCGTGTGGCACAACCCGCCCGGCCTCGACATCGGCTTCGGCGTCGGCGTTGGCCTGCGCCTCGGCGTCCTGGTCGATCTCGTCAAAAATGGGTTTGGGTTTTGGCCTGGCCATATGAATTTCCCCGGTGACGACGCCATCTTACTCCGCTTTTAGATCTTAGGGAAACCCGGCGCCTGCTGGCCTCTTCCAGCTAAGCGCTCGGTTGCCGGACCGCCGAGGCGTAGAGCGTCTCCGCGAAATCGGGGGCGACATCGGCGGCGAGCCGGTGGCGGTGCACATCGAGATCGGCGAGAAAGAGATCGCGGCTGATGCGGGCGACGATTGTCGGGACGCCGCGCTTCATGCTGGGCACGTCGCCTTCCGGCCAGCCGAAGCTGACGAAGCCGGCCGGGTTGTGGACATGGATGTCGGAGAGGCAGGGCGCCGTGCCCGGCGCCTTTTCGAGATATTCGTGCCCGGCGCCGAGATAGGGGTGGGCGCCGAGGTAGGGGTCCTCCTCGTCGGGTACCGGCCGGTAGCGGTCGCGCCACAACAGGATCTTGTCGGCAAAATCGGCGAGTTCAGGGCGGGAATGCGGGTCGACGAAATACCCGGTGCCGGCAATCGCGAAGTCGAAACGGAATTCGGTTCCGGTCGCCTGCGCCACGATTTCCTCTGCCTCGGCTCGCGTCGCCAGCCACGGCGCGGCGAGGTGCAAACGGAAATTGGCAAAGCGCAGCACCCGCTCGATCGCATCGGCTGGCGCGGTCGAGCCGGCGCGGCGGAAGCGGATCGCCTGATGCCAGCGCACCGCATCGGGCAGCTCACCGTAATTGTCGTAGGCGCCGGGATAGCCGCGCACCCGCGAAATCGGCACCGATGCGAGGCTCGCGCGACGCGCGAACAGATCCACCGAGGCGGCGCCCGCTTCGAGGGCGACGGCCGCCGCATCAAAGGCCGAGGCAGCGCCGCCGACGACCGCCACCCTCTTGCCGCGCAGCTCGGCGAAATCGATCGCATCGGCGGTATGGGCGTAGAGATGCGGCGGCAGCGCCTCGCTCAGCACCGGCGGGACATAGGGCCCGCCATTCCCGGCGACGCCGTTGGCCAGGATGATCTTGCGCGCGGTCTCGACCGCAGCGCTCGCCTCCCCTTCCAGATGCAGTCGGAAATGTCCCTCCGCCGGCTCGATATGCACAAGCCGGGTGCGATACAGCACCACGATCGCGAGGAAATGCCGGTACCAGCACAGGTATTCGGCCCAGGCGGCGCGCGGGATGCGCTCGAATGCGGCGTAGGCCGCATGGCCATGGCGGGCCTCGTACCAGGATTGAAAGCCGAACGCGGGGATGCCGAGCTCGGGTCCCGGCAGGCTCTTCGGCGTGCGCAGCACGTTCATTCGGGCGGCGTTGAGCCAGACCCCGGCCGCCGCCTCGCTCTCGGCCCTGTCGATGACCGAGACCCGGCCGATCCCGGCACGGCGCAGGGCAAACGCGAAGGCGCAGCCGGATTGGCCGCCGCCGACGATCAGGACGTTGTGGTCGATGGGTCGGCCATCCGGCGCGGGGCGCTCGGGCACCCAATTCTGCGGGTCGGGGCCGATCAGCCGCAGCGCGTTGCGCGCCGTGGTGTCGGGATCGACGAGTATGGCCATGCAATCCTGTTCCCTGTCGTGTCATTGCGAGCGTAGCGAAGCAATCCCGTGCCGCCTATGCTCGTCTCGTCGAGATTGCTTCGTCGCTGCGCTCCTCGCAATGACCGGAAGGGAGCCAACATGCCCGAGAAGCGGACCGTCACGGTCTACATCGATTACAAGAGCCCGTACGCCTATCTGGCGAAGGATCTCGTCTACGAACTCGCGCGCGATTTTGCGGTGCGCGTCGATTGGCTGCCGTATGTGCTCGACATCCCGAGCTTTCTCGGCTCGGCCCGGCTCGACGACAACGGCCGGGTCGTCGAGGAGAGCCGCAACGCTCATCAGTGGCGCCGCGTCAAATATTCCTACATGGATTGTCGGCGCCAGGCGAAGAAACGCGGCCTCGTGATCCGCGGACCGCAGAAGATCTGGGATTCGACCCTCGCCGCCTGCGGCCTGCTCTACGCCAAGCGCCAGGGCGTGGCTGTGCTGCGGCAGTATCACGACATCACCTTCGCGCGGTTCTGGAAGCGCGAACTCGACATCGAAGACCCTTCCGTCATCGCCGCCGTGCTCGCCGAGGCCGGGGCCGAGACCGCGGGGTTCGCCGCCTACGCCGCTGGCGAGGGGCCGCGCGAGGTCGATCGCCTATCACGCGCGGCCGAGGAAACGGGGATTTTCGGGGTGCCGACCTTCGTCGTCGACGGTGAGCAATTCTGGGGAAGCGAGCACCTGCCCGACATCCGCGAGATGCTCGGTCGATAACGTCATAGCCGCGCGGGAGGCATCATGAGCAAAAACATTGTGTTTTGCGCCGACGGCACCTGGAACGGCCCCGGCGAGGCCGACACCGACGACCAGAACGCCACCGCCAGCAACGTGTTCAAATTGTTCCTGAGTCTGTCGGGGGTTGACGCGCCTGACACGGCCCAGCTGGCAAAAGAGCAGGAGCGCACCCTGAGAGCCGCCGACCTCAGCGTCGTGCAGGTGTCGAAATACCTGCACGGTGTCGGCGATTCCGCCAATTTCTTGGCCAAGCTCATCGGCGGCGGGGTTGGCGTCGGGCTGATCACCCGCATCGTGCGCGGCTATACGTTCGTGTCGCGCAATTATGTTGCCGGCGACCGGATCTACTTAGTCGGGTTCAGCCGCGGCGCCTACACGGCGCGGGCGTTGGCGGGGCTGATCGCCGCGAAGGGGCTGCTCAATCCGGCCATGTTCAATCTCGACGACAAGCCGACGGCCTACCGGCTCGGATCGGCGGTCTGGTACCAATGGCGCCGGGAAAAGCTGGCAGCGGCCCCGCTCACCCACCTCGGAGACATCGCCCTCGACCTCCCCGGTTTCCTGAGCCGGGGGCCGGACCCGACCGGGCTGGTCGACGCGCCGATCGAGGCGGTGGCCGTATGGGACACCGTCGGCGCGCTCGGCATCCCAATCTTCAACAACGAGCACGTCGCGGTCGATATCTTTCAATTCGCTGACCGGGCGCTCAGTGGCAAAGTGAAATTCGGCCGACACGCGGTATCGATCGACGAGGAGCGCGAAGGTTTCACGCCGACCTTATGGGATGCCGACCCCGCCCGGATAACCCAGGTGTTGTTTCCTGGCCGCCACGCGGATGTCGGCGGCGGCTATAGCAACAGCACTGGCGAAACCGGGCTGTCGGACGGCGCGCTGCAATGGATGCGTCGCGAACTGACCGAGCTGGGCGTCGTGTTCGCGGCGCCGCTCATCAACGAAAAGCCCGATTCCATCGGCCCCGCCCACCGCGAATGGCTGAAGCCGCTTTGGAAGGCCTTGCCGGTCGGGCCCCGCGTTCTGCCGGCCGGGCTCGGCCTGTCGAGATCGGTCATCGACAGGATGCAAGCCACCGCCGTGATCCCCGCCCCGGGGACACAAGCCGAGCCGTATCGGCCACCTAACATACGCTCGTATCTAAACGGCAACGCCGCGGCGCCAGGCGTCGAGCTGGTATGAACCGCCCCGCACAGAGGGACCCAAGATGAGCGATGAATTGCCGACCGCCGCCCGGGTGGCCGATCCCGGCATCCGCGCGCTCTATCGCCAGGAAAACCGCTGGCAGGCCTGGCTCGATGTCGAGGCCGCGCTGGCCAAGGCGCAGGCCGAGCTCGGCATCATCCCGGCCGGGGCGGCCGAGGCGATTGCCGCGGCTGCGCGCTACGAGCTTTTAGATCGGGCCCGTATCGACGAGGGGTTTGCCCGCACCGGCCACACGATCGTGCCGTTGGTGTGGGAATTGAGCCGGGTCGTCGGCGAGCCGCATGGCGGCTGGGTGCATTGGGGCGCGACGACGCAGAACATCACCCAGACCGGTGACCTCCTGGTGCTGCGCCAGGCGCATCGCGTGATCCTCGGCCTCATCGCCGAGGCGCTCGGCGCCGCCGCCGATCTCGCCGAGAAGGGCGCCGACATGCCGATCGCCGGCCGCACCCACGGCCAGCACGCGCTGCCGGCGACCTTCGGCTACAAGGCGGCGGTGTGGATCGACGAGCTGATCCGCCATACCGAGCGCCTGCAACAGGCGGCGCCGCGGATCTTTGTCGCGATGCTCGGCGGCGGCGCCGGGACCTATGCCTCGCTCGGCGCCGATGGGCCTCGGGTGCAAGAGGGCATCGCCCGCCGGCTCGGCTTCGGCTCGATGACCGTGCCGGCGCGGACGATCGGCGACCACCTCGCCGAAAACATCTGCCTCCTGGGGCTCCTCGCGGCCACCTGCGGCAAGATCGGCCGCGAGATCTATACGCTGATGAAGACCGAGTTCGGCGAGGTCGAGGAGCCGGTGCCGCCCGGCACGGTCGGCAGCTCGACGATGCCGCAAAAGCGCAACCCGAAACTCTGCCAGGACATCATCGCCGCGGCGGCCGAGATCCGCAGCACCGTGCCGCTCGCATTGGAAGCGATGATGACCGAGCACGAGGCCGACCGCACCACCAGCGTCATGATGGACGCCGCCGAGGCGCGCGCGGGAATCGCCACCGGCGACATGCTGAGCCGCCTCGTCGAGGTGCTGCGCGGGCTGCGCCTCGACCCCAAGCGGATGCGCGCCAATCTCGATCTCGGCGGCGGCCTCATCATGGCCGAGGCGGTAATGCTCGATCTCGGCAAGACGATCGGCCGCCAGCACGCCCATGACGTCGTGTACGACGCGGCCCAGGCCGCCGCCGTCGAGGGCAAGCCGTTCGCCGAACTGCTCGCAGCCGACCAGCGGGTGAGCGCGCATCTCGACGCGCGGGCGATTCAGGCGCTGCTCGACCCGACCGCCTACACCGGCCTCTGCGCCGAGATGGCGCGCGACGGCGCAAAGCGGGCGCGCAAGGCGGCGGCGGAGATCGGGCGGGGTTAGCCGATCGAATCCGTGTCATCCCGGCGCAGGCCGGGATCCACTGATCGGCTGCCCTTGCGGTGGCCCGGTGGATCCCGGCCTGCGCCGGGATGACAGATTTCAAAGACGGGAGCATCGGGTCATGCAATTCGGGGCTTCGATCTTTTTCACGGAATATTCGATTTCGCCGGCCGAGCTGGCGGTGGCGCTGGAGGAGCGCGGGTTTGATTCGTTGTGGGTCGCCGAGCACTCGCACATCCCGGTCACGCGCCGCTTCACGCTGCCGGGCAATATGGAGCTGTCCCAGCAGTACTACGACGTGATGGACCCGTTCGTCACCCTGACGGCCGCCGCGGTCGTGACCAAGCGGCTCAAGCTCGCCACCGCGATCTGCCTTGTTATCCAACGCGATACGATCCAGACTGCCAAGCTGGTCGCCTCGCTCGATCAGGCGTCGGGGGGACGGTTCATTTTCGGGATCGGCGGCGGCTGGAACGCCGAGGAGATGGAAGACCACGGCACGGTCTACGCCACCCGCTTTCAGAAGATGCGCGAGCAGATCGAGGCGATGAAGGTGATCTGGACCGAGGACATCGCCGAATATCACGGCGAGATCATCGATTTTCCGCCGATGATTGCCCGGCCCAAGCCGGTGCAGAAGCCGCATCCGCCGGTGATCATCGGCGGCGCCTTCCGCCACGCCGCGCGCCGCGCGATCCGCTACGGCGACGGGCTGTTGCCGCAGGGCCCGGCCGCCGGGTCGGGCAGCCCGGAAGACTACATGCCGCGCTTTCGCCAGATGGCCGAAGAGGCCGGCCGCGACCCAGGGTCCCTGCCGGTGACCTTTGGCGGCGCGCCGGAAGACCTGGAATTGCTTCGCCGCTACCAGGGTCTCGGCGTCGCCCGCGTCACGGTGCGCCTGCCCACCGCGAAGGAAGATGAGATCATGCCGATCCTCGACCGCTGGGCGGCGCTGATCGGCCAGCTCGGCGGGTGATCAGCCGCAAATGGGGCGCCGGCGGTGGGCGCCGGGCGCTAGCGCTGCGCGATCGTGCCCAATAGCCCGCGGTCCGGCCGCAATTCGCCGCCGAACCGCTCGGCGAAGCGCTTGCCTTCCGCATCGCTTGAGAAACCAAACGAAATATTGCGGTGATCCTTGTCCCCGGAGAAAGTAGATACGGGGCTTACGATACCCTCGGCGACCAACCACTTAGCCATGGCGTCGACCATGCGGATGAAATCTTGGCTCTGCACCGTCACTCGTACGAGTTGCATCTCCGCCGCCGTTCAGTTTGTTACTATCGATTTATTTTAGATCGACTCGATTGAGATTGAGTTAAAAGCGATCTGTTGGGATCGCTGCCGCTTTAGGGTCAAAACTCAATCAGGTGATTGACGCAGGGACGGAGCCGTGATTCAAGCTGGAAACTTCGGGGCTTGGATCATGGCGGGG
>WNFD01008069.1_pt1 | contig 10383 bp, 6 predicted proteins | sample 5400491 | NCBI WGS metagenome assembly WNFD01 (sample SAMN13153343, study PRJNA577476) | soil metagenome | isolation source: 120 cm saprolite under Douglas fir tree site 2 hole 2 replicate 2 | place: USA:California | collected 2015-04-18 | reverse complement strand
CTGCAAATTTTCTTGAAATGAGAAAGCCCCCGAGCGGATCGGGGGCTTTTTCAACTGCCTTAATAAATGGAATGGAATCCGAATTAGGCCATCAATTGCCGCTTGTCCAGGGGAACGACGGCTACCGACCGGCGCGCCGCGGGATAATTTCTTGCCGCGGGAGCAAAAGCGCGCGCCTCCTGGGTCGCCAGCGGTACGGACATTGGCATGGCGCCAACGGCGTGTCGCGTAGCTTCGCGAACCAGCTCCATCCGTCCGCGTACACGGAACTTTGCGAGTAGCGAGGAGACATGGAATTTTACCGTGCGCTCGGAAAGATTCAGGTTGGCCGCGATTTCCTTATTGGCGAGGCTCTTCATCAGGCCCGAGAGAACTTCCTCCTCCCGGCGCGTCATCTTCACTTGGCTGCCGACCGATTTCCCCGCCTCCAATAGCTTATCGGCTGTCTCTCTGAGGCCCTCCAAGATCTCGTCTTCCGCTTGAACCATTACAACGTAATCGCTTGTGGACTGGCCCCTCACCATGCAGTGCATCGCCAGCAAACCGGCGGCTTGATCCACCGGAAACCTGCCGTCTGGCCCAGCTTCGATATGAAAGTGGGCCATGCCAGTCCTTTTTTCATAGAAAAAGTAAACGTCGCGCGGGAAAGCCGGGCGGGAATTTGTCAACTGCTGTGGGTGTTCATTTCTGCGGAATACCTTCACATGCGCCCCCTCAGAATGCAGCCTCGTGACGGAACCGAAGCTTATTGAACTTTGTTTTCTTCGCCCCTCGACGAGGCGTAATCCCCACATCGGGCAGACAGTCAACCAAGAAGCCAAAAAGAGGGCGGATGGCTCGGCGACCCCTTGCCCACTGATCGGAAACGACCAAGCGTGGGCAGGGACTCCCTGAAAGTCCGCCTGAGACAGTTTTACTGTATTTTCATTCCCTGCAAGTGTTCTTCCTAATCGAAGAGTATGCAACTTGCACAAAAATTTGGGACTTACATCGCGATTCGGACGCTTCTAAGTCCATTTGACGGTAGGATTTGCACAGGAAGCGAAATAATTCCCCTTAGCCAACCTAGGTACCGTACCGGAGAAGAAATCACAAAGAGCAGGGATTCTCTCTATGCCCTGTGGAAAACACCGAGGCCCAACCCTGTACAATCGAAATCCTTCAGAATTTGATGATTCGCGTTTGCTCCGGGCTAATCAATTCGTATGCCATACTGCGCCAACGAATCTTGCGTGTGATGAAAGAGTTTACAAAATTTACGACGTAGAGGAACGGCACCAAAACTGTTAACAGAATGTGAGCCCACGCTTGCCCCATAATTTGGGATCGCCCGGCAGGGAGGACTTCCGTCACGCCGATGAGCCGGACGGAACTCCGTATCGATGAAAGTAGAACGGGCAGAAAAGTCAGCGTCACAATATGAAAAGCAGGTCGTTGTTCGATAAAGTCGCTGAGGATCAGAGTCGCTCCCAGCAACAGTGTCACGCAGTACAGAACATGGGTGACAACCGCTGGCCCCCACACTTTTTGCGCGTATACGCGCGTGATCAGAACTTGGCGATTCGTAAATTCCAGCAATCCCTGAAAATCGGTTTCGACGTACGAAAGGGTCAAGCACTCCGGCACGAAAACAATCGAGCGATTATTGCGCTCCAGAGCGCGCGTCAAGGAATAATCGTCACTGACCGAGTTCCTCCACTCGTCCATGACACCCGATTGCTCGAAGGTACTTCGACGGATGGCCGTGCCTCCGCCCCAACAGAAATTTCTGCCCTTCTCGCTGAGCATAGTGACCAACGGCGCATTCCACGCGGCGAGGAGCGCTGTGGGCAGATCGCTGCGATTCGGGATCAGCCAGCGCATGGTGGTTGTCGCGCCGATTCTTGCTTCTCCCAGCGGCGCCACGAGGTGACGCAGCCATTTTCTGCCAGGACGCCCATCGGAATCGGTGAACACGAGCACTTCAAATTCCGGCGGCAATTGTTCCACGGCCACCCGCAAGTTGTTCACCTTCTCGCCGGAGTTGCTTGGGCTTCCCGCGATGATCACGTGGGCTTTCACTCTCGAGCTCGCGGCTACGCGCTCGACGATGCTCCGCGCTGGATCCGAGCCTGAAGCGAGAATGAAGAAGATGTCGTAATTCTGGCGTTCGAATTCCGTAACCGACATGAGGTTGCGTTCGAGACCCGGCTCGATGCCTTTGCAGGGGCATAGCAGGGCTACACGCGGCGCATAGAACCCTGAGTCCGTGTGCAGGTGCCGCCGCACGTAGCCGAGCCACTCCCAAGCCTGCCAGATGAGGTACACCCCGAGGAGGATCTGCAAGAACGCCAGGCAATAAAATAATGTCTCCACGTTCCCTGAGAATAACAGAGGAAGATTATTCGCAGAGCGGCGTTTGAACGGTTAGAATCGCAGCGGTAAACAGGCACTCTAAGGAGAACAAAAATGCCACGAGTGGACGCGGGAATGGTGACATCAGCGGTCGAATTGCCCGGCTTTCGAATCGTCAGGAATTTTGGCATCGTGCGCGGAATTATCGTGCGCTCGCGGAGCGTGATCGGAAACCTCGGCGCGGCGATTCAGACCCTTGTGGGCGGAAACATCACCATTCTCACGAATCTCTGCGAGAAAACGCGCGAAGATGCCTTCGAACTGCTCTTGCAGCACGCCAGCGAACACGGAGCCAACGCCGTCATCGGGATGCGCTATGACGCCACCGAAGTGATGCAAGGTGTCACCGAAGTGCTCGCTTACGGCACGGCAGTCCAGGTTGAGCGCATTTCCTAGTTGCTCCCGGATGCGTTCGCGGCGGGCCGTCGACCAATGGTAAAATCCCGCTTCCTATGTTCTGTTCGAAATGCGGCGCACAGGTTTCCCGGAACGGAAGATTCTGCTCCTCGTGTGGAGAAGCGGTCGATCCGGACGCGGGCGCTACTCTGTTTGGGGATGAAGCTAGTTTCGAAGGAGCAACGATCGGACCGTCTTCCCCTGTCCTTAGAAAAACTCCGTTAACGCCTTCTACTCCGCGTACTCCACGCACGCCTTCAAGCAGCAATCCCCTGTCGAGTTCTGACCCCATCGGCGGCGGCCGCTTTACGCCCGGGCAAATCATTGCACAACGCTACCGCGTTGTGGCCCTGGCGGGCCGCGGAGGAATGGGTGAGGTGTATCGCGCCGAAGACCTGACACTCGGCCAGGTTGTGGCATTGAAATTTCTTCCGGAGACACTCTCCCAGGATGCTGCTGCGCTCGCGAGGTTTCATGCCGAAGTGCGCACCGCCCGGCAGGTCTCTCATCCCAACGTCTGCCGCGTCTTTGACGTCGGTGAAGCCGACGGAACCCTTTTCCTGACCATGGAGTATGTCGATGGAGAAGATCTCGCTTCCGTCGTCCGCCGAATCGGCAGGCTTTCGCCGGATAAGGCTACGGAGATCGCGCGGCAAATCTGCGCGGGCCTTGCGGCGGCCCACGAACGCGGTGTGATCCACCGCGACCTGAAGCCCGCAAACGTCATGCTCGATGGAGCCGGCAAGATTCGCATCACGGATTTTGGCCTTGCCGGTATCGCAGCGAGCATCAAGGGCGCTGATGTTCGCGCCGGCACGCCCGCGTACATGGCTCCGGAGCAGCTTGCCGGCAGCGATGTCAGCACGAAAAGCGATCTTTATTCACTCGGCCTCATTCTCTACGAAATCCTAACGGGCAAGCGCGCCTTCGACGCGTCCACTCTTCCCGAATTAATGAAGCTCCGCGAAAAAGGCACGATCACCAATCCTTCGACGCTAGTCCGCGACCTCGATCCCCTTATTGAGCGCGTCATCCTTCGTTGCTTGGAAAATGATCCGGAGAAGCGGCCGGTTTCCGCCTTGCAAGTGGCTGCCGCTCTTCCCGGGGGCGATCCTCTGGCTGCTGCGCTTGCCGCTGGCGAGACGCCTTCCCCGGAAATGGTCGCTGCCGCCGGCGAAACGGAAGGCATGAGGCCGCTGGTGGCGCTTGGGCTGTTAAGTGTGACAATCCTGGGATTGATCGGTTATTTGTTCATCGCTGAGTCCACGCGACTAAGCAACAAAGGTGTGCTTGAAAATCCTCCCGAGGTGCTTGCCGCGAGGGCGCGCGACATTCTCGTCCAATTGGGCTATAGCGAGAAGCCGGAAGATTCGGCATATTCCTTTGGCTTGGCGACGGATGATCATGTCAAGTACATACGGGAGCATGACAAGACGCGGACGCGCTGGAATGTGTTGTCTGCCGACCGGCCGGCGCCGGTTGTCTTTTGGTATCGGCAGAGCCCGAGAGAAATGCTTCCGCAGGGATTCTTTTCGTCTGGCGGCTCGGGGCGAGTGACTCCGTTCGATCCATCAATGGACGTCGTAGGGATGGTGAATTTGGTAGTGGACATGCGTGGGCGGTTGGTTCACTTCGAGGCACTTCCGCCGCAGCGTGATCCGCCTGCATCCGAAGTGTCTGCGGCTGGCTGGTCCGCCTTATTCTCGGCGGCAGGTTTGGATTCCACGTTGTTTCATCTGGCGGCGCCGGAATGGGCTCCCCTTGCTTGGGGAGATGCGCGAGCAGCTTGGACGGGGTTCTTTCCGGGGCATGAAGACATTCCTGTGCGGATTGAAGCGGCATCCTATCGGGGAAGGCCCATCTACTTTGACCTCATCTATCCGTGGACAAAACCGGATCGCTCGACTCCCTACGCGCCGGCACTGGGCGAAAAGATATGGGTGGTAATTCTATGCCTCATCTTCTTTGCGATCCTCGTCGGCGGCGTACTGATTGCGCGGCACAATCTTCGATTGGGACGAGTGGATGGACGAGGCGCGTTCCGGTTAGGGAGCTTCATCTTTGTTGTGTTCCTTATGATGTGGGCGCTGCGGGCGCACCACGTTGCATCCCTCGATGAAATCGACCTGTTCATTATCGCGTTGAGCTGGGGGCTTTTGGCGGCAGCGTTAGTGGCACTCCTCTATCTGGCGCTCGAGCCGTACGTTCGGCGTAAGGAGCCTCAGACGTTAATCTCTTGGAGTCGCCTGCTGGCGGGGAAGTTCCGCGACCCCCTCGTTGGGCGTGATCTCCTCGTGGGATCGTTATACGGCGTGGCTCTCGTGCTTGTCGAGACTTCGGACAATTTCATCCTGCCCTTGCTCGGGAAATTGCCTCCGACGCCGAACATCGGCCTTACCGAGTCGCTACTGGGCGTCCGGGCGGCGATCGGGATCCTGCTCGCTTACATATTCGTCTGGGTTCTCTACGCGCTGGGAATTTTCTTCGTGCTTTTCCTCCTCCGTCTCGTGCTGCGCAAAGACTGGCTCGCCACGATCGCCGCTGTGATTCTGTTTTCTGTGTCGAACTTGGGCAACGAGTACCCGATCCTCTCTTTTGTGTTTTCGGCAGTGATCTGGATCTCGATCCTGCTGGTTCTCAAGCGGTTTGGGCTGCTCGTCCTGGTTACGGGATTGGTGGCTCAAAATGTGCTGATCGTTTTTCCGGTTACAGTGCACTTGTCGCGCTGGTATGCAGCCCCAGCGCTAACGGGCCTTGCGGTCATCGCCGCGCTCGCTTTCTACGGTTTTCACACCGCGCGGGCGGGCCAGCCGATCTTTTCAGGCGCGGCTTTCGATGCGTAAGGCCCGGCAGAAGACGCGTTTAGCGTGCAGGCGGCGCGAGGGCTCCTATGGTCAATTGAGAGGCCAGCGATTCCAGGTCGCTTAGCGCGCGGCTTGCCGCCAGCCGCGCATTTTCCATGAACGACGAATCCAGCAGAAAGGCGCAGCGGTCGACGAAAGGATGGTCTGCCACTTCAAACGGTTTACGAGGGCGCCCCTTCGCTGCCGCGCGCGCCAGCAATTCCTGGTAGATCTGCAGGTCCCGCTGAAAATCGAGCGCATCGCCCGCGGTCCAGCCCTGCTGCCGCGCCAGCGAGGCCAGATATTTTCTGCGGAACGCTGTGGCGTCGCGCCGCAACATGGGACGCGGTTTGGATTTGCCCACCGGTTGCGGCTCGTCGCAAACGATCTCCAGCGCGCGAACGGTCAACGCCAGCAGCGCCTCCCGCTGTAACAGAGTCAGAAGATCGCGGTAGAGCGAAGCGTGAACCTGCAGCGCATGGCGGCCGTTCTCGATCACGTAAGAATCCACAAATCGCGGCACGACGCGCTCTCGCAGCAGCGCCTCCGAAATGCGCTTAGCGAGTTCCCCGGCCGCATCTGTGGCACTTTGTTTTTCGCGGAGCATGTTCCAGGGAACATGTTAGCAGGAGTTTGTTTCCCGGCCGCGCGGTGTCACCTGAAATGAAAATGCCCCCGATCCGATCGGGGGCATTCCCTCTCTACTCTTTGCAGAGGCGCAGCACCGCTGCGCCCCCTTCGTCTTGTCCTACCTGTTTCTTAGTGAATCGCGCGCGGACTATCCGGGCCAACGCGTTTCTGTTTTGGCTCAGGCTGCGGCACGATCGGCGGCGTCACCGCCTCTTTCTGGAGCGCGTGCTCCAGGACTTCGTCCAGCGTGCGCACGTAGGTGATCTTAATGTCGCCGAGAATGTCCTGAGTGAGATCCGCCACGACATTCGGCTCGTTATCCGCGGGCAGCAGAACTTCCTTGATTCCCGCCCGCTTCGCTCCGAGCACTTTTTCCTTCACGCCGCCAATGGGCAGGACCACGCCCGAGAGCGTCATCTCGCCGGTCATCGCCAGCCGATCCTTCACGGAACGCCCACTGAGCAAGCTCACCAGCGCGGTCACCATCGCCGCTCCGGCGGACGGACCGTCCTTCGGCACCGCGCCCGACGGCACATGGATGTGAATGTCCTGCTTGCGGAAGAAGTCCGGATCGATGCCGTAGCGCTCGCCATTCGCGCGCGTCCAGGTCAGCGCCGCGGTCATCGATTCCTGCATCACTTCGCCCAGATGCCCGGTCATGGTGAACTGCTTGCCGCCACGCATGCGCGTCGCTTCGATGAAGATGATGTCGCCTCCCACCGGCGTCCAGACCAGCCCGACGGCGACGCCAGGCCTCTTGACGCGTTCCTCGACTTCCTTCTCCGTGCGGAATTTAGGCACGCCCAGGAATTCGCGAACCACTTCCGGTGTGACGACCATCTTATCCGTCTTGCCTTCGGCGATGCGCCGCGCCTGTTTGCGCGTGATCGTCGCGATCTCGCGCTCCAGGCTGCGCACGCCCGCTTCCCGCGTAAAACTGTGGATGATTTCCTGCAAGCCTTCGTTCGTGAACTCGATCTGTTCGCCGACCTTCAGGCCGTGCTCCTTGGCCTGCTTGGGGATCAGGTACTTGTGCGCGATGTGCAGCTTCTCTTCTCCCGTGTAGCCGGGCAGCTCGATGATCTCCATGCGGTCACGCAACGGCTCAGGGATGGGATCCATCCAGTTTGCCGTGGCGATGAACAGCACCTTCGAGAGATCGAACGGCACGTCCAGGTAGTGATCCCGGAACGAGTTGTTCTGCTCCGGGTCGAGCACTTCCATCAGCGCCGATGATGGATCGCCGCGGAAATCACGCCCGAGCTTGTCCACCTCGTCCAGCATCATGACCGGGTCGTTCGTTTCCCCGCGCTTCAGGCCCTGGATAATCTGGCCTGGAAGCGCGCCGATGTACGTGCGCCGGTGGCCGCGGATTTCGGCTTCGTCGTGCATGCCGCCAAGAGCGATACGCACGAACTTGCGTCCCAGCGAACGCGCAATCGATTTGCCGAGCGAAGTCTTGCCCACGCCGGGAGGTCCGACGAAGCAAAGAATCGGCCCCTTCATGCCTGGCTGAAGTTTTTTCACCGCCAGGTAATCGAGGACGCGCTCCTTCACTTTTTGCAGGTCGTAATGATCTTCATCGAGAATTTCGTGCGCCTTTGCAATGTCGATTTCCGCGCTGCCGGAGGACTTGCTCCACGGCAGCGAAGTCATCCATTCCAGGTAGGTCCGGGAAACCATGTACTCCGCGGACGCCGGCGTCATTTTTGACAGCCGCTTCAGCTCGCGTTCGCACTCTTTCTTCGCTTCGGCGGTCATGCCGGCTTCTTCGACCTTCTTGCGAAGCTCGTCAATCTCCTGCATCGTATCGTCGGATTCGCCGAGTTCCTTCTGGATTGCCTTCATCTGCTCGCGCAAGAGGTACTCGCGCTGGTTTTGGCTGACCTGTTCCTGCACCTGCTCGTGAATTTTCGAGCGCAGCTCCAGAACCTCGAGCTCCTTCGACAGTTCGCGGATCAGCGCCTCAAGCCGCTTGCGCACGCTGGAGGTTTCGATCAATTCCTGGCGCAGCAGCGTCGAAAGCGACGGCAAAGTCCCGGCGATAAAGTCCGTCAAGCGGCCCGGATGATCGATATTCATCGCCGCGGATTGCAGATCGTCGGAGAGCTGCGGCGAGTGGCTCACCACGTCGCGAAAGAGATCCTGCGCATTTCGCTGCAGCGCTTCCAGTTCCGTGTCCGATTCGCCAATGATGTCCGGCTCCGACTGCACGCGGGCCTGCAAAAATGGACGCAAGCCGATCACCTCGAGCACTTGAATGCGCTGCAGACCCTCCAGAAAAATGACCACGTTGCCGTTGGGCATTTTTACGGTCTTATGCACCTTAGCCAGCGTTCCGACTTTGTGGAGGTCGGCGGCGGAAGGATCCTCCACTCGCGGGTCGAGCTGTGCGACCACTCCTAGAAGCTTCTCGTCGCCATGCAAGCTATTTACTAACGCCAAAGAACTCTCTCGTCCCACGGTCAGAGGCAGGACAGCGCCCGGAAACAGGACGGTGTCACGAACCGGCAGGATGGGAAGAATCTCTGGCACAACGTATTTTTTCTCAGCCATGATGTCCCCTAGTTAGCGGCGCAGCCCAAAAAGGAGATGCGCCGGTGCAATCTTAGATGCAAGCCTGCTGGAAAGGGTGCGCAAAAGTATAAAAGTTGCTAGCACAAAATCTTAGTACTTTGCACTCATATTCTACCAAAAATCCCGCGCAATCACAAAGGCTCTCATAAAGTATTTTGTTTCAATATGTTACAGTCAATGAGTCCGGTTCAATATAGTCCTAAATGCTGCGTGCCTCTCGTCGGATCGCTGTCAACTGCTGGATGCCTTTCGTTCTTTCGCGCCAAATTTGCTCAAAACGTACTCCTGCGCTTCCTCGCGAGTCTTGATCTGCCCCTCCAGTTGAGCCTCCTCAAGGGCGGCGAGGATCCGAGAAAACAGGGGGCCCGGTCGAAATCCCATGGTCTGGAGGTCATCCCCCGTTAGCAGGCGCTCCGGGCGGACCTGCTCCGGAGGGGTCACCTCCAAGAACCGCCTAACGAACTCATAGGATTCGAGGTGACGGTGGCTGGAAAGACAGTCGAGCCGGTGCAGCGCCAGATGTTCCTCAAAGCGCGGGAGCCGCACAAACTTCTTCAGCGTTGAGGCGCGCATCTCCTCGACCGCTCCAAACTTCATGTGATTGTCCACCAGCGCAAGAATCTGCTCGGTGTCCTCGTTGGAAAAGCGCAATCGCTTGCAGATGGCCTCGGCCATGCGCGCTCCGACCTCCACGTGATTGTTGAAACGAATGCGGTCCCCTGTCTCGGCGGCGGATTGGAACGTCGGTGGCTTGCCGACGTCATGAAGAAGAACACCCCAGGCCAGCGTTGGGGAAGCGTCCTTGGGAAGCCCCTCGAGCATCAGGCGCGTGTGAATCCACACATCGCCTTCGGGATGAAATTGGAGAGGTTGTTCAACGCCTTTCATCGCCCCGATTTCGGGAAGGACTTGCTGGAGGAGCCAGGTTTCATCCAGCAGTTCGAACGCCCGGCGGGCTGCGCCCTCGGTAAGCATTTTTGTGAGTTCTTCGCGGAGGCGCTCCGGCGAAACTTGGTGGATCTCGGCGACGTGAGGGCGAATCGCTCGAAACGTTGCGGCTTCGATTTCGAATCCGAAGCGCGCGGCGAATCGCACCGCGCGCATCATGCGTAGTTTGTCTTCTGTGAATCGGCGGCCTGGTTCGCCTATGGCTCGAATAACTTTTTCTTTCAGGTCGGCCTGCCCGCCGACGTAGTCGAGTACTTCGCCGCTGTCGTGGCGCATCAACAAGCCGTTAATGGTAAAGTCGCGGCGCTGCACGTCTTCTTGCGGCGTCTTCGAATAAACCACGCTGTCCGGGTGCCGCCCGTCGCTGTAGCCGACGTCCGAGCGGAACGTGGCGACTTCAACCTTCAGACCATCCCGCGGAATCAGAATCACGCCGAATTGCGCACCAACCACGATGCTCTCTGGAAAAAGTGCCATCACCCGCTCGGGCGTCGCGTCGGTAGTCACGTCGTAATCGGCGGGCTCGCGGCCAACCAGCAGATCGCGCACACATCCTCCTACGAGCAGCGCCTGGTAGCCGTTGCGGCGGAGCGTC
>WNFD01008065.1_pt1 | contig 10385 bp, 9 predicted proteins | sample 5400491 | NCBI WGS metagenome assembly WNFD01 (sample SAMN13153343, study PRJNA577476) | soil metagenome | isolation source: 120 cm saprolite under Douglas fir tree site 2 hole 2 replicate 2 | place: USA:California | collected 2015-04-18 | reverse complement strand
AAATAATCCGATGTCACAGACCTAAGAGCCTCATTAATCGCGTCCGCCTTTCCCAGTCTAGCAGACTGTTCAATCACGGTAACGCTCAGGTCGTTTCGATGCGCATCAGCAAACCGTCTAGCAATATCGCACGTGGCATCAGTCGATGCACTATCGACGACTATCACCCGCATCTTACCATGTGGGAAGTCAAGCTCGGAAATGTTGTTCAGCCTCCGCTCTATCACCTCCGATTCATTGTATGTCGGGACAACTATCGAAACCGTCGGCGATGAATTCTGGATCTTTCCAGCACCTACTTTTCCACGAATTGGGGACCTGAGCAGGATTGAGAGGAAAATGGTGTAGGCTGCAACGAGGATCGAGACGATGAAGTAATAGATTATTTCGAGCGGTTGCAGCTGAGCATTCCCCCATCAAGACTGAACAAGCGGCCGAAATGCAAACCCTGTCTAATTGACCTCGTCAAACGAAAAGCCGTTCTTGTCAAAGCCTTTCGCGACCTGCACGTACAACCCATCGCTCTCCTCTCCCGCGTTAGTGCTTATTGTTACCTCGTTACCTAACGATGCTAGCTTTGCGGCTTGTCTATGGGACCACCAATCCGAGGCTCCAGCTAGCGTCATCACCTGACAGCTCGGATCTTCGCTGAAATATTTCAAGATGCGAGCATATTCTTCAGTGTTTCTCTGATCCGCGAACTCATAGTCTGGGTGTACCAAAAGCGTGCATAGGCCCCCGACTTCGCTAATCCAGCCTGCCTCTCGGGCAAGACGAGTACCTGCCTCTGAAGGAGTAAGGCCACGGACTCGAAGAAGTTGGTGATCCTGTGGAAGCGATACGGGCACCTCGATTACCTCCTCCAATTGCAACGGGAACACGGTGCCTACTCCGTGAGATTTCAAAGACGTTGGGGACAACAGTTCCCAAGAGGGAACTGACGAGTCGCATGAGTATCCAGCTTTTCCGACAGCCTCCAAGAGCTTCTTGTCGTGTTGAAGCAGCGGAGCGCGAAAACCCCTGACCTTTGCTTCCGTCATCTTTTCGAGAGTTTCTCTGCATTTTCTCAGCCGCCTGGTTCTTGAATCCAATGAGAGGAAGATCAGCCGACCATCGTGGTCAGTATCATGAGCTCCTATCTCCCCCGACTTGGCCAATGGACTAAGGCTCTCTCGGGTAAGCGGGTATCGATTTGTGACAATGTTCCAGGTTGAACGGACACCGAGATCTTTCTCGATGCTAAGCATGTTCTTGCTTCCAACATTCAGTCCACGGCCAGTTTCTACATCATGAGAAACAGCAGCCCCGAAACGCTTGCCACGCTTCCAGAAGCCGATAAGTGGAATAGGAACGTTCGCCACACTTATCAGGCTAGCCAAGAAAATTGCCCGAAGACACTCGATGGGGCCAACGTTCTCTGCCCCAGCGTCGTCAGCATCATCCTTCCGAAACGCTCTATTCCTGACAAACGAGGGAATCATCCGATAGGAAAAGGGAAGACGAGTAGCCATCCTAAACTTGAACGATGGAGGGTCCTCAAGCCCACTTGAGACATGGAGAACGAAAGAGGAGACTAGGTCAATCGAGAGAAGATAGATATTCGTTGATTCAAGCCTAGAGAGAATCGGCGTACCATCGGACTCGATTATTGTCTTCACCTTTGAGTTCGCGAAATTGTAGATCCGCGTTTGAATTGAGGTCTCAGCTTTGCGAGAGAAGGGGACGTGCACAAGAGAGTTGTTTGTCCTAACGCCAACCCCATAGTGGTCAGCGATTTTTCTAGCGTTCGTGTCGCCTGATGGAGATAAAATGATTGGGAATCTCGTTCCAGTAGACTCTGGAATCTTGCCGGATGTCATGAAGACCTGATCAGGGGTTAATCCGGACCGTGTGGTGTAGGGTATCTTCCAGAACTCGGCAAATCCCGCAAGCGTCTGACGATCTTCCCCGGTCGTTGCGTCAAGTGCGATAGTTGGAAACTGAGATCGATAGGGCATTAGTTCTTCGCCCCGATACGAAGCAGGAAAAGCGGTCCGACTATCTGCCACCAGTCTCTCAGAGGGGAGATATGCGTGTACTTTCCCTGGGTCTTCGGCGGGTACGTCTTGGATACTGGACGTTCAGTGAACTTGTAATTGAGAGTGAGTGCCTTGTAATGTAAGTAGTATTCAAGCTCGTAATGATCAAGCCACTCCTGACGAAAATGAACCTGGGGATCTTTGAGCAAAACAGTCCGATATGCACGGAACCCGTTCGTTACATCAGTACAATGGACCCCCGTCGACCAAGTCCATACCACAGGAAACAGTCGGCTGAACACGCCTCGGAGAAACGGGTTTCTCTGCCTCTGCCCACCGGGGAGGAATCGTGACCCTTGAACATAGTCATATCCTCCTTCCAAGACGGGACGAGTTAGCCGGGGAATTTGGCGAGGATCATCCTTTCCATTACCCGCCATAACCACGATTATGTCGAAACCCCTAGAGAGTGCATATTCGAATCCCTGTCGGATCGCAAACCCGATTCCCTTGCGCTGGGGATTCTGAATGAGCTCAAACGGCACCTTAACTCCTACGGTCGCCCTGGCTATTTCATCCAATATGACAGGGTTAGGATCATCGGCCACGACGCAGACCTGATCGACGATCCCCGGTTCAAATCGTTCCAGTACTTTTCCGATCTTTCCTATTTCGCGGAATATCGGAATAATGACGACGATTCTAGATTGACCGTCTGTCGAGGACGTCTTGTCCAGGGTCACTTCAACGGGTTCCTGTGCCCGACTACCCTCGCCGGACTCCCGACAGCGATAGCGTTGTCCGGAATGTCCTTGGTCACCGTTGAGCCTGCTCCAATCAAAGCGTTTCGTCCTACTGTCACCCCTGGAATAATCGTTGTTCCAGCACCAATTGATGCGTCCCTCTTCACTCTGGTCCGAGCAAGAGTCCATTCGCCGTGAGTCCTTGGGTATTTGTCATTCGTGAAAGTAACGTTCGGGCCTATGAACACGTTGTTCTCGATAGTTACGCCGGTGGGAATGAAGACAAATGGTCGAATCTTACAATTGTCGCCGATGCTCACGCCTTCCTCGACATAGACGTAGGAGTCGATCTTCGTGTTTTTTCCGATCTTGCATCCATAGAGATTTACGAGATCGTAAATTCGCGCGTTTTTTCCAAGCCGGGTCTTTTGAATTATCGAAAACTGTGGGTCCTTGGTCACCTGACCCGGACCCCTTCTGCGACAGGGAATTTCACCGGCACAGTTCTTTCGCTTCTCATTGATTCACGAGCCGCCTCAAGTAGAGTGACGACTTGAGCTCCTAAGAGTCCATCGCTAAGGTTGGCGAAAGATTCTGATCGAGAATTGTGGCTAATGCATTCGGCGAAATGTGAGATTTCCATGCGCAGAGTGTTGCTGGGGGTAATATTTACCCTGTCGACTTGGTCGCCTCGTTGAAGGACAGCGGTTTGTTCTCCACAGTCGAGTCGGGCAATTCCTTCGCTTCCGACCACGGTCACGTTTCTCCTCTTCTGCCGGTCCAGCCAGCTCACCTCAATGTGCATGTACAACCCATTGGAGTATTCGGTGTTGAGGAATGCCACTTCCTCGTTTTCTTTCGTCCTGAACCCTTTGCCTCTACAGCTCATTTTCGTGGGCCACTGGTTGAGGAGATAGTTGGAGATGTCAAATGGGTGGGGAGCAAGGTCGGTGATTACTTCTCTCTGGGATTGTGGCATGAGAAAACCCGTCCATTCGAGACGCAGATAGTACAGCTCTCCAAGGATGCCGCTGTTTATCGCCCTTTGGAGCTCCTTGACGCCATTGTTGAACCGGTGAATGTGACCAGTGCAGAGAACCCGGTTCTTCTCTCGTGCCAAATCTATGAGTTTGTACGCTTCGGCCGGATTCAACGTTAGGGGCTTTTCAACCAGGGCGTTCTTTCCCTCGTTGAGGAATGCTGAGGCAACCTCGTAATGGGATGCGTTTGGTGTGCAAATGTGCACGGCATTAAGTTCCTTTTCCGAGAGTAGTGTCCTGTAGTCTAGCCGATAGTCAAGCTTGCCGAATTCTTTCTGGCACTGGTCCAAGATCGTTGGCGAGTTGTCTGCGATTGCGAATAGTTCGACATTGCCAGTAGTTCGTGAAAGGTCTATGATTTCTCGAATTACTTTCCTACCCCAGTAGCCTGCCCCGATTACTGCAATTTTGACCGGTCGCATCATTCACACCTTGTCCTCAGAGAATGGTTGCTTGTCAGGTTCCTTTGTCTCCCCTATCGACATTAGTCCTTGACAGCTTCTCGAACTTGTTCGCAAACCAGCTTAACGTCTTCTTCCTTTAGGTTGGCGTGAAATGGGAGACTGAGCACTTCTCTCGCGAGAAGCTCGCTTGTTGGAAAGTCCCCCTCGCAATATCCGTATGCTCTTCGGTACGGGGTTTGCAAGTGAATCGGTATTGGATAGTGTACACCCGTCTCTATTCCTTTTGAGGCGAGTCTCTCTTTGATACGTTCACGCAATGGGCTGCGTATGACAAAGAGATGGTACACTGACCTAGACTCTGGTCCGTCCTCGATGGGGAGCTCTATGTTTTTGACGTTTTCTAACTCTTTTCGGTACAGTACGGCGATCCTACGCCGAGCCAAGTTCCAGCCATCGAGACGTTGCAGCTGGACTCTTCCGATCGCTGCGTTCACTGAGTTGAGTCTGGAAGTGTATCCTATACGTGACATATCGTATTTGCTCTTTCCATCTCTGCCACAATCTGTAAGACATCTAGCGGCTTCTGACACTTGTTCATCGTTTGTGGTTATCATTCCTCCGTCTCCGCCAACTGTCATGTTCTTGCTCGGATAGAACGAGAAGCAGGCAGCGTCCCCAAAGGACCCTACGCGTTTTCCCATGTATTCGGCGCCGTGTGCCTGGCACGCATCCTCGACAAGCTTTACTCCTCTCTGTTGAGCAAGTTCTTGGAATTCGTCCATTCGACAAGGACGACCGTACAGATGGACAGGCATGATCGCCTTCGTCTTTTCGGTCATTCCTTTCTTAGCGCCATCTGCGCTGAGGTTGAAGTCTACCGGATCTGCATCCGAGAATTGTGGAGTGGCGCCTGCGTGAATTATCGCATTAGATGTAGCGATGAATGAGAATGGGGTCGTGAGCACTGAGTCAGTGTGGGTTATCCCCAGTGATTGTAGTGCGATCTGTAAGGCCGCAGTTCCCGAGCCGGTGGAGACCGCGTAACGCGCTCCACAGTACTTAGCGAATTCCTCCTCGAACTTGTGAACGCTCTCTCCCATAACGAACTTCTCGCTTTGGAGCGCGTGAAGAGCCGCCTCAAGCATTTCCCCATCGAGAACAGGATTCATCAATGGTATCCGACGAGTCTGAAGCACCTGAGTCGACTGATTCAGCGAACCAGTGGTTTTGGGTCTATCATTTTGTTCCATGTTGGAATTCCCCGTTGAGTGAGTATGCAATGTAGCTGCAGTATCTTAAGCCATTTCCTATGATTCCACTAGGAATAGATCCATGTAATGAAAAGTATTCCCACTGATACCAGTGGACAGATGAGTAGATAAATGGCATGACCCGAATGTGTTCTCGTGAGGGCGGAGAAGGAGATGGACAGCATTTCATACGTGACAGCGCGATTTCCCCCTTACATCGGAGGAATAGAGACCCATGTCTCCGAGATCGCTACACGAGTGTCGAAGAGAATCAGACGAGTGTCCATACTAACGACGGATCCAGCGGGAGGATTACCCTCGATCGAGAGGCTGAACGAGGGTCCCCTCGTTTATAGGGTACGTTCGTTTGCTCCCCACGAGAACTTTCACTTTCCCCAAATCCAGAGCTTCACGAAGAGACTGAGGGAATGTCACTCTCAGATCCTTCACATACACGGGATTCACGATCTCCCAGGCCCAATTGCCGGATTCCTCGAACACGACAGCCCCATCGTCTTTACTCCCCACTTTGGAGGGAGCATATACTCCCGCTTAGGAAAGCTTCTCTTCTCCCTCTACCGGCCAATGATAAAGGAGCTAATCCACCGAGTTGATGCCGTCATATGCGTCTCACGATTCGAGGCATCATCTCTGCAAGAAGCATTTCCGGAATCTCGCAACAAGATTCACATTATCCAAAACGGCGTCGACTTCTCTCGACTCGAGAGCTACAGATGGCATCAGCCAGCTGAGCCTACGATTCTCTTCGCGGGAAGACTTGAGCATCACAAGAACGTAGACAAGATAATTCGAGCGTTTGAGCCAATTCATAGGGAAAACCCACGAACACGTCTGGTAATTGTTGGGAGGGGCCCGGCAAAAATTGAGCTCGTTCATTTGTCGCGAGAGCTAGGATTGGATGGGAAGATCGAATGGATAGACGGGGCAGAAAAGACAAGAATGAACCAGCTCTACTCATCAAGCAGCGTAGTCGTCATGCCATCAGAATTCGAAGCGTACGGACTCGTAGCCGCAGAAGCGATTAGCTTAGGAGTCCCAACCATCGTTGCGAACTTAACTGCGCTCGCAGATTTTGTCACAGCAGGCCTCGCACAACCAATTGACCCTCCAGTAACGAGTGAAAAAGTGCTGGCAAGAATAAAACAAGTTCTTGCGGACCCTTCTGCGTACAGTCCGAGGATAGGCCCGGGTGACGGTATCCTTTCTTGGGATGACGTTGTCTCCAAGACCTGTTCCATCTATGAATCCACACTCAATGCGTAGTGAGTAGAGACATGCCCGCTGACTTGCAACTCGATGGTCACGAGGAATTAGGACCAAGCAAAGTCTCGATCTGTTCAAATCGATTCAAATGCACGGCTGCTGGCACAATGCTAGAAGATGCTAGCTTCGGAGGCTTTCTCTTCTGAGAACCATCCTCGTCACTCTCAGTGGTACCCATGGAACCGGGAAGTCGACAAACGCAGGGCGATGCTACTATCTACTCAACAAGTCCGGGCTTAAGTTCTCTTACCTTCGACACCAAGACATATTGGATCCGTTTGGGTTCGTTCTGAGACGCGCAGCCAAGCTTCTAGGCTTCAAAAACCCGAACGACTTGGAACGAACCCGACCCGTGACCGTCCTCTGGTCAATGTATCTTCTCTTCATTTACATTCCCATCCTAGTGGGTGGAATCAAGCTTCGAAAGCTTCTCGGTTACAGCATAGTTTCCGACCGGTACTTGTACGACTTGCTCGTCGGTTTTTGGGGAGACGGAGTGAGCATTCCAGTACTACGATTGATCGTGTGGGTTTTGCCCAAGCCGGATGTTTCCTTCGTGCTGGATGCGCCTGAGGCCAGAATTCTTGGTGACCGGCCGGAGCACACTGCCTCTTACATCCGAATGGAGAAAAAGCTCTATGACAATGTCGCGGACCACTTTAGGCTGAAAAGGGTCAGCACGAATCAGAAGCCAGAGCTGGTTTGGAATACGATGCAGACTGAGATTCGATCCGCGATGCATCTGCCAGCAGGAGAATAGTGGACTGCATCCTTGAAGCTGATGATAATAGGGTTAGACGGGCTTTCACCAATTCTCGTAACCAAATGGATCGAGAAACTACCGAACCTAAAGCACCTTGGCCTCGAGGGGGTTCATGGAACACTCAATTCGATCGTACCCCCGGCCAGCGTCCCAGCATGGCAATGCTTTGCTACGGGAAAAAACCCTGCAAAGATCGGCCTCTGGGGATTCGCAACGATCGGCAAGGACCGCAAACTCGTCCGTGGCCGGACAACTTCAGGAATCGGATGTATTTGGGACACTTTCTCCAATAAAGGCCGAAGTGTAGGCGTCCTTAACGTTCCGGGAACATATCCGCCCTATCCGCTGAACGGGTTCATGATCTCAGGCTTCCCAGTTCCCCCTGGCAAGCCGTGGGCATACCCATTGACCTTGATGAAGAGGTTGAACCGTGCAGTTGGAGGATACGAAGTTGATGTGCCCCTAACAAAACCCTCGGATATGAGGGGCGGCGGGGAAGCTTACCTCGCTCAGGTTGAACGTCTGCATTCAAAGAGCGTGAAGTCCGCAAAGCAGCTTATCGAATGGTTCCATCCAGACCTCTTCATGACGACTCTACAAGGAGTCGACATGGTGGAGCATGATTTTTGGAGATACATGAAGAAGCCTGAGTCCAAGTTCTCGAGAGTCATTGAGAGCTGGTACGTTAAGCTAGATGCGGCTGTTGGCGAGCTGAAAAAGTACGCTGATGCTGACACTTACTTCTTGGTCCTCTCGGATCACGGATCGACCTCAGTTTCGGCTTCGTTCCATGTTAATGAGTGGCTGAGGTCGAAGGGCTTGCTGGTCCTCAAGGGGGGCCAGACTGTCAGGAGAAGAGGTTCGAATTATACTAGAGTCCGAGAGTCGATCATGAAGACTCTACCTCCTGAAGTAATCAAGGCCGTTTATGCTAAGATGCCTGACTTCATTGCCCACCGGCTTACCGCGTCTGCAAAGATTGAGAGAATCCTCACCCAGCTCATCGAGAACATTGACTGGGAGCGAACACGAGTGTTTTCAACGGGCGGAGTCCAGGCCAATTTCTACCTCAACAATCCAAACATCGACAAGCCGGGCGAGATCGATTCTGGAGGCGCACAATTACTGCAGCAATTGAGCGGCGAGCTAGCTGGCCTTAGGCAACCAAACACCAACGAGAGTCTCAGGACAGTCCTCCACCATAAGGAGAAGTCCTTTCCGGGACCATTTCAGAATGAGGCCCCTGATTTGTGCGTCGAATTCTTCGTGGGCGATGAGAAAGTCCACGTTAATCCGAACCTCGGGTCGGGCAAGCTATGGAGCTTCGCCCCTCACTTGTCAGCAGAACATGTAAGGGAAGGTTACTGGGCGTTTTCTGGACCGGGAATCCGGAGAGGGGTCCACAGGGACGCCAGCATTCTCGATTTAGCTCCCACCATCCTGGACCTTTTTGACATGAAAATCCCTGCAGATCTAGACGGCAAACCGCTTGACCTGTCCTGAAGATCAAATGAGAGGGACAGAGGCTAACCGTTCACGGGCTAACCAAGGCTAGGAGAGCCTGCTAAACGCCAATTTTGAAATCATTGCCAATCACAGTTGGGCACTGACGAGTCATGACGGTCTCGTTCGCGTGCATTGCTCCTCACGGGGGCGAGTTGATCCCGACCCTGGCAAAACGAGGCGAGAAGGGCTTCCTCCAGACGAGGAAGGCGATGAGAATTCTCGCTCGCACTATAGCTCTGATAAGGCCGAGTACTATTGTTATTGCGAGTCCCCACAATCTTAGACTCTTCAAGAGGATAGCGGTAGTTGTCGCGGAGAACTCGATTGGCATTCTCGAAACATCTCCGGGTCGGAAAGTTGCGTTAAGGGCGGCCTGTAATGTTGGAATGGCTTGGGAGATTCTCAGAGAGACTGAGGCGACGGGTCTTCCGGTCGTTGGTGCAAACTATGGCACCTTTGAAGGTCCCTCGTCAAACGTCGCAATGGACTGGGGAACTCTTGTACCGTTATGGTTTGTTCTGCACGAGCAGCGGGTTAATGCCCGGATTGTAATTGTTGCGCCTTCTAGGGAGATTCCTATTCAGCAGAACGTTAAGTTTGGAATGGGGCTAGCGAAGGTCTTGGAGAGAAAGAGTTCAGGAAGAACCATTTTCATCGCGAGCGCCGACCAGGCACACACTCACTCGAGGTCCGGTCCTTACGGGTTCAGTCCGGCTGCCTCCAAGTTTGACAACCTCGTAGTTGAAGCTGTGAAGAGCGGCGACTTGGACCGGTTGACCCGGTTCAAGCCGAGCTTTGTAGACCAAGCAAAGCCTGACAGCGTCTGGCAGATAGCGATCTTGAGCGGAATTCTCTCGAAGGTCGCTATGAAGCCTCGATTTCTTAGCTATGAGGCGCCCAGTTACTTTGGCATGATCTGCGCAGGATTCGAAAGGATACGCTAGAGGACAAGAAATGCCCAATTTTTGCACTTTGACGCATTCTCAAGCACTATTTCATCGCTATTAGCTCTTTTAGGGTTGAAATGCGCCCATATTGTGGATTATGTCATGAAATACAGTAGATTTAAGTATTTATGTAGTATTCACTCTATTCTGGTGAATTCAGAACGGCAAATAAGCCAAAGAAGAAGCGCGAGAAATAAGACGCCGTTTTCTTGGAAAATAGACCAGATTGCGTCTCTTTTTTCTTTCTTGCAAACTACCGGGTTGAGGAAGCGCTCCTGAGCAGAGTCCTTGAAGACTCTGTGTCATTCTCATTGAAGGGGGAGGGAAAAAATGAATCCGCAGCAGTTTCTGGCGATTATAAAAGGGACGGATGACTTTTACGACTAAAGGTCCAAGACCGTTAAATCAACTCTGATACGGCCGTTTGTCT
>WNFD01008063.1_pt1 | contig 10386 bp, 7 predicted proteins | sample 5400491 | NCBI WGS metagenome assembly WNFD01 (sample SAMN13153343, study PRJNA577476) | soil metagenome | isolation source: 120 cm saprolite under Douglas fir tree site 2 hole 2 replicate 2 | place: USA:California | collected 2015-04-18 | reverse complement strand
GCTTCTTATCTTGGCCCGCTCATGATACATACTTTTATGGATCATGGGGAAACGCCTGACAAACATCATCTGGCCACCGGTTCTCCTGTGCTTGCAGTGCTCTGGACGTTTACTGATGCCTGGTTCGACTGGTTCGTAGCAGGCAAGGCCGTGGAGAGGATACTACTCTATGCACGCGCCGAGGGCGTCTGGGCGTCATTCTTCAATCAGCCCATCGAAGTCGCCTCGTTGCGAAATGAACTGCGCGACCTGTTAGGAGGAACAGACTTTCCACAGCTCATACTGCGCATAGGGTACGGACCGGAGGTGTCCCCCACTCCACGCCGGAGTGTGCGCGATGTGCTATTGTAGTTCCCGGCCGATCATAGTACATGTTTATATAACCCAACCACCACATCCTCTATGAATACATTCATCTGGAGTAGATTGGTGCAAAGAGCGATACCTACATAAGTGAGAAAGTATCGCTCTGAGAAGGGATTGGTGACATGTTCCTGCACCTCTACATGTCCACCCGTTTTCAAGGTCTAGCCCGCTCTGCAAGCATGATGGTGTAGTGCAGTCAGAAAAGAGGGAAAGACCAGATAACCTCTCTCGCCAAACCTTGAAATGGGAGGCTCCTTATCTTCCAGCCCATCGAAGAGCCCGAGTAGTGGCTCAATCGCTTCCACCAGGCGTTGATGCCCAAGCGCGCCAGGCATGAAGCGTGGCCCAGACCTTTGGACTTTCCATGTGATACAATCCTTTCAATATGGTAGAGGCTTATGTTTTTATACCGTGTTCCGTTATCTTCAGCAAGATGGGTACCTATTCTTAGGGGCAAACTGATGTGTAGAAACAATGAGATACATTATTCGGATAGGTTTAGGCGCTACTTTGAAGATGGAGATGAACTGACACGCGAAGAGGCAGCGGTGGTGCTCTCACACAATTCTGGCCGCGTGGTCGAACCGAAGTACGTTTTTGATCTAGTGCGCCTCGGCGTATTGCATCCGCGTTATCTTTCACCGAAAAAGCTCCTTTACAAGTATAACGAAGTAAAGAGCTACGTTGTTGCTTCGCATGTCGGCCGACACGCCAGTGATCTGCCAACAGATAACGCGCTGCGTCAACGGCGCTTCAAGGAGCGTCGGCGCCAATCCAATAGCCTAAATCACGCGGATCTGTAGATCAAACGCCAGTTGGAGCTGATCAGGAACATCGAAAAGATTTAAGAGGAGGCTACGATGCTTTACCAACCTACTGCTCCTGGAGATTGGGGCCAGATGCAACCGGCAGCAGATATCGTGACTGCAACAGAGGAACTTGCAACGGAGGATGCATGCAAGCTCTTCCTGCGTAGTTGGAAAACGGATAGCTCGCAGGTCCTTCTCATCCTGCACGGATTGGGTGGACACAGCGGCTGGTATATCGATATGGGTAACGTATTGTCCACGCGCGGCATAACCGTCTATGCTATGGAGCATCGTGGATTTGGCCGTTCAGGTGGTATACCAGGCCATATCGATGACTATCATACGTATGTGGAAGACATCCGCTTTGTCATTGCAGAAATCCGCAAGCGCCATCCCGGAGCAGCGATCTATATGCTTGGACACAGTATGGGCGGCATTTTTGCGACATACTTTGCGGCAAAATATGCGAGTATGCTCACCGGCGTTCTTTTCCTCAACCCCTGGATAGAAGATACCTCCAGTGTTTCTTTACTCACTACTCTGGGGATCTTACTGGGCGGTATCTTTAAGTCTAAGCGCTATTGGCGACTTGCCGGGGGAACCGAGTCGATGACAACCAATCCAGAAGCAACGCGGATGCTAGAAGCTGACTCATTCTGGAGACGGTCAGAGACGGCTTCTTTTTTGGTTCAAATATTGCTCATGCGTCTGGGGGTGCTTGGGAAAGCAAAACAGGTTACTGTCCCTGCCCTTGTCATGCAGGCCGGGGCTGATAAGGCTGTTGTCGTCGCCGCCACGCGCAAATTTTACGAGACATTGGCAAGTAGCGATAAGACGTGGAAGATCTATCCCAACTATGCTCACGATAGTGAGTTTGAACAGGATCGTTCACTGCTAGATACTGATCTTGTTACATGGATAAGCTCCCATGCTCCTGCGACGAGCGAGGTATCTTCGCATTAAAGATACAGACTCCTCCTTCTCCCTGTGTGGTATACTGCGATGTAAAACTCATCACTGTTATAAAAGGGTTTTGAGGAGCGTTATCACGCAGGAGCTTATCTCGCCACTCGTAGCTATGCTAGAGAAGGAGTCCACGTATGGAAGCCGCTGGGCAGGGAACGCGACAGGGCGCAGGACTACAGTACAAGTGGATTGTCGCGATGGTGGTCATCATTGGAGTATTCATGGCCATCCTCGACTCTACTATTGTCAATATCGCCATCCCACGCCTGCAATCGGTCTTTGGCGCGGATCTCCATAGCGTCCAGTGGGTGCTCACCGCGTACATTCTAGCTCAAGGAGTTGCCACACCGGCTGCGGCCTTCCTGGCAAATCGCCTGGGTATCAAACGCTTTTATATCATGTCACTAGCGGCCTTCACGCTTGGCTCGGCCCTCTGTGGGTTGGCATGGAACTTGCCTTTGCTCATCACCTTCCGTGTCCTGCAAGCGGTAGGGGGTGCGGCTTTGTTCCCGCTCTCGCTGGCGCTGATCTTCCGTGAGTTTCCACCACAGGAACGTGGAACTGCACTGGGACTCTTCGGCGTGCCTGCCCTCCTTGCGCCTGCCCTCGGCCCGACACTGGGTGGCTATCTTGTCACTTACGCTGACTGGCCCATAATCTTCTATGTCAATGTACCGATTGGCATTGCCGCTGTCATTCTGGCCTCGATCTTCTTACGAGAGCTGCGCGACGAAACCCGCCAGAGCTTTGACGCGGTCGGTTTCATCTTCTCGACAATAGGGCTGGCCTGCGTGCTTTATGGCCTGTCTTCTGCCAGCACCGATGGCTGGGGATCAACCACGGTAGTAAGCTCCCTTATCGTAGGATCGCTTGCGCTTGTCATCTTTGTGGTCGTAGAGCTGGTTATCATCAATAGTGGAGGATATCCCCTGCTCGATCTGCGTATTTTCACCAATGCTAGCTTCACCATCAGCACGATTGCCAACGTGTTCGTCGTATTCGCCCTCTTCGGCGGCCTGTTTCTTTTACCCATCTACCTGCAAATACTGCGCGGCCAGAGTGCCTTCCAGGCTGGCTTGCTTTTGTTGCCGCAGGCCCTGGCCTCAATGGTCAGCGTCGTCGTTGGTGGAAGATTGGTGGATCGCTTCGGTGTACGGGTCGTTGTGATCCCGGGCCTGCTCATCCTGGCTGTTGCCAGCTGGCAGCTATCGTTCATTACAGCCGATTCACCCTACTGGTGGCTACAGATAATGATCATCCTGCGTGGCCTTGCACTTGGTCTGGTTGGTCAGCCGCTAATCCTCTCGGCGCTGTCAGAGATTCGACCGCAAAAGCTCACCCAGGCATCTTCGCTCAGTACTGTGGTGCGTGCCGTGTCGAGTTCGCTCGGAGTTGCAGTCCTGGCAACCCTGGTGCAGGTGCAGACTAAGATTCACTACAGCCATCTAGCCGAGCAAGTTACCGCCAGTTCGCCTCTTGGGCAACTCTTGCCACGCCTGGAGGCATTCTTCGTGGCTCGTGGCGCATATGTAACCGCTGCCCATGCGGCCGCCATCCAGCTGCTTGCCCAGTTGGTGCAGGAACAAGGTTACGTTCTGGCGATTCAAGACGCTTTTCGTATCACTCTCATCTTCGTCGCCATTACCGTGATCGTAACCCTCTTTATACGAGTAAAGCGACCGGCGCGGCGCTTCCCGGTGCAACCAGTAGAGGCTCCTGTTGATGAAGCGGTGCCAGAGGAGGGAACTGCCCTGGCGACCGTCGAGTTATAAGCCTGGTGGATGACTTCTTACAGCAATTGGTCATCAAGAGGGGAGAATATGCGTCACTTTCTAATAGATACCGATACCGCCTCTGATGACGCGGTCGCACTCGTTATGGCCCTGACGTATCCTGATGTGCAGGTTGATGCAATCACGGTTGTAGCTGGCAATGTGCCGGTGGATCAAGGGGTACAGAATGCCCTCTACACGGTCGCATTATGTGATAAACGGGTCCCCGTCTATCGTGGCGTGGCTGCCCCCCTGTTGCGTCCGCTCGAAACCGCTCAAAATGTCCATGGCCAGGACGGCATGGGCGACATTGGCTTGCCCCTTTCTGGCCGGATGCCTGCTGAAGGGCATGCTGTGGATGTTCTGCGTGAAACTATACGCCGCTATGCAGGAGACATCACACTGGTCACCCTCGGTCCATTGACGAATGTGGCCTTAGCTCTCCTACAAGACCCCTCGTTGGCAGGCAAGGTCAAGGAATGTGTCATGATGGGTGGAATCGGGCAGGGCTATGGCAATGTCACTCCAGTGGCAGAGTACAACATCTGGGTCGATCCCGAGGCCGCAAAGGTGGTATTTTCCTCGTCTATGCCAATCAAAATGGTCGGGTGGGATATCTCCAGGGTATATGCCACGCTTAGCCAGGAGGAGGCAGCGGCGTTACGGAGCATAGGGACGCCATTGGCTGAGTTTTGTGTTGATATCCAGAATACGCTGACCCAGTTTTCCACCAGCATTACGCGGCTGGCAGGATTCGACCTGCCAGATCCTATTGCGATGGCGATCGCGTTGGACCCGTCAGTTGCGACAGATACCCAGCGGCTCTTTGTGGCAGTGGAGAGCGAGAGCGCTCTGTGTCGCGGGCAGACAGTTGTGGATCACCTCAGTGTCACAGGGCAAGAACCGAACATAGAAGTAGTGTTGGCAGCATCCCGCGAGCGATTTTTAAGTATGTTGCATGCTGCCGTAAAGAAATGAAGTCAGCTTTTTCGACATTATCAAGTTTTTTCTGCCACAAAGCTCACTCGATTAACATTCCCATAATATTTTACTGCGCATAATTATAATGAAACTGACCATAACTAACAAAGCGTATAGGATGTTGTGCGGTGTTATTTGAGAGGCTTCAAGTAAAAGAAATCAGGAGATATCTTCATGACGACAAGGACCACCGGGGCGCCTGCAGGACCTGCCCCTACCGCCGAACAAATTCGTCAAGCCCATGCAGAGAAATTAGACGCCATCGCTCGTTACCGCCGTGTAACCAATTATTTAGCAGCCGCCGAGATTTATCTCAAAGAAAACGTGCTGCTTGAGGAGCCGCTGAGGCCTGAGCATATCAAGGATCGCTTGCTAGGTCACTGGGGCACGAGTCCCGGTATCAACTTGATCTATGCTCACCTTAATGCTCTGACTATGCGCCACGATATCGATATATTCCTGGTCACGGGTCCGGGACATGGAGCGCCAGCGAACTTGGCGAACCTGTACCTCGAGGGCACCTTGCAAGAATATTACCCCGAGTTGACGCTTGACCGTACCGGGCTGCACCAATTCGTCAGGCGTTTCTCTTGGCCGGGCGGTTTCCCCAGCCATCTCTACCCGGGCGTACCGGGGACTATCCATGAAGGCGGCGAGCTGGGCTATGCGCTGGCTACTGCCTTTGGTGCTGCAATGGATAATCCTGACCTCGTCGTAGCCTGTATTGTTGGCGATGGAGAGGCTGAGACAGGTCCTACAGCCACAGCATGGCATAGCTACAAATTCCTTGATCCTGCCGAATCCGGCGCAGTGCTGCCGGTAGTACACCTGAACCGTTACAAAATCTCCAATCCTACGATCTACGGCACTATGAGCGATGAAGAACTTTTTTCCCTATTTACTGGATATGGCTATCAGGTGCAGTTCGTGGAAGGCGAAGACCTGGACGCTGCTCTCTATGGCGCACTGGATTGGGCCTACCAGGAGATCCGCCGTATTCAGCAGGCTGCTCGTTCGGGTCGGCCAATCGCCCAGCCACGCTGGCCAGTGATCCTTTTGCGCTCCCTCAAGGGCTGGACATGTCCGAAAGAAATGGATGGCGAGCCTTTAGAGGGTTCTTACCGTTCCCACCAGGTTCCGATTCCCGATCCGAAGACGAATCCCGAACACCTGCACCTGCTGGAAGGCTGGCTGCGCTCTTACCATGTGGAGGAATTATTCGATGAGCAGGGGCACCCGAAGCCTGAGATCCTCGAACAGTGTCCCAAAGGGGATCGGCGGATGGGCAGCAATCCTCATACCTACGGCGGACGTATACGCAAGGACCTCGATCTACCTGGTCTGCTCGAGTTTGATGTCCCGGTTGAGCAAACCGCCTCAGGTAAGCAGTCACCAGCAGCCCTGCCGCGAGGAGTAAACAACGTCAGCAACGTCGAGCAGGTGGCCAGGTATTTAAAGGCTGTCATTGAACACAACCCGCATACGTTCCGCATCTTTAGCCCGGACGAACTGGAGTCCAATAAACTGGGAGCGGTGCTCGAAGCGACCAGGCGTAACTACCAGTGGCCTATTCCTCCTCATAACGAGAAGATCAGTTCAAACGATGGACGTGTCATAGAGATTCTCAGTGAGCATACCATCCAGGCATGGTTGCAGGGCTATCTCTTGACCGGCCGTCATGGACTGTTCCCTTCCTACGAGGCTTTTCTGAATATCATCATCTCTATGATGGACCAGTATGCCAAGTTCCTCAAAATGTCCATAGAGATTCCCTGGCGTTTGCCGGTAGCATCCTTGAACTACCTGGAGACCTCCACACTTTGGCGACAGGAACATAACGGCTTCTCGCATCAAAGTCCAGGTTTTATCAACGCCGTCTTAAATAAAAAAGCCCAGGTAGCGCGTATATATCTACCTCCCGATGCCAATTGTTTGATCAGCACGGTGGATCACTGCCTGCGCAGCAAAGAGTATGTGAACCTCATCATTGCAAACAAGCCGCCGATGCCACAATGGCTTTCCATGCCTGACGCCATCGCTCACTGCCGCGCGGGGGCCTCAGTGTGGCAATGGGCCAGCATAGATGACGGCGTCAACCCGGATGTCGTGCTGGTGGGCATTGGCGATAACCCAACCTTGGAGGTCATGGCAGCCGCCCAGATTCTTAGAGAAGAGATGCCAGAACTACGTGTGCGTGTAGTCAACGTGACAGACTTAATGGTGCTGGAGCAGGAAACGCAGCACCCTCATGGCCTGGATCACGAGATGTTCGATGCCTTATTTACGGCGAACCGTCCTGTAATCATCAACTTCCATGGCTATCCTTCGGCGGTCAAGCAGTTGCTCTTCGGGAGACATAGTGTGCATCGTTTTCACATCAATGGGTATCAAGAAGAGGGTACGACTACCACTCCCTTTGATATGAACGTGCGTAACGGCACCAGTCGCTACCATCTCATCACGCAAGCGATACGCTTTGTGGCGCCCAACAATCCTTACGTGGCGGCACGGGCCAGTGAACGGGTACACCACTACGAGTATATCCTGCGTGACCATCGCCGCTTCATTCAAGAAAATGGCGTTGATCCAGAGGAAATTACCAACTGGCATTGGAAGTAGGATAAACCTTATGAAGATACTGGTGCTGAATGCTGGCTCAAGCAGCCAGAAGAGCCGCCTATACGAAATAGATGGCTCGTTGACAGGTGAACCACCCGCGCCATTGTGGGAAGCTGATGCTGATTGGACCGGGCATCAAGGAACCGCAGACATTGAGATTAGCACGGCTAGCGGTCAGACCCGGCATGAAAGCTTGCCGACAGGTGCCCGGGAAAGTATCATCAAGCACATGCTGGAATCCATCTGGAGTGGGACAACTAAAGTCATCGATCAACCTGCGGAGATCGCTGTGGTTGGCCACCGCGTCGTTCACGGTGGTCCCGAATATCGCCAAACCACACTTGTGACTCCGGAGGTAAAAGCCGCGATCGAGCACTACGCGGTCTTCGCTCCTTCCCATAACCCGGCCAACCTGGAGGGTATACGGGTTATCGAGCAGGTGCTGCCGTCGGTGCCTCAGGTGGCCGTCTTTGATACTGCATTCCATAAACATTTACCACTCGCTGCTGCCGTTTACCCCGGCCCTTATGAGTGGTTTGAGCAGGGCATCCGCCGCTATGGCTTTCATGGCATCAGCCATCACTACTGTGCCCTACGTGCTGCTCAACTGCTTGGCCGTGACCTGGAGGGGCTGCGACTCATTACCTGCCATCTCGGCAATGGCTGCTCCCTGGCAGCCATCTACCACGGGCAGAGCATCGATACGACCATGGGATTTACTCCCCTGGAAGGCTTAATGATGGGGAGCCGCTCGGGTTCTGTCGACCCCGGTATCCTGATCCACCTGCTGCAGCATAAAGGGTATTCGGTGGAGCAGTTGGATAAAGAGCTCAATAAGGCATCAGGCCTCCAGGGTATCTCTGGCGTTTCGAGTGACATGCGGCAGATTCTACAAGCAATATCGGAGGGCAATCCACTGGCCAAACTGGCATTAGATATCTACGTGCATCGCCTCCGTGGGGCCATCGGCACCATGCTCGCGACCCTGGGGGGAATGGATGCCCTGATATTTACGGCAGGAGTTGGCGAGCACGCTGCGAGCATACGTGCGGCAGCATGCGATGCCTTCGGGTTCCTTAACCTGGCGCTCGACCCGCAGAAAAATGTGCAATCCCCCGCCGACCAGGATATTTCGACCGCTGATTCAGCCGTGCGCGTGCTGGTTATACACACGCAGGAGGACTGGATGATTGCCCAGGAATGCTGGAGATTAATAAAGAACGGCGCAGCTTGAGAGAACTGCACGTCGTGTGCAGAGCCGTCAAGGCTGATGTGGTACACTTGATGTATGGCATTTTGGAAATCAAAGCGGTGCGGGCCGCTCTCGGAAATCATTTGTAGGGTTTGAGCTGGGCTCGCAATTCTTATTGTCTCTGACGTGTTGCATTCATTGTGACCCTGACAGCAGCTAAAGAGGTGATTACATGAATACATCCCTGGCAAAGCACATTTTTTCTCTGCAATCGGTTCCCCTCTATGCCATTGTATTAGCCTCTCTCACCTCCTGTGGATTGCTACTCATGCACATGATGGGATGGCAGCTGTGGCTAATGGCCCTGCTCGTCCTGCTTGTATGGTCTCCCATCCTGGCCATGAAAACGAGGGACATCTATCGCCAATCACGCTGGCTGGCCTTCTTTTTCGTCTTACTGGTCGCCCAAAGTGTGCATTTTACCGAGCATATCGCGCAGATGGTGCAGATCCATCTCCTCGGCCTTAGCGGAACACAAGCTCATGGCATTATCGGCATGCTCGACCTGGAATGGGTCCACTTCTTATTTGATGCTGGTTGGGTTCCCATTTGTGTGTATACACTGTTTGTCATCTTCCGCAAAAGCAATCCGTGGCTGTGGATTCTGGCAGTCATTGTCACCTGGCACGCGATAGAACATGTAGCCATTATGTCGTTCTATCTCAGAACAGGCATAGAGGGGTCACCAGGCCTTTTAGCGCACGGTGGAGCCATCGCAGGTGGCTTACCGATCTCGCGCCCCGATTTACACTTCCTCTATAACCTGGTGGAAGAAACGCTCATTCTCATCGCATATGCTTACCAGCTCAAACAACTCGCAAGGGCCACCAAAATTAGTCCTGCTGCAAGCGCGAGTTTTCAGTAGTTTTAAGGGAAAGAGGTATTCCGCAAAACCCCGCATTGCTCCAGCCTAGCGAAATGCCAGTTCCAACTGCTTTTCCTAGCAGGTAGTGGTAGAGCTGGTGTGCGTGGGATGTGTTCGCCCAATCTGGTTCGGCCTTTGCAAATGGACTACGTGCAGTGCGCTCACCCTGTGCGCCATCTCCATCTGTTACTGAATCGACGACCAGGCGGTGTGCGCCACTATGAAGCAACTGCTGGCCGAATTCCTCGACGCCTGTATAGCGGAGGCAGGGGCTGATGGTTATCTGGGTGGGTACGCCGCGAGCGCTAGCAGTTCGTACCAGTTCCCAACGCGTCGACAGAGATGGTCCACCTTTGAGACCTTTAAGGTAGACCTGGTCGTTCGTCTCGATGGTGATTGATAACCAGGCATAAGGGATCTGGAGCATCAGTGGTAGGTCACGCTCAGCGAGTGGCGAACGTGTCTGGACGACCAGCAGATCGAGGTCATTATAGCGGGCGAATACCTCCAGACATTGACGGGTTACCTGGTATTTGCGCTCCAGTGGTTGATAGGGATCAGTCGTGCTGCTCATGAAGATGCGGAGTTTCTGCCGTAGCGCAGGCTTCATCGTGCGAAGAGCTTTATCCAGCAGTTGAGCTGCATTCATTTTGACCTGGACAGCCTGGCCCCAGGCTGCTGTAAAGCCGCTCAAGGACCAGTTGGGTAGGAACTGGGCATAACAGTATAGTCCACAGGTTGTTTGCCCGAAGCCGC
>WNFD01008061.1_pt1 | contig 10387 bp, 11 predicted proteins | sample 5400491 | NCBI WGS metagenome assembly WNFD01 (sample SAMN13153343, study PRJNA577476) | soil metagenome | isolation source: 120 cm saprolite under Douglas fir tree site 2 hole 2 replicate 2 | place: USA:California | collected 2015-04-18 | reverse complement strand
CGTACATCGCGCGGCCCGTCACCTTCGGCACCCCGTCCGGACGTACCGGTCGCGTGCCAACCCATTTGAACCGCCCCACGACATCGTTCACGGCTGTTCTCCTCATCCATCGGGATCGCTGACTGGATATAAGACTCGCGCGGAGCGGGGGGAAACACAAGCCCCTATGCGCCGTTTGCGCGGTCCATCAGGGACGCAGAGCGCGGTTGCGTTAAGCGCCGACGAAAGGCGCGTGAACGCCGTTCACACCGGTGGCAAAATTGTGGCATGATGATTCGCCAGCGCGCTAGATCAGGACCAGGACACGGGACGTGGACAGGGATCGCAGTTTTCGGCCACGACGCCGCCGCACTTTTGACGAACCGGAATTCGAGCCGCCATCGCGCGATTTCGGCGCGGCGCCGCGGGCTCGAACGCCGCAATTCGAGGCGCCCTCCGGCCCACCGGTCGGGGCCGTCGTCAAATGGTTCAAATCCGACAAGGGCTTCGGCTTCGTCGAACTGTCGGACGGTACGGGCGATGCGTTTCTGCACGCGACGGTGCTCGGACGTATCGGCGTCACCGCGGTCCAGCCGGGCGAGACGCTTGAGGTGCGCGTAGCCCAGGGCCAGCGCGGGCCTCAGGTGACCGAGGTGATCAGCGTCGATACCAGCACCGGAGGTGCGCCGCGACCGCCGCGGCCCGGCTTCGCGCCGCGCTCCGACCGACCGGTCCTCGAAGCGACGATGCAGGAGACCGGCACGGTCAAGTGGTACAACGCGACCAAGGGCTTCGGCTTCATCGTCCGCGACGGCGGCGGCAAGGACGTCTTCGTCCACGCCTCGGCATTGCAGCGCGCCGGCCTCAGCGGGCTCGACGAAGGCCAGCGCGTCGTCGTCGACATCGCCGAGGGTCACAAGGGCCCGGAAGCCACCGCCGTCCGCCTCGCCTAAGCCTTGCTCTGGGATCGCGGCCGCCTAAAGCCCCTCGGCCGGGCTTGACCCGGCCGTCCACGTCTTCCTCAATCAGACGCGGTTAAGACATGGATGGCCGGGTCAAGCCCGACCACGGGGACTCTGTCAGCGGATCGGGGCCGAGCCGCAGCGGTTGTTCAGCCGCCCGCCATCGGCGATCGCCATGATGACGATGATCTCGTCGGGCCGCGGCGCGTCGGCGACCGACACCGTCACCGTATCGAAATGCTCGAACGACCAGGCATCGTCCTTGTGGCCGAGCGGCACGTCGATCGATGTGCCGGGCGCCGCCACCTTGACGTTCGACGAAATCAGCGCCTGGCCGCCGCCGAGAGCGGCGCGCATCGATCGCCCGAGCATCGGGTGGACGCAGGCGCCGCCATGCTCCATTTCGCCGAAAATCCCGACCAGAGCGCCTTTGCCATAGCTGACCGCGGGGCGGTCGAGCAGCTTCGTCAATTCCGGCATCAGCCGTTCGCCCAGCGCCGCTCCTGCCTCGGAAAGCTGACGCAGATCCTCGACCCAGCGCCCGGCAAACGGATTGCGGATGACCCCGATACCGACCGCGCGAATGATCGGTCGCGCCGCCTCGCGTCCCAATTCCGAGATATCACTTCGCGCAGAGTGATGATCTTGCGGATGTCGGGCATCGCCTCCTCTCCTTCACATTAAGCGCAACCGCACCTGCGCCGGGCCTGCTCAGTCGAGCACCCCGGCCTTGCGGTAGCCTTCGAGCAGGTGCTCACGGTCCTCGGCCCGGTCCTCCATCGGGGCTGGGCCAAGGGGGGCCATCAGAGTTCGCAAATCCGGGCCGAACCGTTCCAGCGCCTCGGCCATGATGCGCTGCGCCTCGTCCGACTGCCCGGTTTGTCCCAGGCCGGCGATCAGTGTGCGGTGGGCGGGCTGGAGGTCCGGATAGGACCGGCAAAGCTGGCGCGCGGTCGTCACCGCCGTCGGGTAGTCGCCCATGTAATAGTATGCTCGACCAAGCCAATGAAGGATAACCGGCATCGACGGGTCGAAGGGGCTGAGTCGCATCGCCGTTTGTAGTGGCTCGATCGCCTCACGCGGCCGGCCGCCGAAGGCACGCGCCCCACCCTGACACGCATGGGCCAGGGCAGAGTTTGGGTCCAGGCTGACGGCCAGATCTGCCTCGGCAATTGCCTCTTCATGCCGGCCGGTCATCGTCAAAACGCGGGATAGACCGGAGTGGCCAAGAGCGTCCGAGGCATCTAAGGCAATGGCGCGCCGGGCGTGTTCGGCCGAGCGCGGCAGGTGGATTTTACGCTCGGCTTGTGGTTGGAAGATGGAGGCTTGCGCCCACAAAGCGAGGGACAGCGCCGCATGCGCGGAGGCGAACCCCGGGTCGAGCTCGATCGCACGCTCGAAAAAGCCGATCGCCAGTGCATTCTCGCCGGCCTCGACTTTCGAGAAATGCCACAGGCCGCGGTGGTAGCATTCCCAGGCGTCGAGGCTGTCAGGCGGCTTGCGGGCGGCGCGCTCGCGCTCGCTGCGTTCCATGGTCGGCAGAATGGCGGCCGAGACGCTGGCGGTGATCTCGTCCTGTACCGCGAAAATATCGCTGAGGTCGCGGTCGTAGCGCTCGGCCCAGAGGTGCCCGCCGGTCGCCGCCTCGATCAGCTGCGCCGTCACCCGCACCCGGTTGGCAGCCTTGCGCACGCTGCCTTCGAGCACATAGCGCACGCCGAGCTCGCGGCCGACCGCTTTCACATCGATGGCGCGGCCCTTGTAGGTGAACGTCGAATTGCGCGCGATGACGAACAGCCCGCGTGATTTCGACAACAGCGTGATGACGTCTTCGGCGATCCCGTCGGCGAAATATTCCTGCTCCGGGTCGCCGCTCATGTTCTGGAACGGCAGCACCGCGATCGACGGCTTTTCCGGAAGTGGCAACGCGGCAGGTTCGGGCATTTGTTTTCGCTCCGCCAGAACGCGGAAGACATGCACCGGCTGCGCGATGTTTTTCAAGGCCTGCTCGCCGAGATCCTCGACCGGGATATCGAGTTTCCCCCGCGTCTGGGTCAGCACCGTGCGCGCGATGCAGATGCCGCCGGGCTCGGCCATGGCTTCGAGGCGCGCCGCGATGTTGACCCCATCGCCGAAAATGTCGTCGCCGTCGATGATCACGTCGCCGAGATTGACCCCGATGCGGAAGTCGATGCGGGTCTCGGCGGGCTGGGGGCGATCGGCCATCGCGGTCTGCCACGCCGTCGCGCAGCGCATCGCATCGACGACGCTCGCGAATTCGACGAGCAGCCCGTCGCCGGTCGTCTTGACGATGCGGCCGTTATACCCGGCGATCGATGGGTCGATCAGCTCGGCACGCAGCGCCTTGAGCCGCGCCAGCGTTCCTTCCTCATCCGCCCCCATCAGGCGCGAGTATCCCGCCACATCCGCGGCGAGGATCGCGGCAAGTTTCCGCTCGACGCGCTCGGCGGCCATCCCGGTTCTCCACATCCCGGCTCATTCTATCGCCAAGCACGACACGCGCCATTCTTCTTTGCCCCGGATTCGCAGGGTTGTCCGGGTTCGGCCGGCATTGAATTCGGCATCAAGTGATGATAAATCAGGTGCGATGAGATGGGATGAAGAACCATGCGGACGACCGTCACGCTTGACGACGAATTGCTGGCGAAGGCCCAGTCCTACACTGGAATAAAGGAAAAGTCGGCTCTGATCCGCGAGGCGCTAAAGGCCTTGATCGAACGCGAAGCGGCGCGCCGATTGGCACGGCTCGGCGGCAGCATGCCCGATCTCAAACCTATTCCGCGTCGGCGGATGAAGGGCGGGTGATCCTCGTCGACACATCGGTGTGGATAACTCATCTGCGAGCCGCCGACGCGCGGCTCACCGCGTTGCTCGACGCCCGCCAGGTCCTCGGGCATCCCTTCGTGACCGGCGAGGTTGCACTTGGCAATCTCCCGCGCCGCGACGTCGTCCTGAGCGAACTGCGCGACTTGCCTCAGGCAGCAATGGCTACGGACGAGGAGGTCCTGGACCTTATCGACCGGCAAGCGCTGTTCGGGCGCGGCATCGGCTACATCGATGCTCATTTGCTAGCGGCGGTTCGACTGACGGCGGACGCCAAATTGTGGACAGGCGACAGGCGCCTGCAACGGGTCGCGGCGGAACTGGGCCTGGCGGCGATGCTGCCCCACTGACCGGGACCGCTCGGGCGGCCGGGCTGCGCTATCGTCCCGGAAAAATTCGGCGGGCAAGAATGGCGCCTTGCAGTGGAACGTACCGTGAACTAGATAGATCAATGGGCTGCACCCCGGCGGTGGCCGGATGTCTTCCTGACGAGTGCCTGTTATCCTCCTGTTGTTCAGGAGCTAAATGGCGGCACATCAAAGGCTTGCCCCTGATCTCTTTTCCCCTCGCACGCGCGAGGATCCGGATGAAGCAGCCGGCCAACCAAGCGTCGCTGCGAAGGAGGAAACGGATGTCCGAAGCGAAGACCCTGCCGTCCGCGGCGCGCTCGGCGATGGAAGGGCTCAACGGCGAGGCCGCGGGGTTGCACATCTGGCTGCGCACCCAGGCCAACGCGCCGGCGCAACGCGCCTGGTTCCATGATGGCGGGCTCACGGCGGGTGGGCAGGTCGCCGCCGGCCGGGTCGGTGCGAACCAGATGAAAGCCGCGCCGCATCGCTGGCGGTGGAGCGAGATCAGCCCCTATCTCGGCCGGATCGCCGACATCGCCCGCACGGCCGACGTGTCGCCGATCGAGTTTGCCGACCGCCAGCAATTCCTCCTGGTCAACCCGGGGCTCGGCGGCAGGCTGCAGGTGGCGAGCACGATCCGCTGCGCGGTGTCGATCTACAATCCGGGCGATGTTGCGCCGGTGCACATGCACACGCCGAACGCCAGCCGCACGATCCTTTCCGACAATGGCGGCTACACGACGATCGAGGGCGAGCGCTGCCTCGCTTCGCGCGGCGATCTGATCCTCACCCCCAACGGCACCTGGCACGATCACGGCAATGACGGCGCGACGCCGGTGGTGTGGGCCGACATCCTCGATTTTCCGCTGTTGGAATTCCTCGATTGCAGCTGGATCGACGAGGATTTTCCGGGCGAGCGCGAGGGCAATGCCCGCGCCCAGAAGCCGGTCCATGCCGACGGGTATTCGGCAAGGCTCTACGGCGCGGGCGGCCTGTTGCCCGGCTTTGTCTCGCATGCCCGTGGCATCGGCCACGACACCTCGCCGGTGTTTCATTATCGCGGGGCCGAGATCCGCGCCACGCTCGACGCGATGCGCGAGGAGGCGGGCGACCCCTATGACGCGATCACGCTGCGCTTTGTGAACCCGGCGACCGGGGCCGCGGTGTTCCCGACCCTCGACTATTCGGCCCAGCTGTTGCGTCCCGGCGAGGCGACGCGGTGGAAGCGCGAGACCGCCAACAGCTTCTATATCGCGCTCGACGGCTCCGGCACGACCGAGATCGCCGCCCAGCGCTTCGACTGGGAGACCAACGACATCTTCGTCATCCCGAACTTTCTGTGGCGCCGCCACATCAACCGTGGGCCGGGCGACGCGGTGCTCTATCTGTGCTCGGACCGGCCGCTCTTCGAAAAAATCGGCCAATACCGCGCCCAAGGCCGCACCCCTGAGGGCGAGGTCGTGCAGGTGGTTGAATAGCGAAGCTCCTCATATCGCGGATCACCTATGCTATCGCCCGGTGACTGCCACATCTCGAAAGCCGTTTCTGATCATTCCGACGCCACTACCGGGATTGCCGGATGTTGTTCTTTTCCATGATACGTGGGTCGACAAGATCATCCGCTATCATCCCGAGATGTCCGGAAGGGCCGATGCGATTCGGTTAGTGGTTTCGTCGCCGACGGCGGTTTGCATAGGCACGTCGAACCCGAGCTATAGCGTTTTTCTCAATGACTCAGTGCGAAGTCCTAGCGGCTCGGCGCCTCTGACCGTATATGTTGACCCGATGCAGCGCGTCGTCGTCAGCGCTTATTACAATCGCAGCTACACAAATCTTGTCGCGAGCCAAGTGATATGGCAGCCGTCCGGAAGCACCTCGCCGCGAAAGTGAGCGTCGATTACGATCGCGACGTCGATGTTCTGTATGTCGCGATCGGAAAGCCGCGCCGCGCGGAGGGGGAGGATGGCCCCGGCGGCGTGGTATATCGTTATGCGATGGACGACAATGCTCCGTGCGGCGTCACGATCGTCGGCTTCCGCCGTAACGGATGGCCCGAGAAGCTTGGAGAGCTGGCGAAGCTCGTGGCCGATCAGCTCGGCGCTGAAAAAGAGCAGGTCGAGACTTTGGTCCGCGAGTCGACCCCCGTAGGGTAGCGCGGGCCCGCGTCTCGCGAGAGAGATGAAGGTCGTCGTGACCGACGCGTTGCGTGAGGAGCTGGATCATGAGCGCCACGGCGGAGACGCCGGGGGCCTCGCCGAACGTCTCCTCGCGATCGGTCGCGATTGCGCGGCCCATTTGAAGGAGCCGTATCGCTCCACCGATCATGGGAAATTGCTGTACGACGACCGCGGGCTGCCGCGGTGATCGCCCACACCGCCATCGCCCGGGCCCTGAGCGGATAGCTTACGGCCGGCTGGCGGCGCTGGCGCTGCCGTGGAACAGGCCGGAGAGACTGCGCGTTCGGCCGATCTCGATCGTCACCGTCGCGGTCATCCCGGCGCGCAGCGGCGCCTCGCCCGCATGCGGTAGGAGGCGCACCCGGACCGGCAGGCGCTGCACCACCTTGACCCAATTCCCCGAGGCGTTTTGCGGCGGCAGGATCGCGAACTCCGCCCCGGTCGCCGGGCTGATGCTGTCGACCTCGGCGGCCCAGGCCACATCGGGGTAGATGTCGAGCACGACGCTGGCCTTCTGTCCGGGCTCGACATAGGTCAGGTCGGTTTCCTTCATATTGGCCTCAACCCAGGGCCGCGTTTTCGCCACTACGACAAAGAGTGGTGTCATTGCCCTGACCTGCTCGCCCGGTTGCAGTTTGACATTGACCGCGGTGCCGCCGATCGGTGCGGCGATCGTCGTGCGCGCAAGATCGAGCGCGGCGCGGTCGCGCTCGGCCCGTTTCTCGCGCACCAGCGGGTGGGCGTCGGTTGCGATGTCAGGGTTGCCGCCCAGCGCCGCCAGCATGCGCGCCAGGCGCTTTTTGACGACGCCGATGCGATCCTTCGCGACACCGGCCGCGTTCTGCGCCTCTTCGAGCTTGGTGACTGACGTCGCGCCGGTTGCGGCAAGCGCCTGCTGGCGCGTCGCCTGTCTTGCCAGATAATCCGCCTGGCTTTCGACCTCGGCCAGTTCGCTCTGCGTTTCCAGCCATTGCGCCCGCGTCGTCTCGACCGTGGTGCGGGCATTGTCGAGCTCCGCTTCGGCCTTGTCGAGCGAGAGCCGGAACGGCGCCGAATCGATCTTGAGCAACGGCGCGCCGGCCTCGACCACCTCATGGTCGCGCACCAGAACCTGCACCACCCGCCCCGACACTTCCGGCGCGATCTGGGCGATGTCGGCCTTGACGTAGGCGTCCTCGGTGCCGACCGTTCGGCCGCCGTGCAGCCACACCGCACCGCCGATCAATGCCAGTACGAACGGCACCGCGACGAGCAGCGCGAGACGAACGACTTTCGGGTGCGGCTGGATCACCGGACGAGTTCCTTGGTCGCCGCGGCGAGCTCGGGCTCGAGCATCGCCTGCAGTTGGCGCTTCACCTGCCGCATCCACTCGGAAAACTGCTCCCGCTCGCGCGCCGATAAGAGCGCCAGTGCATTATCGACAGTGCGGTCGGCGATCTCCGCCAATTGCACCTGGATCAGGTCCGCTTCGGCGGTCAGGAAGAGGCGGTTGACCCGCCGGTCGGCGGCGTCGGGACGGCGCATGACCCAGCCCTTCTTTTCCATGCGGTCGACCATGCGCCCGGCGGTGGCCTTCTCGACCTCGAGCATCTCGGCCAGCTCCGATTGGGTGGCGCCGGGCCGGCGATGCAGCCGGTTGATCACCAGCCATTGCGACCGCGTCAGCCCGAGCCGGCGCACCCGCCGATCGAAGGCGGTGCGCATGAGGCGCGCGACATCGGAGATCAGAAACCCGATGTGGCGCTCGTCATCGGACGACAAAGGGCTTTTCCCATTTGAGTGCCTAGGCTAAGGTTGCCTAGCATACCATCTACTCGGCACTCAACTCAAGCGATGTCCGACGACCAGCCGAACCATCCGACGACGGTGACTCGCCGGATCATGATCATGCTCTCGATCATCCTCGGCTCGACGCTTTATTCAACGACCTTGCTGATCGCCTCGACCCTGCTTCCGCAGATGCAGGGCGCGATGTCGGCGACCCAGGACGAGATCGCCTGGGTGATGACGTTCAACATTCTCGCAACCGCCGTCGTGACGCCGATGACCGGCTGGCTGGTCGCCAGCTTTGGGCGGCGCGGTGTGATGGTCGGCTCGATGGCGCTGTTTTCGTTGTTCACTTATCTGTGCGGCGCGGCCGATTCGCTGGAGACTCTGGTGATATGGCGGGTTCTGCAAGGCGCGACCGGCGCGCCGGTGACCCCGCTGTCGCAGACCATCCTGTTCGACGTCTTCCCGCGCCGCCAGCACCGGCTGATCATGTCGATCTACGGCATGACGGTGGTGATCGGCCCGGTGATCGGCCCGGCCCTCGGCGGCTACATGTCCGATATGTACAGCTGGCGCTGGGCCTTCTACGGGTTGGTGCCGGTCGGGGTAGCCTCCTGCATCGGGCTTCAGCTCAGCATGCTGCGCGACCCGCCGCGCCAGACGGTGCGGCTCGACTGGATCGGCTTTCTGAGCCTTTCGGCGGCGATCTCGTGCGTGCAGCTGGTGCTGTCGCGCGGCCAGCGGCTCGACTGGTTCGAATCGCCGGAAATCTGGCTCGAGACGATTGCCGCGTTCTTCGCCTTTTACATCTTTGTGACGCACAGCCTGACCGCTGAGCGGCCATTCCTCAACCTGCGGCTGCTGCTCGACCGCAATTACGCGCTCGGCCTCGCGCTGGTCGGGGTCTTCGGCATGCTCAACGTCACGCCGATGGTGCTGTTGCCGCCGCTCTTGCAGCAGCATGCCGGGTTTCCCGACGCGCTGATCGGCGAGGTGCTGGCGGCGCGCGGCGTCGGGGCGACGATCGGATTTTTCGCGGCGATGTTCATCGGCCGGCTCGACCCCCGCATCGGCATGACGATCGGGTTCAGCCTGCAGGTGATCTCCGGCCTGTGGCTGATGAGCGTCAACCTCGATGTCGGCATGGACATCCTCATTGCCAATAGCATCCTCCAGGGCATGGCGATCGGCATCATCTGGGTCCCGCTGACGATCGCCAGCTTTGCGACGCTCGACAGCCGGTTCTGGCCCGAGGCGATGTCGGTGTTCCACCTCTTACGCAACATCGGGTCGAGCTTTTTTATCTCGATGTGCGTCGCCGACATTGTGCGCGTGACGGCGCAGAGCTACAGCCGCCTGAGCGAGATGATATCGCCGTTCAACAGCCGGCTGGCATTGCCCTGGGTGATGGGCGGGTGGAGCACCGACACGCTGCCGGGCCTGGCGCGGCTGTCGAAGGAAATCAACCGCCAGGCGGCGATGATCGGCTATCTCGACGCGTTCGCGCTGTACACCGCCGCCTCAGCCGCGGCGGTGGTGCTCGTGCTACTCGTCCGCCGCCGCGCCGCCAGGAGCTAGATTCGCGCCTTTTCCTTCGCTCGCCGGTCCCGGTAATATCGCCCGCTCGCCGCCGCAAACAAAGCGTAGGGAGGGAAGATGGATCTGCACGCGCTCCGCGAAGCGGCGATCGAGGCGACCTCGCGCGCCCTCCACGACAAGCTTGGCTTTGTGCCGAGCGATGAAAGCGACGAGTGGGAAGACGAATACCGCCGGCAATTCGCGGTGCTGAAGCAGCGCTTCGCGACCGACGCGACGGCTCCAGCGCCGCCGCGCATGCCGGCCGCGCCGTCCGCGGCCGAGCGGCAATGGCCAGAGCTTTCGGGCACGCCGGAGCAGAAGCGCTGGGCGGCGACGATCCGCGAGGAACGCCTGCGCGAGATCCCCGGCGAGCCATTCCGCGCCTGGCTCGCCCGCACCTGGATTCGCGCCAAGGTGTGGATCGACACCCGCGACGTGCCGGCCGCGGTGCTGGCCCAGCGGCTGAAGCCGCAATTCGACGAGTATCGCCGGCAGGCCGCTGACGCCGGCAAGGCGCGCGCCGCCGAGGCGCAACAGAAGGCCGCCGCGGCGGCCGCCTACCAGCAGCGGTTGAAGGATGCCCGGATCACCCCGGAGGGTCTGGTCGAGCTGGTCGACGCCAGCGACCGGTTCGATCTTGCGCCGCTGACCGTCAAGCTCGCCGAGGTCACTGTCGAGGGGCGCCACCTGCGCATCTTCGAGACGAGCGACCCCAACCTGCTCCTGG
>WNFD01008059.1_pt1 | contig 10387 bp, 18 predicted proteins | sample 5400491 | NCBI WGS metagenome assembly WNFD01 (sample SAMN13153343, study PRJNA577476) | soil metagenome | isolation source: 120 cm saprolite under Douglas fir tree site 2 hole 2 replicate 2 | place: USA:California | collected 2015-04-18 | reverse complement strand
CAGGCTACGAGAAGCCGAATCTATCGGCCAGACGTCCGGAAGGGCTTTGGGACGCATACATCCGGATGCGGGGAGTGCACGCGCTGTACGCGGCTGTGCGCGGTGAGGCATGGGTGCAGATGCCCCTCAAACAACAACGCTACGGGGACTGGGAGTTCGAAGTGCGCGATCCCAACGGCTACGTTCTGGTGTTCGGTGGTGAGTAGCGCCTCCAGCTAGAAGTGCTGTCCAACAACACCGCGGTGCGTTAAGCGGCATCCGCACCAAAGAGGATCGGCATATGAGTCCGAAGCGCCTCTATCTCGCGTTATGTGTCGTTGGCACGCTCCTCCCGTACTCCCAGTTCATCCCTTTCCTCCGGCAACACGGCCTCGACTTCCAACTGTTCTTCGCCCAACTCTTTGCCAACCGGGTGAGCGCCTTCTTCGGGTGGGATGTCATCGTTTCCTCTGCGGTTTTGTGGGCCTTTGTGGCCATCGAGGGGCGGCGCGCGCGGATGGGGGGGGGGCGAGTCCGGGTGCCGATCGCCGCGAATCTGACTGTTGGAGTCTCCCTTGGGCTGCCGTTGTTCCTCTACATGCGCGAGGTGAGAAATGCCGCCGAATAAGCGCGGCAACCTGCTGGCCTTCGAGCTCGAGCATGGGGCCATGATCGCACTCTTGCTGCTTGGCTCCCAGGGAGCAAGGCTTGCCGCACAAGGAGCGGCCACGTCCTCGACTCCCGAGGACTCTGTACGCGCGATCGAGATAGCTCGCGGGCAGGCCCTCCTCCAAGCGGATACGGTCGCCCTATCCCGAATGGTCGCCGACGAATTCGTGGAGATATCCCGGCTCGGTACCCGCCGGACCAAAGGCGACAACATCCGTGATATCGCGAGTGGCCAGCTGAAATTGACCTCCGTGCGCTACGACAGTCTCATGGTACGGATCTATGGAGATGTTGCGGTCCTCCAGGGCATCGCCGACAACACCGGCACATTCCGGAGCTACCCGTTCAGCGGCAGGATCCGCTACACCCGAGTCTTCGTCCGCCGTGACGGTCGTTGGCAGGCGGTGGCGATGCAGCAGACGAGCATGCCGTAGTGCCGACATCACGTGGTGAACCGCCGCCTAACGAGCGCCTGACACTGGAGTCACTCGAGACCCCCCGCCTCACCTTGCAACCGTGCTCTCCCCAGCAGCTCCTGGCGTTGATCGATCACCCCCAGCGCTTTGCGCAGCTCGTCGGTCTGCCCGCAGCCGAAGGCCTCCACGGGTATTACACATCCGATGACGTCAGCCCGGCGTGGCTCGCATAGCTCCGTGACGCTGCGGAGCCCGACCCCTGGCGCCATGGATTTTTCGTGATCCAGCGCGAGACGAGGTCCGTGATCGGCAGCGCAGGATTCAAGGGTCCGCCGGACGCCACTGGCATAGTCGAGATCGCCTATGGCATCGTGCCGAGCTTTGAGGGGCATGGGTACGCCACCGAGGCTGCCACCGCGCTAGTTGGCTTTGCCTTTGCCAGTGGGAGGGTTCAGCTTGTTCGGGCCCACACGTTGCCAGCGGCAAACGCCTCGACGCGCGTCCTAGCGAAGTGCGGCTTCCGTCACTCCGGCACCGTCGTGGACCCTGACGACGGGGTCGTGTGGCAATGGGAACGAGGCCCGTAGCTCGAAACCTGACTCACTGCACACTCGTCCTGCACAGTTACGTTAGCGAGTTAGCTTGCACGAGCGGTCCAGTCGCTGAGCACGAGTCCTCGAACGGGAGGCAGCCCGAGGATGCTCGGAATTCCGGAGTGGGCAATCGGCGTCGTAGTGATCATCCTCACGATCGCAGGATCCGTGCTGATAGTCCATTTGATACGCCCGGAACTTTCGCGGCGCGACCCGAAGTCCCGAGTAGCAGACCCGACCGAGCACGGCCAGACCCTGGAAGATGTTCAGGTCCGACTTGGCGAACTCGATCAGTTAAAACAGCGGATGAGCGAGCTCGAAGAGCGGGTTGACTTTGCGGAACGACTGCTCGCGAGGCAGCGCGAGGGTCCGCGGTTGGGATCACCGCAGGGGACATGACCTTCAAGCCCGCGATTTGGTTCCCGATTGCCATCGTGCTGACCGCCTTCAACTTGGCTGGCGTCGGGTACGCGGCCGGGGAAGCCGAGCCCTTGCATGCCGCGATTCATGCGGCGCTCGCCCTGGCGTTCGGGTTATGGGCGCAGCGCCTGCGGCAGCGTCCCGGCGTAAGCGACAGCCAGGCTGGTCTCGAAGCGCTCGAAGGGCTCCAAGCGCTCGAAGGCGAGGTGACCAAGCTGCGGCAGGAAGTGAGCGAGACGCAGGAGCGCCTGGACTTCGCCGAGCGGGTGCTGGCGCAGCGAGCGGAGGCGCCTCGAATGGGCCCGCAGCGCCAGGGTCCGAACGAACCTGATTAGGAGGCTCCCATGAGACGTCGGACGTTCGGCTCCATCGTCATTGTCGCTACGCTAGCTTGCCACGATGGGCCCGCAGCACCTAGCTCGGTGGCTGGGGTTACTCTGGCCCTCGCTCTCACCCATACCGAGCTCCAGCAGGGGCAGCCGGATACCATCACTATGACTGTGACCAACGCCAATAGTCACGCTGTGACTCTGAGCGGCGGCGCGTGTGAGCCGCGTCTCTACATTCGCGACGCGAGCGGTGTCACGGTGGTACCGCCCGGTGGGGACTGGATGTGTATCGCCTTGCTTCGCACACTCAACCTGGCGGCGGGCGAGCGACGCACACGGACGTTCGTGTGGCTGACAAGACCCTTCGCTCCGGGAGTTTACTCCGTCTCCGCAGCCTTCTCCGCGCAAGAGCTGCACCTTGCGACGCAGCCTACGTCGGTGCTGCTCAACTAACGCCCCTAGGAGAGTACGGTCTTGCAGAGGCATGCTTGAGCCATACTATCAAAGTCATCGTTGGGGGCTTCCTGCTTCTCGGAGTATGCCTCCTCATCGGGCGCTGGATTGGTGGTGCCGCGCCCGCCGCAGGACTCGCCACCGCAGCGAAGGTGTTTATCCTACTCTGGCTCGTCGCGGCCGGCGTGAACATGTGGGCCGGGGTCGCCAAGGCGGGGTACTCGGTCGCCGAAGAAGCCCCGATCTTCCTCCTAGTCTTCGCAGTTCCGGTGGCCGTCGCGCTCTTGGTGTTGTGGCGGTTGTCACGCGGGTAGAGCCCACACAATGGACACATCAGGTCGCCTAGGATGGCTCCGGGCCGTGCTGCTCATGGGCGCTGTGTACCTTGTGACCGGCTTCGTGTTTGCAACGCTCGCCGGCTGGTCAGGGTCCGGCCAGATGCGAGTCATATGGCGCCTGGCCGCCTGGGTGATCAGCGCCGCCGCGTTCACTGTGCACATCGGGTACGAACACGTTCGGCTGCGTAGCACGCCTCGGACAACAGCGTTACACGCGTCATTAGGTGTCGCCTTGGGGGCCTTCGGGCTTGCGGTCGCGGCAAATCTTCATGCCCCGCCGGCCTCGAGCCAGAAACACTCGCAGGCCCTCGCCCTCGCCCTCGTACTGTGGCCAGTGCTGACCGGGCTGCCGGCGTTTGTCGTCGCACTAGCGGGTGCTGCCGGCCTTGCACATTGGCGGCGGACCGATTGACCCGCATGGCGCCACAGAGTGTGGCCGAATCGTGTTGACCGACCACTTCATCTCTACCCGATCTATCGCGATGCGCTATCTGCTTTAAGGCGGCACAACGGGTGCGCTATTGAGTCCCGACCGGTGCGCCGCTGTTTAAGCAGTTACGGTGTTGCTCTCTGCCCTTTAACCCGAAGACGACGTGGGACCTATGGATTTCGATCTGGACCTGGCGATTCAAGTGCTCCGACGTTCCCCCGCCACGTTGCGGGCGCTCCTCGATGGTCTCGGCGAGCCCTGGATCCGAGGCAACGAAGGTCCCGAGACGTTCAGTGCGTTCGACGTGGTGGGGCACCTGATCGACGGTGAGGAAACAGACTGGATCCCGCGCGCGCGCATCATTCGGGCCAAGGGGGGGGGGCCTAGTCTCCGCTTCCAGCCCTACGATCGATTCCGCCACCGGGAGCGCAACCAGGGACGCTCCCCGGAGTCCCTCCTCGCCGAGTTTGCGCGACTGCGCACTGCGAACCTAGAGCAACTCGAGTCCTGGAAGCTCACCGCGGCAGAGCTCGATCTCCCCGGTGAACATCCGAGCTTGGGCCGAGTGACGCTCCGCCAGTTATTGGCAGCATGGGTGGTGCACGACCTCGGCCACTTGGCGCAGGTAGCGAGGGTGATGGCGAAGCAGTACCATGATGAAGTCGGGCCGTGGATACGCTATCTCCCGGTGCTCACCGACCATCTGGTGCCTCGCTCGTAGGACCTGCGCCACCTGGAGCCTCATATGATCCTCGGTCTCCGCACCGGTTCCTAGCCCAGAGCGACCATCTTGAGACGCGCAGCCTCCGCGAGGCGCAGGTCCAAGCCGTCGGGTACGAGGGCGGTGGACGCCTACCTCGCGTCAGTCCCGGCCGGCGCGCGGACTTGCCTCCAAAGAGTCCGCAAGGCTATCAAGGCCGCAGCACCCGGTGCGGTGGAGTGCCTGAGCTACGGGATCCCGGCCTTCAGCCTCAATGGACGAGCCTTTGTGTGGTATGCGGCGTGGAAACATCACAGCAGCCTCTACCCGATTCCCGGCGTGATGCGGGTGCGTGCCGCTGACCTCGAGGCCTACAAGATCTCCAAAGGCACGATCCGGTTTCCGCCCCGGAAGCCGCCACCACCAGCGTTCGTGAAGAAACTCGTCAAGGCGCGCATCGCCGAACTGCGCTAGGGACTGTCGTGACACACATCCTCAAACCAGCGCTCAGGAGACCATGACACGCTCACACGGCCTTACCAGGCGCGGCTTCATCGCGGCGACGACGGCGCTGGTCGCGTCGGCGCGCTGGCCGCTCCCCACGAGCGTGCAACCTCCGCAAACGCGCGCCCCCGCCCTCGACGGGACCGTCATCCTGTTCCAGGGCGACTCAGTCACCGATTGCGGTCGCAACCGGTCCGATGCCCAGCCGAACACGGCGGGTGCACTCGGGACTGGCTACACGCTGCTCGTCGCCTCGGCGGCGCTGGCGACGCGCCCGGATCGTGGGTTGCGCTTCTACAATCGCGGCGTCAGCGGGAACACGGTACCCGACCTCGCCCAACGCTGGGCCGCCGACACGCTGGACCTGCGTCCGGACGTACTCAGCATCCTGATCGGCGTGAACGATTTCTGGCACAAGTTGGGGGGCGGTTACACCGGCACCGTGCAGGACTATGAAGACCAGTATACCGCGCTGCTCGAGCGCACCCGCCTCGCCCTGCCGCAGGTGCGCCTCGTCGTGCTCGAGCCGTTCGTGCTGCGGTGCGGGGCGGTCGACGACCGCTGGTTTCCGGAATTCGACGCCCGCCGGGCCGTCGCCGCACGGGTCGCGGCCCATGCCCGCGCGACCTTCGTCCCCCTCCAGGCGGTGTTCGACGAACGCGCGCGCGCCATCCCTCCGCAGTACTGGGCGGCCGACGGCGTCCATCCTACGCCGGCCGGCCACGCGGTGATCGCTGAGCAGTGGCGGCGTGCCGCGTCGCTGTAGCCCGAGAAGGTCGAGACCGAGTCTCCGCGCAGCCCGGTAATGACCGAACCGATCGCGCCAGTGCCGATGGTCCGCCGCTTCGGCTTGATTCCTGCCACGGCGCTCAACATGACGAACATGATCGGTATCGGACCGTTCATCACGATCCCCCTCCTCATGTCCGCGCTGGGCGGCCCGCAAGCGATGCTCGGCTGGCTCGTCGCACTAGTGATCGTCGTGTGCGACGGCATGGTGTGGAGCGAGCTGGGAGCGGCGCTGCCGGGCTCCGGTGGCTCGTTCGGGTACCTGCGCCAGGGTTATGGCGCGCAGCAGCTTGGCCGCCTGATGGGTTTTCTCTTCGTCTGGCAGTTTGTGCTCAGCGGGCCGCTCGAGATTGCATCGGGCTACATCGGCTTTTCCCACTACCTCGGCTACCTCTGGAAGGGGATCACGGCGCGCCAGACGATGCTCGTCGTGACGCTCGTCGGCCTCACGAACCTCGCCCTGTTGTACCGGCGGATCACGTCGATCGCGACCATCACGGTTGCCCTGTGGATTGGAACGATCGTCACCGTGATCGTGGTGATCGTGACCGGTGCGCTCCATTTCGACCCCCGGGTCGCATTCGACTTTCCGCCGGGCGCATTCACCTTTTCCTTGGGCTTTCTCTTCGGTCTCGGCGCGGCGTCGCGGATCGGCGTCTACGACTACCTCGGCTACTATGATGTCTGCTATATCGGCGACGAAGTCGAGAACCCGGGTCGAGTGATCCCCCGCTCGATTCTCCTCAGCACCGCCCTCGTCGCGGTGATCTACCTGGCGATCAATCTCTCGCTGATCGGCGTCGTCCCGTGGCGGGACGTCGTCCCGGCGGAGTCGCACCCGCAGTCCAACTTCATCGTCTCGGTCTTCATGGAGCGGACGTACGGTCCGGGCGTCGCGACGCTGTTCACGGCGATGGTCCTGTGGACCGCGTTTGGCTCGGTCTTCGCCCTCTTGCTCGGGTACTCGCGCGTGCCGTACGCGGCGGCGAAGGACGGCTACTTCTTCAAGGTGTTCGCGCGGCTCCATCCGTCCCAGGGATTCCCGCACGTCTCACTCGTGGTGCTCGGCATCCTCTCGATCCTTGCCGGTTTTGCCTCGCTGGGCATGGTGATCGATGCGTTGATCACTACGCGCATTCTTGTGCAGTTCATCGGACAGATCGGTGCGGTGACGTTGCTACGCCGGCGGGCACCGGACCTGCCCAGACCCTACAAGATGTGGCTCTATCCGTTGCCGAGCCTGTTGGCCCTGTTGGGATGGATCTTCATCTTCGCGACGACGCCACTCACGGTCGTCGCGTTCGGACTGGGCGCGCTGGTACTGGGTGCCGGATGCTTCGCGGCATGGTCCTGGAGAGGACGCACGTGGCCATTCGAGAATCGACGTCTGGGGCACGAGGTTGCCTGAGACGCCGCGCCACAGCTGCTTGCCCCCAGCCGGCAGCCAGCTGTAGACGACGCCGACGGTTCGGTAGTAGTGTTTCAGTCGTCAGCTCGTAGCCAGGCCCCACCCACCGCTCTCGGAGGCCCTCACGCAGTATCTGTTCCTGGCCGGTCGCCTGGAGCAGGCTTCTGGGAGTCCGGCCCAATCGGGGGAGTGCTATTGTTGACGGTGTTCCTCGTGCCGACATCGTTCCTCATGCACAACTACCGGGCGGCCACCGATCCCTCGGTCCGCCAGCTCGACGTGGTACATTTCAAGAAGAACATCGCGTTGCTGGGTTTGTTGCTCATCCCGCAACCGTGGTCATTGAGTCTCCGTTGGTCACGATAGATCACAACTCGAACAGGGCAGGGTACAATGTGCCGTAACATCAAACGGCTGCGGCACCCGGACCACGCGCCGACGGATGCGGAGCTGCATGACGCCGCCCTGCAGTTCGTCCGCAAGATCAGCGGGTTCCACGCTCCGTCCAAGGTCAACCAGGCCGCGTTCGATCGAGCGGTTCAGGACGTGGCCGTCGCCGGCCGGGTGTTGTTCCGGTCGCTCCACACCCGCGGTCAAGCCGAGGCAGCGGTCTAACAGGTGCGACTCCGCTCTGCCGTTTCGGCGCTCGGGCTCGCACTGATGCCCGTATCCGTCTCTGGCCAGACGCGGACTTCCGCTCCCAACGAAGTCGTGTGGCACTGGTACGGCGTCTGCGCAAGCGGCGACTCCCTCGTGCTGGAAGTCCGTCTCGACGGCAACGCTCTGTACAGCTCGACGTTCGCCATTTGCCAGGTTCGCCGCAGGGAGATCAAGCCGGAGCCGCAGCAACGCATCCTCGAGTTCCGATTCGACGGCGAGCCCCACCGTTTCCGGAGCCGATACCACACGAGCGGGACGCAACCGATCGATGGTAGCATCTGGGAGGTCGGCGGCGACCGGCAGGCGATACGGCTGGGCGTCCAACTGGCCACCGAGCAACAGGTTCTGCTCAACACGAATCACGTGGCTCGAGCTCGTTCTGCATCGCGGTCCGAGCGGGTCCACGGTCTCGTGATCACGACGCGCCCGGTGCGGCGGGGCGCCCCGAGGCCGCCGCCCAGCCAGTAGGGGAGAATCATGGCCGTATTCCCGATCGCCCCGGCGGACAGCCGCTACTTCTGGCTGCTGATTCCGGTCATCGTCATCCTCTTCGGCGCCGTCGCGCTGCTCGCGACGTCGCTCCGAGGTGCCCACTCATCTCGCTTCGAGATCCGGCCCGACGGCCTGCGCCTAGAGGGCGATCTGTACGGGCGTCTCTTGCCCAAGGCGCAACTGCGTGTGGACCAAGCCCGGCGCGTGGATCTCACGCGGGAGGAGCAGCTACGGCCGAAGTGGCGCCGCATCGGAACTGCGTTGCCCGGCTATCAGTCTGGCTGGTTCCGCCTCCGCAACGGAGAGAAGGCGTTGCTGTACCTGACCGACCGCACGCGAGCGGTCTACATTCCCACAACTGCCGGCTACAGTCTCCTGCTCAGTCCGTCTGATCCCGATAGGTTCTTGTCCCAGCTGCGCAGTGTCTTGGCGGGCGGGCAACGATGATGGCCTCCGCCTCCGAAACACCTTTGAGGAAACTGAGGCGGTACTGGTGGACGTAAGGCTCACCGATCCTCTCTGGAACCTGCGCGAGGGGTGAGGTCCACCTTCGACATGCTCGCTGTGCAACCCGTCGTTCTCGAGGGACGAGGCATCCGTCTGGAGCCGCTCACCACCGACCACCACGATGCCCTGAGCGCCGCCGCGGCCGACGGTCGCCTATGGGAGCGGTGGTTCATCGCCGTGCCCCCGCCCGAGGGCATGCGGGCCTACGTAGCCGACGCGCTGCAGGGGCAGCGCGAAGGGCACATGCTCCCTTGGGCGGTGCGCGACCTGGCGAGCGGGACCATCGTCGGATCCACCCGCTACCATGATATCGTTCCCGCGATCGATCGCGTGGAGATCGGGCACACGTGGTACGGCCTAAGCCGCCAGCGCACGCACGTCAACACGACCTGCAAGCTGCTGCTGCTCGGCCACGCCTTCGACAAGCTAGGGTGCCAGGTCGTTGGCCTGCGGACGGACAACTTCAATTTCCAGTCACAGCAGGCTATCGAGGCGCTGGGAGCCAAGCGCGACGGTGTGATTCGCCATTACGGCGTGCGCCGCGACGGCACCGCTCGTGATGTCGTGATGTACAGCATCCTTGCGAGTGAATGGCCCGACGTGCGACGCCACCTCGAGCTGCGGTTGCACCGCCACGCCTGAGCGCCCGCCACCCACCTTGCGCCAGCTGGCTCGGCCCTCGCAGCTTACCCAGAGGTCCACTGGCATCGCCCGAGCAAACGCCGCAACGCCCCCAAGCGCCGGGTCGCAGAGTATGATCGGCACCGATGATCCCGGCAGCGCCAGCGATCCCCGGGCGGCTCGCGACAGGTACAACCGTTCTCCAGAGTGAAGGGAATCCCATGCCCCCGACCGTGACAAACGGCAAGGTGTGCTACATCGAAATGCCCGCGACGGACATCCGCCGCTCCGCGGACTTTTACAACAAGGTGTTTGGCTGGCGGATCCGGCAGCGCGGCGACGGGAGTACCGCCTTCGACGATACGACTGGCGAGGTGAGCGGCACGTGGGTCCGTGGACGGGCCCCAGCAGCAACACCCGGCCTGCTGTTTTACATCATGGTCGATGATGCCCGCGCGACCATCGCCGCGATCACTGCCCAAGGGGGGGAAATCGTGCAACCGATTGGTGGGGACGCGCCCGAGGTGACGGCCCGATTCCGGGACCCCGGCGGCAACGTCATCGGCATCTACCAAGAGCCCAACCACCAAGAAAGTGCCTAGTTCCCTCGTTGGATGTGCTCTAAGCCTGCGCGGCCTCGGCCGGCGGGAAGGAAACGTTGGCCCATGTGGCGACGATTTCCAGCGGGGGCCCGCTCGTGAGTCTCTGGTCGCTGAGGAGCAGGTCTTTACCTCTTGAGGAGTCTGCGCCATGACTATGACACGCCGAGCAATCGGCCATGCCATCGCTGTGACTGTAGCGATCTCCGGACTGTTGATCTGCGCTCCGGTCGCCGGGCTCGCTCAGCAACCGAGTCCCTCGCCCAGCCTACGCGATACGGCCTCTTCTGCCCAACTGCAGCAGATGATGGGCATGTTCAATCAGATGGGCCCGATGTACGAGAACATGATGAAGGCGATGATCGAAGGCACACTCAAAGCGCTCGGAGACCCGGAGAATGTCGAGCGCATGGCCGTGTTCATGCGCCGCTACTACCAGGCACTGATCAAACAAGGCTTCACCAAGGATGAGGCTCTGCA
>WNFD01008057.1_pt1 | contig 10389 bp, 12 predicted proteins | sample 5400491 | NCBI WGS metagenome assembly WNFD01 (sample SAMN13153343, study PRJNA577476) | soil metagenome | isolation source: 120 cm saprolite under Douglas fir tree site 2 hole 2 replicate 2 | place: USA:California | collected 2015-04-18 | reverse complement strand
GCCATGCGTCGACGCTTTATGGCATATCACGCGGTGGTATGACGTTGTCAACGTGCCCCAATGGGATCGCGCGTTTGGCGAGGCTACGCTAGATTCGCTTCGTGCCCTCAAGGGCTCACGCGACGCGGCGATCGCACTCACAGCACGCTGCACTGCGGCCCTTGGTGCACGGGTGGTGCTGAAGGACTTGCGGCGCATCGTTGTACAGGCACCAACGAAGAGGCTGCGCATCATGGAGCTGCGCAAGATACTGCAAGCGCTGATGGACGCCGAGCGCCCAGACGTAGAGTCCCTCCCCGATGATGAATTCATCCGCGACGGCCATTTGTTGAACATGGCAGACGTTCTGACGGGTGTCGTGCCGCTCCTCCCAGGCGTCGACGAGACACGTGCGAATGTCTTATGGGACACCCTAGACACGCTGCGCGTCGGCCTCAAACCCCATCAGGTGTCCCTGGGAGCCCAAACTGCGATAGTTGATGCGTGGAACGCATATAAAGTAGAATTCGAGTCATGGGAAACAGCGCCGCCTGTGTTTCCCCGCCAACCACCGGGAAGCTTGGGCCGCTACCGATCTCGAATGCAGAAGCTTGTGGGACCTATTATCCAGGACATCGCAGGTGAAGAACTCGCTAAAAGAGACGCAGAAATGGTGTGGTTACTGATCTAGTCCTCGCAGGTACCACCTAGGCATGATGTATATTGCATACTACCCAAGCTTCTGCACGCCGTATATGTTATTCGGGTATTACCAGTGGGAAAGTGAACACGTGTGGTAGTTGCAGTTGAGCGGCGGGATACTGACAAAGCCATTCCTCACGGATTGGGCTCTGAGGTCCCGGATGGAGAAACTCTCCTCCTAAATATCAATGAGCGTCTAAAATACTATGCTTCGCTACTCCACAATCCGACGATGCTCCCGAGCCGCCGCGTTGCCTGCATCTAATCTCAACTACTCCCTCCCAGTCATCATCTCTGGTGTGGGTGGATGGGGCAGCAGGTGGGGCCATCAGCAAAAACCAACAGTACTTACAAGTACTTACAGAATTTTTACCTTACCAACACCTTACTATGTTAAATGTAAGTATTTTTAAGGAATCTAAGAAAATATAAGGACATATAAGGCAATAAGGCTTATCAAAACCTACTATAATGAAGTGTCAAGGGTTATAAGTTATCAATTAAGTCAGTTGTAAGTCTACACAGACATTAACCTAGCTTAAATTAAATGCCTCACAGGAATTTTCCTTGCTAAAGCCTTATAGGCACCAATAAGGCCTAGTAAGTACATGCCATGGTAAATGCAAGCAGGTTTTTTTTTGCTGATGGCCCACCCCTGCTGCCCCACTGCCAGCAAGCATACCATGGCCCCTTTCTTCACCTGCCTGAGCCTGAGATTGCAATCTTGGTAGATGAAGTTCCTGACTTCGACTTTACGACGTCGCCCCTTCATCCACCTAGCATAGCCCGAGATTGGATTTGGGGGCAACGAATTTCCAGGTCCGCCGCAGTACCTTTCAAGTTTGGATAACCACCTGCAGCCCCGGGCCGTCCCGGACCCTCAGGCTAGATGTGGCCCAGACCTGCACAGGCAACAGTCCAATGAATGGTAAAATAAGCAGGTATCATTATAAGGTATGCGAGGACGCTCTGCTAATTTCGCGTGACAGGTACCACTGGCATACATACCATATACACTTTTGTTGTTGTATGCAAACTTGAAGGCGAATGCGACTCCGATGCGATGGGCTGTGCCCGTGCTACAACGATTTCCAAATCAGTAAATCAGTCAACGACCTACCCACTTCCTTGCTGCGACCATTGTTCTGCTCAACTGCTTCCTTGCTGCGTCGCACCGCAGGTGCTTGGTAACTCGTTATTCTACTTTACCCCCATCCACTTCTTCAATTTCTTGTCCCTTCAACCAGACAAACACTGTCAGCTCCGAGTCAGCTATAGTGTCGGTGCCACAAGTACTATGCTGCAGTCATCCGCCGTGATTGCAAGGTACCTACTTGGTCTTGGAATAGGAGGTCAGTTGTCTGTATTCTATTTCATTGCAATAGCGCGTACCAACACTCTGAGCAAAAGAAAACAAAGCAGGACACCACAACGCGCCGCGCACGACTATCAGCCAGTTAAATGACGACGTACTCCTCCATATATTCAACCAGTATCGACTTGACAGTACGACCGACGACTCTGATGGCGGTTGGGATCTCCAGCGGTGGTGGTACAAGCTAATCCATGTATGTCGGGTCTGGCGGCTCATCATACTCGCCCGCCCGAACCACCTGGACCTCCACCTCGTCTGCACCTACGGCACGCCCATAGAAGCCATGTTGAGCCACTCGCCTCCCTTCCCTCTCATCATTTACTACCCGGGTAAACGCTCCACCACGATGTCCGAAGAAGACAAGCATGGCGCGAAGGTCGCGCTTCAGCAACGCGAGCGCGTACATCGCGTCCACATTGCGGCGCCCGCCTCGAACTTGCGCGACCTGGTCCAAGTCATGAACGACGAATACCCGAACTTGAAGAGGCTTCTTATCCGCGCGCAGGCCGAACCGCGCGCGGATCGCCGCAATCGCAATCACAATCGAAATCGCAACGACGCCGTGACCGTGACGCTCCACGAGGGACTTCGCGCGCCGCTCCTGCACCGCGTCACCCTCTCCAACGTTGGCCTCCCCACGTCCTCGTGCCTGCTCAGCGGTGCCGGCGAGGATCTTGTCTCCCTGGGGCTGCTCAACTTCCCCGCGGAGCCTCCCGACTTCCACCCGGCGCACCTCACCGCGCAGCTCGCAGCGCTGTCCCACCTCGAGCTGCTCACGGTCCACTTCAGCACCGCGGTCCCCAACCACCAGGTCATGCGACAACTACAAGGCGCGCCCACGACGCGCATCGCACTTCCCCGCCTGCGCATGCTCGCGTACCGCGGCGGCAGCGCGTATCTGGAGGGTATTCTCGCGCGCCTCGACGCGCCCCACCTGCACACGCTGAGCGTCGAGTTCTTCAACCAGCTCACGTTTTCCATCCCCTCCCTGCTCCACTTCGCGCGCGCGATGAACGCCCTCACCTTCCGCTCCGCAGCGCTGTACTTCGACGAGGACTTTGCCTCACTCATCGTCGACCCGCTCGACAAGCGCGCCGGTGATGGCGGCGGCGGCGGCACACACCCGCTGCACGTGCAGGTGAAAGGCAAGCTGCTCGACTGCCAGGTAACCAGCATGTCCCAGATATGCTCCACGCTCGCGCCGCTCCTCGCACAGACCGAGAACCTCATGCTCGGCTTCCACAAGGACGGGCCCGACCCCGCGGCGGCCGGAGCGGTGGAGGCTGAGGCACCTGGGGCGGCAGCGGGCTGGCAAGTCGCCGTCGACCGTGCGCAGTGGCGCGCGCTCTTCAGGATATTCGTAGGCGTCAAGACGCTCCAGTTAAGCGGCGGGCGCATCGGGGACCTCTTCCGTGCGCTCCAGCTCCGCGTTGGTGAGGGCAATGGCGGTGGCGAAGGCGAGGGCGCCGATGAAGAGGGTACTAATGACGATGGCGTGGACGGCGGTGTGTTCACGCCGGAGATCCTACCTGCGCTGCAGAAACTCCTGCCGCGCGGATGGGGCGATCCAGACGACGCGTTCGCTTCGTTCATCGCTGCGCGCACAGCCGCGGGCCTTCCTGTGCGTCTTGTCCGGAGTCGGTCGTGAAACCCCCTCCCTGGTCATGGTGCACGATATGCGCACGACCCGAAGCTGTCGACCTCCTCATTCTCTGTCCCGCACTCAGCCCTTACCCTGATAGTTCCCATCCCTGTGTTCTTTGTTTCAAGCCCGTCTCTGTTGTTGTTTGTTTGAACTTCAAATTAATACGTTACACAACAAAGTATTGCATGTATTTCCATCTGTCGCTCGTTACAGTACTAGTCCTGTCTTTTGATCGCTGAGTGGATCGACATTAGGGACAATGATTTGCTATCCATTTGTTTGCGTGACGTACAGTAGATCAGCAAAAGATATCAGTAGAGGGAGCAGCGGGCAAAAAGGAAGAAAAAAAACATCCGTCGGCTGGGGGAAAAAATACAAAAATACAGCAGCAGCTTTGAATTCTCCGGGCAACTTATTAAAGAGGAGAATTGGTATGTAGAAAGGCCCTCCTGGTGGAAGCGACGAGGGTAAGCCTCATGCCATCTTCGACTCCCGCGCCGTGGCTGCCGAGCGCACGCGCTTGAGGCAGTCGCGTATCGCGTCAGAGATAAGAGACGTAATAGGGTAGTAGTTAAAACGGGTTGTGGTGTTACATAGCTTACGAAGAAGCGATTATTGTGCCGAGCTGTGAAGGACGTTCCACGTAAAGGCGAGGATGAAATGGGAGGAAGAAGGGTATGGGCAACATGCGCACAAATGAATGAACAGTTGTAAAAGGTCATCGGAAATCCACGGCGATGGGATGTCTTCTTTGTCTCACCCGCTCGCTTGCAAGTCTGGTGATCGAGTTCAGGAGGTCACCACGACGCAACGGCTCTGCATCCATATCCGTCAGTTACTGTACTCGTTGTATGGACGGTGACGTACTCGTGATGTGGTCATCCTAACGCATCACCATCAGTCAACGGCGATTAGCGTCCCAAAAAGAAAAAGAAGACAAGACGCACCATGCCCGCGTCGAGACATCGTTCCCTATCACCAATCACTGGAAAGGGGCCGAAACGTCACAAATCCGATCGCCATCTCCGCATGGAAAGGATACGCACTTGCATGTGCAGTCAGCGCAATTATGGGTATTGGCATGAGGTTATTGTGCATCTCGTAGGCGCGGATCAGTTCTGTCGCCTCCATACCGCCCATGAACGGCATGGAAACATCCATCTGCGCCATGCAACAGCCATGGTATCGGTTAACTTCAGGCACTAAGAGGCAGGGGCCGCCACACGCACGAGGATGATATCAAACGGCCGATTCCGCTGCACACGCGCCTTGAACGCGTCTAGTGCAAGCGACCCGTTCTCTGCGATCTCGACTGTGTGCCCGTACTTCTCGAGGATCTTGACGGCTAACTTCTGGTTGACGAGGTTGTCCTCCGCAAGTAGGATGTCGAATATCACGTCATTTGTCGCCGCTGCGGGACTGACAGTACTCGATTCGAGGGCAGAAATGAGCGCCGACGCGAGGTCTTGGGCGCTCACGGGTGTCGTTACCTCGGAGCTTATGCTGTTGTCCAAACACCACTTCACTAAAAGGGGGAGGGTCAATGGTCAGCTGGTCAACCAACACAATCCGATGGACACCGTTACGTACAATTCAAGCAGGGAAGGTTCTGTATGACGCATGGCACACCTGTCAGCGTAGGATTAGGCAGAGGTCACATAACGAGGAACGCACCGGTGCCAACAACACGATGGGGATGTACCGCAAATGCTCATACTCGCGGATCGTCTCGGTCTGTCGTGCCGGGTTCGTGAAGAGAACACCATCAGGACATAAGACATACCACACTAAGCGAATCGACGACGATGGTATCGATATGTGGGCACGTCGCCTTGTCTGCGACCTCGAGTGGATCGTGGATCACGTATGGCCTGAGTCCGAGGTCCTGTATCCGATTCACCACACCTGTTTGATCGTATAGCGTGTCAACGAATAAAATGTTCCGGTTCCCAAATGGTGCCATCTTTGCCAGCGTCGCGTCGATGGACATCTGGCCAATCTGGGATGTGATGGTGAAGAAGAACTTGCTACCCTTGCTGACCTCGCTTTCGACCCACATACTTCCGGTCATAAGGGCAACAAGGCGCTTCGAGATGGATAGCCCTAAACCCGTGCCTCCGTATTCCTTCCGAGAGAACAGGGGTGTCGGTAGGGGGAAGCGGATAGAGATGATAAACGGAGAACATACCCTAGTCGTTGAACCGTCGGCTTGTGCAAAGGTATCGAAGATAAGGTTCAACTTGTCCTTGGCAATACCAATGCCGGTGTCCAAGACGCAAATCTCGAGTGTCACACTGGAATCGTCGAGGGCAAGCAGACGGCAACTGAGCGCGACGTGGCCCTTCTTGGAGATTTTGGATGGGGTGAACTTGATCGCGTTGCCTACCAGGTTCGTGATGACTTGTCGGAGGCGGAGGGAATCACCGATGAGCTGGTCGGGAATGTCAGGGTCGACGTCGTAAGTGAGGTCCAAGTTGTTTTGGGACGCGCGGACGACCAGGGTTTTAAGAATCCCGAAGACGGTCTGCCGGAACGAGAAGGAGACTTGCTCCATGGTCATCCGACCAGCTTCGACTAATCGGATGTTGGTCAACGAGCTTACTGCCGGAAGGGCCCCTGTGGCACTTACTCTTTGAAATGTCCAAGATGTCATCGATGATCAACAATAGGGATCGCGCGAGGCTGTGAACAAGTAATAAACTCTCCCGTTGTGACCGGTTCAAATCGCTGTCAAGGGTAAGCTCCGTCATGCCGATGATACCATTCATCGGCGTCCTGCGTGGCTCAGAGGGTGAATGAGGCATAAAGTAAAATTTTTCCATCAGACTGACCTTATCTCATGCGACATGTTCGCGAGGAACTCCGATTTACTACGGTTTGCGAGCTCGGCTGCTTCCCTGGCGGCCGTGTTCTTCTGGATACTGTCGCGGAGATTGAAGACCATCTGATTGATCTGTGTCTTCAAGGAGTCCATCTCACCACTGGCTTCGACGGTGATGAAGCGTGTGAAATCTCCGTCCATCGCGGCTGCGGATATCTGAGCGAACCCACGCACTTGGGTGGTCAAGTTGCCGGCCATGGTGTTGACTGACATTCTTTTGCATGATGTCATTAATGTCTCAACACGAGGCAAGGAGATGACGTACGTGATTTCTTGCCAGATTCCTTGAACATTGCCGACCTCAGCTTGCACACCCAGTTTGCCCTCTGTACCCACTTCACGGGCCACCTTCTTCACCTCTGAAGCGAAGAATCCCAGTTGGTCAATCATGTCGTTGATCGTGTTTACCAGGTGCAGAATTTCTCCAGAAACAGACACGCCAGTCACTTTTTGGGTCAGATCGCCTCGAGCGACTGCCGTCTGCAAAGTATCGTCATCTCCCGGAGCGTCTCGCATGGAGCATTATACATACCGTAGCCACGGCGATTGTTCGGACTTGTAGAGTCAACTAGTCTCCTCGATCAGAACAAACAAAAAGAAAAAGCATCGGTCATGCGGGCCGTGTGCAACTCACATTAGCCGCCATGACGTTCACGCAATCAGTCAAGTCCTGAGATCAGAAAAGAGAACCATGTTAGTCGGAAGAAAAATTTGTGTTCGATATAGAACAGACGAACCTTCCACGTTCCACCGACGTTCGTCACCTTTGCCTGGCCGCCCAGACGACCCTCGGTACCGACCTCGCGAGCCACACGGGTCACTTCGTCAGCAAAGATGCTCAAGCTCCCCGTCATTCCGTTCACAGTTTCCTTCAGGTCAAGCATTTCACCGCGCACATCAACTTCGACCTTCTTTGTCAAGTCTCCACCAGCCACCGCCTTGGTTACCTCGGCAATTGAGCGCACTTGGTTCGTCAAATTCATGGCCATTAAGTTTACGTTGTCCGTCAACACCTGGAAGGTCCGATCAACGTGGTGTTCATGAGGTAGCGCGCACGTTTATCCGACCCACCTTCCACATGCCCTGCACTTCCGGAACAGATGCCTGTCCACCCAAAATACCCTCAGTTCCGACTTCTAGCGACACTCGGGTGACCTCATTAGCTAGCGTGGATAGTTGGTTCACCATCGAGTTGACCGTCATCTTCAGATCGAGCATCTCGCCTTGCACATCGACTTCGACTTGCTTTGACAAGTCACCAAGTGCGACCGCTTTGGTGACCTCCGAGATCGAGCGCACTTGATCCGTCAAATTGCTTGCCATTCTCTAGGTAGGAAAACGTCACGGCATTCAGCGCTGGCGGCTAAGGAGGAAAGACGTAACTCACATTTACGTTCAGGGTCAAATCAGCCCAAGTGCCTTGGACACCCTCCACGCGCGCCTGTCCGCCCAAAATGCCTTGCGTGCCGACCTCGAGCGCGACACGGGTGACCTCTGATGCAAAGGCACTCAACTGGTCCACCATGGAGTTGACCGTCGTCTTCAACGTCGCCATCTCTCCTTCGACTTGAATCTCGATCTTGCGCGTCAAGTCCCCTTTTGCGACCGCAGTAGTGACCGTGGCGATCGACCGCACTTGATCCGTTAAACTCGAACACATCCGATTCACCTGTCATACGGCAAGGCCGAGTATGTCTCAAAAATGCCCAAAAGGAGGCAAAACGAAAAGGGGGAAGGCGGAGGGCAATGACGTACATTACGCGTCAACTCGAGCCATACACCTTCGACATCAGGCACGTGTGCCTGCCCACCCAATTTACCTTGCGAACCGACCTCAAGTGTCACGCGGGTGACTTCGGCAGCTAGAGCGCGCAGGCGGACGACCATGCCGTTGACGGTATTCTTCAGATCAAGAATCTCACCGCGGGCGTCGACGTCAATCTGCTTGGACAAGTCGCCCAAAGCGACTGCTTTGGTGACACGAGCGATATTCCGGACTTGGTTGGTCAAATTGGCGGCAAGCTTGTTGACGACACCAGTGAGCTCGCGCCATGTTCCTTCGACATCGAGTACGAGAGCCTGACCGCCGAGTTTACTGGGGCGGAAGAGGTCAGGTGTCATGAGAAGGTGGGGCTGAGGGAGAGTACACGCACCCTTCGGTGCCGACTTCCTGTGAAACACGAGTAACCTCCCTCGCAAACTGACCAAGTTTGTCGACCATTCCGTTGATGACGTCCTTGAGTTGCACCATGACGACACCTTGTACAGGCACGGTGATCTTCTGGGACAAGTCTCCGCGGGCGACAGCATTACAGACGCGGGCGACGGCCTGGACCTGATCCTTGAGGAGACGGAGCTCCTCGACTGCGCTAATCCCGCTTTCAAAAGCGGCAGTAGCAAGGGGACCACCTGGAGGAACGACGAGAGGGGAGCCGGAGGACGAGGCAGCCTTGAAGGCGGATATCTTACCAACTGTGAGGGTGTCACTGACGCCCTTGCCGCATACAGGACATGAGACTAAGTCGCCGTGTGAAGTGGGGGGCGCGGAGAAGGAGGAACCATTTGCACCAGCACGTAGAGAAGCATTGGAGCGCTCGACAGGATATTGAAGACCATCGAGAGAGATCGTCATGGGAGAGGCACCCCGATCTGGGAAATGCCTGGCTTGGGAGGATGGCTCTTGGTCAGAGCCGTTCTCGGACATATCAACGTCTTGCTCAAAGTCAGCTGTGAGAGATGCTAAGCTGTAAGGAGGGAATAGAGGGGGGGATGAGGAACCATGGGGGATGGGAGTGCCGGATGTCGAGCGCACGGTAGTGCTGGAGTAGCCCGAGGCTGTGGAACCATTGGAGGTAGAGGGGATAGTGGAGGAGGAGGGGGAGAGGTCACCTTGAGGCGAGCTAGCGGATGGGTTAGAAAAGGGTGGGGTGTCGCCCACGCTACGGCGCTTTTTTGTGTCGGGGCCATTCTCCCAATTTTCGGAAGCCTTTATGCTTGCGAGGGTGTCCTCTGCGGTGTACATTCTGCGGGCCATTGTCTTCAAAGAGCGAAGGATGTTGTCTGTCTGCCAGGTTGATGGGCCGTCATATCGGGGAACAGGAGCTGGGAAAGGGCCGAGTTCGTAGATGGAAAGGATGGCGACGAGGTGAGCGAGAAAAGGGTCAGACACTGCGTCCATGTTGGACACGGTGGACGCAGGAAAGGAGGGAGGGACGGTCTTGTAGGCTCAGAGCCTTGGAAGCATCACTCGACCAATTGTCGGCCACGTGCCCGTCTCTCCCGTCCCCGTCCCTTCCAGAATTCAAAAAAAGAATATCACGAGGTCATCGGTCCGGCATTCTCCGCCGCAGTCCGTCTACCGTACGTTTTCGAGAAACCAAAGCACAACCCCGCCCAAAAGGAAAGAGAGAAACGCCGCCTCCACAGGTCATCGGGCGCAATCTCACTTTTCCAATTTCCAACGTCGACAACATCCCCTTTCCTATTCCGACGGCGCCATGATCCAAGCAACCCATCCGATCTTCTCGGGCGGAAACACTCTTGTGGTCCGATGATTGTCACCGGATCATTCTTGTCTCTCAGGCGATCCGTGAAATAATAAATGAGACGACAACGGCTCATTCCTACTTATTAATTCCGCTGCCGCCACTCCGACCAAACCAGCGAAGCAAACTAGTACAGTGGATGAAGACCGGGAATACGTAGGCGCACCTTTAATGAATTTTTGGGTCAGATGGTGACGAGCTCGTCGTGTGGCGCCTCTGACACAGATTTAGCATTAATGTGGGGATAAAGATGGTCCCTTGA
>WNFD01008055.1_pt1 | contig 10390 bp, 8 predicted proteins | sample 5400491 | NCBI WGS metagenome assembly WNFD01 (sample SAMN13153343, study PRJNA577476) | soil metagenome | isolation source: 120 cm saprolite under Douglas fir tree site 2 hole 2 replicate 2 | place: USA:California | collected 2015-04-18 | reverse complement strand
GCCAATTTCCTCGATGTCGGCGGCGGCGCGACGAAGGAGCGGGTGACCGTCGCGTTCAAGCTCATTCTGTCCGACCCCAACGTCGAAGCGATCCTCGTCAACATCTTCGGCGGCATCATGCGCTGCGACGTCATTGCCGAGGGGATCGTCTCGGCGGCGCGCGAGGTCAATCTGCATGTGCCGCTGGTGGTCCGCCTCGAAGGCACCAATGTCGAGCTTGGGCGGCGCATCTTGAGCCAATCCGGGCTGCCGCTGCTCGCCGCCGAGAATTTCGAGGACGCCGCGCGCAAAGTCGTCGCGGCCTCGCGGGAGGCGGCGTGATGGCGATCCTCGTCGATGCCGCGACGACCGTCATCTGCCAGGGCTTCACCGGGTCGCAGGGCACCTTCCACTCCGAGCAGGCGATCGCCTACGGCACCAAGATGGTCGGCGGCGTCACCCCAGGTAAAGGCGGCACCAAGCATCTCGACCTGCCTGTGTTCGACACCGTGCACGAGGCGCGCGCCAAGACCGGCGCCACCGCAAGCGTCATCTATGTCCCGCCGCCTTACGCCGCCGACGCGATCCTCGAAGCCGTCGATGCCGGGATCGAGCTGGTCGCGTGCATCACCGAGGGCATCCCGGTCTTGGACATGGTCCGCGTCAAGCGCAGCCTCGACGGGTGGAAGGGAAGGCTGATCGGGCCGAACTGCCCGGGGGTGATCACCCCGGGCGCCTGCAAGATCGGCATCATGCCCGGCCATATCCACAATCGCGGCCGAATCGGCATCGTCTCGCGCTCGGGCACCCTGACCTATGAGGCGGTGGCGCAGACAACCGCCGCCGGGCTCGGACAGAGCACCTGCGTCGGGATCGGCGGCGACCCGATCCACGGTCTGGACTTTATCGATGTCCTCGAAATGTTCCTCGCCGACGACGAGACGGAAGCGATCGTGATGATCGGCGAGATCGGCGGCACCGCCGAGGAGGAGGGCGCCGAATTCCTGCGCCGCGCGAAGAAGAAGAAGCCGACGGTCGGCTTCATCGCCGGCGCCGCCGCGCCGCCCGGCCGGCGGATGGGGCATGCCGGGGCGATCATCGCCGGCGGCAAGGGCGGCGCCGGCGACAAAATGGAAGCCCTGCGCCGCGCCGGCGTCACGATCACCGAATCCCCGGCCGCGATCGGCACGACGATGAAGCAGGTGCTGGGGGGGTAAGCCGTTCCGGCCGAGCTGTGCCCTAGGGCATCGCGCGCACCTGCCAGACCTGCCCGACCACGAGCGAGGCCTTGAAGGAGGCCGCTCTTGTTGTGGATGGGCTGGCGATCCCAAATTCGAGCCTGAGTTATTGGGACCTTATCATATATTATGCAATGGAGATAAACTTAGGTAAGATCCCTATAAATGGATCCACGTCTGAACCCCTACGCACCGGGTGCCGGCACCCCGCCGCCTGAACTGGCCGGCCGCGACGATCTCATAGAGCGAAGCGCTATAGCGCTTGATCGAATTCGCACTGGTCGCGCCTCTCGCAGCTTTATTCTTTATGGGCTACGCGGCGTTGGAAAGACGGTGCTCTTGAATCGAATTCAACGGGACGCCGAAGGTCGCGGATTTGCCACCGCCAAAATGGAGACGCCAGAAGATAGATCCTTGCCTGCTCTGCTTGTGCCAAATCTTCGCGCCCTGCTCCTAAGGCTCAACCGAGGTGAGGCGGTAAAGGCTAAAGTTCACCATGCTCTCAGGGCACTGGCGGGTTTCGCGAGCGCGCTGAAATTCAAATATCAAGATATGGAAATTGGCTTGGAATACGAAGGTTGAAGCGGGCTTGGCTGACAGCGGTGACCTTGAAACCGATCTCGCAGCACTTCTGATAGCCGTCGGCGAAGCCGCCGGGGAACGTGGTACCGCCGCTGCACTGTTCATTGACGAGCTTCAGTACGTCGCGGAGGAACAGTTGGCCGCTTTGATCAGCGGTTTCCACCAGGCTAACCAAGCGCAAGTGCCGATCACAATGGTCGCGGCAGGGCTGCCGCAGGTAGTGGGTCAAACCGGCCGCGCTAAATCCTACGCTGAACGCTTGTTTGAATTCTCACCGGTTGATCGCCTCGACCCCGTTGCCGCACGTGCTGCGCTGTGCGTGCCGGCCGAAAAAGAGGATGTCAGCTTCGATGAGCGGGCGATCGCGGAAATACTCCGGCAAACTCTCGGCTACCCCTATTTTCTTCAGGAGTGGGGCAAGCACAGCTGGAACGTGGCCGACGAGTCGTCAATCGAACGCGCCGATGCGGAACGAGCTACTGAGCAGGCGCTGGCGGAACTGGACGCGAGCTTTTTCCGGGTCCGATTTGACCGGCTAACCCCGACGGAAAAGCGCTACCTGCGCGCGATGGCCGATCTCGGGCCGGGACCGCATCGGTCTGGCGACATTGCTGAACGGTTACAGCGTAAAGTCACGACCGTCGCCCCTATTCGGAATGCGTTGATAGCAAAGGGAATGATTTACAGCCCGGCGCATGGCGATACCGCCTTTACGGTTCCTCTATTTGATGGGTTCATGAAACGCACGATACCGGTCCTTTAGGGCCAACCTGGCGCGTTCTCTCCATCTCTTTTGGAGCGAAGGGTTAATTTGTCAGCGGCGAATATGCGCCCTTGGGTGGGCCGCGTCGTAGACGGCGAGGAGGCGCTCGGTCTCGACGCTGGTATAGCGCTGCGTCGTCGACAGGCTGGCGTGGCCGAGCAGCTCCTGGATCGCGCGCAGATCGCCGCCGGCGCAGAGCAGGTGGGTGGCAAAGCTGTGGCGCAGCGCATGCGGGGTCGCGGTCGCGGGGAGGCCGAGTGCGCCGCGCAGCATCTCCATCCGGCGCTGAACCAGGCGCGGGCTCAAGGGGCCGCCGCGCGCGCCGACGAAAAGCGGACCGTCGGCGGCGAGCGCATAGGGGCAGGCGGCGAGGTAATCGCCGATCGCCTCGCGCACCGCCGGCAGCACCGGGACCATCCGCTGTTTCTGCCCCTTGCCGGTGATCATGAGCGGCTCGCCCTGCGGCGCCTCGGACCGCTTGAGGCCGAGCGCCTCGGAGATCCGCAACCCGCAGCCGTAGAGCAGCGTCAGCACCGCGACGTCGCGCTTGGCCTGCCAGGCGCTCCCGGCCATCGCAGCCGGCGCGTCGATCATTTCGGCGGCGTCGGCGACCGAGAGCGGCTTTGGCACGCCGTACGGCAGCTTGGGCGCGCGCAGCACCGCGAGGGCCGGGCTCGACGCCAGGCCGCGGCGCTCGAGGAAGCGGATGAAGGTGCGCACCACCGACAGGCCCCGCGCGATCGAGCTGCGCTCGACCCGCGCCGCGCGATAGGCGAGATAGGCGCGGAAATCTGAGGGGAGCAGCTGGCCGAGACTGGCGAGGCCCGGCGGCTCACCGAGATGTCCGGTCAGAAAATCGAGAAAACCGGCGAGGTCGCGGCCATAGGCGACGATCGTGTGGGCCGAGGCACGGCGCTCGCCGCCGAGCCAGGCCGCCCAGAGCGCGATCACGGCGCGCAGGTCGTCGGCCGCGGAAAACCGCGCCAGTGGCACAGGGTCGGGCAGGGTGGGAAAGCTTCTCACTTGGACCGCGCGCCTCTGGCCCGCATGCGGGTGGGACGCCCGCGGTCCGGCCCGTCACCTAGCGCGGCGGGTTCAGCCATTGCGCGATGGTGATGCCGAGGGCGCGGGCGAGGAAGGTCAGTCCCTCGGTGCCGAGCCCGGGATGAAAGCGCCCGGGCTGGCGCGTGCCGATGCACAAGAGCCCGACCGGCGCGCCGCGCCCAAAAGTAAGGCGCAGCAAGGCCTGCGAGCGGACGAGCCCGGCGGCGCCGCCGAACAGCATCACGTCGCCCGGTGCGTCGACCCGCAACAGCGCGGTGCGCTCCGGACCGAGCAGCGCGTCGACCGCACCCTCCTTCAACAGCTGGATGCCATTGAGGCTGAGCCGGCCCGCCGGGGCGGCGCTACTCTCGACGCCGATCGTCACGACGTCGACATCGAGCAGCACGCCAAGGTCGGTCGTCACGGTCTGCAGCAGCTGCTCGAAGCTCGGCGCGGCGAGGATCGCGATCACCGCCTTGTGCACCCGGCCCTGGCTCGCCAGATTGCCGCGGCTGGCGGCGATCAGGGTGCGGTGCTCGAGATTGACGCGCGCCAGATCGCGACGCAGCCGCTCGATCTGAAAATGTTGGAAATCGACGACATCCTGGCCAATCTCGCGAGTCGGCGCGCCCAACAGGCGCAGCGCCTCCGGGTGGCGGTCGAGGAAATCGGGATGCCGGCGCAGATAGGCGATGATTTCCCGCCCGCCGATCCCGCCCGGCGATTCGGGCGCCGCGACGGCAGCGGGCTCGCTGTGCGGCTTGTCGCGCGGCAGGTCGGCCACTTCTATTACCTCGCCCCGGCGAGGAGCGGAGCACGCGCGCGATCGAAGGCGGGGCACCGGGTGATCATCCGATGAGTGTAGCGATGCCCGATAGCCCTGCCAACAGCGGGGAGACCGATCGTCCTCTTGCGGGGCGACCGGTGCGGGTGATGCTGCCGTTGCCGTTGCCGGAGCCGCTCGATTACCTCGCGCCGGAGGGTCAAGCGGTCCCCGAGCCCGGCAGCTTTGTGCGGGTGAGCCTCGGGTCCCGGCGCGTCATTGGCGTGGTGTGGGAGGGGGCGGACGAGGAATCGGGCTCGGCGCTCCCGCTCGAACGGCTGAAGCCGATCGTCGAAATCCTGCCGACGCCGAAGGTGCGTCCGGAGCTGCGGCGGTTTGTCGAGCGCGTCGCCCTCTATACGCTGAGCGCCCCGGGCGCCGTGCTGCGCATGGCGATGAGCGTCGAGGAGGCCTTGCTGCCGCCGCCGCCGCGCCGGGTCTGCGCCATAACGCCGGCGGGTCTCACGGCCTTCGCCGAACCCAACCCCAAAAAGCCGCTGACCGCGTCGCGCCGGCGGGTGCTCAAGGCCCTGCGCGACGGGTCGGCCTGGTCGATCGCGGAGGCGGCTCGGCGGGCGGGGTGCGGCGCCGCGGTGGTGCGCGGGCTGATCGCCGCCGGCCATGTCGGCGAGCTGCTGCTGCCGGACGCGCCTCGGTCACCCCCGCAGGGTGAGTGGAATGCTCCCGGCCTGAAGCTGTCGCCCGACCAGCGCGCTGCGGCGCACCGCCTCGTCGAGCGCACCGGCGCCGGCGACTTCACCGTCACGGTGCTCGACGGGGTCACCGGATCGGGCAAGACCGAGACCTATTTCGAAGCGATCGCCGCGGCGCTGACCGCCGGGCGTCAGGTGCTGGTGCTGTTGCCCGAGATCGCGCTCGGGGCGCAATGGCTCGACCGGTTCCGCCGCCGCTTTGGCGCGATGCCGGTGGAATGGCATTCCGACGTGTCGCAGACCCAGCGGCGCGACGCCTGGCGGGCGGTCGCCGCCGGCCGGGCGCGCATCGTCGTCGGGGCGCGCTCGGCCCTCTTCCTGCCGTTTCCCGAGCTCGGCCTCATCGTCGTCGACGAGGAGCACGACCCCTCGTACAAACAGGAGGACGGCGTCTGCTATCAGGCGCGCGACATGGCGGTGTTGCGCGCCTCGCTCGCCCATATCCCGATCGTATTGGTGTCGGCGACCCCGTCCCTCGAAACCGTCGTCAATATCGGGCGCGGCCGCTACCAGCGGGTGCATCTGCCGCGCCGCCATGCCGAGGCGAGCCTCCCCGCGATCGCGCTCGTGGATATGCGCAAGGAGCGGGTCGAGCCGCGGCGGTTTCTGTCGGCGCCGCTGGTCGAGGCGCTCGGCCAGACCTTGGCCGCGGGCGAGCAGTCGCTGTTGTTTCTCAACCGCCGCGGCTATGCGCCCTTAACCCTGTGCCGCGCCTGCGGCCACCGGATGCAATGCCCAAGCTGCACGGCGTGGCTGGTTGAGCATCGCTTTACCGGGCGGCTTCTGTGCCATCATTGCAGCTACGCCGCGCCGGTTCCGGCGCTCTGCCCCGAATGCCTCACCGCCGGAACCCTGGTGCCGTGCGGGCCGGGGGTCGAGCGGCTGAAGGAAGAGGTGGCCGCGCGGTTTCCCGACGCGCGCATCGCGCTGATGGTCAGCGATTTCCTGTCGGGCCCGCGCGCCGCGGCGGAGCTGGCCGATGCGATGGTCGCGCAGCGCTACGATGTGCTGATCGGGACCCAGATCGTCGCCAAGGGCCACCATTTCCCGATGCTGACCCTCGTTGGAGTGGTCGACGCCGATCTCGGTCTCAGCGGCGGCGATCTGCGCGCGGCGGAGCGGACCTATCAGCTGCTGCACCAGGTCGCCGGGCGCGCCGGGCGGGCCGAGCGGCCGGGCCATGTGCTGATCCAGACCTATATGCCCGACCAGCCGGTGATGCAGGCGCTCGCCGCCGGCGACCGCGACGGGTTTCTCTCCGCCGAGGCCGCGGCGCGGCGGGCGGCGGGGCTGCCGCCGTTCGGGCGCCTCGCGGCGCTGATCGTCAGCGCCGGCGACCCCGATTCGGCCGATTTCGCTTCCCGTGCGCTGGCCCGCGCCGCGCCGCAGCTGCCCGGCATCAGCGTCCTCGGCCCGGCCCCCGCCCCGCTCGCGATCTTGCGCCGGCGCCACCGCCGCCGCTTTCTCGTCAAGGCCGAGCGCAGCGTCAACCTGCAGGCCGTGCTGCGCGACTGGCTCGGCCGGGTGCGTCTCGGCGGCTCGGCGCGCCTCCAGGTCGACATCGACCCCTACAGCTTTTTATAGGCCCCTTCGATACTGCTTATTTGGTGCTACGCGGGTCGTCGAGCAGCTCGCTGACGGTGTCGACGAAGCGCGCGGCCGTCTCGATGGCCGCCGCCGCCTCATCGATGGGCACAATCGCATCCGGGCCAATCTCGTAATCAGCAGTCGACTTCAGCCTATAGCCTTCTGAAAGGAATCTGCGCAGCCTGGCATCAACGCGGGAATCATCCGCCACCAGTTTGAGGAATTGCCCGTGTACGCCGCGGCGATGGGTTTTCGCTACCCGGCCGGTCCGCTCGAAGATCATCGCTTGAGCAGTGTGGAGGGCAGCAAGATAGGCGGCGCGAGCGGAGTCTTCGCCGAGGTCAATCGCCAGAATCGCGCGGGCGTGGGCAAGGGATTGGCGCGCCTTAGCCAGATAGGCTTGGGTCTCGGGCCTCATAGATCGATGCCCTCGCGGCGGATCTCGTGCATCAACGGCGTACGCTGCCGGTAAGCGCCCGCGGGATAGGGCATCGAATGAACGAATGCGCCGGTTTCGGCGAGGATATCCGTTTCGATCACGGAGAGGCGCCGAGCTTCGTGCCAGCGATCGGTCAGATCTCTCAGAAAGACCGCAACATCGTAATCGGAGTCGGGATGCGCGTCGCCGCGGGCGCGCGATCCGAACAGCACAACCCGTTCGAGCCGATCGCCGTAAAGCCCGTCGAGTGCGGTCCGAAAGCGGGCCAGTATCGGATCCGAGACGTCTATCTTAGGCACAGCTACACCTACCATTCGAACCGCGGAGCGCGCCAGCGTGCGGGTTTGCGGACGGCCCTATCCCCGATCGTCAATGGCTGGCGATGGCTCCTGCAACGGCCGCAGGCGGCGATAGGCGTAGCCGATCGCGACGAGGGCGCCGCCGAGACCGAGGAAGGACAGCGCGCGCAAGACGCCGCTGAGTTCGGCCATGTCGGACAAAAATACCTTGGCGACTACGAGGCCGATGCCGATCAGTCCGGCCTGACGCAGCCATCGGTTGCGCCGCCAGAGCCCGATGGCGAGCCCGGCGCTGGCGAAGGCGAGCCAGGCCACGGAATAGGCGTACCATTCCGCCTCGGTGCTCCTGGCGAAAAGCTGCACCGGGCCGTGGAAGACGTGCTGGATCTCCAGCGTGATCCAGGCGAAGGCATAGGCGGCGGCGAGGATCCGCGCAAGCGTGGGGAGGACCGGACGGGATCGGGTGAACCACGCGATCGTCGCGTAGATCACGGCCGGGACCGCGTCGGCCAGCAAGAGGGCGTCGAAAATCACCAGATTCCCGACCGGAGCGCCGAACACCAGCATGATCGGCTGCCACCAGATCGCAACACCCGTCGTCCAGATGAGCAGCACCAGCCCGCCCCACCACAGCACAGGTCGTTGCCGGCGCTCGCCGAGCGCGAAGAGCACGCCGGCGAAGGCGAGCCACAGCGCGATCAGTGCCGCTCCGGCGCCGAAATCCTCCAGCGGCAGCGTGGTGAGCCGACCATAGACCGCGTGGGTCAGCTCCAAGGACAGCAGCAACAGGGAGAAGAGGGCGCTGCCGGCTTCGAGCACCGCGACCAGAACATCGTCGCGGCTTCTGCCGAACTGCTTTGTGGCGACGATGAAGGAGGCGGCCGGCACGCCATAGCCATAGAGCAGCCAGTTGAAGATCGGCATCGGGCCGATCGGGTAATCGAGCAGATACGGGTTGAGGACCAGCCGGACCAGCACGATGACCGCGACCGCGAGGGCCAGCCAGCGCAGCACCGGCAGCCGGATGCGGCCTTCGATCCAGCCGATCGCCGGCAGGTGCAGGGCCAGGGCGAGGGTGAGCCACGCCTCGCCGAGTGCCAGGGTCGCCGCGAAGATCGTGCTGCCGAGGACCCCGACCGCGTAAGCGGCGAGCGCGATTTCGATCTCGAGTGCTCCGCTGCGCCGCTTGGTCACCGCGGCGGCGGCCAAGAGCTCCGCCCCGGCCAGCGCCAGCGCGGCGAGGCTCCAGGCGATGTCGAGTTCGAATTTCTGGAGGCGCCAGTACGCGATGACCAGAACCAAGAGCGGCACCGAAGCGGACAGCGCCGCCCAGCGGCCGGGTCGCGCGACCCGGGGCAGCACGAGGAAGCCGCCGCCTCCGAGCAAGCCGGTGAAGACAACCGCGGCCGCGGTAAAATCGGCGACGTGATCCGGCTGGAGCTTGAAGACCCAGAGGCTCAGCTCGACCACCGGCAGCGGCAGGGTCCAGCCCGCCAACAGCGCCAGCGCCAACGCGCCGGCCGCCGCTATGACGTCGTCGAGCTGGCTGTCGCGATAGGCCAGCACCATCAGGCCGATCGTCGCCAGGATCGCGGCGCCGACGCTCGTCGTGCCGAACCCGTCGGCCTCAGCCAGCAGCAAAAACCCGGCCGCGAGCGCCCAGAAGGCGGCGCGGGTCACCACCCGCACGATCAGAGTATCGGCGATGCCGGCGAGGAAACCGATCCGGGCGATGCCATGCCGGAACGCGGCGAACAGCCCGAACTGGACCAGCAGATAGACGGCGACCAGCGGCGCCTCGGGGTCGTGCGCGCTCGCCAGCCACAGCGCCTCCCAGCCAATGGCGCCGGCGAGCGTCGGCCAGGCGAGCCACCACCAGGCGCGATGGCGCAGCAACGCCAGCGCCCCGGCGGTCACCACGGCGAGATAGGCGAAGAGCGGCAAGGCATGCGGGGTCGGGCTGGTGACGAGCAGCGGCACGATGAACGCGCCGACGAGGCCGAGCGCGGCGACCAGCGGACCGTGGCGCAGCGACTGCGCCACAGTCGCGCCGGCGGTCGCGGCGAGGAGCGCGAAGGCGAGCCCGGCCGGCAGGAAACCGTAGAGCGCATGTGCGGCGTAGAGGCTGGCGAAGACCGTCGCCGCTCCGGCGGCGGCGAGTGCCTGCGGGACGTAGGAGGCGGCGCCGGGTTCTGCATCGTCCGGGATGTCGTGGCGCCGCACCCACTCGGCGCCGATCGACAATCCGATGCCGAGAATGATCCCGAGCACCACCCGCACGAGCGGCGTCATCAGCCCATAGTCGATCGACAGCTTGACGAGGAAGACGCCGCCGAGCGCGATTGCGGCGCCGCCGAGCCAGACCAGCCAATTCTCGACCAGTTTCTGCTCCCATTGCTGCCATGGCGCGGGTGCGGCTGGCGGCACGGGCGGCGGTGGTGGCGCTGGAGGGGCGACCGGTTCCTCCGGGATCGCGGGTTCGGCGGCGACTGGCGCCGGCTCCGGCGGTGGCGCCACTTCTTCCGTTAGTGGTGCGGCTTCCGATGGCGGGGCGCCTCGGAGCAGCGCGAATTCTTCGGCGAGCCCCGCTACACGGTGGTCGAGCATCGTGAATTGTTGGGTGAGGCCGCCGAGCTGCAGGCGGACCCGGCGTGCGTCGAAATAGGCCTTCAGCGCCAGGACGAAGGCCGCGAGGACCATCACGAAACCCATGCCGACACCCTCCCGACCCCCGGGTCGTCCAGCCGGCGCACCATCGGCAAACCGGCGATTGCATCAACGCGCTAACGATCATATAATGAGTGAACGTTCACTCACAAGGAATTATTTGTGCGCTCGATGGGGGCCAAGGCCAAGGTCGAGAGGGCGGCGATCGAGCTGTTTGCCGCCAACGGCGTCGACGGCGTCTCGATCGGCGAGGTGG
>WNFD01008051.1_pt1 | contig 10391 bp, 10 predicted proteins | sample 5400491 | NCBI WGS metagenome assembly WNFD01 (sample SAMN13153343, study PRJNA577476) | soil metagenome | isolation source: 120 cm saprolite under Douglas fir tree site 2 hole 2 replicate 2 | place: USA:California | collected 2015-04-18 | reverse complement strand
ACCTCTTCGCTCCGGAGCGCCTGTTCGAGGTCGTCGGTGAACTCAACGCGCTCGGCGTTGCCGGGTCTGGCAGCGTGGGAATCGAAGTCTACCCGACCCGCCACACACCGATTGCCCCGGTCGATGGGCGGCATTTGCTCCAGTGGCAGAGGCGGTACGGTGCACCCGTGCGGCGCGTTCATCTCGAGTTCGCCTCTGACGCGCCGGAGGTCCGGCACATCCTGCGTAGAGCTGATCAGAGTAAGGGCGTTATCTCACGCGCGATGCTGCGTGCCTTGTACGCTCTCTTGCCCGATGTGGCGGCAGGGCGAGGCATCGACCTTGCTGCAGAGCTCAATGTCGGCGTGAACGTTCATTCTAACGTGCTGGCGCGACTGCTTCAGACGGACGAGCTGGCGGAACTAACGTGCCGTGTTCCGTTCGTTTTGGCTGAAAACAATATCCACGCGGACTACCTGTACGTGAACGGTCCGATCACCTACGATCCGCGCGTCGTCGTCGACCAGCTTGTCGGTCGATGCGGTGTGACAGGGCTCCTCCTGGCGCTGGACCATCTCTTCGAGCACAACGGAACACCAGCGATCGATCCCCTGGCGATCCTCGAGGACCCCCGCATCCAGCGCTGGACGGAGGCTATTCATATCGCCGGAAAGGGCCACGCGCTCGTCCGGCCCGGCGACCCCAGCATGGAGCGGTTGTTGCGCAAGCTTGCGAGGACCCCTTTCGCACACCCGGTGCGCTTGGCATTTGACTACAGCCCGCTGGCGATGCTCCGCTACTCGACCCGCGCGCAGGTGCGGCTGTTCGGCGACACGATCAAATGGCTGCGGGCCTTGCATTCGACTGCCTGACTGTCGCGTGATAGCGTCTTCCCCGTCGTCACGATGTGCGCCGGTTCGAATCGCGGCAGGAGTGGCGACTTCTCAAATTGCGCACCAGCAACGTCCCAAGCACGAACACACCTGAGAGAGTCAGGCCCAGTGCTTGTGTCGTCAAGACGAACACGAAAGGATTGGCCATCCGCGACGAAACCCAATACCAAATCGCAGCACCTGGAAGCATGCCCAGCGAGGAGACGACGACGTATGGCCCGAACTTGACTGAGGTAAGCCCGAATGCATACGAGACGATCTTGTGGAATTCGCTCTCAAAGACTCTGATTAACAGGAGCGCGGGAAGCCCGTAGTCACTCGTAAGCTTGTCGACCTGGTCCATCCGTGGCGTCCCGACCAGTCTTACGACAAGTGATCTGCCGAACATGCGCGATAAGAGAAAATTGGTAATGCATGAGATCCACGACGCGACTGCCGTACAAATCACGACCTGCGGCCCGTACAGATAGAAACCAGCAAACACCAGTGGCGAGCTGCTTAGCGGCGCGAGAACGTACGTCAGCAGCAGCAGGCCCGTCAGCACAATGGGGCCACCTACTCCCGTTCTCTGCACGAGGCGACGTATCTCATCGTCTGAAACGCTGCGGCTAATAGTGAATAGGGCGAGAAAGACGCCAATCGTTGGCACTAGCCCAACGGCTATGCCCACCCAGCGCTGCTTCCCACACGAGCGACACCAGTCAGAAACACACGTGACCGTTTGGTACATAGAAATCGTGGGTCCGACGTTCCCGCGGCCGCCAGACCCACGATATTGTACCCGACGTTGTGCAACTCGGCTCCGACACAGCGCTCGCTTGGCATGAAGGGCCGCGTCTGCGCTCGTCAGCAGTCGGGGTGTTAACGGATACAGGAGACGGTTCCTGAGGGAGGAAAGATCATATGTGTGATCACCCCGAGTGGGCACTCCTTCGCGTTGGGGCAGATGGATTCGCACTCTGCGCCATACGAGGGGGTCGACGTTAGGTCTGGCGCGGGCCCTGATTATCACACTCACGCTCGCTTTGGTCCCGGCGGATGCGCCCGCGAACGCACAAGCAAACCTTAACCAGTATCAAACGAACCTCTCCTCGAGATTCAGTCACGCTCAGATGTTTCAGGTCGCGCGCTCAGGGGCCCTCAGGATGGTGTCCGCGGCCGTCGCCAGGCGCTTGCTCACGCCGAGTACGGCGGAAGTCACCGTCCAGATTCGTACCACGTAGGGCGGCCAACCCGCCGCCACGGGAGCGGCAGGGACGGTATTGGCTCAGGCGACTCTTCCGGCTTCCGCGGTTTCTGTTCTCGCAAATGGCCCGATCCCATTGACCGGCGTCGCGTTTACTACCCCACCGACTCTGTCTGCTGGTACGACCTACGCCATCATCTTGACCAGCACCGCGCCGCAACTGGACACGCTGGACCGTCCGATTGGCTTCAGGGTAGGTGTCGAAAGGCGTCCCGCGGATCCGTTCAACAGAGGTTTCTTCAGCGCGGATAACGAAGCCACCTGGTATGCATCGGACTCTTCGTTGGCATTCAACACCCCGGAATCCTTCCAGATCACGGCCGCGCCAGCCCCAATTGTGGGATCGACCGCCGGCCAGCCTGGCGCCTCGGTCCAAATTACGGCCAGGCCGCCGGTAGAGGTGGCCGCCGCCGCCGCTGATCCGGTGATCGCTGCCGCTGGGGACATCGCCTGCGATCCCGCCGACCCCAACTACAACGGGGGCAACGGCGTCGCGGGGACCTTCTGCCGAATGGGACCGACCTCCAACGTCCTCGTGAGCACCACGCCGGCAGCCGTCCTGGCACTCGGGGACAATCAGTACTCGGATGGGACGTTGGCGAAGTTCCAGCAATCCTACGACCCTACCTGGGGGCGCGTGAAGCCGTCCACCCACCCGGCGTCTGGCAACCACGAATACGAAAGTCCAAGTGCTACCGGGTACTTTGCGTACTTCGGGAGCGCGACCGGCAACCCGTCCAGTGGCTACTACAGCTTCGACGTGGGAAGCTGGCACGTCGTCGTGCTGAACGGCAACTGTGGGATGTGGGGCTGGGACGTCAATGGCTGCGCGTTTGGCTCGCCCCAGGAACAATGGCTTCGTGCCGACCTGGCCGCGCACGCCCCCCAGCTGCACGCTGGCCTACTGGCACGAGCCACGCTTCGCTTCCGGCGACAGCGACACCACCTACGATGCCTTCTGGCGGGCGCTTTATGATGCCAAGGTCGACGTCGTCTTGAATGGCCACGAGCACTTCTACGAGCGGTTTGCGGCGTAGAACCCAGACGCCGTCGACGAACCAAATCAAGGCATCCGCGCCCGCCGGGACCAACGGTAGCGGGCGTCAACCCGAGCAGTGGCCCGGCCGCGGGTGGGACGGCGGTGGCCATCACCGGCGGCGGGTTCAGCACGACTGCAGGCGCCACGACCGCGCAGTTCGGAACCACCCCGGCCACCAACGTCAGTTGCAGCAATGTAACCGCGTGCATGGCGACCGGTCCGGCCGGAAATGGGGTGGTGGATGTGCGGGTCACCGTGGCCGGCGTCATGAGCCCTGTCAACCTGGCCGATGAGTTCAGCTTTATCAGCTCATCGGCTAAAGCCCTGATACTTCTTTCGCAGCCGCAGCGGCTGGTCGACGCACGCAGTGTGGGAGGGCCGATCGCGGTCGGCTCCTCGCGGTGCTTCCCTATCGCCGGCCAGGGAGGTATCCCAGCCGACGCCGCCGCCGCAATACTGAACGTGACAGCCGTCAGCTACACAGCGAACAGCTGGCTCACTCTGTTTCCTAATGGGCAGCCCGTCCCGAGTTCATCCACCGTGAATTTTTGATGTGCACGAGTACGCTATTGCCAACGAGGCGAAAGTCAACCTTGGAACGGCTGGGCAGGTGTGCGTGAACGACGGAAATAGCAGCTCGAATGCCATCCTGGACGCAACGGGGTATATGTCCAGCGCTGGCATCGCGCAACTGCCGCAACTGGCGTCGCCGCAGCGGCTCGTGGACACCCGCACTTCGGGGGGGCCCCATCGCCGCCGGCTCTTCGCGTTGCTTTGCGGCGGGTGGCCAGGCTGGCATCCCCGCCAGTGCCGCGGCCGTCATTCTGAATGTGACCGCGGTCGGCTACACCAACCTTGGCTGGCTCACTCTGTTTCCGAATGGTCAGACGCTGCCGGGTTCTTCAACGGTCAACTTCGACGTAAGTGAGTACGCGATCGCCAATCAAACGATCATTAAGCTCGGAACGAGTGGTCAGCTGTGTGTGAATGCGGGCAACGCCGGTTCAAACGTCATCCTGGACGCCACGGGCTACGAGGCGCCCTGATGGAGGGCGCCGCGTCCATTCCCACCCCACGATCGCAGCCGATAGCCAATCACAAGGCGAATCATCCACAATCCAAGCACTACTGCCTTGCGCATGTCGCCAGTTACGCTGGAGGTACCGACTCGGGGTAGGTAGTTAACCGGAATCTGGATGATGCGCAGTCCGTGCAGCATGCTGAGCACCATCATCTCCGGGCCGAAGGCGCTGCCGCAGACAGTGAACTCCGGCGAGAGGGTCGCGACTGCCTCGCGGCGAATGAGCCGCATGGTGCAACCGACATCGGTCAGATTGGTGCTGTTGAATAAGAACTCCATCAGCTTGGCCACGCCCCAGTTGCCCCAGCGGAGCAAAACGCCCATGTTGGCGCCGCGCCAGATGAGCATGCGTGCCGTGCGACTGCCATAAACGACATCGAAGTCGTCTATGTACGCGAGCAACTTGAAGGTGTCCCGTCCAAGGAATGTGCCGTCGGGCTCCGAGATCACGATGAGGTCGCCGGTCGACTCGCGGAGTCCACGCTGGATCGCGGAGCCGTAGCCTTGGCGAGGCTCGTGGATCTCGCGTACAGCTCCGGCAGCCGCTTGTGCCGCGGCGGCCGCTACCTGACTCGAAGTGCCATTCGCGGCATTGTTGTTGACGACCACGACTTCGTCAACGACGCCGGTGTCAAGGAAATCAAGAATAGCTGCCTGTATGGAGGTACGCTCGTTGAATGTAGGGAATACCACCGACACACGACCGCCATCACGCCAGACCATCGTGAACCCCCAGTTGCTCGGCCCAGGTTAGAACGCCTGGGACCAGCCTGCCAAGCCGACTGCCCGGGCACGCTGGGCCAGCCGGCGGACTCTCGCGCTGGACCGTCACCCCGGCCCGCCCGGCAGTCGCGTTTTGTTACAAAATCTGGCCGCATGGGCTGAGCCGTCCGCTGTCGTTCGGCCCAGGGCCGGCGGCCCTCGGATGGCTGTTGCACCCAGCTCGGGGGGCAGTGTATGATGCCGCGGCGCGGGTAGCTGGCGACACGGTCTCATACGCAGGAGCCTCAGAACACGCGTCCCCAGCCCGGCGCATGAAACAAGACGAAAGCGATCATGCCTCGTCAAATGTGCCCCAATTTGAACGTGTCGATGTGACAGCAAGGTTCGAGATCGCCGCACGTGCATGCGAGGCAGGAACTCTGGGCGGCGGCCGTGCGCGCGGCCAGATCGGGCGGTCCACGAGCGCAATTGCTCGGGGGCCACCTGGACACGGTGCGCACAGGAAGATCGAGGCTTGAAGCACTGGAATTGCGGCGGGAGTTATGTGGGTTCGGCACGTGTCTGAACGAGTCATCTCCCGGGTGTCTGAGCCGCTAACCTGCGGGGGGTGGGTTTCGCGGTTGCGCCGTGGGTGCTGCACTTGAAGCCTCGAATGCGACCTGGGGCAACTCGAAAATGGTGGTGTTCCGCTTGACGAGTTTGTCTCGCTGGGAGGATTTACGCTGGGAGGATTGATTGTGGCCGTTGATTCAAATGGCCGAAACTCATTTGGCATACCTCGGCCAGTGTTCCCTCACGTCGCGAGCGGGTGGGGCGCGGAGACGGGTCCGATCGCCGGTGATCCGGAAATGCGGGGACGCTGGCGGACTGAACAGCTACGCACCAAGCGAGCACTGGACGTGGTAGGCGCGGTGCTGCTACTCATTGCCGTCACTCCGTTACTTCTGGTCGTCGCCATGCTCGTCCGGCTCGATTCGTCAGGTCCGATCCTGTTCCGCCAACAGCGAATTGGATTGGGCGGCCGCGTGTTCGTCATGTACAAGTTCCGAACGATGAGCGTCGATAGCGACGCGGGATTACACCAGGCGTACTACTCGGGCCTGATTAGCGGCACCGCGGAGCCATCCAACGGTGTGTTCAAGCTGTCCCACGATCCCAGAGTCACGAACAGCGGAGGAGTTCTGCGACGGTTCAGTCTGGACGAGCTGCCGCAACTCATGAATGTTCTGCGGGGGGACATGAGCCTCGTCGGGCCACGCCCGCCCATTCCTTACGAGGTCGAACAGTATGGGCCGCGGGAGTGGCTGCGTCTGGAGGTGCCGCCTGGGCTTACCGGACTGTGGCAGGTGAGTGGGCGAAACCTGCTCGACTTTCAGCAGATGATCGAACTCGACCTGGCCTACATCGAGCGTTGGTCAATCTGGCTGGATCTGTGGATCATGGCTCGAACCCCTTTCGTTGTGCTGGCCGCCCGCGGCGCGAGCTAGCCACCTAATGAAGAGCGTGCGATTCTGCAAGCGGGAGGCACGATGGTTGGTATTGGCGTGATTGGTGCCGGGTATTGGGGACCCAAACATATCCGTAACTTCAGCAGCCTCCCCGACGCGAATCTGTGCGGCGTCGCCGACTCGGACCCCAGTCGGCTTGCGGTACTGCGGGCTCAGTATCCCCAGCTGAGGCTCACGAGCGATTATCGTGGGCTCCTCATGCTGCCGGAGCTCGACGCGGTTGTGATCGCAACACCTGTCAGAACACACGTAAGGATCGCGCGTGAGGCACTCCTGGCCGGCAAGCATGTACTGGTCGAGAAACCCCTCGCCGCGTCTGGATCAGAAGCTCAGGAACTGGTGGATCTGGCTGGCGCGAGTGGCCGTGTGCTCATGGTAGGCCATACCTTTCTCTACCACCCGGCAGTTCGCATGATGCGTGACCTGGTACAGCAAGGCGAACTCGGCGACATCTACTACGTACATGCGCAGCGCCTGAACCTGGGCCTGTTCCAGCGCGACATCAACGTGGTCTGGGACCTCGCCCCGCATGATATTTCCATTCTGATGTACGTCCTCGGCATGGACCCCACCGCGGCCAGCGCACGCGGCTACAGCCATGTTCAGCCGGGTATCCAGGATGTGGCCCACCTCGACCTGCTCTTCCCCAACCACGTGCATGCCGCCATCCATGTGAGTTGGCTCGATCCCAAAAAGGTGCGCCGTACGACGATCGTCGGCAGTCGGAAGATGGTCGTGTATGACGACGTCCAGACCCTGGAAAAGCTGCGGATCTATGACAAGGGCGTCGACGCGCCGCCGCACACAAGTGGCTTCGGAGAATTCCAGCTCTCCTACCGCTATGGGAATATTACTATCCCGCATCTCAGCAGCGACGAGCCCTTGCAGATCGAATGCGATCACTTTCTGCAGTGCATCAGCTCCGAAACTGCACCGTTGACTGGCGGCTCGCATGGGCTGCAGGTTGTTCGCGTGCTAGAGGCGGCTCAGGCATCCCTGAACGAAGGGGGCGCAATTCGCCCGGTGCTCGATAGTCGCGCCGATCGAGCAAATGGATTCGTCATGTCGGGGGCACGGTCGTAACCGATATGTCGGTGCGCCAACGACGAACGGACGACCTGACAAAGGCACCACGCGCGGCGAGCGGGAGCTCTGCCCAGTTGCCTACCACTGCGCAATTGAAGCTCGATTCTGCGTCAGCCGCTGCCCGATCTGCGCCTTCTCATGCCGCGGCGTTGGAGTGCAGCATTGGCATTATGGCGTACAACGAGGAGACCAATATTGGTCAGCTGATTGAGGCACTCCTGCATCAGCGAACCACGCATTGCAGGATTCGCGAGATTGTTGTCCTGGCCAGCGGCTGCACGGACTCCACGGAGGCAATCGTCAGTGGTTGGGCGCGGCGGCATCACAACATCAAGCTGGTCTCCCAGCCGCGGCGAGAGGGCAAGGCATCGGCAGTCAATTCCTTCTTGCGGAACTCGCGGTCGGAGATTCTGGTGCTGGCGGGGGCCGACACCTTACCTACGCCAGTCACGATCGAGCGCCTCGTCGAACCTTTTCTTCAGCCCGAGGTCGGGATGACCGGCGCGCGCCCAATTCCCGTGAACGACCCCTCGACTTTTATGGGCTTCGCTTCGCATTTTCTCTGGGAGCTCCACCATCAGGTGGCACTTCGCCAGCCCAAACTCGGCGAGCTGACCGCGTTCCGTCGAGTCTTCTTTCGGATCCCCTTCAACTCCGCGACAGACGAGGCCAACATCGAGCCCCTCATCCAGGGCCAGGGCTACGAGTTGCGCTACGTGCCGGAGTCCGTTGTCCATAATCGCGGCCCCGCCACCGTGCAAGACTTTCTCAAGCAACGGCGGCGCATTCACGCCGGTCACCTACGCATCTACCGCAAGCAAGGGTACGCGGTGTCGACGCTCGATACCGCTCGAATCGTCAAGGCATTGCTGCGAAACTGGCAATGGAGCTGGCGCCAAGTTCCATGGATTGTGGCCATTATCTCGCTGGAGGTCTACGCGAGGCTGCTTGGTTGGATCGACGACAAGTTCCGCGGTCCCGGCCACCACGTGGTCTGGGAGGTTGCGAGTACGACCAAGGAGGCCATCCGATGATCGAGGCGATTACCAAGATCCCGCTCTTCATGCTGTATCGACGCTTTGGTTGGCCGAAGATGCTGCCGATCAATCTGACGCTCAGCCCATCGCCGCGGTGCAACTCGCGTTGCCTGACCTGCAACATCTGGATGAAGCGCGAGGATGAGTTGAGGATCGACGAGTGGGACCAGGTGTTTCAAAGCCTCGGTAGAGCGCCGTTCTGGTTCACCGTGAGCGGTGGTGAGCCCTTCATGTTCAAGGATCTGGTACCTCTTTGCAGATCTCTGTACAAGCATTGTCGGCCAGGAATCATCAACATCCCCACGAACAGCCTGATGTACAAGATCATTCCCGCGAAGGTTGAGGAGATCTGCGACAGTTGCCCGGATAGCCAAGTCATCATCAATTTGTCCCTGGACGGCGTCGGGCAAAAGCACGACCACATCCGCAACGTTCCGGGCAACTTTGAGAAATTCGAAAAGAACTACAGCGCGCTGAGAAAGCTCAAGAAACCCAACCTCACTATTGGTGTGCACTCAGTGATTTCTCAGTTCAATGTGGACGACGCACCTGAACTGTTCGATTACGCGTTCGGAATCAAGCCGGACTCATACATCACCGAGATTGCCGAGCAGCGGGTCGAGCTGGACACAGTCGACCTGCCCATTACTCCAGCAGCGGACAAATACTCCTGGGCGATCGACCAGCTGATCGAACGGATGGAGCGCAAGCAGTTCCACGGCATCTCCCAAGTCACGGAGGCGTTCCGGGTCGAGTACTATCGGCTCGTGAAACGCATCATGGCGGAGCAGACCCAGGTGATTGGCTGCTACGCCGGCTGGGCATCGGCACAGATTTACGCCAACGGTGACGTCTGGCCATGCTGCGTGCGTGCCGACAACCTCTCCAATCTGAGAGACGTGGGCTACGATTTCGGCCGCGTCTGGTTTTCGGACGCGGCCGAGCGGGTGCGGGTCAGCATTCGCAACAAGGAGTGTCATTGCCCGCTGGCAAACGCAAGCTACACGAACATGCTGATGCACCCCCCCACCCTGGCGCGTGTCGCGGCGAAAGTGAGCCTGAGCAAGGTGAGCAATGCGATCGGCGAAAAACGCGCCGACCAGTTCGACCAGTGACTACGGTCTGAGCCCGTGCTAAAGCCAGCATGAACTGGATGCGTCAACATCTGCAGCGCGCGAAGGACGGAGGCTACGCGGAGTTGGTGCTCGCCCGCTACAAGCTGGGCATGAAAGCCGGCGGCGCAATCCGAGGAGTGCGTGTCCTTGCCGCCACAGACAGTTGTCCGACGTGCCTCGCGTTAGCCGATCGAGTCTATGACCCGGATACTGCGCCATTGATTCCGGCAGATGGCTGCACTAGCCCTGGGGGCTGCCGCTGCAGCTACGCCCCCGTAATGACCTACGAACAGAGGAACTGGCAGTTGGATCATCGGCCGAAAGGTCCTGAATACGCTGAATCAGTGCTCAGCCGCCTGCGACTGGCGACCAGGGCAGGCGGAGCCATTGCGGGCGTGAAAATTGTGACCGCACAAGATAGCTGTCCGACCTGCGTGGAACTGGCCGCAGAGGTCTATCGTCCGGACGTCGCCCCGCGAATTCCGATTGCCACCTGCTCAACAATCGGCGGATGCCGCTGTGCGTACTCTACGGCGATGGCTTACGCGATCCCGTGCGCCAATCCAGTTCCATGATATCGGCTGCTTGTGACGGCGGGCTCAGGCGCGCTCGTGCAAGTGGCGGATCCATGGATCCGCAAATCTTGATGGCGGAGTGGTCAGGACCGATGATGTGAATCGCCTT
>WNFD01008046.1_pt1 | contig 10393 bp, 9 predicted proteins | sample 5400491 | NCBI WGS metagenome assembly WNFD01 (sample SAMN13153343, study PRJNA577476) | soil metagenome | isolation source: 120 cm saprolite under Douglas fir tree site 2 hole 2 replicate 2 | place: USA:California | collected 2015-04-18 | reverse complement strand
GCCAGGTGACGCCGTTCTGCTAGGGGGATCATTTTGAAATGGTCGTGGTCGACGAGCACAATTGCGATCTCGCAGGTCCGAATTGCCTCATCAAGGTCTGTTAGCTCGGCTCCATGCTCCGCAATTTGTGAAGGCAGCTTGCGGATGTATGGCTCGACAATCTTGATGCGAGCGCCGTAACGGGAGGCAAGCTGATGCGCGACTTCCAATGCGGGGCTCTCTCGGAGATCATCGACGTTTGCCTTGAATGCCAAGCCGCAACAAGCGACATTGGCATAGGGATGTTCCTCGATCAGTGCGGCCGCCCGTTCAACTGTCCAAACAATCATCGAATCGTTCACTTCGCGACTTGTTTTGATCAGGCGCGCGAGATCGGGTGCCGATTCGACAATGAACCAGGGATCGATCGCGATGCAATGGCCACCGACTCCCGGGCCGGGGCGCAAGACGTTGACGCGAGGATGTCGATTGGCGAGATCGATGACTTCCCACACGTTAATCCCATAACGATGGCAGATCAAAGAGAGCTCGTTTGCAAATGCGATATTGGTATCGCGGAACGCGTTTTCAGTCAGCTTGACCATTTCGGCTGCGCGCGCAGTCGTGGCGATGCACGCGCCTCGAACGAAAGTCTTGTAAAAGCGCTGCGCACGCCGGGCGCAGTGAGGCGTTACGCCTCCAATACAACGGTCATTGTTGACCAACTCAGAGAGAATGCGTCCGGGCAGGACCCGCTCGGGGCAGTAGGCGACCGAAATGCCGTGTTCAGATCCATCGGCCATTCCCACCCTCAGATCGGGACGAACATGCGCGATCTTCTTTGCTATCTCTTCGGCCGTCCCGATCGGAACTGTCGACTCCAAAATTACAAGATTGCCGGCGCGCAGCACCCCGACAATACTGTCGACAGATTTCATGACGCTTCTTAGGTCGGCACGCTTTTCCTCGTCGATGGGAGTTGGCACGGCGATAATGAATACGTCGGCCGCCTCGGGCTCCGTTGCGACCTTGAGTGACCCGGAAGACACAACCTTCTGGACCAGTCCTTCAAGGTCAGGTTCCGCAATGTGAATAGCGCCGGAAGCAACTGTTTTAACGACGCGCTCGTTGACGTCGACCCCGACAACCCGCATTCCGCGGCTGGCAATGACGGCGGCCGTGGGCAACCCGATATACCCCAGCCCGATCACAACAACGTTCTCGAATTCAGGCATCTCGCATCACCTTCACAATTCGCGCACTCGCATGGCCGTCTCCGAACGGATTGTGTGCACGCGACATTTCCCAATAATGCTGCGGCTCGTCGAGCAACGAAAATGTCTCCGCAACAATCCGATCGCGGTCCGTTCCCACCAGACGCGCCGTGCCCGCGAGCACGCCTTCCGGCCGCTCCGTAGTGTCGCGCATGACCAGGACCGGTTTTCCGAGCGAAGGCGCTTCCTCCTGGATACCACCCGAATCGGTCAGAACAATATGCGCAAGCGACAGCAGGCCAACAAAGTCGGCGTATTCCTGAGGGGCTATGATTTCGGCGCGCGGGTGCCCGGCCAAACGAGCTTGCAAGACGTCCCGCACATTCGGATTGAGATGCATCGGTAGTACAATCATTACGTCTTCCCGCTGGAGAATCTGCAGGAGCGCATCGGCAATCCGATCCATTCCGCCGCCAAAGTTTTCGCGCCGGTGCGTGGTCACCAGAATGATGCGCCGGTTTCCCTGACGCCTTTTGAGGTCATCCCAGCGGCAGGCAAGCGCAGGACAGGACTCGATCAATTCCCTGGTAGCCAATAACGCATCGACGATAGTGTTACCGGTCACATGCACCCTTTCGCAGGGCACATTTTCCTTTCGCAGAACTTCCGCGGCAAGTTTGGTCGGAGCAAAGTGCTGATCTGCAATCGATCCGACAATCTTGCGGTTCACCTCCTCGGGCCAGGGAGCATATATATTGCCACTGCGGAGGCCTGCTTCCACATGCGACACCGGGATGCGCCGGTAGTACGCCGCAAGAGACCCGATCATTGCCGTGGCGGTGTCACCCTGAACGACCACCCTGTCCGGCCGTGTCCGGTCGAGCGCTTCGCCCACCGTGAGCAGGATCCGGGCGCTGAGCTTGTCCAGGGATTGATTTTTTTCCATCAGGTCAAGATCGATATCGGGGGTGATTTTCACCAGCTTGAGAACCTGATCCAGCATCTCGCGATGTTGGGCAGTAACGCATACGATCACGTCGGTCGCATCTTGGACCTGCAGTTCTTTCACGACTGGAAAAAGCTTGATGGCTTCCGGCCGCGTTCCGAACAAAACAAAAATCCGTTTCGACACCCGCGGCAGCCTCCTTAGCTGGACCGAGAAAACCAGCGAAGGCCAACGCTATATTGATCTAAAACGCCTCGAATCAGTATTGCCGCGAAAAGGGTATTTGTCTTGACATATCGCCACCACATGCGACGCGGCTCCTGGTAAATTCGATATAACCATTCGAGCCCCATCGACTGCATGATTGGGGGGGCTCGCCGCACATGACCGGCGATCACGTCAAGCGACCCCCCGACGCCCATGATAAACGGCACATCGAGGCGGTCTCGGTAGGCAGCAAGGAAGCGTTCCTTGCGAGGTGTCGGCATCGCAATGAACAGGCAATCCGCTTTGCTATTGATAATCTGCTCGACGACCTGGGCCTCCTGATCCGGGCCAAAATAGCCGTCCCTCAATCCGGCGAGTTGTATCGACGGGAAATGAGCGACAATGACGTCGGCTGCCCGATGCAGAACATCCGGCGTAGCGCCAAGAAGGAACGGACGGAACCCATCCCTGGCACAGACGGTCAGAACCTCCCAGAACAGGTCGATGCCGGCAACGCGTTCCTTTACCGGAACTCCGAACAATCGCAGGGCAAGAACGATGCCCATGCCGTCAATCCCGATGACGTCGCTTCCCATCACATCGGAACGGAGGATCCGATCCGAACGCATATTTACGAACTTGGCGACGTTCAGGGCCACATGCTGCAACCGTCCTCGGTCGCGCATTGCCACTCTGGCACGCTCGACGGTTTCAGCCATCGTCAAAACGTCGACGGAACATCCCAGCAAATCTGCGCGCATGCCAGGCTCCTAAAACCCAATTAAATGCCGCCCATTTTGGCCGGCACGCCAACAACTTCCGGTATATAAAATATCGCAACATTATCTATTTAATTATAATATCATCTTGTCAACAGCGTTGATAATATCTCAGTTAAAATTAATTGGCAAAATAAGCGGCCGGGTGCCGTTGGACCGCAGATATGAAACCGAAAAAGCCGCTAATCTCGGTCATCATCCCTCACCTCAATCAGCCCGACGGACTGGAAGCCTGCCTCGGCAGCCTCTATTCGCAGACCCTCGAACGCTCTGCATTCGAAGTCATCGTCGTCGATAACGGCTCAACTTCGCTTCCCCGGGCCGTAATCGAGCGATATCCGGGAACACTGTTATTGCAAGAATTAAAACCTGGACCTGGCCCAGCGCGCAATCGCGGCGCCGAAGCGGCGAGCGCCGACATTTTTGCATTCACGGATTCCGACTGCCGCGCGCATCCAGACTGGCTTAACCGCGCTCTCCGTACACTCCAGGGCGCGCTGCAGCGGACAATTCTGGGCGGCGATGTTCAGATTTGGCGCGAACCCAATACGGCGATTACTGCTCTCGAAGCGTATGAGAGTGTGTTTGCGTACCGCTTCAAGCTTTACATCGAGCAACATGGCTTCTGCGGGACAGGCAATTTAATCGTGCGCAAATCGGATTTCGATAATATTGGCCCATTTCGGGGGATCGACGTTGCCGAGGACGTGGAATGGGGTCAGCGCGCACGCGCTGCAGGCTACACTTTCCGCTTTGTTTCCGGGATGATCGTGTTTCACCCCGCACGTCAATCGCTTCGAGAATTAATGATCAAATGGGATCGTCACATACAGCACGCCGTGAATGCGGGAAGCAAGAACGCAACGTGGCAAGCTCGATGGATGTTTCGTGCTTTAGCGGTCCTGCTTTCGCCGGTTGTTGATCTGAGCAAGGTCATCACCAGCGATCGCATCGATGGAGTGTTGCCACGCGTCAAAGCAATAATCATACTTATAGCGGTACGTTGGTATCGCGCGTACAAGATGGTGTTTCTGTTGATGTCGCGCCGACAAGTCCGGTGGAACCGGGATTTAACGGTTATCAACTCCGACGTTCATAATGACGCGCCATGAAACTAGCTTACTTTTTGGCATGGCTCGATGAACATCTCATTGTGGGTCAACTCCGGAAAGTCGGAACGCTGGCCGAATGACCACAGGATCCATCCCAACTCGTAGCTGCGACATTCGCGACGAAGTTCAAGTTCAGAAGGATCGATCAAAACGGCCTCACCGCGCAGCATGGAATTTCGAAGAGCACGAAACACTCTCCAGTTCTTCGTGTGCAACTCGCCTTTTCGTACCTGTGACCGAATGGTCAAATGCAGATCGGGCATGAGCATGGGTGTAGACAGCTGATTTTGGCCCAAGACCCAATTGAATCCCTTGATGATAGCGCTTCGCGCTTCCAAGACCCCGTGCTGCTCTGCGAGCTCGAGGAATGCCGGAGCCATGCCGCACTGATGGACCGAATAGACCTCGTAGAAATCGAGAACCCGTCCGCTTGCAGCGTCGAAAAACCACGGCCACTCACCATTGGGACCTTGCCGTTCAATCAGCTTCCGAGTGCATGTATTCGCGATTTGAATTGCCCGATCATCGTTCATCAGCTCACCATAAGCGTAGCAGGCGAGCAGCAGATAGGTTTGAGTCGCAAAAGATGCGTACCGCCGCCGTGGACCGAAGGCCGCATCGAAAAATAGTCCCGATGGGGAATAATACCGATCGAGCAGAAATGCGAACAATCCAGTCGCCATCGCAGACCATTTTTTTCGATCGACCCTGGCCTGGGCCACCACGCCGACTACGATCATGCCAAGATCCTGAGCGCGGAAGGACCGCCACTGACTCTTGTCGGAAAGCATCCCATCGATATGATGGAGAACGTCGTCGGGAAGCGCCAACCGCAGTTCTGCGCCCGCCCATAGCGCGACGCCAAAGGCATATTTGGGCACAGGCAGTGTCAGGAGATGGCGGACGTTTTGCTGAAACGTCTCCGATAGATTAATGTTTCGCGGAACGCGCCGCACCCGAGCCATCCCCAGGAGCACATTAAGCGTATAAAACACGTCACTTGGCGGCGCCGATTCATTCGGCCGGTTTCGGTTATCCAAGTGATAGATATGAGACCATCGGCCGAACTCCGGAAGCCAACATCGGTCCAGTCCCTTCAGGGCATAATCCACGAGGGGTGAGTTTGCTGGCGTCGAAATATCTCGATTGTTCATCATATGTCCGCTGTAAAGTTGACTGTCATATTTACGCCGGCTATCTCGCGAGGCGATTATTTAGCCAAGTCGGCTGAAAAGGCAAATGCGCTCGGGTTGACTATTAATCTTGGCGAGGGTCCGGACAATCGACGTGTCTGGTTAATTGTAGTCACGCGCGGTGGATGCACATGCAGAGCCCAATGCCATTTCGGTCGCGGAAACTTCGCGTGGTCTTAGGTGGAATCCTACTCCCAAGTGACCGCCGGGAAGCCGAGTTCGAAGGCCGTCGCGGCGCCTAGCGGCTGACCGGGCAACCGCCGTTCAATGGGCTATCGTTTGCTGTTTGAGGCCGCTCATGCGCTTCCTTTTCTGGCTCCCCCTCCACAGCGCCTCCCACCCCCATAAGCGCTCTTCTGCTGGTTTCTGGCAATGAAGCACAGGCTATCTGCGCCAGCCCATGCTCCAGTTTTTCATATCCTCCCTTGAAGCGCCCTCTCGTGTGCTATGCTAACTCTTCATCGGAAATCCCTTCGATGGACGCGTTCTTCGGATGTCCGAGAGCTGATACGCCGGTAGTGCCGCGGAACCCCTTTCCCGATTGCGGGCTTCCGTGCAACAGCTGTCGTTCGATTGACACCACTAACGGATGTCAGTGTCGAGAAAATGGGAGTCCCGAGTGATCGCCCCAGACCGTTTTCGCGTGGCAATTCTGATCGTCGGTTTTCGCAATTCGCAGGATCTGCAAGCGTGCCTGACAGCCCTCTCCCGTTCGACGGCGGAACCTCGCTTCGACATTTTCGTGTGCGAAAATGGTGGGAGTGAATCCTTTCACGAGCTATGCGACGCATTGATGGGTCCGCAAGGACCGTGCATCACCGTTTCGGACGACTTGCCGGATTCGCTTGTCTCGTCTTCGGGGCGGCTAGTGGAGGTCAAGTGCCTCGCGCTCAAAGACCGGCCCTCGCGGGTATGGATCGGCTGTGCCGCGCAGAATCTTGGCTATGCCGGCGGCATCAATGTCTGGATCGATCGATTGCTACCGATCTCGGGTTGGGAGGGAATCTGGGTTCTCAATCCGGACGCCGAACCCGAACCCGGCGCGTTGCGGGCCCTGGTTGAGCGCGCCGTCGCTGGCAACAAAGGCATGGTGGGCAGCACCATCGTGCCCTCCGTTGACCGCAATTACGTTCATTGCCGCGCCGGCCATCGCTGGCGCAAGCTACGGACCAACCTTGCCCTTATCGGCCTTGGGGAGTCAGTCAATGGACCCATCGATCTCCAGGCGATCGAGGCCGCTCTCGATTGCATCGCCGGTGGATCGATGTATGTCACGCGAGCATGTCTCGAGAAAATCGGTCCGATGGATGAGCGATTTTTTCTGTTTTATGAGGACGCGGACTGGTCCATCCGGGCAAAGAAGCATGGCTTGGGGTACGCGCGTGACTCTATTGTACCGCACAGGGGAGGCACAACGATCGGATCGGCCCGGCTCCGCGCTGAAAGATCCCGGCTTTCAGTGTATCTCGAAAGCCGAAATCACCTTCACTTCGTTCGCATGCATTGGCACCGATATTTGCCCTTTGCGATCTTTCTGGGCTGCGTAGACGCGACCATCTATCTCTTTGCCCTCTCTCCAAAGAATTTCAAGGCTGCCGTGGATGGACTATTGGCCGGAATGAAGGGGGAAACAGGCGTGCCAAAGTTCCATGACTGAACAGGCAGTGACATCGACCGTTCGTCACCGGATGATGAGCCGAAGGACTTCACGCGCATCGCGACGCGACAGACCGGCACCACCCCCGGCGGCCGCTCCCGGATGGCGGATTCAGTGAGGCTGGACCCGGACGCCTGGCACCTGTTTGCCGAACATCGACCGCAATGTTTTCCTCAATGGGACGGTGTACCCCATCCATTGATATGCGCCGTTGAACTTCAGGAAGAATTCAATCGGACCATCGGATGGATCGACCTTGGTCCGCCCCCGCAAAAGCTCGGAACCTGTTGTATCGACCTCCTGGGCCGTAATCGAATATACAGTTTCATAACCGGCTGCACGGCACATCGCGACCGTGGACGCATCATGGTCCCCATAGGGGAACGAAAACCCGAGAATTTCCCGTCCGCTCAACTCCGCCAATCGATGGCGCGAGTCCTCGATTTCACTTCGCGCCCGCTTTGTATCTAATTCCAACATTGACGGATGAGTTACACTATGTGACTCAAGCGAGACCAGCGAGGCACTTAGCGCGTTCAACTGCTCGGACGACATAACAACTTCCGTTAGCTCCGGATTTGCATCCGCTGCGGGTGCGGGCTCACTGTTTTCCATTACCCAACCCGGAGTTCGTCCAATCCAGCCAACCGGAACGAATATCGTTGAGTGAAGCGAATGCCTGGCGAGTTCAGGAAGGGCATTTTCGGCAACACTGGTGAAGGCATCATCAAAGGTGATTGCAACACATTTTCTTCCCGAAGGGAGCTCCCCTCGGTACGATGCCGGCAGTATGTACGCTCCGCGACGGAGAGCGTCCATTTGGCGAGCAAAGTTAAGCCGATGTTCAGCTGATACCCCATGATAGTAAAGGATAGTAAGCCGCTGGGTGGGCGGCCGTCCTGCCAGCCGAAGCGAATAGCGAAAAATGCCTCGCATAGCGTAATAGACTAAGCTGATGGCGATTTTTAAGTCTCGTCTGAATTCGGGTGCTCTCATTGGGCTACACTTGCCTTCCGATGGCCAAACGCGGACCATACTAATCTAATATTTTTTGGCCCGCAAAATTTTATATTATTATGCTTCATTTAATAGGATCAACGGATGGTCCTGTGGTGCCAGGCCCGGGCGCTTGAGCTCGATGAGCTAGCCAGGGAAATCTGCAGAAGAAAGCGGTGCGCATTGCTGTACGTTGGGGCCGCCCAACTGCCGGTGTGGGCTTCACATCGGTTCCTGCGAACCCAGTGCGCTCCAGGGCAACTGTTCCGCATCACACGAGGTGACGACGGCGAGCACCGGGGGAACGCGCGATACCAAGCCGAGCTCACGAAGAAACCTGAACCATAAATAACTCGCGACCGTCAGGCGGACCGGTTGCTCAGGGTAAACAGTTCCCCGGAACACGTAAAATGTACGATCACTCGTAGCGCTCGCTTGGCGAACAAGATCTGCTTCGTGCCCAAGCGGCGAAACTCTTGCTACACGCAATTGGCACGAGCGCGACCGGGCGTTGATTATGCCCATGTATTCCATATTTTCGGCCGTGACGCTAACATCAAATTGCTGTTTGGTAAGAAACTCTACAATTGCGTTCTGTATTTCGACCGGATTTTCCGGCTTGCCCGCCACCTTCCAACCGATCGTCAGCGGAAGCAACATAACAACCGACCACTTAAGCGCGGGAGAGTACGTCACGCCTGACACCTAGTACGCTGATCGCTACAATTAAAACGAGTATTATGATATTCAAGACAATGTCGGCCAGTGGAGCGTGAAGCATCTGGTAATGCGCGGAACTCAATCCCATGAGGCTGATGCGGATGACGTTCACGGCGACCACGGAAGAGCAAGCGAGCAGGCACCAGAACATATCTTGAACGCGCCATTCATGCCGTACAGACGCGCTAATGGTGACCCAGCACAGTAATGCCAGGGACACATTTGCCAGCGAGGAACACGACGGGAAGACAACGAGCGTGCCGGAATGATCGGCAAATTCAACCATATTTCCGCTTCGATGCGTGCCCAGCATCCATCCGACAAGCGACGCATCCACGGCCAGGATGAAGTTGGCAAACAAATCGAAGATAAGACGGCTCCAGAGCATGGGAACCGTGGCGGCAAGAAGAATCACGGCGCCTCGATGCTGTGATTCGGTCGCTCGCGTAAAAAGCACGACGTAGAGACTAAGCATGGTCACGGCCAGCCAGCTCATTGCGCCGATTGGAAGAGCGATAATTAATAAGAGAACCATCGCGACCGCGAGGTCGGCCAAATGTATGCCACCTGTCTTGTCGGCCAGAACCAACGATATGCCAATGAAGCACGCAACCACTACGATTACACTGACGTCGAACGTGCCAACAGCGGCATCCACCCATCCAAGCCGGCGGACCGACAGAATCATTTTTGCGGCTAAGCCATTGGCGCAACCAAGAATGTATAAGCCCGCAAATAGCTCACCGCGAGTGAAGCCTAACGCTCGTGTGGCGGCCCGGGCACTTTGATACATTGTGTACGTTGGGCTTTGCGTCGCGCTGCCACGTTCTCTCGCAATCTTTGTTTGCGACAGTGCAAGCGATTTGGCACGCCAAAGCTCAACGAAGGAGTAATCTCGCCCACCCATGCGCGCCTGTTTCCGCCGGCCCAGATATGGCGCCGCCTGTCGGAACGTAATTTACGGTAACCCTTTAATCGTTGTGCCTGCAAGGGAATAAATGACGTTTTTTAAGGCTCTTCTACACCTTCCGGCTGGATTTATCTGCTCATTCCGCGATCGCCAATTTACCATAGGTGAGCTATTTCATTTAATAATTGAATAGTTTGACTATTTAATTTAATAATAGATGTATTATGATTATTCGCACTACAGGTCTTTCGCCGGGACAGAGTTGCGCCGCATCCCAAGACAGGCTTGGGCATTGGTAGCATTCCAGGAGAGACACGGGGCGTTTGGCAGGAGTGAAAGAATGCGACCTTCAAGCTCATACCTTTCAGAAATTTATTTGTCATCGTTGGACCCGTCGGGAGGAAATCTGTGACTTTGACGGAAACCTTACCAGATCATTCGGTAGAGTGCCGCTCCGACCCCTGGGGGACGTTGTTAGAACACGAGCGGGCGCAGTTGCTCCAGTGGAACGACACGCACGCGGATTTCCCGCAGGTCTGTGCGCACGAGCTATTCGAGCTTCAAGTCGACCGCGATCCCGAAGCCGTTGCCGTCGTATTCGGGAAACGCCAACTCAGCTACCGAGAGCTGAACGAGCAGGCGAACAGGGTGGCGCACCACCTTCGTAGACGAGGCGTGAG
>WNFD01020945.1_pt1 | contig 10394 bp, 9 predicted proteins | sample 5400491 | NCBI WGS metagenome assembly WNFD01 (sample SAMN13153343, study PRJNA577476) | soil metagenome | isolation source: 120 cm saprolite under Douglas fir tree site 2 hole 2 replicate 2 | place: USA:California | collected 2015-04-18 | reverse complement strand
GTCTGGCACAAGATGAACGCGAATAGCCGAAGCCGCTGTGCCTTGGTTTGCGCTGCTTTTATCGCGCTCTTCAGCGCCTTCTCGTTTCGTCTGATTTACCTGCAGGTAGTAAAGCACGACGAATACGCCGGTCTGGCTGCTGAAAAACACGTTTACAAGCAGGTTATCTATGCAGAGCGCGGCACGATCCTTGACGCGAACAATGAAGTTCTCGCGCACAACATCCCAGTCGAAACGGTAGTGGCTGACGCCACACATCTTAATAATCGGCAAGCGGTTGTGGATCTTCTCAGCAATGAACTCGGCATTCCGGTTGAGCAGCTCGTGGAAAAATTAAACAGCGAGCGTCGATACATCGTGATAAAGCGTGAAGTGCCCGAAGCACTAGCGACCGCGCTGGGCCAAAAACTCCGCGTCAGAAGTTTGCGTGGAATTTATTTCGAGCATGACGCCGCGCGTATTTACCCGAATGGCTTGATGCTTTGCCACGTCATCGGATTCACCGACTTCGAACATCACGGTATTCAGGGCGTGGAAGCTTCGATGGAAGAATACCTTCATGGACAGGACGGTTATCGCTTTATCGAACACAACCGCGTTGGCCAGGAGATCGTGCCTTATCGAGGACAGGAGCGCGCGCCGCGCGACGGCTACCAGGTACATCTTACTGTCGATCTTAGTTTACAGAACATTGTCGAGAACGAAATCGACGCCGCGATGAAGGAGTACACTCCTCAAAAAGCTACGATTATTCTGATGCGGCCGCAGACGGGCGAAATCCTCGCGATAGCTAATCGCCCGAATTTCGATTTGAATCGTCGCTCCGAAGCGAAGCCCGAGGAAATGAAAAACCGCGCCATCATCGATATGATGGAACCGGGTTCTACTTTCAAGATCGTGGCAGCGGCCGCCGCGCTCAATGAACGCAAGCTTCGCCCCGATTCGACGATCTTCTGCGAAAATGGTCTCTGGAATTTCGGCGGCTCCGCCCTGCACGATCATCGCGCGTTTTCGTATCTAAGCGTGCGCGACATTCTCATTAAGTCGAGCAACATCGGGGCAGCCAAACTCGCGCTCAGCGTCGGAGAACAAAAGTTTTATGAATACATTCGCCGCTTCGGATTTGGCGAGCGCACGGGAGTTGAGCTTCCGGGTGAGATCAACGGGCTCATTCGTCCTCCGCAATCGTGGAGCAAAATTTCGATCACGCGCATCCCGATGGGGCACGAAATCGGGGTCACGCCATTACAAATGACGGTGGCAATGGCGGCGATTGCCAACGGCGGCAAATTGATTACACCGCGCATTGTGAAATTGATTACCACTTCGGAGGGCAAAACCATCAGCTCGCCTTCCCCGGTCGTGTTGCGTCAGGTGATTTCCCCTGAGACAGCCAGGGAAATTGGTGATGCGCTGCGTGGCGTCGTGAGTGATCGCGGCACGGCGGCCGCCGCTGCCGTTCCGGGTTTTACAATTGCTGGCAAAACCGGAACCGCGCAGAAGGTTGATCCCAGAGGCGGATATGAACAGGGAAAGTACGTTGTTTCTTTCGTCGGCTATCTGCCGGCCGAGCGTCCCGAGTTTGTCGGTCTTGTGGTGCTCGACGATGCGCACACGAGCAAACCGGAGTTGAATTACGGCGGACTCATTGCGGGACCGATCTTTTCCCGGGTCGCCGAGAAGGCTGCCCAGTATCTCGATCTTGAGCCGCATGAGGAGATTCGCAAAGCGATTCCCGTAGAGCGGGTCGAAAAACCCATGCCGGCGGAGCGAGTTCGCAAGGCTGTGCCAGCGGAACGAGTCGCCTTAACCAATGCTTCACACCATTGAACGCCTTGCCCCGGAATGTTGAAACCTCATGCAGCTCAAAACTCTCATCGCCGCGATTCCAATTCGCCACGTCATCGGGACACTTGATCGCACGGTGGAAAGCATCGTGTATGACTCGCGGCGCGTGCAAAGGAATGGCTTGTTCGTGGCACTGCGGGGCGAAACCAGCGATGGCCACGAATTCATCGGCCAGGCTGTCGACAAAGGTGCATCGGTGATCGTTACGGAACGCGACGAACAACATTCGCGCGTTACCTGTCTTCTTGTCGAAAACACGCGCAATGCGCTCGCTGATCTTTCGGCGAATTTTTACGGACATCCCGCGCGGAAATTAACACTGGCGGCAGTTACTGGAACGAACGGAAAAACCACGACGACATTTCTTATCAAGCACATCTGTGAAAAGGCCGGCTTGCGCTGCGGATTGATTGGAACGGTGCGCTACGAAATCGGTGAACGCATTCTGCCTGCCATTCGCACAACGCCGGAATCGCTCGATTTACAGGAACTGCTGACACAGATCGTCAACGCGGGTTGTAGAGCTGCCGCGATCGAAGTTTCGTCGCATGCGCTCGCGCAGGATCGCACACGCGGTCTCGAATGGAACGTGGCTGTCTTTACCAATCTCACGCAGGACCATCTCGATTTTCACGGGACGATGGAGAGCTACTTCGATTCCAAGGCGAAGCTTTTCGCACACCTTGGCAGCCAGCGGGAAAAGCCGAAGCCGGTCGCAATTGTGAATATCGATGACCGCCATGGCGAACAACTGCTCAACAAGATCGACAAACGCGTCGCGGTCGTCACTTATGGCATGAGTGCGCGCGCGGATTTTCGCGCTTCAAATTATCGCGTGGAGTTCAGCGGCACTTCTTATCAGCTCGATGCGCAAGGCAAGAGTTATTTGGTTCGTGTTCCGTTGATCGGCCGGTTTAACGTCGCAAACTCCGTGGCGGCGCTGGCAGCGGCCAACGCTTTGGTTAGTTCCCGCGAAGCGACAATTTCAAGTTTTCGTCGATTACGCGCACACACCGGATGCGCTCCGGAATGTTCTTAAAACTTTGAGGGAACTCGAACCGCATCGCTTGATTGTCGTTTTTGGCTGCGGCGGCAATCGCGATCGGCAAAAGCGTCCGTTGATGGGCGAAATCGTGGATCGACATGCTGACTACGCTATCGTCACCTCCGATAATCCGCGCAAAGAAGACGCGAACGCGATCATCGCGGAGATCGAAAAAGGCTTTCGATCGAGTCGTTATGTGAAAATTGCCGATCGAACGCAAGCGATTGGTCGCGCAATCACGCTCGCACAGCCGCGCGACATTGTGTTGATCGCGGGTAAGGGCCACGAAAATTATCAGGAGTTCGCGGATTACAGCCGCCATCATTATCGCGCACGGAGCGCGTGATCCATGTCATGAATCCAACTCCGCTCGAGCAGATCGCGAAGTTTGCTGGCGCGGAGATTTCTTCCGGAGACGGCAAAGTTTTCATTGACAAGATCAGCACGGATTCGCGCACGCTGAAACGCGGCGAATTATTTGTTGCCCTGCATGGTGAAAATTTCGATGGACACAATTTCATTGAATCCGCCGCCAAAGCCGGTGCAGCCGGGGCCGTCGTGGATTCCAGTTGGAAAGGGAAAGTTCCAGAGAACTTCGCGCTAATTCGCGTCAAAGATACCTTGCAGGCGTACCAAAAGCTCGCTGGCAACTACAGGAAGTCGCTGGCGCTTAAGGTAGTCGCGATTACTGGAAGCAATGGCAAGACAAGCACGAAAGATTTTGCCGCGGCCGTACTAGCGCGCTGCTTTCGAGTCGCAAGAACAGAGGGAAATTTCAACAATCATGTTGGCCTTCCTCGAACAATTTTGGAGGCGACGTCGCAGGATGAAGTCGCTGTTTGGGAGGTCGGCATGAATCATCCCGGCGAAGTTGCGGCGTTGGCGAGGTTGGCCGCACCGGACGTCGCCATCATTACAAACATTGGTGTCGCGCATATCGAGTTCATGGGATCTCTCGAGACGATTGCAGCGGAGAAAGGCGCACTTGTGGAAGCCGTTGGCCCTCAGGGATCGGTCATTTTAAATGCGGATGATCCATTTACGAAGAGCATCATGTTGCGCGCACGCGCCAAAGTGATTTTAGCCGGCACGACTGCAGGGACGATCCGCGCCGGCGAAATTAGTCGGAGCGGGAGCGGAACAGATTTTACAATCCTGGAGGGCGCTCATCGCTGCCGGGCGCAGTTGCCTGTGCCTGGTCTGCACATGGTCCAAAACGCGCTGCTCGCAGTTGCCGCCGGTCGCGTCTTTGGTCTTTCCCTTGAGGATTGCGCCGCCGGTCTGATCGCCGCACCGCTCACAAAGGCGCGTTTGCAGATCAAGGAAATTCACGGCGTGCAGTTTATCGACGACAGCTACAACGCAAATCCCGATTCTGTGAAAGCGGCATTGCACACGTTGGTGGAACTGGGCGCCGATGGGAAACGCGTCGCCGTGCTCGGAGAAATGAGAGAACTTGGTTCCGAATCGGAACACGGCCATCGAGAAGTCGGTGAAACTGCGGCCGACCTCGGGGTCGATCACTTGATAGCAATCGGAAGCGTGGCAGCCGCAATTGCAAGCGCGGCAGAACACGCCGGATTGCGAAACAGCAGAACGGTTAATTCGCCAACTGAAGCCGCGGAAATTTTGGCGGAGATCGCACAACCGGGTGACCTTGTGCTCATTAAAGGAAGCCGTGCCGCGCGAACGGAACGCGTGATGGAGGAATTCGGGAATCGCCGATCGGCAGCTTTGTCAAACGATCGCGAGAAGAGGAATCATTTCCGCGTAGGGACTTCGCCATGATGTACTACCTCCATCGCCTGAGCGATCACTTCATCGGCTTCAACGTTTTCTTTTATGTCACGTTCCGCGCCATTGCTGCCGCGGTGACGGCTTTCCTAGTCACGTTGGTGTTTGGAAATTTCATCATTCGAAAACTGACCGCGCTGAAGCTGGGACAACCCATTCGCGCAGCCGCAGAAGTTCACCGTCTTGCCGAACTGCATGGCGGTAAACAAGGCACGCCAACCATGGGGGGTGTGCTCCTCATCGGAGCGGTCTTTGTGTCGAGCTTCATCTGGGCTCGTCCGGGCAATCGGTTCGTTTGGCTCGCCTTGTTTAGCATGAGTTATCTCGGCGCGCTCGGATTCTGCGATGATTACCTCAAGGTCACGAAGAAGAAGTCCGACGGCATTAGCGGCCGGCTCAAACTCGTTTTTCAAATCGCCCTGGCGGCTATTGTCACGAGCGTTTTCCTCAGCAGTCCGTTGCTCGAGGTGCAGGCGCGTTCGCTCTACGTGCCGTTTATCAAAGCGCCTCTCATCGCTAACATGAGCTGGTTTACTTTCGTTTTTTTTGCGCTCGTCATTGTAGGCTCATCGAACGCGGTCAACCTCACCGACGGCCTCGATGGCCTCGCGATTGGCTGCACGATCACCGTCGCGTTTGCATATGCGCTACTTTCTTATGCGGCAGGAAATTTCCGGATCGCCGAATATTTGCAGGTCCCATTTTACCCGTTTGCTGGAGAGCTGACTGTCGTCTGCTCTGCACTGGTCGGCGCGGGTCTCGGCTTTCTCTGGTTTAACTGTCACCCGGCCAAAGTTTTCATGGGGGACACTGGCTCGCTCGCTATCGGCGGCATGATCGGCGTCGTCGCAATCTGCTGTAAACAGGAGATGCTCTTAATCGTCGTGGGCGGCGTTTTCGTCATTGAAGCGGTCTCGGTGATTTTGCAGGTGATCAGTTTCAAAACGACGGGCAGGCGGATTTTCGTCATGTCCCCCCTTCATCACCATTTCGAACTGACTGGTTGGAAAGAAAACACCGTCATCGTTCGGTTTTGGATTCTCTCGATAATCTTCGCCTTGCTTGGCTTGGCGACACTGAAATTGAGGTAACGGTGCGCTACAAAAATCGGAATATCGCCGTTCTTGGTGCGGGCCTGAGCGGGACTTCTGCGGCACTCTTGCTTAAGTCGGAGGGCGCACACGTCACGGTGCTCGATAGTGCTGAGGAAAAAAATCTACTCAAATCAACCATCGACAATCTCCGGGCACAAGCGGTTCGCGTGATCTGTGGGTCGGCGGCTGATGACGATTCGTCTGCTTACCAAATGGCTGTTTTAAGTCCGGGCGTCGATCCCGCCTCTCAGCTCGCGCGCAATTTTTCCTCGCGCCAGATCGACATGATCGGCGAACTCGAACTTGGTTGGCAGTCTTGTGAAACTCCAGTCCTCGCTGTTACTGGCACGAACGGCAAAACGACGACAACCGAATTGCTTGCTCAGATGTTGAACGTCTGCGGCCAGCGAACAATCGCTTGCGGCAATATCGGCAAACCGCTCTCCGAAGTGGCACGGGAAAAGAGACCATTCGATGTGCTGACGCTCGAGGTCAGCTCGTTTCAACTGGAAGCTATCCGCAGCTTTCGCCCATCGATCAGTCTCTGGCTTAACTTCGCGCCCGATCATCTCGATCGTTATCGCTCCGTGGCCGATTATCGCGCGGCTAAGCTGCGCATTTTTGAAAATCAAACCGCCGCCGATGTTGCAGTTGTTAATGCGATTGAAAAAGTGCCCGGGATTCGCGCCCGCACGATCACGTTTAGTGCTTATGTTGACCAAGCGGACTTTCGCCTCTCCGAAGGAGCGATCGTTTATCGAAACGAGGCCGTTCTGCGGTTGTCCGACACGAAACTGCGTGGCTTGCATAACATCGAGAACTTGATGGCAACGCTCGCCGCAGGGATGGCGCGAGGGTTGTCATTTCGGGAAATGGTGCCGCCGCTTTGCGCTTATGAGCCGCGTCCGCATCGGTGCGAATTCGTGCGCGAAGTCGGTGGCGTCGGCTACGTGAACGATTCCAAGGCGACCAATCTCGACGCAATGGAGAAGGCGTTGCGCGCGCAGAGCAAACCGGTCGTCCTCATCGCGGGTGGCAAGGACAAGGGTTTCACTTTCGATCCGCTTCGAGTCCTCGTGAAAGAGAAAGTCAGATCGACAATTTTAATCGGCGAAATGGCCGAGAGCATCAGGCGCTCCTGGAACGGCATGGTCACATCGGAAATCGCGAACTCGCTCGCGGATGCAATCGAGCGCGCGCATGCCATCGCCAAACCAGGCGAGGTCGTCCTTTTTTCCCCGGGCACATCGTCTTTCGACATGTTTAAGAGCTACGCCGATCGCGGCGATCAATTTCGCGCGCTGGTGCGAGCTCTCCCCAAATGAAAGTGAAAATCCCCAAGCTTCTTAGACGCAAAAAACTTCGGGCTGCAACTGCGCGCCGTTCCGTCGGCGCATCTGCCGAAATGAATTACGAGGAGATGTCGGAGCCGAACATGAAGTTGTCTCGGGCATTGCTGATTGTTTTACTCCTTCACGTGGTTGCTGTCTCCGGAATCATCGCTTTCAACGCGATTAAGGCGCGACAGAGCTCGTTTGTACCGGCAGCCCTCGAAAATGCGGAAATTAATCCCACCACCACCGTTGGATCGGCAATTAGCTCCGATGCTTCGAATCCGCGAACGGGGTTCGCGCAAAAGGAAAACGTGCCGCGTGATGAGGCGAAAACGTTCCGTTCGGTTTCGAAACCGCTTGCGAAAGACGAGCACCTGAAATCAACCGACAACGGGAACTTGCCCGCACCTTCGGGGAAAGTTTACACGGTAGTCAAAGGCGATAACCCAGTGATGATCGCAAAAAAACTAAAGGTCCCTTACGACGATCTGATCGCGCTCAACCACATCGAGGACCCGCGCAAATTGCAGATCGGCCAAAAGCTTTTGATCCCGAAATCAACGAAATCAACGAAAAAGAAAAAATCTCACGAATGAGGTCTGACGCGAAATTCTGGGGAGCGCACAAGTCTGGCGTGTTAGTTTCGGTGTCTCGCCGCAAGAATCTTTCGCTGTGCTGCGCTATGCATTCCGCGTGGGGTTTTGAGAAAAGTTCGCGATGGCGGGACTCCATGGCCAGCACGCGGGACGCGTGCACTACCCAGAACAACGAGCACGCTGCCGCATAATAATCATGCATCGTAAAAGCGCCTATATTCTTTTCCTTGCGGTGCTGGGACTGCTCGTCATCGGCATTGTCATGCTTTTCAGTACGAGCGCATTTGCCCGCGACAGTCATGGCGATGTTTATTTTTTTATAAAACGACAGGCGGTTTGGTTCGGGATCGGACTTGTCGTTTGCACCTTTGCTGCGCTGATCGACTATCACTTCTGGCAACGGACATGGTGGCTTTGGTTTGCGCTCGCGCTTGTCGCTTTGTCGCTTTGCTATTTCCCGCACATAGGGATGCGCATCAACGGTTCGCGCCGTTGGGTCGGACTCGGACCAGTTACGTTTCAGCCCTCCGAGCTGGGAAAGCTCGCCGCCATCTTTTTCCTCGCCGCCTGGTTTACGCGGTACGAAAAAGCGAATGGCAATGTGCTCTTCGGATTGGTCCTTCCTCTTGCAATCATCAGTTTGCTGGCTGGACTTGTTCTAGCTGAAGTCGATCTTGGGACGACGGCCTTGCTCGGAACAACGGCGTTTGTCCTAATGTTCGTCGCTGGAGCAAACCCCCTATGGCTTGGCATTGTATCATTGGCTGGCCTCGGCGCTATACTCCTCGTTGCTACCCAAATCTCGGAACGGATGGGACGGCTCTCGGCCTTTCTTCATCCGCAAGATTTCAAGGAAGATGCTGGCTTGCAGCAGATGCAGGCCTTGATCGCGTGGGGCAGCGGCGGAATGGAAGGCCTTGGCCTGGGCAATGGTCGCCAGAAGATGCTTTATTTGCCATACGCGCACACCGATTTCATTTTTCCGATCATCGGCGAAGAGCTCGGTCTGCGGGTCAGTCTGCTCGTGGTCTTTTTGTTCGTGGTCATCATTGCTTGCGGGATCATGATCGCGCTCCACGCCAAAGACCGCTTCGGCTTGCTCCTCGGCTGCGGCGTTGTTTCGCTCCTGGCTCTGCAAGCCGGCGTGAACATCGGCGTGACTACATCGCTCTTGCCGAACAAAGGACTGCCACTGCCTTTTATTAGTTATGGAGGCTCGAATCTCGTCGCTTGTATGTTCGGGATCGGTTTGTTGCTGAATATTTATCGGCAGGGCATTCTTGAACCAGCGCATAAGAAACGCTCGACCATGCATGTGCGGATGACGCCGCGAATTTAGATGTGACTGATGAGTTCTATAAGACTTATGGGTCAGCCGAAGATCGAAAACCAACTCTTGTGAATGCAGTGATTGCATGCGGAGGGACCGGGGGACATCTTTTTCCCGGCATCGCCGTGGCGGAAGTGCTGCGCGATCGCGGGCACGAAGTCATGTTGCTGGTCTCCGAAAAGGACATTGACGCACTCGCACTTTCCGGCCGCGCAAGTTTTCGGTTCGAAAAATTGCCGACCGTAGGACTGCCTTCGCCATTTTCGCCGGCGATTCTCGGATCGGCGTTACCACCTTTATTCACGAATCGAACGCCGTCCCGGGAAAAGCGAATCGATTGACCGCACGCATGGTGCGCGCCGTCATGCTCGGCTTCAAGGAATGCGCGCCCTTCTTTCCAAAAGCGCTCACGGAATTTACCGGCACGCCGATCCGAACCGAACTAAAACCTTTGGATCGACAGGCTGTACGTCAAAAGTTCGGACTGCGTCACGATCTCAGCACGTTGCTGGTGATGGGAGGTAGCCAGGGCGCGAGCGGGATTAATCAAGCCATGATCAAATCGTTGCCATTTTTGCGAGGCGCCTCGCTGCAGGTGATTCATCTTTCCGGCGCGCGGGATGAGCGTCTCGTTGCCGATAATTATCGCCGCGAAAATGTCCCTGCTTATGTTGCCGCCTTTTATCATCGAATGGAGGAAGTTTATAGCGCTGCCGATCTCCTCGTTGCACGGTCCGGCGCGGCGAGCCTCGCCGAATTCGCCGCGTTTTCATTGCCGAGCATTTTGATTCCGTTTCCCTATGCCACCGACGATCATCAAACACGCAACGCAGAAATTTATGCGCGCGCTCAGGCAGCGATTCTCTTCAAGGAATCGGAGCTCTCCGGTGAATTGCTCGCACGCAAGATTCGAGAGTTAATCGAGAATCCCGAGCAAATTCAACGAATGGCTGCGAATTGTTCGCGGCTGGCACCGACAGATGCGGCCGGACGTGTGGTCACGACCATGGAAAAATATACGACTCATGAAGCTCGTCTCTGAGGTCGATCTGCCAAAATTGCTGACGGGTGAGCGACATAGGATTCATCTCATCGGCGTGGCCGGGAGCGGCATGAGCGGGATCGCTGCGCTTTTGCTCGAGCTTGGGCACAATGTCAGCGGCTCAGACAAAGTAAGCACGCTCGAGACGGATCGATTGCAACGCTTAGGTCTGCGTTTCTTTCCACAGCATCGCGCGGAGGATGCCAGCGACGCCGATCTGATCGTGTTTTCCTCTGCGATCAAGATCGATAATCCGATTCTGATGAGCGCACGAGATTCGAGCAAGCCAGTCGTGCGCCGCGCTGAAGCCG
>WNFD01008322.1_pt1 | contig 10395 bp, 8 predicted proteins | sample 5400491 | NCBI WGS metagenome assembly WNFD01 (sample SAMN13153343, study PRJNA577476) | soil metagenome | isolation source: 120 cm saprolite under Douglas fir tree site 2 hole 2 replicate 2 | place: USA:California | collected 2015-04-18 | reverse complement strand
TCGAGCTGCGCACTCGATTCGTACGAGCATCTGTCGGGTTTTCAGATCAGCCGATGACCCGATCACCAGATCACCCGATGTTCACCGGCCGCTTGCGAAAAACTACTCTCAACCCCTTCCGCCACTGCTCATCAATCCCCAACAGCGTCCATTCAATCTCCGGGGAAGTGTACCGCAGCAATATGTCCGTCGCAGGATGCACGTGCAACGCCCGAAACGAAACGAAATCTCCGCCGCAGAAAGGGCTCCCACCTCGACCTCCGCCATGATGCTTCGGACCAGCGCGATCGGCCCCGCCGAACCGCTCCTATCACCACCGCCCCGCTGCTGCCGGAAAGAAATCCTTCCAGCGCGCGGGATAAGCTTTCCGTTGTCATGCTGGGAGTCTTGCAAATTCCGGCGCCCTTTGTCTGTGACGGATGAACATTGGGATGGGTGGTCTCGTGTGGGTCGGACACTCCCTTCGGCCTGGCTCAGGGCAGGCTTGTCCGACAAAGGTCAGGAATCGTAATTGCCATTGTTTCGTCCACCACCGACTTAGAGGAGGTGGAGGGCAAAACCAAAGTCAAAAGCGTCGGACAAGAGTGTCCGACCCACACAGATCAGAAATGTTCGCTTCACTCGGATATGGGATAATAGGCCATCTCCCGAGTCCTTCCTGGTAAAAGGACATCTAATTGCCGTGGACAGAAACCCCTTTTTCTTTCAGCATTACGGTCTCACCGAGAACGATCTGGAACGCTATCTCGGAGCCGCTCTTTCTGCCGGCGGCGACTATGCCGACATCTATTTTGAGTATCTTTCTTCGACCTCGTTGACCGTCGATGAATCCCTGGTCAAGTCCGCGTCGCAGGGAATTTCCGTCGGATGCGGCATTCGCGTCATCTCTGGCGAACGTACTGGCTACGCTTATACCGACGATCTATCTTCCGACCGCATCCTGCACGCCGCCCGCACCGCAGCCCTGATCGCCAGCGGCCCGGCAAAAACCCGCAGCGCCGGATTTCAGCAGAAGCCCGCGCGCAGTCTTTATCCCGTAACCCTGCCTTCGGTGGACGCTGAAATCACCGCCAAGGTCGAACTGGTCATGCGCGCCGATAAAGCCGCTCGCGCCGACGATGCTCGCATTAAGGAAGTTCGCGCCAGTTATGCCGACGAGTTGCGCAACATCTTGGTCGTAGGTTCCGACGGGACTTTTGCTGAAGACTCGCAACCTCTTGCGCGCCTCAACGTTTCCTGCATCGCAAGAAACGAAACCAATTCCGCTCGTGGCAGTTCCGGCGGTGGCGGCCGCGTGGCGCTGGATTTCTTCTTCGGCGACAAAACTCCGGAATACTTCGCTCGCGAAGCTGCTCGCCAAGCGATCCTCCAGCTCGACGCCCGGGAAGCTCCGGCCGGAGACATGGAAGTTGTGCTCGGTCCCGGCTGGCCCGGTGTGCTTCTCCACGAAGCCGTCGGCCACGGCCTCGAAGCCGACTTCAATCGCAAACAGACGTCGGCTTTTGCAGGGCTTATCGGCAAAAAAGTCGCCAGCGAAAAATGCACGGTCGTGGACAACGGCACTATGCCCTGGCGCCGCGGTTCCCTCAACGTTGACGACGAAGGCCACGCCACTCAGGAAACCGTCCTGATCGAAAAGGGAATTCTGAAGGGCTATTTGAGCGACAAACTCTCAGCGAAGCTGATGGGCATGGCCGATACCGGCAATGGCCGCCGCGAGAGCTATGAACACATCCCCATGCCGCGCATGACCAACACTTACATGCTTGCGGGGGAAGATGATCCCGAAGACATTATTCGTTCGGTGAAGCGCGGCGTTTATGCAGTGAATTTCGGTGGTGGACAGGTGGACATCACCAACGGCAAATTCGTTTTCTCCGCCTCCGAGGCCTATCTAATCGAAGACGGCCACGTGACTGCCCCCATCCGAGGTGCGACACTGATCGGCAACGGCCCCGACGCGCTAACGCGAGTCTCCATGGTTGGCAATGATCTAAAGCTTGACGAGGGCATCGGAACCTGCGGCAAAGACGGCCAGGCAGTGCCAGTGGGCGTCGGCATGCCCACGACTAAGCTTGATCGCATGACCGTAGGCGGAACCGCCAGAAAAGACCCCGGCGGATTCATGCAGTAGAACCATTTTCACCCCAGAGACACAGAGTCACAGAGAACTCGCTGGATTAAATTCCACTTGGAGCTTTCTGAATCAACCTCGAACACCGCAGCCCGATGCGAACCGAATCTTGAAAAGAATTTGTTTTCTCTGTGACCCTGTATCTCCGTGGTGAATAGGCTTTCGCCCATGCCAGAAACAACTCTCGAAACTCGAAACCCGAAACTCGAAACTGATTTAAAAGAGCTCGCGAGCGACATCGTCCGCCGCGCCATGTCCGGCGGCGCGACCGCCGCCGAGTGCGTCGTCCGCGAGGGTGACGAATTCTCCACCCTCGTCCGCCTCGGCCAGGTCGAAACTCTCAAAGAAGCCGGCTCGCGGTCGATCGGCGTGCGCGTTTTCAACGGCCAGCGCGCCGCCAGCACCCATTCCAGCGATTTCTCGCGCGCCGGACTGGACCGCATGCTGAAGTCCGCTCTGGAATTGTCAAAGATCACGTCCGAAGATCCTTTCTCCGGACTCCCTGATCCCTCTCAACTAGGCTCGCTTTCAGGCGACCTCGATCTCTATTCCAGCGACGTGTACTCTTTGCCCGGGCAAGAGCGCATCGCCTACGCGCGTCGGGCTGAAAAGGCCGCGCTCGATTTCGACCCGCGTATCAAGAACTCCGAAGGCGGATCATTCGACGCCGCTACCGGCCACAAGATCCTCGCCAACTCGCTCGGTTTCCTCGGCGAGTACCGCCGGTCTTATTGCTCGGTGGCCGCGGTTCCCATCGCACAGGACGAAAACGGCGCCATGCAGCGCGACTACTGGTACTCCGTCGCGCGCAGCCTGAATCGCCTCGAGTCCCCAGAGCACATCGGCAAAGTCGCTGCCCAGCGCGCGCTCCGGCGGCTCGGCTCGCGTAAAGTCAAGACCGCGCAGGTGCCGGTCATCTTCGACCCGCTCGTCGCCACCTCCATCCTCGAGCATATTTTCGAAGGTGTGAACGGCGATTCGGTTTATCGCGGGGCCTCCTTCCTCGCCGGCAAACTCAGCCAGAAGATTGCCGCCTCTGGGGTCACTGTTATCGACGACGGCACCATAGTCGGCGGTTTCGGTACCAGTCCTTTCGACGGCGAAGGCGTACCCTCGCGCCGTACCGTGGTCATCGAAAACGGAGTTCTCACTTCTTACCTTCTCAACACCTACACCGCCAAGAAGCTTGGGCTGCAGACCACCGGCAACGCTTCTCGCGGGCTGGCCGGCACTCCCGGCATCGGTCCCGGCAACTACTTTCTGCAAGCCGGACCCCGAACCCAACAGCAGTTGATCGCCGATGTGAAAGCAGGCCTATACGTCACGGAATTCATGGGCATGGGCGTGAACTTGGTCACTGGAGATTATTCCCGCGGCGCCTCTGGCCTTTGGATTTCCGGCGGCGAACTGACTTATCCCGTCGAAGAAATCACCGTGGCAGGAAACCTGAAAGACATGTTCCTGAACATTTCAGAAGTTGCCAGCGACCTCGAATTCCGCGGCGCTGTTGCTTCGCCCACCATCCGGATCGATGGCCTCACGGTCGGCGGCGAATAGCCTCGAAGGTTTCACGAATTGAATTTCGACAGTCGCAAAATTCTACGATTCCCCCCGGCTGCATCTTCTCAGCTATCCCCAGCGCGGACACACGGCTGTAGGATTCGAAGATAATTCTTTCTCATTCTGGAGAAGGAACCAAAATGAAATTCAATTTGTTTCTGGTAGTCCTTATGGCCGCGGCCCCAATCGCGGCGCAGACTTCACACTCTGACGCTGAAACTAAAATCCTGGCCCTCGAGAACGCATGGAACCAGGCGCAAATCCATCACGATGCCGCCGCCCTTGGGACCCTCCTTCCGGAAACTTTTGTTTATACCGACTACGACGGCACGGTCATGACCAAAGCCCAGTTTCTGGTCGACTTGAAAGACCCAAATTATGTAGCAACCTTGGTGGCAAATGAGAATGAACATGTCTTCACTTACGACAACGCAGCCATAGTGACAGGCACTTATCACACCAAAGGAAAGTACAAAGGCACGCCTTTCGAGCACTGGGGCCGGTTCACCGACACGTGGGTCCGTCAGAACGGTCTGTGGCAGTGCGTTGCCAGCCACACCAACCTGATCAAGAAATAGCCCCCGCGACCTGCAGCAACTACAATCTTCTTATGGAAGGCCTGCTGCAGCCCGCCGCGACCGAACGCGATCCCGGATGGCTTCCGAAAGCAGCCGGCATCGCAGCGATTCTGGTTGTTGCCGGCGTTGCAGTCTTCCTCCTGCGCCCAAAGCCGCAACCAACCGTTCCCGCGAATCCCTACGCAACACAGCTCAAGATCTCAGACCTCGCAATGAGCACCGCGCAAAACTTCGTCGGCGCCAAGGTCACCTACATCGACGGCACGCTGACCAACCCCGGAAACAAGGTCGTCACCCGCGCAGTAGTCCACGTCACCTTCCGCGACGCTTACGGCCAGGTCGCTCAGATCGAAGATGTCCCGGTTAAAATCCTGCAGACCAGCGGCCCCTATCCCGATACCATTGATCTGGCGGCTCTTCCGCTGACTCCCGGCCAGAGCGTCCCCTTCCGCCTGATTTTCGAACACGTCAGCGCGCAATGGAACCAGGCGTACCCGGAAATGCAGGTCGCGGATGTGACTCTCAAGTAGATTCTGCATACAATTCATGTCGCACGTGCGCTTTGAGAACTTGCTGGGGAGAAGGCGAAGAGTGAATTCTGCGATTCCGTCGTCTTTGGGTGCTTATATGAATGTTCCAAGAGTGGACGGCTTCTTTTCGATTAGATGTCTTGCTGTTGCGTGGATGGTTGTAACTCTGGGTATACTCTCACTTGCTGACACGTCTCCGGAGCGCTCAAAGGGTATTTCATTTCCTGCCGAAGAGAGTGGCGGACATCTCGGGGCGCAAATGGGGACTGGTGGCCGACGCGAGTCAGGAAGCTCTGCAGACACCGCAAGAATTTCTATCATTTGTTCGGGAACAATCTCCTGATGCTAAAGAAAATGGCGTCTGGATTGTAGTCACCGATCCCGACGCCTATGGACAAGCAGAGAACAAGCTCTTAGAAGATGTCAAAGCAGTCTGCCGAAGGCAACGGATATCTCTCTTCATCGCTAGGGTCAGCGAGCTGCCGAACGGTTGGAAGCGATACGACTAGTGCCCGATCGGTTTCCTCTACAATGTCCTCATGTCCGAGAAGAAGACTGTCCGCCTGACGGAGACAGTCAAAGCTGCGGGTTGAGCTTCCAAGCTGAGTCCGGCGGCGCTGGACAAAGTGCTTGGGAAATTAGCCCGGCAACACGACCCTAACGTTCTGGTCGGCTTCGATCACGCCGACGACGCCGGAGTGTATCAACTCGGACCTGACTCGGCGCTCGTCCAGACGGTAGATTTCTTCACCCCCATCGTGGACGACCCCTACACCTTCGGCCAGATCGCCGCCACGAATTCGCTCAGCGATGTTTACGCCATGGGTGGGCGCCCCCTGACCGCTCTCGCCTTGGTCTGTTTTCCAGAAAAAGGCGACCTGGAAATCCTGGAGCGCATTCTCGCCGGCGGCCTCTCCAAAATGATCGAGGCCGGATGCACCATCATCGGTGGCCACAGCATCCGCGACGACGAGACCAAATTCGGCTACTCGGTAACGGGCTTGATCGACCCCAAAAGAGTCTTCAAAAACGGCGGCGCCCAAGCAGGCGATCGCCTGCTCTTCACCAAAGCATTAGGTACAGGCGTGATCTCCACCGCCATCAAGAAAGGCGTCGCCAAACAGTCGTGGATCGACGCCGCGGTCGCCTCGATGACCACGTTGAACAAGACCGCCGCCGAAGTAATCACTCAATCCTATGGAGGGACGGGCGTCCCCGCCCGTCCAGCGGAGCGAAGCTCCGCAGCCCCTCCCCCTTTCCCCATCCACGCTTTGACCGACATCACCGGCTTCGGTCTCATCGGACATCTCGGGGAAATGCTGCGGGCTTCCGAGAACGTATCCGCACGCCTGCGCGCCGGCCGTATCCCGCTGCTGGAAGGCACTATCGAGTGCATCCGCGAAGGCCACATTCCTGGCGGACTCAAAGCCAATCGCGATTTCGCCGAATGCGTCGTGCAATATGAGGCTGGTATTCCGGAGGAACTCAAGATCGTTCTGTTCGATCCCCAGACCGCGGGAGGCTTATTGATCTCCGTCGCCGCCGAATTGGCCGATGATCTGATGCGCGCACTCATCGCAGCCGGAGTGCCCGCCGTCGAGATCGGAGAAGTGCTGCCCCCGTCGAAGCCGCTAATCCACGTCCTCAAGTAGTTACCAAAGATTTTGCCGAGCACAAACAGCGCTGTGCTAGGATGTTCGAACTTCGCCGCCAGAATCCACGCGCTTACGGGAGGAACACATGTCGAGTCCTGGGCTTGGGATCAGCGGCACACCTCAATCTTCTCTTACCAACCTGGTCGAACAAAAACTGCGGGCCGAGCGCGTGGTCAAGATCGGCGCGGGATGGTTTCGTACTGTCGCGATCCTCTCCATCATCAATTCCGTATTGTCCATGAGCGGAGCAGGGATTCGCTTCATTTTTGGCCTGGGCATTGCCCAGTTTGTCGACGGACTCGCGCACCAGGCAGGCCAAACCGGCATCGCGCTCGACCTGGTGATAAACGGCTTCGTCGCCGGAGTCTTGATTATCTTCTGGAACTTCGCGCGCAAGGGTGAGCAGTGGGCATTCGTCGTCGGTATGCTTCTTTATGCTGTAGACGCCCTAGTCATGCTCTATTTCAAAGATATTCTTGCGGTCGCCTTCCATGGATACGCGCTTTACCGGATTTACACCGGGATGAGCGGCATCCCTGTTCTCCGGAAATTCGAGGCCGCTCTCACTCCGGCGGGCGCTCCCATCCAGCCAACCTAAAGCACTTCGGCTCATCTGCGGCGTAAAATCATTCTGTCGCTTATCGCATCCAAAAGAGGCTGAAGCCTCCTCTAGGAGCCACAGATGAAATTCCGCCAACTCGGATCGGAGGGCCTCACTGTTTCCGCCCTTGGACTCGGCTGCATGGGCATGTCCGAATTTTACGGACCTGGCGACGAAGCGGAGTCCATCGCCACCATTCACCGGGCCATCGAACTCGGCTGCAACTTTCTCGACACCGCCGACGTGTACGGCCCATTCAAGAACGAAGAACTCGTGGGCCGCGCGATCAAAGGCAAGCGCGATAAGGTCGTGCTGGCCACCAAATTCGGCATTGTGCGCGATCTTAATAATCCGAAGTCGCGCGGCGTAAACGGTAAGCCCGAGTACGTCCGCAGCGCTTGCGAAGCCAGCCTCAAGCGCCTCTCCGTCGAGCACATTGATCTGTACTACCAGCACCGCGTCGATCGAAGCACTCCGATCGAGGAGACCGTCGGCGCCATGGCCGACCTGGTCCGCGAAGGCAAAATTCGCCACATCGGACTCTCCGAAGCCAGCATCGCCACCATCCGTCGCGCCGTCGCTGTCCATCCCATTACCGCGCTGCAAACCGAATATTCACTGTGGTCGCGCGATCCCGAAGACGAAATCCTGGCAACCTGCCGCGAGCTCGGCATCGGTTTCGTCGCCTACAGCCCCTTCGCCCGCGGTTTCCTGACCGGCCAGATCAAGCGCTTCGAAGACTTCGCTCCCGACGATTTCCGCCGCGGCATTTCGCGCTTTCAGGGAGAGAACTTCCAGAAAAACCTCGATCTGGTAAAGAAGGTGGAAGAAATCGCGGCCGAGAAAAACTGTACGCCCTCGCAGCTAGCCTTGGCATGGGTTCTGGCCCAGGGCGAAGACATAGTCCCCATCCCCGGCACCCGCAAGCGGACGCGCCTCGAAGAAAATCTGAAATCGTTGGATGTGAAATTAGGCCCCGCCGATCTGCGTCGCATCGAGGAGACCTTTCCCAAGGGAATCGCGGCCGGCCAGCGCTACTCCGAACAGATGATGCAACTAATCAACGTGTAAAAGAAATGGGCGGCTTAAAAGCCGCCCACGATTTCCTGATAGCCGATGGCCTTACGCCGGGGCTGGACTCTCGCCGCCCTTCAGCCCGGACCGTCCTGGCTCCGGCTTCAGTACCTGCTGCACCCCGCCGTCGTCGGACTTGGGAGGAGGAACGATCTTCGGCAGATCCTTGCCGTCGATCAGTAGTTTGATTTCGTTCGCATCGAGCACTTCGCGCTCCAGCAGCGCCAGTGCAATCCTCACCAGGGTATCGTGATTCGCGCCCAGAATGCCCTTAGCGGTTTCGTATCCGGCGCCAATCAGGCGCTTCACTTCCTCGTCAATTTTGATTGCCGTAGCTTCGCTGTAATCGCGATGCTGACTGATCTCACGACCCAAAAAGATCTGCTCTTCCTTCTTGCCGAAAGTCAGCGGCCCCAGTGCGCTCATACCAAACTCGCAGACCATCTTGCGCGCCAGTTCGGTGGCCCGCTCAATGTCGTTGCCCGCGCCGGTACTCATCTGGCCAAGAAACAACTCCTCCGCCAGACGGCCGCCCATCATGATCGCGATCTCGGTCTCCAGATAATCCTTGGTGTAGTTATGCTTGTCGTCAATCGGCAACTGCATGGTCACGCCCAGCGCCATTCCTCGTGGAATGATCGTCACCTTATGCAAAGGATCTGAATTCGGCAGCTTCGAGGCTACCAGCGCGTGCCCGGCTTCGTGATATGCAGTAACTTTCTTTTCTTCGTCGGAAAGCAGCAGCGATTTGCGCTCCACTCCCATCAGTACTTTGTCTTTGGCCAGTTCAAAGTCGTACATGAGCACGGCCTTGCGATTTTGCCGCGCCGCTGCGAGCGCAGCTTCGTTCACCATGTTGGCCAGGTCAGCGCCCGAGAATCCCGGTGTACCGCGCCCCAGAACGAAAAGGTTTACATCATCCGCCAACGGAATCTTGCGGGTGTGCACTCGCAGAATTTCTTCGCGCCCCCGCACATCCGGACGATTCACCACCACCCGCCGGTCAAAACGGCCCGGCCGCAGCAGCGCCGGATCCAGCACATCCGGACGGTTCGTCGCGGCCATCAAGATGACGCCTTCGTTCGATTCGAAACCGTCCATCTCGACCAGCAGTTGATTCAGCGTTTGTTCGCGCTCGTCGTGTCCGCCGCCCAGGCCTGCGCCGCGATGGCGTCCAACAGCGTCAATCTCATCAATAAAGATGATGCAGGGAGCGTTTTTCTTCCCTTGCTCAAACAGGTCGCGCACCCGCGACGCGCCTACACCTACGAACATTTCTACGAAGTCCGAACCGGAAATCGAAAAGAACGGAACGTTGGCTTCTCCTGCGACCGCGCGCGCCAGCAAAGTCTTCCCCGTTCCCGGAGGCCCCACCAGCAACACTCCTTTCGGAATGCGTCCGCCTAGCTTCTGGAATTTTTGCGCCTCGCGCAGGAATTCGATAATCTCCCGCAGCTCTTCCTTGGCTTCATCCACCCCGGCAACGTCTTTGAAGGTCACCTTCTTCTGCTGCATGGAGAGCAATCTTGCCCGGCTCTTGCCAAAAGAAAGCGCCTTGTTGCCGCCGGTTTGCATTTGGCGAACCATGAAAAACCACAGCCCCGCGATCAGCGCAAACGGTGCGACCGTCGTCAACAACCATCCCCAACTGCCGCTGTTCGCGTCGTGGAAGGAGGCGCTAACGCCCTTGTCCTGCATCTTCTTGATCATTTCCGGAGTGAAATACGTAGCCGGCGCAGTGGTGTGAAAGGTGGAATTGTCGGCCAGCTTCCCTTTGACTTCCATGCCGGTCACATCCACTTGCTTTACCGTGCCCTCGTCAACCTTGGTGTTGACCAGAAAATGATCGTTTTAATCGTCGAATTCACTGAAAAAACTCCTGAGGACGGTCGCCTATCGTGAAACCGGCTGACCTACACCAATCCCATCAAATTAGATGCTGAACCGGGCATTTCGATTGACGAAATGCCGCTACACCATTCTACCCCGCTCGGCGAAGAAAAGTGGCAGGATGTTCGAAGAACTAAGGTCACGGGGTTCCCAAAAGCGTCGTTGGTCATTGGTCATTCGTCCTTGGCCCCGACCGCTGGCTCGTCTTGGAAAGCCTAAAATTAAGATAAGTGTCCTAAACCGACCGTCTAGTCTGGGTCCAAAAATGGAGCCGCTGGAGAGGACTTTGGCCAACGACCAACGACGGGTTCTCAAATCCCCACGGCCAAATAGGGCAAATTCCGATTCGTCTGCTCCAGCGATCCCAGACCGT
>WNFD01016998.1_pt1 | contig 10396 bp, 8 predicted proteins | sample 5400491 | NCBI WGS metagenome assembly WNFD01 (sample SAMN13153343, study PRJNA577476) | soil metagenome | isolation source: 120 cm saprolite under Douglas fir tree site 2 hole 2 replicate 2 | place: USA:California | collected 2015-04-18 | reverse complement strand
CTGAGCGGCGCCGCCGCCAGCATCATGCTGCTGAGCCGTAGCCGGCGCGAAGCGGAGGTCACCGAGAGCAAGCTGAAGGAGGCGGACCGCTACTTCATCATCCTGGAGCTGCTCTTGATCGCCCTGTTCTTGATCACGCTCGGCGGGGCGCTGTCGAAGGTAGGTGGCGGTTGGATCCTCCTCTGGCTCGTGGTCTTGATCGGCACGCTGGTCCCGCTGATACTCGAGTGGCGACCGGCGCTTCTGCGGCAGGCTCCGCCCGCACTCGTGCCGGTGCTGGTGCTCGTCGGCGTGCTGGCCCTGCGCGCCGTGATCATCTTCAGCGCCCAGGCCTAGATGAAGGTCGGGGTCCTCCTCCCCTCCCGGTTCGAGGACCCGGGCGAATTCATCGCGGATGGCCGGGCAATGGAAGCGGCCGGCGTGGATAGCGTCTGGATGGAAGACGACGGCGGCCACGATCCGATGCTGGCGCTGGCGGCGATCGCCGCGGTCACCGGCCAGCTATGTCTTGGGCTGATCCTTCCAAATTCTTCCTCCGCCTTTGAGGCCGTTTCGTGGAGGGGGTTCCAGACGCTGCAGCACTTGTCCCGTCGGCGAGGCATGGTCGGCGTGTCGCAGGGCCTGAAGATCGTTAGCGCAACGACCGAGTGGCTGCGCGTCGAGGTCCCGGCCGATCGAGAGGCGTGGGCGCGAACGCTGAGAGAAGCCGAGCCTGAGTTCGATGGCGTCCTCGTTCCCCTCGACCCGAGGCTGCTCGACATCTTGCGGCATCCCGAGGACGCGATCGATCGCTCCGACCTGCAGCTGGCGCAGGGCTAACGGTCGGCGCGGTGACCCTCGACGTTCGTGCCGATATCAAGGTCCTCGCCTTCGACGTCTTCGGGACAGTCGTCGACTGGCGAAGCGGAGTCATGGCGGAGATCGCTGCTATCGCGGACGAGCACCATCTGACAGTTGACGCTGGGGCGTTCGCCGACGCGTGGCGGAAACGCTATCAGCCATTCCTGGATCGCGTGCGACTCGGCGAGGCGCCGTGGCAGGTGTTGGACGATTTGCACCGAGCCGCCCTCCGCGAATTGGTTGCCGAGTTCTCCCTCCATTCGCTGACCGAGACCGACCTTGACCGTCTCGTCTTCACCTGGCACCACCTACCGCCGTGGCCTGACGCGGTCGGCGGGCTCAGCCGCCTGCGCTCGCGCTTCGTCCTGACCACCCTCTCGAACGGAGGCGTGGCGCTACTCGTCGACCTGGCCCGGAGCGGCAGGCTCCCATTCGACTGCATTCTGTCGACCGAGCTGGTCAAGACCTATAAGCCCGACCCGTCGGTTTACCGGCTGGTGCCTGATCTACTTGCCGTTCGCCCAGAGCAGGCGATGATGGTGGCGTCCCACGCCTACGATCTTTCGGCGGCTGCCGAACTCGGGATGCGGACGGCCTTCGTGCGCCGCCCGCAGGAATTTGGCACCGGTAAGGCGGCGACTCTCGAATTCTCCGTCGATATCGTGGCCGACGATTTCCTCGATCTAGCGTCCCAACTCGGCGCCTGACAGCCCTGCGAAGCCAGGGCTAGGCTACAGAAACCACCTCGGCCCGGTCATCGATACGGGTGGAGGGTTCGGTCGAATTTCCAGAACCGTCCTGGTGGCGGCCCGATTCCGCCACCGAAAGCGGCAGCGCAAGCGCGAAGACGGTCCCTTCGCCGGGGGTACTGCTCTCGATCACCAGGCTACCGCCGTGACCTTCAGAGAGCTGGCGGCTGATGAAGAGGCCGAGCCCGGTGCCGACAACATGGCGGAAAGCGGGCTCGTTGCCACGATGGAACCGCTCGAAGACCGGTTCCCGTTCGCTTTCAGGAATCCCGGCGCCGTTATCCGCGACTCGGACAAGCGCTCGCGCACCCTCTGACGACACGCTGATCGCTAACTTGGGCGGCCGACTCGTGTAGGTCAGGCCGTTGTTGATCAGGTTATCGAGGATGCGACCCAACTGCTTGGCATCTCCCTCCACCGGGACAGGCTCGGCCGGCAGGTGCGTCGCAATCTCCGCACCAAGCAGGTTGGCTCGGGCCCGGGCGCGCTCCCTGGCATCCTGGAGAACCGTGCGGAGGTCCAGCTCGTCATGGCTACGCGGCACCGCGTTGGCCTCGATGCGCGAGGCCTCGAGTAGGTCGGCCACGATACTGTTCAGCTCGCGAGTCTTGGCCATGAGCATCTCGAGAGACTTTCTCCATGCGTCGGGCACAGCGCCGAGGGTGCCATCCGACAGCATTGACAGGTAGCCGGTCACGACCGTAATCGGGGTTCGCAATTCGTGAGCCGCCATGTGGAGAAAGCGAGTCTTCGCCTCGCTGCCGAGTTGAGCGGATGCGTACAGGCGTGACATCTCCTCCTGGCGCTCCCGCGTTTCCACCAGAGAGGCGAGCAGGAACGACGTAAGAGCGACGGTCACGTTGAAGACCTGGAGGGTGACCATCTTCTCGAAGAGCGTCTCGCCGAAAAAGGGGCCGGTCCCCTGAATTGCGGACCAGATGGCGACGCCCGACGCGATCAAGGCGGCCGTTGCGGCGCCAGGAAGACGGAACCGCCAGGCCGTCACCATGATGAGGGGCAGTACCAGATATTGGAGGCCCAGCCGGCTCTGGAAGAGCAGATAGGTCACGATCCCGGTGGCCGCCAGCAGGCCCGCGAGCTCCAGTCCCTGCCGCCACACGGCGGAAATCTCCCTCCCCCGCTCGCGGGGGAGGGTCGGGGTGGGGGCGTTCATACGGATGCTGAGCAGAAACGGCGCGACCAGCAGGACGCCCATGGCATCGCCCGTCCACCAGACGGCCCAGGTCGGCCAGAAGTTCGTCGGCGGAATCGAGCCCGAGACGACGAGCACCGAGCTTCCGACCGTCGCGCTGATCGTCATGGCGCCCAGGGCCCCGATCACGATGATGGCGATCGCATCCCGAAGCCGATCGAGCTCGCGGTGGAAGTCCACCCGCCGCAAGAGCTCAACGGCAACGAGCGGTGCCAGCGTATTGCCAACGGCAATGACGGCCGCTCCTCCTGGTGATGGCCCAATGGGCAGGTTGACGGCAAGCGCCGCGAGAGCGATGGCCGGCCATGCCCGGCGACCGAGGACAAGGAAGGCGACCAGGGCGATACCGGTCGGGGGCCAAACCGGCGTCACCTGACCGTGGACCAGCGCCAGGCTCAGGCTCAGCCGCGCAGCGAGCCAGTAGACCACGGCAACGAGGGCTAGCCGCAGTAATTCCCGAGCTACTCCGGCGAGGGATCGCACGGTCGCGACATTCAAGCAGGTCGCCGGGATCAAATCAAGTATTGCCACGCAAAGTGAAACTCAGGCCTTACCAGGCATCACCGTCAGCGAGCTTGTCCCTCACGGTGCGCAACAAGGGGCAGACCGAGATCGCCGCGCAATCGTCCGAAGGACGCCGCGAACGACGCGCTGCCTGGGCGTCGACGCCGCCTCCACGATGGCGGCCGGGCAATCCGCGGAGCGGCCCGCCGCGATCAACTGGTCCGCGACCCGGGCCAGGCTGTTGACGATCATCATCACGACCAGCGTGTCTACCCCGGCCAGGTCGCGAAAGTCATGCAGGGCACCGTCGGCGCGACGCGCCGTGGTGACCGCAAAGGAGGCCGCGAGCCCCCGATGGGTCAGCGGGATTCCCGCCAGCGCCGGGGCGGCCACCACCGAACTGACTCCAGGCACCACCTCGACCGAAACACCGGCGCCGGCCAGGGCGAGCACTTCTTCGCCACCGCGGCCGAACACGAAGGGGTCGCCGCCTTTGAGCCGGACGACGAAACGGCCCGCCCGGGCGGCGGCGATCATCTCCCGCTCGATGGCCGCCTGCGCCGTCGAGGGGGCGCCGCCGCGTTTCCCGACCGGGACGAGCTCCGCGTCGGGACGGCACCAGTCAAGCACCGCGGAGTCGACCAGGGCGTCGTATAAAACCACCTCGGCGCGGCTGAGGAGCTCCGTAGCGCGCACCGTCAGCAGCCCCGGGTCGCCGGGACCGGCGCCGACGAGCGCCACCTGGCCCTGCGCGCCAAACGATCCCAGTTCACGGGCGTACGCTTTCGTCTGCTCCGGGATCGCGACGCCACGCCGTCGGAGCCGGTCACGCAAACGGCCGGTCCCCTCCACCATCTCGCCCCACTCCGCGCCGACCCAGCGCTCGATGAGCCGGCGCAGGTGCGCCGCCAGGAATGGCGAGCGCCCCGAGGTGGAGACCGCGACCTGCAGCGGACCGCGACGAACCAGGGCCGGCGCGATGAAGGTGCAGAGCGCGGGACGGTCCAGCACGTTGACGGGAATGCCTCGCCCTTGCGCGGCACGGCTGACCTCGACCCCAGTCGCCTCGTCACCGCTGGCATCGATCACGACGACGCAGCCCTCGACGTCACTATCCAGGAAGCGCCGCTCGACCAGCGAGATGTCGAGCTGCCGGAACGCCGGCAGCAAACGGTCCCAGATCACCGTCACCTCCGCGCCCGAATCCAGCAAACCGCGCGCCTTGGCCAGTGCCGGCTGGCCACCGCCGACCACGAGGCAGCGCCGGCCGGTCACATCGAGGTAGGCCGCGTAGTAACCCATCAGCCGACCAGTCTCTCGACTTCGAGTTCCGCCGGTGTCGTTGCTGATCGAAGCACGGAAGCCACCTCCGGCCGGCTGAACTCCTCCGGCAGGGTGGCGCCGTCCGCGAGTAGTTGCCGGACCCTCGTCCCGCTCAGGGCCCGATGTTCGCTGGCCGGATGGGGGCAGGTGCGCGGTGACGCCATCCCCTGGCAGGCCGCGCAGTAGAAGGTGTGTTCGAAGCGAAGAATCTCGATCCCAAGCTCTTGCGCGCTCAGGTCATCGAAGATGCGATGGGCGGCATAGGTGTCGTAGTAACTGCCGACCCCGGCGTGATCCCGGCCGACGATGAAGTGGGTGCAGCCGTAGTTGCGGCGGACGATCGCGTGGAACACGGCCTCACGCGGTCCGGCGTAGCGCATCCAGGCGGGGTTCACGGCCAGCAGCACGCGGTCCTTGGGAAAGTAGCCATCGATCAACGCCTCGTAGCACCGCATCCGAACCTCGGCCGGAATGTCGTCGGCCTTCGTCTCGCCGACCAGTGGATGGAGGAGCAGGCCATCGATGGTCTCGAGCGCGACCTTCTGCAGGTATTCATGTGCTCGGTGCACGGGATTGCGCGTTTGGAAGCCGACCATGGTCCGCCAGCCCAATGCTTGCTTGCGCGCTCGGACTTCGGACGGGATAAGGTCGTAGGCGGGGAAGGGCGACGCCGGGCGGCCCAGCCCGACGACGGAGCCGGACACGGCCCAGCGACCGCTGTTGAACAAGGCTTGCACGCCCGGGTGCTTGAGATCCTCGGTTCCGTAGACCGCGAGCGCCTCCGGTTGGTGTGGCGCATCGAAGATCTCCTCGACCTCGAGGATGCCCGCCGGTCGTCCCTCGACCCATAGACCGGCCTGCTGGCCGGCACGAAGGTGACGGACGGGCTCGACCTCGGTTCGGAGCACGACCGGGATCGTGAAGGGGCGGCCGTTCACGAGCCGACTACGGTCCAGGATGGAGGTGTAGTCGCTTTCACCGACGAACCCGCGAAGCGGACTCAGGGCTCCCGACGACAACATATAGATGTCGCTGGCCTCGCGAGCCCCGACTTCCAATCGTGGGAGCGTTCGGGCCCGGGCAAACCCCTCCTCGAGCTCATCTCCGGCGAGCAAGCGCTCCCGCGGTTCCGCCGTCAGGTGACCCAGGCGCTCGAGCGCCTCCAGGACCTTGTCGACCGAGGACTCCACCGTGTCGGTCCCGGTATCAACGACGACCTCGGGATGAAGCGGCGGCTCGTACGGGTCCGAGACCCCCGTGAAGTTGGCGATCTCACCCGCGAGAGCCTTCTTGTAGAGGCCCTTGGTGTCCCGGCGGACCAGCGCATCGAGCGCGCACCGAACAAAGACCTCGACGAACCCGGGCGATTGCGCGCGAAGCTCGTCGCGCACCGCCCGATACGGAGAGATGGCCGCCGCGATGGCGATCCCCCCATTACGTGCCAGCAGGCGCGCCACGTAGCCGATGCGCCGGATGTTGGTGTCGCGATCCTCTTTCGAAAACCCGAGGCCCTTCGACAGGTGAGTGCGCATTTCGTCGCCGTCGAGCACCTCGGCGCGCCGGCCTCGCTGCGCAAGCTCCTGCTGGAGGCGGGTCGCGATCGTCGACTTCCCGGCGCCCGATAGTCCCGTCATCCAGACGACGAACCCGTTCATGGTTGAGGCCTCCAGTGCAACCCGCATTCTTTGACGCCGTCGCGCTCCCACCACCAGCGGCCCGCCCGCGGGTCCTCGCCCGGCTGCGTGGCGCGGGTGCACGGCGCACACCCAATCGAGGTGTATCCGCGCCGGTACAGCTCGTGGGTGGGGGCCTTGGTCACCTTGATGTAGTCCCAGACCTGGTCGCTGGTCCAACCCGCCAGCGGCGCCACCTTCGCGATCCCGCCGTGCGACGCATCGAGCTGCACGATGGGCGTCTGCGCGCGGGTCGCCCCTTGCTCCCGACGCAATCCCGTGATCCAGGCGTCGTAGTGCTCGAGGGCGCGAGCGAGCGGGCGACTCTTGCGCGTATCGCAGCACAGCTGCCGCAGTTCCACGGACGCGTAGAACAGGTTGGTGCCGTACCGCGACGTCATCGCCGAGACGTCTTCCGCGTCGGGAGCGAGGACCTCCAGCGCGATGTCATAGCGCTCACGAAAGCGATCGATCACGTCGTGCGTCTCCTGCGGCAACCGTCCGGTGTCGAGCGTCAGCACCGGGATACGAGACCGCTGTCGTGAGGCCATGTCGATCAGGACGGAGGACTCCGCCTGGAAGCTGGCGACGATCACGGTGCGAGGGAAACGGGCAAAGGTCCAGGCGAGAATCTCCTGTGGCGTGGCGTGGTTGAGCTCGCGGGCCACCTCCGCCAGCCCGGTCCCATCCGAAATGGTGGCCGCCGTCATAGGACCTCGCTTCCGACGGCGTCCCGCACCCTGACGGACACCGGAGCCTGGGGGACGTCAAAGCGGCTCCGCAGCGTCTCGACACCCACGCGGTGGGTCCAGTCCCCGAACCCTTCCTCCGGGCGGCGCTCGGCGCGGAACGCTTCGAGCGGCGCGCGCAGCAGGTCGGGGATGGTCTGGATCGGGACGTTGCGCGCGTAGAGCTCATTGAGGCGGGTCCCGGTGAAGTCGCCACCGAGGTAGACGTCGTACTTCCCGAGCGTGGTGCCGACGAAGCCGACGTCGCCGAGGTAGGGCCGCGAGCAGCCATTCGGGCAGCCACTCATGCGGTAACTGATCCGGTCGTGTTCCAACCCCAGCGTGGCGACGACGGCCTCGATCTGCCGGATCAGCGACGGCAGGACGCGCTCCGCTTCGGCGACGGCGAGGCCGCAGGTCGGGATCGCCGGGCAGGCCATCGCGTAACGGATGGTGTGCGAGATCCGGTCGACGGTCTGGATGCCGTGTGCGTGGAGCAGGGTCTCGATGCGCGGCCGGTCGAGGGGATTGAGGTCCCCCAGAATCACGTTTTGCTGCGGCGTCAGGATGACCTGCGGCCGGAGCTCTTCGACGATCGCCCGTAACCCGCTGCGCAGCCGCACGCCGTCGACGTCGGCGATGCGACCGTTCTCCACGTACAGGCCCAAAAAGAGCCGGCCGTCGCGTTGCGCCTGCCAGCCGAGGTGATCGTCGACCGGCTTCCACAGCGGTAACCGGGCATTCTGCAACGGAAAGTCCAGGCGCGCCTGCACCTGTTCGCGGAACCACGCCACGCCGCGTTCGGCGACCAGGTACTTGAGGCGAGCATGCCGCCGGTTGCTGCGGTCGCCGTAGTCGCGCTGGACCGAAACCACCGCCTGGCTGGCCTTGACCAGCTGGTCCGGCTCGACGTAGGCCATCGGCACGGCGACCGCCGGGAACGTCTCGGGCTTGTTGTGGGTCCGGCCCAGGCCCCCACCCACCATGATGGTGAAGCCCTGCAGCCCGCCATCGGCGCGGCGCATCGCGACGATGGCGAGATCCTGCGCATAGACGTCGACGCAGTTGTCGCCTTCCAGCGCGATCGAGGTCTTGAACTTGCGCGGCAGGTAGGTCTCCCCGTAGAGCGGCTCCGTCTCGGGTTCGGCGCTGGCGGCCAGCTCGCCATCGATCCAGATCTCGTGGTAGGCGCGCGTCTGCGGGGTGAGACCGGCCACCATGTCTTTCAGAATGGCCAGGACTTCCTCCCGGAAGCGATCGCGGATCGGGGCCGGGCAGGTCATGATGTTGCGTTCCTGGTCGCCACAGCCGCCGAGCGTGGTCATCAGGCTGGCGTTGATGGCGTGCATGGCGTTCCACAGGTCGCCCTTGAGCACGCCGTGGAGCTGGAAATCCTGGCGGGTCGTGACCCGCAGCGTGCCGTTGCCCCACCGCCCCGCGATGTCATCGTGTGCGAGGTAGCCCTCGGGCGACACGATGCCCCCCGGGATCCGGGTGCGGATCATCATCATGTGGTGCTTGTCGAGGCCTTTTTGCCGCGCCTCCTTGCGGCGGTCGCGGTCGTCCTGCTGGTAAATGCCGTGGAACTTGAGGATGACGCCGTTCTCTTCGCCGAAATGGATCGTGTCTTCCCGAAGTTCCTGGGCGATCGAGCCACGCAGGTGGTTGCTGGAAGCCTTGATGCGCTCGTTTTCCGACATCGCGTCGAGTCCGGCGGTGCAGCCGCAGACCTTGCACATGCTCAGCTCACCCGGATGCCGCTCGGATGGGTTGCTCGGATTGGTCGCGTACCTCCAACCTTGCCAGGTGCGGCCGCGCGATGCCGAGGTACCACGCGGGGAGACCGACGATCACGGCGGCCAGCAGGATCAGGCCAAGCTCGGCATTGCCGACATTGGCGAGCTTCAGCCCGGACGCCAGCAGCACGAACACGAGGGACAGCCTGACAATCCAGTCAGGCATCCGGGAGGAGAATTTCGCGCCGATGATCACGCCGGGGAGGCTGCCGAAAAGGATCGAGGCCGTCAGGTCGATCTTGAAGTCGCCGAAGAGCAGGTGTGCGAAAGCCGCGGCGGTGACCAGCGGTACGGCCTGCGCCAGGTCCGTCCCGACCAGCTCTGCGCCGCTGAGCACGGGATAAAGCAGCATGAGGGCGACGATGATCAGCGACCCTGAGCCGACGGATGTCATGCCCACGATCAAGCCACCGACGATGCCAACGATCACGGTAGCGAGCTTTCTCTTCCTGGTTAGTGGTCGCTCATCATGCAGGAGCACGAGCCTGCCCGCGCCTCTCACCTGGCGGGCCCGGAGGTATTCCCTCGCCAGGATCGCTGCGACCGCCAGCAGCAGCACGATGCCGAGGGTCACCTTGAGCCGCAGCTGCAGCTGGGCACCGGTGCCCAGCAGCCTCACGAGCAGGACGCCGGAAATTGCTGCCGGGATCGATCCGAGCATCAACCACCCGACAACGTCTTTTCTCACCGTGCCGCGGCGCAGATGAATTGCGCTGCCCAGCGGCTTCATGATCATGGACGCCACCAGGTCGCTCGACACCGCCGCCAGCGGCTGCACCTTGAACAGCAGAATCAGGATCGGTGTCATCAGCGCGCCGCCGCCCATACCGGTCATGCCGACGATGAGTCCGACGATGAATCCGGATAGGGCGACGAGGGGATCGAGGTGGGGCAAGCGGTCCTCCAATCGGTGAGTACGAGATAGGCGTCAGTAGCCAGTTCCGCCGAACATGAAGGGAGCTCGGACGCGGCGGTCCGAGCTAGTTACAGGAGCAGGTGCTGAGGAAGCAGAAGTCGATGACGCGCCGGCGGGTGAGCGAGGGGCCCGGTCGACCTGGCGCGCGCATCCAACCTCCTCCCTAAAGTTGACTAAGTAAATCGACTTAGTCAGGAATTACGAGTGTTCAGAGGCTACCACACGCCCGAACCGGTCGTCAATTGGCGCAGCAGTTCGTTGCAGTTCAGCGACCCCCGTCTTGAACGGCTAGCGCGACTGTCGGCTGGCGAGCACCGCCTTCGAGCGGGCACGCATTTTCTGGTGGACGCCGTCCATCCAGGGGATGTCTTTGGGCAGAAACTGCTTCGGGACCTTGGCGAGGATCGTGTAGTTGGCGTCGCAGACGTTGGCGATCCGAGAGCGGGCCGCCTGGGAGACCAGCTGGTAGGTATCCATCATCGAGAGCCCGGTGTCCTTCGCGATCCACTGCACGATCTGGGTGTGGGCGATGCGAAACGCGTCCTCGAGCGGCCGGTAGGAACCGGCCACCATGATCGAATCGTCGTTCTCGAGCCGGGGCCACTCTGCGAACACGCCCTTGACCACCTCGACCGTGAGCACCGTATTCATGGC
>WNFD01027766.1_pt1 | contig 10397 bp, 9 predicted proteins | sample 5400491 | NCBI WGS metagenome assembly WNFD01 (sample SAMN13153343, study PRJNA577476) | soil metagenome | isolation source: 120 cm saprolite under Douglas fir tree site 2 hole 2 replicate 2 | place: USA:California | collected 2015-04-18 | reverse complement strand
CCGTCCCTGCGGCGATCCCTTCTACTTTCGAAACAGCAAGTCTGCGGCAACGAAGAGAGCGAAGACGACTGAAATGACTCCGTTCATGGTGAAGAAGGCGGCGTTGAGCTGGGATAAATCATCGGGCTTGACCAGGGAATGTTCGTAAAGTAGCAGCAGGGTGACGGTGACCACCCCGGCGCATGCGAGTTTTCCGAGAGCGAACGCGGGAAGCAGCGCGATCAACAGAAGGAGCATGATGACATGGAAGACGCGGGCAATCCATAGGGAACGCGAGATGCCAAGATAACGCGGGATCGAGTGGAGTCCAGCATCCTTGTCAAATCGAAGATCCTGGCAAGCATAGAGGATGTCAAAACCCGCGACCCAGAAAGTGACAGCGGCGGTCAGAAGCAGGATGCGAGGATCGAGGGAGCCGCGAACCGCAATCCAGGCGGCCGACGGTGCGATGCCCAGAGAGAAACCGAGCACGAGGTGCGACCAGCGCGTGAAACGCTTTGTATAAGAATAGAGAAGGAGTACGGCGAGTGCGACCGGCGAGAGCCACAGGGCGAGCCGATTCAGTTGTGTCGCGGCCAGAATGAAGATCGCGCACGAGACCGTGATAAAAGCGGTGACGAAGGCTGGAGAAAGATGTCCGGCGGGGAGAGCGCGGGTGCGAGTGCGGGGATTTGCAGCGTCGATGGCAGCATCGGCGAGGCGATTGAAGGCCATGGCGGCGGAACGCGCGGCGATCATGGCGATGACAATCCAGAGTAGCTGATGGGCAGTGGGCAGGCCGGAGGCGGCGAGCATGGCTCCGCAGAGCGCGAATGGGAGAGCGAAGACGGAGTGTTCCCACTTAATCATTTCCAGGGTGATGCGGAGATTGCGAAGCAGAGGCACGGGAAGATTGTAAGGCAGTTCTCGCTTGCCGGTTCGTGCCTCCGGTTTTGCAGCTGGTCTTCGTTACCATCAGGCCTTAAGCTGCGAAGAAGAAAACGGATCTGCGCGCGCAGACTACGCACTTTTCGAGTAAGTTAGTTCTGAGGGAGGATAGGATTGCCTCTTATGCCCCTCAAAACGGTGCTTCAGCCGCAGGAAAGGCTCCTCAAAGTACCAACGAGAAAGGCTGGCAATGGCGACGGTGAAGATGACGGCTATAGTGAAAAGCAAAATCATAAGGCCGAAGCGTCCGCCAACTGCAGACCTGCTAGGGAAAAAACGGCGCAGTAGATGGTCCTCCAAGTCAAAGACAAGCATATGGATGAGGTAAACGCCGTAACTGATTTCGCCGAAGAACTGCAGAATAGGTCGGTTAACCACTCCCTTAAAGCGAGAGGTTCCCGCCAACAGCGCAAAGGCAACAATACCCACAAAGAAAAGATTCAGTGCCGTTTCCCGCAAACTGGCGCCCAAGAATCTGCTGGCGCGAAAAATTCCTAATGGATAGCCGAAGGCAAACACAGCCACGCTCGTCGCAAAGCATATCAGCGTGATAGTGCGCATATGAGATCGTGTTCCCCAAGGGCCACGAGCCAGTCCGGCCAGCATCGCCCCTGTCGCCAGTCCGTCCGCCACTAGCCACGTGTATCCAGGACCCGCGTCGTACCCCCGAATGAAATAGAAGGCCCGCAAGCACGGACAAACGAAACAGATGACCGCTCCGACAACCGCGACGCGGCGTCGCGACAACGAGCGGACAACCGCGGGCCACAGCAGGTAGAAGTGCTCTTCAACCGCCAGCGACCACAGAACACCGTACTGCATTCGTACTCCAAAAAGTTCCGTGACATTGGACAGGTATAAAAAGCTGAGTCCCAGAAAGGCCCAGGAGGCGTGCCGATTGACCCAGCCGGTGCGAGTCAAAATCGCGAGAAGCGCGAGTACTGCGTAATACAATGGCAAAATGCGGAGAGCGCGTCGAATGTAGAAGGTGCGGTAGTACTCTGCCTGGGACTTGCTGTCGAGCAGAATGCCAGTAATAAGGAATCCAGAAAGGACGAAAAATAGGTTCACGCCCGTCCAACCAGGCAGGGTCGCTGCCACAAACAGTTTCGGAAACCCTGAGAGACCTTGCAGGCCATAACGGAAGCCGAAGCCATGGAAAAAGAGGACGAGCAAGACGGCAATGCCGCGAATCGTATCCAGTTCCGGCATCCGCGGTCGCAGGAGCGGAGGTTTTGCTTCGGAGTCGATGACAGCCGTAAAGAGTCGTCGGTTGCTTCTGCTTTGCACTGAGTATTGGATATTGTACAGGTCTGGATCAGGCCGCAAGCCTTGTATGCTGCTGACGGGTCTCTATTTGTGAGAAACTAAGCGGCACCGTGAAGATGAGGTTTTGATGAACGCAGCTCAGAACGTGACAATTCCGGTCCCAGTTCAGCGCCCGCTATTGGTGCGGGAGCCAGTGCGAAAAACAAGGAATGCTGCAATTTTCCTTTTGTATGTCCTCTTGCTCAGCGGAGCTGCGATTCATCTCTACCGCAAGCCGATCTACAGTATGGATTCGATCCAGTACATGGGCAACGCTTTGCTCATGGAAGAACGCGACCCGGTTCGAATCCATCAGCGTGTCTATGACGACGTTCGACGCTCAGTGCCCAGAGTGGAGCGGGAAGGCATGCTCGGCCATGTGGAGGGCGCAACTCCAGACTATGCCGAGTCGCGACGGATGCGCGCCGCGAACCCTTATCAGTATGCCGAGTTCCTGCCCTTGTTCGCAATTCGTCCTCTCTACAATCAGACGCTGTGGCTTGTGAGCAAGACCGGCATGGGACTGGTGCGCTCGGGAATTGTGATCTCGGTTGGATCGTATTTTTTGCTGGGGATTCTTGTGTTCGTGAGGATCAACAAGTACGTCAGCTCGTGGTTTGCTCTGGCGATTTCGATCCTGCTGCTTGCGAGTCCTCCGCTGATGGATATGGGGCGGGAGACTACAGCCGACGCACTGGCTACGCTGGTCGCATTTACCTCGCTGTACCTGATCTTTGAAGAGCGGCGATTGATGCCCGGCATGACCTTGCTGCTGGCTTCCATCTATTTTCGGACTGACTTCGTAGTGCTGGCGGTCCCCGTTATTTTGGCGTGCTGGTGGGAGAAGCGGATCAACTTCTGGAAGGCTGGCGTGCTGGCAGTGGTCGCAGTTGCGTCCGTGCTGTGCATCAACCACTTCGCCGGGGATTATGGAATCAAGATGCTTTATTATCGCAACTTTGTCGCCGTGCCGATCGCGCCGGGAGAGATGACGGCACAGTTTGCCTTTCGAGACTACCTTGCTGCGATGCGGTCGGGGATAACACTCGCTGCTAATAGCTTCTTCCTTCCCTTCTTGCTGCTGGGGACGATTGGCATGGTTTCGAGGCGGATGAGAGTGCTCTTTGTGGTGAACCTGACCTATGTTGTCCTTCACTTCGTGGTGTTGCCCAACTGGCAAGAGCGGTGGGTGGGGCTGTTCTATCTATCGATGGGAATTTGTGCGGCGGCGATGGCTGGCGAAGTGGCGAAAAACATAGCGGCTTGCCGTGACGCGACGGAATGAGCGGCGACGACGACCATCGTCAGGCGGCGGTCGCTTCCCGCACCACCTCGGGTGTGGGTAACACGGCTCGATCTTTCAAGCGCAGAAATGGTTCCTCGAAGTATCGGCGCGAGAGGAAGGCCGATCCAATGGCAAGACTGCCGCAGATCAGAAAACGAACGACCATGACACCGAAATGACCCTTGAACGAGGATGAGTGAGGAAAGAACTCGTGTTGGAGATTATCGAAAATATTAAAGACGAGCATGTGGAGGAGGTAGAGTCCATAGCTGATTTCGCCGAAAAACCTAAGCGTGCGATGCTCGGCCAGAAAACTCCAGCCGCTTGTGCCAAGCAGCAACGCGCCGCCAACCATGGCGGTGCATAGAAGATTCAGGGCGGTGAGGTGCAGCGCGCCTCCGGCGAGTGGACCGTGGAGTGCAAGATCGGGCACTATCAGGAGCGCGCTTGCAAGAAGCGCCGCCAGTGAAATTAACTTCAGGCCCTTACGAGTGCCAAGTGGTCCCCGCGTCAGGACAGCCAGGAGAGATCCTAAGGCCAGACCGTCCGCCACCAGCCAGGTGTAAAGGGCGAAATAATCGTATCCCAGCCGCCAGGTAACGACTCGGGCGAGCGTAGCGCCGACAGCGATGACCACCGCAAGCACGCCTACCTTGCGCCGGCTTACGTTTCGGACAATGACGGGCCAGATGAGGTAGAAGTGTTCCTCAACGGCCAGCGACCAGAGCACTCCGAACTGGATCGGCACGCCAAACAAAACCGTAACGTTTGCCAAGTAGATCACACTCAAACCCAGGAACGCCCAGGAAACAGTTGGGCCCTGCAAACCGTAGCGGCCAAGGAGGGCCAAGAGAAGGAGAAGCCCGTAGTAGGCGGGCAAAATTCGGAGCGCCCGGCGCAGGTAGAAACGCCGATAGTATTGAGGATGGTGCTTGCCGTCGAGCAGGATTCCGGTGATCAGAAAACCCGAGAGAGCAAAGAAAAGATTGACTCCGGTCCAACCTAATGACGCTGACCGTACGAAAAGCTTAGAGGCGCCGGCGAATACCTCAACATTTTGGCGGGAGGCAAACCCGTGATAAAACAACACCGCCAAGATGGCGACGCCGCGGACGCAATCGAGTTCGGGCATTTTCGGACGAAGCAAGGGTTTTGCTTCAAGGCCCGTTTCAGAGTCGGTGAATGCCATAGAAAGAGCAGTGCCGCGAATCTTGGGTTCCCATTTCTTTGGACTGGGCTCGGTATTGTACGGGTCTGGGTTAACCGATACGCGATGAATTCGCATCTGAACGTTGGGAGTTCACTATCAACGTTGGGCGACGGTCCCACTTCCAGATGATCCGGACAGCATCCGACCGAAGATGGCGGGACGGTGCCGCAAGTAGTAATACTCGTTAATCGGGCGATCATCTTCCATCACAGGTGCATTGGGGAACTGCTGAATCATTTGATCCAGCGGAACCTCCTTACTCAGTGCGAGTACGAATTGCCGTTCAGGAGAGGACTCCGGGCCCCACTCCATCCAAGAAAGTGAAACCCGTAATCCATGACGTAAACAAAAACACGCACATTGGAAAAGGATTGTTGCAGCGCCTTGGCTATCGACGATTGGACTATCAATTCCCCGCCGTCCGGCAACCACTGTTGCAAGATTCCGCCCGGGCGCAAATGCCGCTTGACGAGGGTGTAGAACTCCTTCGAGTACAGCAGGCTGGAACCGGCCGTTTGCACGGGGGGCGGCGGGTCAATCGCTATCACATCGTACTGCTCGGAAGTACGTTCCAGGAAAAGTCGCCCGTCGTCGATCACCAGGTGAGATTGCGGGGACTGCAATAGCGTCGGCCCATCCGCATGGAAATAGCCGTACACTTGCGGAACGCTCGGCACCAGTTCGACCACCGTGGAGGATATGCCCCAAGAAAGAGCCGAGCGGTGGGTGGTTCCCATTCCAAAGCAGATGATCAGGATGTTGGTTGGCTTGCGATCCAGCATAGCTAGGGGAAGATGGGCCATCATCTTCGTGATCGGACGCAGCCCCGTCATTCCCTCGCCGTTAACCAGAAGGCGCTTTTCCAAGCGGGAGTCGCCCTTCGCCACAACTGTAGCGGTATAGTCGCGCTTGACCAAAGGATGGGAGAACTGATCCGCGAAGTCATTTGTGTAAACGAATAGAACAGCCGAGACTGTAGCCAAGACTGCGAGGCCCCATCGTCTGGCCGGAGTCGGCAAGTCTCTCCATGAGAAAAGTGGCGACTTGGTCATCACCAGGCCAACTGCAAACCACGGCAGCGCCAGCACAGCTAGCGACGCCCGCTCGCCCAGCCAGGGCAACAGCAAAAAGCCGGAAAGCAGCGGCCCGAGAATACAGCCCATGATATTGACGGCATATGCACGACCAGCGCGCTCTCCGTCGCCGGAGGAGAAACGATCCACCATCATTGGAGTTAAAAACCCCAGCGCTGCTGAGAACGGGACTACGCCAAGGATTAGGCGCAGCAATCTGTGCAAGGAGAGCCTGGGGTCTACCGCGAGCAGGGGAAGAAAAATGGTAAAAGCCAGGAGTGCCCACTCGAGTCTTCCGAGCAGTTCGGGACGAAACAACCGTTTCCGGTAAAGCAAAGAGCCGATGTACGTGGCCCCGAGGTAGACCGCCAAAATGGCCGCGAACGCGTAGACGACAGTACCGAGCCATGGAGTGAAGATACGCACCCACACCACCTCAGCAGCCATGCTGGTGAGGCCGGTTCCAAAGAGAAGCCAGAGCAACTTGCGGCTATCAGAAGCCGGAAGGGCGAAAGCTGAGGAGGGTGTTTCGGCTGGTCCCGTTTTTTCTATTGTTCCTCGCTGCCGACCAAGGGCCCATGCAGAAACGGCTAAAACGAAATTGAGCACCGAGCTCACGTACAGAGTCTTCCTAAACCCCAACGCTTCAATCAGAAACAACGGAAGCCCGGCCCCCACAACCGCGCCGAGGACATTTGCAAGATACAAGTAACTGAAGGACCGCGATGATTCAGTATTAGATCGCTCATCAATGGCGAACATAGCTAAGGGGAACGTTGCACCCATACAGGTACACCAAGGCACCAGAGAAATGGCAATCCAAGTTCCTGCGGCCAAATAAAACCCGGAAGGAGACAATCCGTGGGTCTCCAGCCTTTCAAGCAGGATCCTTCCCCAAGACAGTTGGAGAGGAACAACAAGCGCCGAAATCCCTATCAACAGTTCGGCAAGGGCATACAGACGCAGCGGGGAGACGAACAGTCGCGCTCTCCACTCCCTAAGCAGGCGTCCCGTTGCCCATGAGCCCAGGCCGAGTCCCAACATGAATACTGAGAGGACTATCGAGACAAGTGGGGTCGTGACTCCGTATTGCGCCATGGCGAGACGGAGCCAAACCACTTCATAAAGGACGCTACAGAAACCAGACACTATGAAGAAGAAGAAAAACCACTGCATCAGGGTTCTCTCAGTTTTGGATTGGCGATTTGTTGATCGCCCATTTCAACAGATCGCGCCTCGGAAAGCAACGCCGCGCCTCATGTCATGGTCGATTCGCTTCCTGCTGTGGAACCTTGCGAGTAGCTGCTGGAGCCAGCGGCATTCCTGTTATCATGCCAATACTTTTGAGGCGGCATAGGCTCTGACCGCTGCAGAGGGAGCTGACTTGTGGGAGTGGGACTCAGAGCGGAACAGAATTACCAGCCGGTTACTATGCCGGCGAAAGAGTCGGCGACTATCGAAGTGTCAGTGGTCATGCCTTGCCTGAACGAGGCTGAGACGCTGGAGAGTTGCATCGCGAAGGCGCAGCGCGCTCTTCGCGAGGCCAATATAGCGGGAGAAGTTATTGTGGCCGACAATGGCAGCACTGACGGCTCGGTCGAGATTGCGGAGCGAATGGGGGCAAGGGTTGTAAATGTTCGGGCCAAGGGATACGGCAACGCTCTGATGGGAGGGATCGCCGGCGCGCGCGGCAAATACGTGGTAATGGGGGATGCTGATGACAGCTACGATTTTGGGCACATCCCGCGCTTCGTCGAGCAGTTGCGGGACGGCGCCGATGTGGTGATGGGAAACCGTTTTCGTGGAGGAATTCAGAAAGATGCCATGCCGGCGTTGCATCGCTATTTCGGAAATCCGCTGCTAACGCGAATTGGACGTCTGTTCTTCCATAGTCCGGTGGGGGATTTCTACTGCGGTCTGCGGGGATTCCGCAAAGATGCCTACGAGCGTATGGGACTGCGCACGACAGGGATGGAGTTTGCGACCGAGATGGTGGTGAAGGCTACTCTGCTGCAGCTACGAATCGCTGAGGTTCCCACGACGCTTTCGCCCGACGGGCGCAACCGGCCTCCGCATTTGCGCACGTGGAGCGACGGCTGGCGGACGTTGCGCTTCTTTTTGCTTTACAGCCCGCGTTGGCTGTTCCTGTACCCGGGGATGGCCCTCATGTTGGCTGGATTTGCATTGGGTTTATGGTTACTGCCGGCGCCGAGGCCGGTGGGCGGCGTTACGTTTGACGTTCACACTCTGGTGTATGCCGCCGCGTTCGTGATGCTGGGACTTCATGCGATGGCATTCGCCGTGTTCACGAAGATGTTTGCCATCTCGGAAGGCTTGCTGCCTCCGGACCCAACGCTGGACCGGCTGTTCCGGTACATCACTTTAGAAGTTGGGCTGGCGGTTGGCGCCGGGCTCACGATCGCGGGGCTCATAGCCTCCGCCTATGCCGTGGGCGCGTGGGGAAACAAACACTTTGGCGCGCTCGATTATTCTCACACCATGCGGCTGGTCATTCCGGCGGCACTGCTGCTCACACTGGGAGCGCAGACAATTTTCGCAAGCTTCTTCATGAGCGTGTTGGGGCTGCGGCGGCGATGACCGCTAGTGCCGAGTTCGATCAGTTCGCGGATGAATACGAAGTTGACCTGAACCAGGCACTCGCCGCGACCGGAGAGGGCCAGGACTACTTCGCCCGCGGCCGGGTTAACTTTTTGGCGGGTTGCCTGCGGCGCTTGCGGCAGGCGCCACAGTCCGCGATGGACTACGGCTGCGGCATCGGTGGGACTGCCGCGTTGTTGCGGGAGATCGTGGGAGTCCTCCGCGTCGTCGGTCTCGACATCTCTGAACGCTCGCTGGAGCGGGCCCAGAGAGAATATGGTGGCGATACCGTCAGCTTCCAAACTTTCGAGCGCTATGAACCGGCAGCAGACTTAGACCTGGCCTACTGCAACGGTGTCTTCCATCACATTCCCGTTGAAGATCGAGGACCAGCTATCCGCTACATATATCGTTCGCTGCGGCCGGGCGGCCTGTTTGCTTTCTGGGAGAATAATCCCTGGAATCCCGGGACTCGCTACGTGATGGCGAAGTGCGCTTTTGATCGCAATGCAGTGCCGCTCACGCCCCCCCTAGCGAAGAGGCTGCTGCGCGAGGCAGGATTCGAAATGGTTCGCACGGATTTTCTATTCTATTTTCCTCGCGCCTTGCAACCACTACGGTTCCTGGAGTCTCTCTTACATTGGCTCCCGCTGGGAGGACAATACCAGATTCTTTGCCAGAAACCCGGGGCAGCGCGCCACGCCAGTGATAACTCCCGAGACGGAAAAGCGTCAAGCCGCATGCGGTGAATGAAAGGCGTAAATTACTCTGGGATTCAGATCAGCGAGAGGATGCCGTCTTGCGCCGTCAAGTTGTGCCGCAATTGTCAATTTCCACAATTGACAAGCGCCGGACGCTGCGGCATTATGGGTGCTTCGATTGCAGTTCTCCCTCTTACAGGGGACAGATGCACGAATTGGAGGGACGCTATGGCGGAATTTATTCGGAGGATTTGGTCGGAAGATGAGGGACAGGATATTGCGGAGTACGCGGTAATGCTGGCTGTGATCCTGGTTCTGGTGGTGGGCACGATTCGGCTGATCGGATCCAACGCCAACAATGTCTTTTCCAATACTGCCAGTTCTATACAGTAGCGGGGATCAAGCTGGAACAGCCCCGCAGTTTCGGAACTGAACGCAGGACGCTCCTCATGACGCAATTTACGTCGTTTACCGGGCCGCTTCGCTACTGCTGGTTTACCAGCGCGGTGGCTGCGGCGGGACTTGCGAGGAGATTGACTCGGACATAAATCACCTAGATCAAGCCAAGTTCAGCCAAAAGCCGCGATTCGTGAATCGCGGTTTTTGCTTTTTGCAGGGAAACTCAGGAGTCAAATCGATGATTGTCAACATGTCCGAGAAAGCGACCGAGCAGGAGATTGCGCACGTAATCGAGCGCATTCGCGAGGCGGGCTACCAACCGCATGTAACGCGGGGAGTGGAGCGCACTATCGTCGCCGCGGTGGGAAACGGCCGGCGTCATGAGATCGAAGCGCTGTTGGTGGCGCCTGGCGTGGAGAACGTGGTCGCTATCGCTCAGCCTTTTAAGCTGGTCAGCCGGCAGGTGAAGCCGGAACGATCGGTGGTGAAGGTGGGCAGCGTGGCTATCGGTGGGCCAGGAGTTGTGGTCATTGCCGGACCTTGCTCGGTGGAATCCCGGGAGCAGTTGCTCAGCACCGCGCAGGCTGTGAAACAGGCTGGAGCTACGATGCTGCGAGGCGGCGCCTACAAGCCGCGAACTTCTCCATATGACTTTCAAGGATTGGGCCTGGAGGCGCTCAAAATTCTGCGCGAGGCGCGCGAGCAATCGGGGCTGCCCGTGGTCACCGAAGTGATGAGCACGGAAGATGTTGACATCATTTGTGAGCATGTGGATATGTTGCAGGTGGGAGCGCGCAATATGCAAAACTTCGCATTGCTGCGGCGGCTAGCCACGGTGAGCAAGCCAGTCCTATTAAAGCGCGGTCCCTCGTCGACGGTAAAGGAATGGCTACTGG
>WNFD01016463.1_pt1 | contig 10399 bp, 8 predicted proteins | sample 5400491 | NCBI WGS metagenome assembly WNFD01 (sample SAMN13153343, study PRJNA577476) | soil metagenome | isolation source: 120 cm saprolite under Douglas fir tree site 2 hole 2 replicate 2 | place: USA:California | collected 2015-04-18 | reverse complement strand
AGAAGCGGCGCGACGTCAGGCGCTTTCCGAGCAGCATTTCCGAAACGTCGCACACCGGAACGATCCGGCCTCGCCGCAGAATCACGCCTTCCAATTTCGGTGTTCGGTGTGGAAACCGAAAAACCCGGCTCGGGGCCACAAGTTCTGCAATCTGACTCGCCGAAACGGCAAACCGCCGTTCGCCCAGACGTAGCAGGACGAAGGATTGCAGCTCGAGTTCGATCGCTACCGTCATTGCGCGGAATTTGTCCCTTCCAGATCTTTGCTTGCGGTTTTGTCCGCTTGCAAAAGAGCTGCATCGAGCAGGGCCAGTTCTTCGGGCGACAAAAAACCTTCCGGATGCACCACCGGCACAACGGTCTGGTCGAGAGCCGTCAGCCCTCGGTACCATTGCCGCTCTTCGTGACAGAAAGAGAGTGGAAGCGCCTGCAGGCGCGTCATAGTTGTCATCTTCTCGATGCCATCGATCAAGAGGGCCGTGCGCGTCTTGCGCAACACGAATAGCAATGCTCCCTCCGCCACATGCAATCCAAAATGCATGGCGCCGTTGACGATGAAAAGTGATCTGTCCCCACGCCGCAGGACGTGGCGAACTTTTCGAAGCCCGGGCGCACTGATATCGGTCGCAGTACTTGACATGCTGTCGGCGCTGCGCACTTCCTGTACCGAAGCGGAAGAGACGGCGAACAATTGGCCGCTGACGCGAAAGAGAATGATCTGTTCCGTCTTTGCCGGACTCGCCTTGACTGGGGCCGCCAGCCGCATTAGCGAACTCCCGCGGGTGCCGTGCGGCAAACTCCAAGGACGCGTTTTTCAATGGCGGCATAAATGTCGTCGATACCGAGTACTTGATCGACCGCGCCAGTCTTGATGGCTTCAGCCGGCATTCCGAAAATCACGGACGTTGCTTCGTCCTGTGCCAGTACGAGGCCGCCCGCAGCCTTGATGGCCTTTGCGCCACCAGCTCCATCGTTACCCATGCCGGTAAGCACGCCCGCAATGCTCAGTGGGCCGGCGAAGGCGGCAACGGATTCCATGGTGACGTCAATATTCGGCAAGTAGCCGTTGATGCGGCCGCTGGTCCCGTCAAGCTGGATTCGACCCGTCGGTGTAACGCGAAGATGCTGGCCGCCCGGACAGATGTAGAGCGTTCCCGGCTGAAGCGACTCATTGGCTTCCGCTTCTTTCACGCGGATTCCAGTGAATTCCGCGAGCTGCGCAGCGTATTGCGTCGTGAATGCCGCGGGCATGTGCTGCACGAGAATCACCGCAGCAGGGAAGTCTCCCGTGAATCCGGGAGCGATCCGCATGACGGTGGCCGGCCCTCCTGTCGACGCTGCCAGCACGACTACCGGGAAGCGCTGATCAAGTCCGGAAGTAGGCGCGGGGCGGACGCTCGCTGGCGTGGGCGGCGGAGTCTTGGAACCCTTCGCATTCTGAATTGTCGAAGCCAGGCGTGATGCCGTGCGCACCACGCGCACTTTGGCGGCCATCCGTACCTTGCGCAAAAGTTCGTCTTTCACGCTCTGCATATCGAGGTCGATGGCGCTCGATGGCTTGGCGACAAATTCAATTGCGCCGAGTTCCAGCGCTCGAAGCGTGCTTGCTGCGCCTTCGCGCGATTCAGAGCTGACGATAACGATTGGCCGCGGGTTCGTAGTCATGATTTCCGCGGTGGCCTGGAGTCCGTCCACGTGAGGCATATTGATGTCCATGGTGATGACATCAGGCTTCAGTGATTCCGCCATCGCAACGGCCTCGCGGCCGTCCTTGGCGTTGCCCACGACCTGCAGTTGGTCGTCCGCATTGAAAATCCCCTCAAGGACCTTCCGCATAAACGCGGAATCCTCGACGACGAGCACGCGAAACTTTTTGTTGATGGTCGCCATGGTTTGTTTACGCTACCGGCACGACGGGGCGCGGCGCTTCCGTTCCTATAAGTTGTTCGACCGCCGCGATCAGTTGATCCTCCTGGACCGGCTTGGTCAGGAATGCAGTGGCGCCTTCCTTCATCGCGCGATCGCGATGCTTTGCCCCCGCGCGCGACGTAACGACCATCACGGGAATGCGGCGCGTGGAAGGAGTCTGGCGCAGCTGCACCATCAATTCGTATCCCGTCATGCGTGGCATTTCGAGGTCGGTGATGACCAGATGGCAGCCGTGCTGCGTCACCAGTTCGGCGGCTTCGAGTCCATCCGCCGCCAGTTTCACGCGGTACCCGTTCTTCTCCAGCATGCGGCCGACGAATTTGCGCACGCTGATGGAGTCGTCCGCCACTACGATTACGCGTTCTTGCTCGACGCGGTCGATGGCCTCGGAAGGAATGCTTCCGCGCGCAATCGCCGTCGAGCCCGGCGCAAAGATTCGCGCGGCGCTGGCGCTGGCTTGTATCGGGCGGCGCTCGTTCGGCTCGGTCGCCACCATGCGGTTCAGGTCGATCAGCAGAATGAGGCTGCCATCGGGGGCAATCGTGGTGCCGGGGAAGAGCTTTACCCGGCGAAGGTATTCGCCCAGGTTCTTGATAACGATTTCGTCTTTGCCGAGAACCTCTTCCACGACGAGGCCAATCTTGCGGTTCCCAGCATTTGCCACCACCATCCGGAAGTAACCATTGATCGGTTCGAGAGGCGGCAACCCCAGATAGGTATCCAACCGCACGACCTCTGTGACCACGTCGCGTACCTTGGTCAGAAGTTTTCCGCCGACGTCTTCGATTTCATCGGAGCGCAGGCGGCGGATTTCCTCGACGACCGCCAGAGGCAGCGCGAAATTCGTCGTGCCGCAGCGCACAAACAAAGCCGGAGAGATAATCAGGGTGAGAGGCACCTTGAGGGTAAACTTCGTGCCCTTGCCGCTCGAGCTTTGGATATCGATTTCGCCGTTCAGCGCGTTCAGGTTTGCCCGCACCACATCAAGCCCGACTCCACGTCCAGCCAGTTCCGTTTTCACGGGAGCCGTTGAGAACCCCGGGTGGAAAAGCATCTCGCGCAGATCGCGTTCCGTGAGCCGGCCGGCAGTCTCCTCGGAAACAAGTCCGCGTTCGATCGCGCTTTGCTTCACGCGCTCGTAGTTGATTCCACCGCCGTCATCTTCGACTTCGATGTAAATGTGGTTGCCGCGGTGGTAGGCGCGCAGCATGACATTCCCGGTGGGCGCTTTGCCAGCGGCGGTGCGGTCACCGCTTTGCTCGATGCCGTGAGCTACCGAGTTGCGTACCAGGTGCACAAGCGGATCGGAGATCTGCTGAATGATATTGTTGTCGAGCTCGGTTTCACTCCCGGAACGCGAATACAGCGTGCCAATCGGGACCATTCGTGCGGCTGTAATCTCGTCTTGCAGGTGATGCGCCAGCTTCGTAAATTCGTCGATATCGCCTTCCACGCGCCCAATAAATCCTTGTAGTTGCGAGAGTACCTCGTTGACGTCCGCTGAAATCTCGGCCATCGAGCGCGACAAAATATTGAAATCGTCGTAGCGGTCCATTTCCAGTTCGCTGAATTCGGACCAGAACGACGTGTCGCCCGCAGCCGCGCTCGTAAGCATCTGTGGCGTCGGCGCGGGGCTCCACGGTCCCTGGGTGGTGCGGTTGTTACTGATGCGGTTAAATTCGTACTTTTCCTGGAATTCGGCGACTTTGCCCTGCAACCGCTCCTTTGAAAAGCTCAGCGTATCGACGAGTTTTTCGAGTTCAGCTACGCGGCCAACCATACGCGTGCGGTTGATGACCAGTTCACCGACCGTATTCATCATGCGGTCGAGCCGGGCCAGTGCAATTCGAACCGATTTAACTGTCGAAGTACCGCTTGCAGATTGTTTCGCAGTCCTTTTCGCGGGTGCGGCGAGTTTTGCTGCGGCAGCTATGTCGCTCCCATGCCGCGCCTCCGCTACCCCGGCCGCCTCGGCCGAAGCCTCCGTCTCTTCCGGGTCGAGCGGAGCAAACTCCGCGACGCGGCCCAGCAGGGAATCGACGCCCGTCCGCATGTCGACTTCGTCGGCCCATTGACGGTGGAGCGTCTTCTTCAGAACGTCGACCGACTCAAGGCACAAATCCACCACGGCCGGCGACGGTTCAATCTCTCCATCGCGCAGGCGGCCGATCAAATCCTCGACGCGATGAGCAATAGCTCCCAGTCTTTTCAACCCGACCTGCGCGGCAGAACCCTTTACCGTGTGAATGGCGCGAAACAGTTTGTTGATCTCTTCCGGATTGTTGTTGCCTTCTAACGAAATAAGGCAATCGCTGACGACCTGAAGATGCTCCTCAGCTTCCGGCTGGAAGAACTCCAGGATTTCGTTCGGCACCTCTTCGTCCAGCGGCAGCGCGTCAAAGTAAGAACCCGTCGCAGCGGCGACAATGGGCTCCTGGATTTCCTCCGCAGCGAATTGCTCACGCGATTCCGGCTGGGAAAGGTTCAGCGGCGGCGGTTCCGTGGGGAACGCAAAGCGATAGCGCTCTTTGAAAACGGCAATGTCTTCGAGAGTCTCTTTGCCGGTGTCGCTGATTTCCAGGAGATCGGTTTCGAGCAGAGAAATTCCGTCCGAGAGAAATTCCGTCAACGGTCCATGTAGGTCGCTGCCGAGAGGCGCGTTTAGCGCATATTGAAAGACGTGCGCGAGTTTGCCGGCGATTTCAGAGAATCGCGGAAATCCATAGCTCGCCGACGTGCCGCTCAGCGTGTGTGCCGAGATGTACAGTCGTTCCAGATCTTCTCGGCGCGGCTCTACGTCCTGAAGCACGCTGACGTATTCCCGCAAATACTGCAAGTTCTCCGAGGCTTCCTGGAGGAACATCTCGACGGCTTCGCGGTCCAGCGTGCTCACGCTCGTCCCTCCGTTACGAGTTCCGGCTTCTGCAATTCATCCGCTGTCGGTTTCCGGTAGAGAATGCAATCGTTTAATACAATCGCCTGAAACTTCACCGGCATTTTGGAGATCGACTCCGAGTGACCGAGGAACAGATATCCGCCCGGCTCCAGCGTGTCGTAAAACCGTTGCACCAAGGAGCGCCGGCGCTCTTCCGAGAAGTAGATCATCACGTTCATGCAAAAAATCATGTCCATGCGGCCAACGTACACCGCCGAAGCAAGGTTCATCTGCGCAAACGAAACCATCTTTCGCAGCCGGGGCTTTACCTGATGCCCGCCGCTGACCGTCGTAAAGTGGTTCGCTAACTGTCTTTCGCTCACGCTGGCAATGCTGCGCCCTTTGTAGATCCCGCTTTCGGCGTGCTTCAGGGCGTGCCGTCCGACATCGGTTGCAAGTATTTCCACGTTCCAGGCATCCGCGAACGACAGCGAATCCGCGATCGTGATGCCAATCGAATAAGGCTCTTCACCCGTTGAGCAGCCGGCGCTCCAGATCCTCAGCGTGCGCGGATTCTTCCAGAACTTCTTGGTGTGCAACTCAGGCAGCACGCGTTTCTCGAACGCTTCATACACGCCCGGATACCGGAAGAAGCTCGTCTCCTGCGTCAGCAGCCGCTCGAGCAGGCCTTCATATTCAACGTTGGATTTGCGCATCGCGCGCAGCAGCTCCGTGCCGTGCTCCATTCCTTTGGCGCGCAGGTGTTCCCGCACTCGCGTGGAGAAGAAGCGCTCGCGCGATTCATCGAAGCAAATTCCCGTCCGCTCTTCGATCAACATGCGAATCTCGCTCAGCTCGTGTTCGCTAAACCCTTGCCCATGTCCCTGGCGTTCGCTCATCGTGCTCCCGTGCTCTGGGCCTCGCTCTTACTGGCGCCTCTTGGCGCGGTGGAGCGTAACTGCCTAACGAAGAGCGCCTGCCGGGACGGGCCGCTCGGAATCTTCGCGTGCCGCCGCTTTGGATGACGCGCGGAATTGCGCCAGCGCTTCGTTCAATTGATCCGACAGCTTGACGAGCTGGCTCACCGTTGCCACCGTCCCGCGCGTTCCTTGCGACGTCTGCCGCGTAATGCTCGAAATGATTTGCATGGCGTGCGCTACTCCTTCTGTTCCGCGCACCTGCTGTTTCGACGCCAGCGAAATTTCCTGCACGAGTTCCGCTGATTGGCGCACCACGTTGGAAATGGCGTCCAGCGCGCGGCCTGCCTGATCGGCAAGTTGTGCGCCGCCCTCCACTTCCTTCGTGCCTTCCTCCATGACGACGACCGCTTCGTTCGTCTCCGCCTGAATCGCTTTGATCAGCGCCGCGATATCCTTCGTCGCGCTGCGGCTGTGTTCGGCGAGCTTGCGGACTTCGTCGGCCACGACTGCAAAGCCTCTGCCCGCCTCGCCCGCGCGTGCTGCCTCGATAGCCGCGTTTAGCGCCAGCAGGTTCGTCTGTTCCGTGATGTCGTTAATGACGTTGATGATCTCCGAAATTTCCAGGGAACGGTCACCGAGAGATTTGATTTTCTTGGCGGTTGCCTGCACCGATGCGCGGATTCGCTGCATGCCCTCAAGCGTGTCACGCACAGCGCGGTTGCCTTGTTCGGCGGCATCCAGCGCGCGGCGCGCTGCTTCGGCGCTCGCTTCGGCGTTGTTCGAAACCTGTTTCATGGAAACCGTCAGTTCTTCGACGGCGCTCGACGTGTTGGTAATTTCCTGGTCTTGCTGCGTGGCGCCCGCCTGCATTTCATCGGCGGCCACGAGAATGTTGTTGGAGCACGCGGTCACTTCCATGGCCGCCTTGCGGACGCGCTCGAGAACCTTGGTGAAATTATCCAGCATGTAATTAATTGAGTCCGTAACGTTTCCAAGCGCGTCGCTGGTCACTTTGCCGCGCTGCGACAAATCACCACGCGCAACCTGGTTGATGACGCTCAGCAATTCCGTGATGCTGCGCTGCAACGCGTCGTTGGCGTCCTGGTTAGTCGTGGCCTTCGAGACCTTGGCGACCGCGCGATTCAGGTTTTCCGCAATGTAGCCGAGTTCATCGTTCGAATTGACCTCTGCTCGCGCACGCGGGTCTCCTGCCGCAAAGCGTTCGGAGAATTCCGCGAGCGCCTGCACCGGCCCCAGCATCGCGCCGAACCGCCACGCCAGGATTCCCCACGTCACCACCGCGAGCACGATGGCGAAGAGTATGGTTCCTCCCGCTGGCGAGCCGAAGTCCAAAAAGGACGCGTCACCAGCCTTTTTCCCGGCGGTGAAGGCGAGCCAGAGAACGAAGCAGCCGACCACTGCGTTGAGCAGGACCAGCGCCCAGATTGTGGAACTCAGTCGCGATTTCATGCCACCCTCCAAATCTCTTCCGCGGAGCCCTCGCCATGCATCGGCGTTGTCTCCACAAATCTCAAATGCTCGGGCCCGGAAAAACCTCGAGCAGCCGGCGCAGATCGATCACCAGCGCCAGCCGGTCGTCATGCCGTAACATTCCGATGCAATGCGGCACGTTTTCCGGCGCTTGCTCGAGCAAATCCTCGGTGTTCACCGAATATGTTCCGATGACTTCGTCGGCGGCAATGCCGATGCGAATGTCCTCGTGATGGTTCTCGCTGCGCAGGGAAGCGACCACCACGTGCTTCGGCAGCAATCCGGGTCGGCGGCCTTCCGTAATCGCAATGTCTATCAACGGCACGATGGCGCCGCGCAAATTGAATATTCCGACCAGGTATGCCGGGCCAAGGGGGAGCTTTGTCAGCAGCGGCCAATCCAGCACTTCCTCGACATCCAGAACCGGCAGGCAGAACCGCTCCCGTCCGCTGCGGAAAACACAATACTGCGACTCCGGCGCCCGCTCTTCAATCGGCCCAAGTGCTTCGAGCAGATCGCCGGTGGCGGCGTCTGCGGGAAGGGGTTCGAGATGGAAATCTTCGCTCATCGCTTATTCTTTTTGCGTCGAAACTCTCATGCGAACCGCCGCACCGCGCGAAGCAGATCTTCCCGCGTGAAGGGCTTCGTCACGTATCCGTCCGCGCCTTGCTGCTGGCCCCAATACTTGTCACTCGCAGTATCCTTCGAAGTCACCAGGATCACAGGAATCATGTTGAACTCGGCGTTCCCCTTTAGGTCTCGGCAAACCTGAAATCCGTTTCGGTCCGGCATCACCACATCGAGTAAGATCACACTGGGCCGCTCGTTCGTGATGGTTTCCTCGGCGCGCTTCGGGTCATTCAACCCAATCGGCCAATAGCCTTCCTTCTCCAACAAGCCTTGCATCAGCTTGACCTCGGCGGGCGAGTCATCAATGATCAGGACCTTTTTGTGCACAGCCGTGCTCTCTCCATACTTGTCCATAGAGAAGAGGTGCACGTCAGCAGCCAGCTTCCGCATTCCGCATGCTCGTGTGTCGCGTTAGGTTAAATATCTATAAATGAGCAGGTTACAGCGATGCAGGAGGACCTCAGCGGCGTCGCGAAGTTGGCGCCGCCGTCTCTTCTGTCTCAGCTTGAGATGCATTCTCAGCTTCCTGCATCTCGCTCGCAAGCGATGAGAAACGCTGCATCACCTCATTGATTCGCAGCGCCATGCTGTGCATGGTCTTGATCTGCGCGAGTGACTGCGAGGAAAGTTGCCCGGGCTCCAGCAGCAGCAATTCGGCATTCCCTAGCATGGAGGTCAGCGCATTGTTCACGCTGTGCTTCATCTCCAGCATGTACCGTCCCAGCGTGGCGTGGTTCTCATTCTTGGCGGCGTTTCGCTCCGCCTGGCGTGCGATCTGCAAAGCTTTCGCTCTGCGCAACGATTCACAGGCAACCAGGAGAAGCGTCTGCGTCCAGTCTTCGCGAAGCGGGATATGCACCAACCTTGGATACTTGGTGCGCAACTGCCCGAATTCCTGGGAATCTGCCGGAACGCACAGAATGACTGCGGTCGCCGGATCGAGGGACCGCAGCACGCTGGTAATCTTTCCATCTCGCACGGGTCCTACCACCACCAGGTCGTGAACTGGTGCATCTTGTTCGCGCCACGAATCGCTATTGAGGACAGTAATGTTCGGGGCCTGGCGTTCCGTCTGCCAACAGGCCGTCAGCAGCCGGGCAAATTCGGTCTCGTCGGTGAGGATGACTACGTTGGCGTGTCGCAATGAAAACCCGCTCCCTGAAGTTTCCGTCCGAGCTCGCCGGACGAGTTCGTTATCGCCTACAGCTTTTCCGCTTCGTCGAGCGCCGAGAGCAGACGTTTCGTACTGATCCCGAGGTTTACCGCTGCTTCCGTATCCTTCGCCTGCTTGGCCGCATCCACGCGCTCCTGCAATCGACTGACTTCCACGCGCGCCATGTTCATCGCCCGCTCGAGCGACGTGGCATTCCCCGTTTCCTTGGCGGATTCCATTGCGGCGGTGACCAGCACCCGGGCCACAACGGCCCGCCGCAAATCCTCCGCGGACGGTCCGTCTTCGCTGACGAAGGCCGTTACTTCCCAGGACGACATTAGAATTCGTGCTCCGCCGATCTTGACGGTCGTCATCGACCGTCCACGCGAAGGCGGCGTCGCGATCAGTTGCTCCCAGATCTGCTCCATGCAGTTTTCAAAATCCGGCACCACAACGGCAGCAGGCGCCTCCGCCGCAGGTTTCGCTGAACGCTCCTTCGCTTTCGGGTTGCCATTGGAAGCCGTGGAATCCACGACGGGCTTCTTCGCCGCCGAAAGAGGTTTTGCTGCCTGTGTTACTGTCGGTTGAACGGCGCTTTCGCCCGATTGTCCGAGTGCTTTTTCGAGCGCTTGCTCCACGTCCGTTCGCAGCCCGAGTAATTTGTCGAAAGCCTGGCTGACCGACCGTTCTGTGTATTCCCTCTGGAAAGGCTGTTTCCACTCGTCGGCCATCGCACAAATTTTTGTAAGTGGTTCTGTGGCCGACAGCCCGAGACGGCGGCAGTCGACGATGCGTTCGCCGGCGGATTGCAGCTGGCCGAGTCCGGCTCGGATGGCAATCAAGTCTGCGTGCATCAGCTCAATCAGTGTCCGGCGTAGCAGAAAATTAAACCGGATGAAGGCCACTAGCGCCGCGGGATCGTAGAACATTCCTCCGGCCGTTTCCTTCACCTTCCGGCCCTGCTCGATGAAGTTCGTTTTCAGAATCTCTCTCAGGCTGCGGAAGCCCCGCAGTGCTTCTATCATCTGCTCCAGTGGCGCACACCAGTCGAGAGGGGCCGGATCCACATCGCCGAGCACCGGCTCCATGACTTGCGCAACGTCCGAGAGCTCGATCGGTTTGTGGTAGATCTTCGGGGGCACCTCAAGGGCGAAATATTGAGCGAGCATGAAGTCGATCTTGTCCCGGTCAACGGTGGTCTTCATGGATTTGCGCAAATGTCGCGCGATTAAAGCGCGAAGCGCGCTCTCGCTGTCATTGAGCGTGGTCATCTGGAGAAGATGACGAAGTTGATGCACCAAGACGCGCTGATCCATCGAATCCAGCCATTCGTGCACTTGGCTGAAGATCTCCAGATCCGGCTTCTCTGGGAGATTGCGCTTTGCTTGCGCAAAGGGGATTT
>WNFD01008038.1_pt1 | contig 10402 bp, 8 predicted proteins | sample 5400491 | NCBI WGS metagenome assembly WNFD01 (sample SAMN13153343, study PRJNA577476) | soil metagenome | isolation source: 120 cm saprolite under Douglas fir tree site 2 hole 2 replicate 2 | place: USA:California | collected 2015-04-18 | reverse complement strand
GCGAACCAGGACCAGGCGCAATTTGAGTTCGCCAAAAAGTTTCTTCAGGACAATCAACTGACCGTCGATATTTTCGCGATCTCGCCCGCGGAGAAAGAAGCGAACGCGCCCGTACGGAGCGAAATTGGAAGGTCGGAGCTTTCAACGACTTTCGCAGTCGGCGAAGAATCTGATATTTCACTGCCGAAAGGCCCATCCGGTGAAGTCCGCCCTATCACCGCTCCCATCGATCGCACCGATGCGGCGGTGCGGCGGGGCGATGACGCTCGCTTGGATGTGGTCGTGCGCACGCGCAAGGTCGGACATTTCTTCCCCGGTGGCACGGTTGACGCTTTCGATGTGTGGCTTGAGCTGCAAGCCACCGATGAAAAAGGCCAAGTGATTTTCTGGAGCGGGAAAGTGGAGGACGATGGCAAAGGCCCCGTCGAGCCGGGAGCGCACTTCTATCGTTCGCTGCAGATCGATGGCCACGGCAATCCCATCAACAAACGAAACGCCTGGGCGACGCGCTCGGTCGTTTACGTCCATCTGATTCCTCCGGGCGCGGCGGACACCGCGCACTTCCGTGTTCACGTTCCGGAGAATGCAGGCGACAAAATCACCCTCCACGCCAAGCTAAACTATCGCAAGTTCACCTGGTTCAATACGCATTTCTCTTTCGCGGGCGTCGAAGCACGGCCAAATGCCATTATGCTCGGCACTATCGCTGGCACTACGCCGGATTACGACGATCGCAAATGGAGATTTGATGGCGACACCTCCACAGTATCCGGCAACACTAAGGCGATCCCTGATCTCCCGATCACTGTCATCGCTGAGGACACCAAAACGTTACGCGTTCTTGGTCATAAGGCAGCTGTTCCGCAGCCCAAAACGGTCACTAGCAAGGAAGACTGGACTCGCTGGAACGACTACGGAATTGGCCTATTCTTGCAAGGCGATCTGAAAATGGCCGCCGCTGCTTTCGAAAAAATCACCGAAGCCGACCCGCAGAATCCCGACGGCTGGACCAACATCGGCCGTGTGCTGGTGCAGGAAGGCGATACCGCGGGCGCGCGAAAAGTGCTCGAGAAATCTCTGGTGATCGACCCGCGGCTGCCACGGACGAATTTCTTTTACGCGCGCGCCCTCAAGGAAGATGGCGAATACGACGGCGCTATCGCTCACTTGCAAATCGTGCTCGCGCAGTTCCCGCGCGACCGCGTCGTGCACAACGAGCTTGGCCGTGTTCTTTTTCTTCAGAAGCGTTACGCCGATGCGGTGAAGGAATTCGAACAGACACTTTCGATCGATCCCGAAGATCTGCAGGCGCATTACAACCTGATGCTGTGCTACAACGGCCTCGGCGATGACGCCAGAGCGAACGAACACAAGGCGCGGTATCTGCGGTTCAAGGCCGATGAATCGGCCCAGGCCATCACCGGGCCGTACCGCCAAACTCATCCCGAGGACAACAACGAGCGGCAGTCGATTCACGAACACGTCAGCGTCGCCCTTGCACCGGTGCGGATCAAAAAGGCGATTACGGCGAGGGCCTCGACGCAAAGTGTAAACCGGGAGCGTACCCGCCCCGGCGGTTCGAAATAATTTTCAGGATGATATCCCCCACAGGGAGTTGCGAAAAATGACCTGGATCAAGACTGTTCGAATGGATGAAGACGATCGCGTCAAAAGCGCGATGGAAGCGCAGCGCAAGCTCTATCCGGTCGAATACGCTACCCCCGTCCATCCCGTGAATGACGGCCAAATGTCCGTCATCGTAGCGAGTCATACGCTTCTCCCCGACGTGCTCTTCCATGCCTTCAGCACCTTTGGCGCGCTCATGTCGCCGGCCTTGCCTCTCAAGCGGCATCAGCACGAAATGATCGCCACCATGGTTTCGGTGACGAATCGCTGCCACTATTGAATCGAGTCTCACGCAGAGTTTCTGCGTCGGGTCACGCTGGATGAAACGATGGTCAATGCGCTGCGCAATGACTATAGGACTGCCTCAATCAGCGAGCAGGATCGCACGATGCTGGACTATGTGGTGAAGCTGACGAAAGACGCGACGAAATGCGGCCCAGAAGATCACGTCAAGCTGCGCGCCGTTGGGTTCGACGATCGCGGCATTCTGCAGATCACGCTGATCGCGTCCTGGTTTAACTACATCAATCGCGCCGCCGATGCACTCGGCGTGGGCCGCGACTGAAACTTGGGGGAATGGTGAAGCGTTCGCTCGCAACAATTTTAGTTTTTGCCCTGGCAATACTTCTCGTCGAACAAACAGGAATCGGAGCAACGCCGGAAGCCTCAACGGTTCAGTTCCGGGATGTCACGCAGCAGGCGGGAATCTACTTCGTCCACAACAATGGCGCCTTCGGGAAGAAATTTCTTCCCGAAACCATGGGACCGGGTGTGGCCGTCATTGACTACGACAATGACGGCTGGCCAGACATTTTTCTCGTGAACGGGATGGACTGGCCCGGCCACGTTCAGAAACACTCGACGCCCAAGCTCTATCACAACAATCATGACGGCACGTTCACGGACGTGACTCACAAAGCGGGCCTGGCCGTGGAAATGTTTGGCATGGGTGTGGCCGTCGGCGACTTCGACAACGACGGCTACGACGATCTCTTTGTTACCACCTACGGCCAGAGCCACCTTTTTCACAACAACGGCAACGGCACCTTCACGGACTTCACCCAAAAAGCGGGCCTGCAAGGCCTAAAGGAATTCAGCACCAGCGCCGCGTGGGTCGACTATGACAAGGACGGGCATCTGGACCTGGTGGTCGGCAATTATGTCCAGTGGACGCCGGAGACGGACCTCTACTGCACGCTCGATGGCAAAAGCAAATCGTATTGTACGCCGGAATCCTACAAGGGAACTTCCGTGCGTCTCTGGCACAACTGCGGCAACGGCACGTTTGAAGATGTGACGCAAAAAGCCGGACTTGGCGACCCAACATCGAAAACTCTCGGCATCGCCGTTCTCGATTACGACAATGACGGCTGGCCCGATCTCTTGTTTTCGAATGATACCCAGCCGAACAAGCTATATCGCAACAACGGCAACGGCACCTTTGCCGAAAAAGCGGTCGTCGCCGGAATCGCCTTCAGCGAAGACGGCGTTGCCCGCGCAGGCATGGGCGTGGATGCGGCCGATTACGACCACTCGGGCTTCCCCAGCCTCTTGATCACTAATTTTGCGAACCAGATGCTCTCGCTCTATCACAATGAAGGGAGGGGACTCTTCGTCGATGAAGCTCCGCGCTCGGAGATCGGCCGTGCTTCCCTGCTCACTCTCGGCTTCGGCTGCTTCTTCTTCGATTATGACCTCGACGGCTGGCCTGACGTTCTGGTCGCGAACGGCCATATCGATGCCGATATCCAGCGTGTGCAGGCGAACGTGAAATACGCCATGCCACCGCATCTGTTCCGCAATATCGGCAAGGGGAGATTCGAAGAGGTCACCCAGTCACTCGGGCAATCCTTCGCCACTCCCAGAGTGGGGCGCGGCGCCGCCTACGCCGATTTCAATGACGACGGCCGGCTGGACCTTCTTCTCTCCGCCAACGGCGGCCCAGTGCATTTGTTTCGAAATGAAGCGCAGGGCTTTGCGGCATCGAACAAGAGTCTGCGCATCAAGTTGACCGGCACAAAATCAAACCGCGATGGCATCGGGACAACTGTGAGGCTAACTTCCGGGGGAGAAACGCAGACGCAAATGCTCCGCAGCGGCTCCAGCTACCTCTCCGCCAGCGAATTGGTTCTTACGTTCGGCCTCGCGCACAACGACAAAGCCGACACCGTCGAGATTCGCTGGCCCAGCGGTCAAATCGACCGGCTTTCGAACGCGAACGCAGGTCAAACCGTGACGGTGACCGAAGGAAAAGGGATCACCGGAACCCGCGCTTTTGGAAAGAAGAATTGAGGGGAATCAGACCGCCCGCGTTCCGACTTGCCTCACATGTCGTTTGAGGAATAGCCAATATCCCGGCAAAAAAAAACGAACGCTCCCGGCAAAACCGGAGGCGTGACGTTCCGCGTTGCTGAAAGAATTCTAGAACAAGTTCCAGAGGAACTGGTTGTACACCTCGTGGTGATACTGGACCTCTGGCGCTTTGACGACTGTGCCAAGAGCCCGCGGGCAGCGGTCGGCAGCGGCGCGCTTCAGGTCCGCATAGCGAGCCTTGACGTCGGCGCCGAAGAGCTTGGTGGTCCAGTCAGCCTTCTCGAAATTATCGAGCGCCGTGTAGATGTTGTCCGGAAGGTAGCGCTCGGCCGAGCGTAGATTCTTGATTTTCGCGGTCTCACCGTCGAGTCCCGTCTTGAAGACCGAATACATCACCAAATAGGGATTCGCGTCGGGAGCAACTGCGCGTACTTCCGTGCGCATGCTCTTCTCGTTGCCGATGGGGATGCGCACCATGGCGCCGCGGTTGACCGCCGAAGCATTGAGCTGGTTGGGCGCCTCGAAGTGCGGGTCGAGTCGGCGGTACGCATTGACGCTGGAATTGATCAGCAAACAGATATCGTTGCCATGGCTAAGAATGCGATCCACGAACTCCCAACCGAACTTGCTGAGTTTTTCCTCGCCCTTAGGGTCCCAGAAGACGTTCTTGTCGTCCTTGCTGACAGAAACGTTGGTGTGCATGCCGTTGCCGTTGACCCCGACGACGGGCTTGGGCAGGAAACAGGCGGTGAAGCCCATGTTGGTGGCGACCTGACGACAGATGAGTTTGTAAAGCTGAATCTGGTCCGCGGCCTGAACCACCTCGCCGTAGCCGTAATTGATTTCAAACTGTGACGGCGCGACTTCCGGGTGATCCTTTTCATTCTGGAAGCCCATGGCTCGCTGGACTTCGGCGGTGGTATCGATAAACGTGCGGAGCGGATCGCCGGGGAGAGAGTGGTAGTAGCCGCCGGTATTGACGTATTCGAATTTGCCAGTTTCGTTGTAACTCCGCTCTGCATTTTGGCCTTTGAAAAGAAATCCTTCGATTTCGTTCGCGGCGTTGAGCGTGTAGCCCTTTTTCTCGTGGAGATTGTCGGCATAACCCTTCAGAACTCCCCGAATGTCGGCGGAGTAAGGTGAACCGTCTTTGTCGATCACGTGACCGAAGATCAGCACCTTGCCGGATCCAAACACATCCGCGGGCGCCCAATAAAATGAGCCCCAATCCATCGCCAGCCGTAGGTCGCTCTCGCGCTGCGCGGTGAATCCGCGGATCGAGGAGCCGTCGAACGTCAGGTTGTCCCAGCTCTTGATTAGAAATTTCTTGTCGTAATCGAGCATGTGCAGGCGGCCTTCCAGGTCGCTGAACAGCACCGTCACGGCCTTGACCCGCTTTTCGTCCGTCAAATATTTAATGTGCTCTTCCTGAATTTTGTGCTCAGCAACTCGCTTCTGACGCTGCTCCTTGGCTTTCAAATTCAACTGTTCCAGCTCGTCATAGGAAAGGGCTAGAAAATTACGCAGTTCGTTCGACATAAATCTCCTCAAAGTGGGATAAGACTCAAGCTCTGGGGTAAACTCTTGGGCGGCAAAGGCTGGCCAACCCGGCCATAGGGTATCGCGTGGCACTTCCGAGCGTCAATGAAAAGACCCGATACATAGAATCAAAGAAATTGCATCCCGCCTGGATCGGAGCGGTTGCGCTTGAATTGCAACGCTCCAGCTTGCGCAAAGGCGGCGCTATTTCGGGCGTGCTTTCTCCAGTGCGGGCGCGGACGGCTCCTCCACCTGCATGATTTGATCGCCGCGAACCTGTTCGAGGGTCTGAAAGATTCCACTTGGCCAGTGAATCTCAATCCTCGGGGCGCTTGTAGCTGTCCCCAGCCCGAAATGTACTCTCTTTTCGCCGGCAGAAAGATAGCTGCCCGCGGTAGTTACTGTGGCGAATTGTGGTCCATTGGATGTGACGAGTTTCACTTCGGCGCCGATGGCGTCACGGTTAATCTTGCGCCCCACGAGTTTCAAGGTCAGCCAGTGATTCTGCGTGGGCGTCTCGTTGTGCAGAATGTGAATGGGCCCGTCGTTTGACGTCACCACCGCATCTAGCCTGCCGTCGTTGTCGATGTCCCCGATGGCCAGTCCTCTACCCACAAAGGCTTCCCGGAAGACATCCCCCGATTCCGCCGAGACATCCACGAATCCCCTGCCCGTATTTCGCGCCAGCAGCATCGTTTCGCGGTAGTGCAAGTTAAGTTGGGATAATTCAACTCCACCGTATCGAGATCACGCCCCTGCGCCACAAGAAGATCTTTCCAGCCGTCATTGTCAAAGTCGAAAAAGCGCACGACCCATCCCGAATGCTGGAGCGTCATCGGGCCGAGGCCGGAAGTGAAACTGTCGTAGGAAAAATGGCCGTCTCCGCTGTTCTTGTAGAGGGCATACATTTGATTGGACAGGTCCGTAATCACAATGTCCGGTAAACCATCATTGTTGTAGTCCGCAAAGTCCACTCCCATCCCCGCGAATGTGCGGCCGTTCCCGTCGACGGCCACCTGGGAAAGAAGCCCCACCTCTTCGAACGTTCCATCTCCTTTATTCCGATAGAGAAATTCGAGCATGGAGTCGTTGGCCACAACGATATCGACATGCCCATCCCGGTCGTAATCCGCGAGCGCGATGCCCAGCCCCTTGCCCGGTTTTGAAATTCCCACCTTATTCGAAATCTCGGTGAAGTGACCGTTTCCATCGTTGTGGTAAACCAGCGGCGCGTGAGGCTGAAACACATCCGGGTGGCAATAGGATCGGTATCCTTCGCGATGCTCTCCACACCAGATATCTTCGAAGCCCCACTGGACGTATCTCAGCACTACCAGATCCAGAAGACCGTCATTATCCAGATCTACCCACGCCGCGCTTGTGGACCAGCCGCTCCCGCCGACGCCGGCCTTTTCCGTGATGTCGCTGAAGGTGCCATCGCCATTGTTGTGGTAGAGCTTGTTGCCACCATAAGCTGTAACGTACAGATCTTCGAAGCCATCATTGTCATAGTCGCCGGCCGTCACGCCCATCCCGTATCCCGCGCCCTGCAAGCCGGCCTTTTCCGTTACGTCCTCGAAGGTGCCGTCTTTCTTCTGGTGGTAGAGCCGGTCCCAGTAGGAAGATCCGCTCTTTTGAGGGACGGTACCTTTGGGTGTGGGATCGCTGAGCGGCGCGCCGTTCACGAGAAAAATATCCAGTCGCCCATCGTTGTCGTAGTCAAACAGCGCGACGCCTCCACCCATGGTTTCGATCAGATAGTGTTTCGAAACATGGGAGGATAGGTATTGAAAGTGGATCCCCAGCGTCGCGGTTACGTCGGAAAATTTCCCGGCGGCGGGGATAGGTTGGGAGGCAATCGTGACCTGCTGCCCAGAACTCCGCATCCCGCAAATTGCAACCAGCACCAGACCGAGAAGAACTCGCATGGCTGGAATATTATGCCGTCTTCGACACTCGAAGACCAAAGGTGAATGAAAACGTCAGGAAAAACTGGTAGCGATACCGGGATTCGAACCCGGATTTTAGCCTTGAGAGGGCTACGTCCTAACCCTTAGACGATATCGCCATTGCCATTCAGGTAGAGAATGATTTTCGCATGGCTGGAAATCGCGTGCAAGTAAACAGAGGTTGCAGTTGTGCCGGGCCTCGTTCGCCTGCTAGAATTTTAAAGTTGTTCTTCGGTTTGGGCCTGTAGCTTTAACGGCTGTTGTTGATTCGGCGCTACTTAGGTCCAAAATCAGGCCCTCCGAAACGCCCTTTCTTGTACTCAATCTGTACTCAACTTCTGCGCGGTTTACGAACTGTCGTCCGCTGGCACCGGGCAGTTTTCGTATGTACTGGAGGCTAATTTCCAGAGTCCGGAGGCAGGTTGGAAGGAAACAGACGCTGAAGGAGATTCGGGAATTGATTTTCCAGATGGTTGCCGAGAACCCAACCTGGCTGTGACCTGTAAAGCTGTTGGATTGATTGTCTGTACAAGGAGGATTGATCAGACCGTGCGTCCCATCGCACGCTGCCTACGAGGTTGGAGCGGCGAGGCAACAGACCGTTCGAGGCCTCGGACAATGTACCCACACTCTCACTGGCGCGGGTTATCGTTTATCTTGTTTATCTCAGCTTCAAGCTTCGCGAGTGTATCCAATATCCAGCCGAAAGGAGGAGGTTCGCCAAAGATCATCGCAGCCATGTTCCGATAATCTCGATCCAGGCCCGCCATGCGCTCTTTCTGAGGCACGAGGCAGAAACTACCAGGGCGCGCCAAATCATAGCGGGCCCAACCGGAAGGGTAAAAAGTCTCCTTGTGCCGTACAACCTGGGCAAGAAGCTCCCTGTCACCTAATGCCTCAGTTCGAATTTTCCCCTGGGCCATCACGGCAGTGTCGTAGTAGTGCCGGGAATATCGATCTGGCATTGGCTTATCTGATGGGCGGTGATATTCCGCATGAAGGATGGTGGCCTTCTCCCAGAAGGTGCGCTTTGCAAGCAGGGCCACGACCGAAACATCCCGATCGGCAACCGCCGAGGGAAATTCCTCACCAGCAAATGAGCAAATGGTGAAACAATCATGCGGTACAAATTCCGCGTGCGTTCCTAACTCAAGCACGACTTGAGGAGCAACATACGAAAGGCTTTTCGTGGTTGACGCCGGATACCGAAACTCAACGACGTTCGGGTCCTGCCCGCTGACGCCAAGGTCCCATGCATCAACCGTTCCGAGGACTTCCCGGCACCTCGCTTTCAGCACATCGAGAAATTCACCACCGATATAGCGCTGACACTCCGCCATCATCTCTTTAAGGATGTCGGCTCGCTTACTTTTCGAGATATTTTCCTGCCTGGGGTCCCTGCTCCCCGTAAATCCAAGTGCTGCGTAGTCCACGGCCAGATCGATGTCTTCGGAAAAACGGTTTATAGTGTGGAAAATCTTCGAGAGGGATGTCCCGCCTTTAAAGAGCAGTCTCCTGTTGAAGGCATCGATTGAGAAAAGCTGTTTCAGGACCCAACAAACCCAGAAGTCTTTTTCAATAATGGCTTCGGCCAATGCCTTCCGTTCGGCGGTCTCAGCGAACAGCTCCGCACGCTCGCGCGCGGGCATCCGGGCGACCTTGTTCACGCTCTCGTCTCCGCGATCTTTTTTGCCACGTCATAGATCCAATCGACACCAAACCGCGTGTCTCTCAACAATCGGCGCTTTTCTTGCGGTGACAGTTTTGTCCGCAAGGTTTCGATTTCCCGCGTCCCAACATTCTCTTTGCCGAGATGACGGAGGGCCTGAACCACAAGCGCAAATTTGCCTTCCAGCCCGGCCATGGCCTTCGGGCGGGCATGCTTGAAATGGATGCTCCGCCGTCCAATCTGAACTTCGTTATTGGGACCATCAGTAAGATAGATGATTTTGGAAGGTACCTGCGTCGATAGGCCGAGCAGATTTGCCGCCCAAGCACCTTCCGGCACGATCTTCCATCGTTGCCTTCGAGCAATCGCCTGAGCTGCCTCATCAATGTCCGGGCTTAGCTTTCCGCCTAGGGCCGGATTGACCTTCGGCATGTCATAAAGTCCTCGACGGATACGGCGGATCGTCCCCTTCCGGGTCAGTCCTCCAAGTGCGACGTCAATACTTCCCCGTGTAGCGATATCAAGAAAGTCCTTTGCCGAGAAGGCTTTGCCGGGGCCTAGCCGATCAATTCTCGCAAGTATCTGATCTTGCATGGTTTGCATGTCAAAAGTCCTATGGCCAAATTTAGAAAAAATATACTACTTTTTCTAAATGGCCACAAGACGTTCCTTAGCCTTTTCCCCGCACTAACCCCCTGCCCCCACCAAAACATCGAGAGCTTGTTTCGAGCAACTCGCACAATGTCGCCCGTCGGCCATTTTCTAGAAACGCTCGACGGTCTTCGCTGACGCTTTAATATTGAGTTGCTGATTGGGGCCCGTCGTATGAAGGCGGCGTTTGCGACGCGGCTCTTTCGCAATCTCTGGTGCTTGCCGACTCACGAAATTATTCTCCTCGGCGATGCGCGCGATCGCTTCCTCTGGCGACCGGCGCTGCCTTCTTCGGCTTCGTTGTGAAAGTCGGCAGATCCTAGACCCGCGAAGACATTGATGCGCTCGCTCATGCCGCACCTGCAACCTTGGAGTTTTCTGCTTCCCTACCTGGATCGTTTGGTGACTGCTTTCGCGCCGTAGTGAAAACGTAGTACAAGTCGTGGCAAATCGGCCCAAATTCCGAACAGAGGGCGAACAAAACGGAGAAAAACGGCTTGCTGCGTTTTGTGGCAACTTGCTACTTTTTGGCGGGTTGCGTCGGCTCCGGCAAGATTTGGTAAATTTTATTTCCTTATTTCCCGCTTAGAAGTAACGGGCCCGCGGTATGCGGGTCAAGCAGGTAAGGAACTGAGTCTCAGGTGGTGGTGCGATA
>WNFD01008932.1_pt1 | contig 10403 bp, 10 predicted proteins | sample 5400491 | NCBI WGS metagenome assembly WNFD01 (sample SAMN13153343, study PRJNA577476) | soil metagenome | isolation source: 120 cm saprolite under Douglas fir tree site 2 hole 2 replicate 2 | place: USA:California | collected 2015-04-18 | reverse complement strand
CCACCCCGGCCGGTTCAGCCGCCGGCCCCACCCGCCCGTCACGCCAGCCCAGTCCTGGATCAACCAGCCGGTACTCCAGCCAACCGAATAAACTTACCGAAACTGTCTCATTTGACTTGACAGATAGCGCAGTGCCGTCCTCGCCGTTCCCGGATCTGATGGCAAGACCGCGTTCTACAACAACAGCTCAACCGCCGTCACGGTGGGCATACGGACGACAGGCATCGAGGTCACAAGCAACGGATCAAGCGGCCAGGATGGCGACACCTATGTACCTGTTGGCCCCGTCCGGGTGCTCGACACCCGCCAGCCCCACCATCCTGTGAAGCCCGGGCAGAAGATCACGTTCTCGGTTGGTTCGGCTGGCGTGCCGTCATCAGCTGATCAGGTTGTGCTCGAGGTGACTGCCACAAATACCGGTGCCTCAGGCTCAGCAACCGTGGCTGGCGTGAACCGGAGCATGGTGGGACCGCCTTCTCCCGGCCCATACTGGGCAGCGCGTCAGACTGCTACCAGCCTTCTGGTCATTCCGGTGGCGGGCACCAGCCTTACCTTGCTGAATTCGAGCAAGGCCAACGGGTCTGCGGCCGTCTATCTGCCGTCCCGCAAGCTGCTGACCATGGGCCCGGGCACGCGAACCGTGACGATCGGAGCAGGCCATACGGCGCAAGTTCCTGTGAGCGGATGCCTGGGAGCCCAGATATCAAACATCACCGCGATAGCCGCAAGCATCGAGGTCACCGGCACCAAGGCCAACGGGTTCCTCACAGCCTTCCGTGCCGGAACGACACAGCCCGGCACTCGCACGGTGAGTTACGCAGCCGGCAAGGCCTCGGCCGGGATGGCCATCGTGCCTGTGGCCGCTGGAGCAATCGAGCTGTACAACGGCGGCTCGCGTTCGATCGCGGCCGGCGTTCGGATGATTGGTTGCTATTACCACTATCCGTAACCTCCATCGCTTGCCTGCCGAAGCCGGCCGATCACTCCAAATGGTTGTGCCCCTATCGGCGCTGTAGTTCGTCGCCGTAAGCGGCGAGGAAGACTTCCACTGCCGAGTCGGCGATGTGATCGAGCTTGTCGGCGGGCGGGGGCGCGTCGGTCCCGGCAAACATGACCTGGTTCATAGGCTGCTACATGACAAGTCCGGCGAACTGGCAGGCAGCCAGCGTCGCGTCCAGTTGCCTGCGGTTACGTCCGGCTGGTGCCGGTCGGCCGTGGCCGAGGAGTGGCTAAGCCGTCCCGCCCGGACCGCCCGAAAGGCGCGTCCTTGCAGGTCAGGGCCATTCCCGAGAGTGGCAGGCGGCGTCCTGTAAAACCGTCGGCTCAGCCTACGTTGGTTCGAATCCAACACCTGCCACCAGCTGCGAAGTTGCCCTCTGACCAGCGCAAACGCGCTCATGTGCTGACCGTACCTAGTCCGGGGATGTCCGGCTGGAACCGGCGTGCTGCGGCTGTCTGCGGCAAATACGCGGCAAAGTTGCCGCGAGCGGCGTGTGGCTCTTCCGCCAGGACATGCGACACCTCGGTGACACGCCTCGACGCCGACCTCGGATTCTGGCCTCGGATGCCGGCTGCGGAGGCCTGGCCTCACTTGATCCTTGACGAATCGGCCTCAGTTGATCCTTGACACCGCCCTAGACGTTTTGCGGCGCCCGGCCCGCTGGGGCGCTCGTTGGCCCGGATATCCCGGATGGGTGCCAGTCAATGCCGGTGCCGCGGCCGGGGTCAACGTGCAGCGCAGCTTGGTGGACACGGCCGTGGCTGACTTCAGCGCCCCGCTGCTGCTGGGCGCTGGTGCTGATCGGCACACGGCCGTGCCAGGCCGGACGCGTGACACCGGCAAGGCAGCGTGACCGCGAGATCGTCCTCGGCCGGATTCGCGAGGTGCTTGATCGCCTGGTTCGGGACGGCACGGCGGAGGCCCGCTCGGATGGCACCGTTCACCGCCTGTTCCCGGTGGCGGTGGGGCCCGCCGAAGGGGCGGCGCTCCGGTCCTGGGTGATCCCGGGAAGCCGCAGTCTGCACGGTCGAGGTCGGCCTTGGCTACGGGGTCTCGGCGCTGTTCGTCTGCGAGGGACTGCTCACCGGCGGCGCCCCGCATGCCCGCCACGTCGTCATCGACCCCAAGCAGGACACCCGCTTCGCCAGCTGCGGCCTGCAGTTCCTGGACGAGGCCGGAGTCGCCGGCCTGGTGGAACATCACGCCGAGGACTCGCAGATCACACTGCCGCGCTTGGTGAGCGAAGGCCGCAGGTTCGACCTCGCCGTCGTGGACGGCAACCACCGATTCGATGCCGTCTTCCTTGATCTTGCCTACCTTGGGCGGCTGCTGCGCCCGGGCGGGATCGTGTTCGTCGACGATTACCACCTGCTGGCATCGCGCGGGCAGCCTCCTTCTTCCTGGCGAATCTCGGCTGGTCGCTGGAAGAGGTCTCGACCGCCGAGGACCGCCACCACTGGGCTGTCCTGCGCACAAGCGCCAGACCTGACACCCGGCCCTTCGACTACTTCGTCGACTTCTGATGGTGGTGGACAAGGTGGCTAGTCCTGCTGCGGGTCGAAGAGGGATTCGCCGTCGTTGCCGCCGAGCAGAAGGTGAAGCGGTTCAGGTCGTCGCGCAGCTGGCCGGGATCGGGCGCCCCACGGCCAAGGGCCCGCCGTGATCATCCTCAGCAATTCCCAGGCCGACCCGGGCTGGTGGGCTCCGCCGTTCATTTCCGCGCTGGTCGCTGCCCGCTACGAGGTCATCCCCTTCATCCACGCTGGCCCCTCGCACGCGCCAGTGGACGTGGTGGCCGATGTGGCCAGGTTCATCGAGCACCTGCGCACCAGTCCGGTCCGCCTGCTGGGGTGGTCACAAGGCGCAGCCATTGCCCAGGAGGTGGCGCTGGCGCGCCCCGATCTGATCGCGGCCGCCGTGCTGATCGCTGGCTATGGCCGCCAGAACAGCATCGGCCGGCTCCTGGCGGACGCCTGGAGCGCCGTGGATGCGGCGGGTGACGAACTCGACGCAGTACGCCTGGTGATGCTTCTGCTCGGCGGCTATCCGCCACAGCTGCCTGGAGACGACGCCTTCACCGGCCTGGTCATCGGCGGCGTGGGGCAGTGGTCGGGTGAGCGCGCCACCAGCCCCGAGGCTAGGCAGCGTTCGGCCGAGTTCATCGCGGCATACCAAGAGCGGCTCCTTGCACTGGCCGGCATCGCTGTTCCCTGCCTCGTGATGGGCTTCGGGCAAGATGCCGACACCTTCGTGATCCGAGCCCGGCAGGTCGCCACCGCGATCCCGGACAGCCGGTATGTCGAGCTGCCCGACCTCGGCCACCTGGCGCCCGTGACCGATCCCCGCAGAGTGACCGAGCCCGTACTGGCCTTTATCGCCGATGTAGACGGCCCGGAAATGTCTCGACCGTAGACCTGCAGCATCGGACCGGTAACTCATCAAGTGAAGCCACGGTGTCGCACATCAAGCGGAGCCGGGCACGCCCTGTGCGCACACGGCCTCGTAAATGTGAGACTTCAGCTGATGCTTTACGGATCGGCTTCAGGTGATGCTTGATACGGGGCCTAGATCTCGTAGTTGCCGTGTCCGCTTGCGCTGCGGCTGGTGACCTCCTAGATGACGGTTCTAGGGTGGGCGGACAACTGGATGCCATCGTGCAGGGCCCGGAACTAGCTGCCATCGATGACAGTGACGATCTTCGCGCGCAGTGGTTGACCTCGACGGCGCTCAGTTGCGCGCCAGGACCGCGCGGTACTCGGCCCCCGGGAGCGCGCTGGTGACCCGCCAGCCCGCGGGGGCAGCGATCTCGCCAAGCTCGTTGAGTGACATCCACAGCAGGTCAAACCACCCCGTGGCCAGCCGCTGATACCGGACCCTGATCGTGACCTGGCCTGGCATCCGCCCGGCACGCCGGTTGCACTCGTGGTAGGCGAGGTGCACGGGCTTGTCGGTCTGATAGGGATCGATGCACGCGCCGACAATGACGCCGTCTGGGCGAAGGACTGCGCCGAGCGCCGCCAGGGCCTCCGGGGCGCGCTCAAGGGAGCCCAGCAGCCCAAGATTGTTGCCGAGCATGAGCACACTGTCGAAAGGCGCACCCCCTGCGGCGGCTAGCTCGGCCACAGTCCCGAGGAAGACCTCTTTCACGCCACGGCGGCGGCATACCCCGACCGCGCCTGGCGACACGTCGAGCGCGACCACGTCCTGGCCGCGTTCCTGCACGGCAAGCGAGGCACGCCCGGCGCCAGCGCCCATATCGAGCACCCGCCCTGGCGCCCGCTCCAGCGCCCAGGTGTCGCGGTCGCTCCAGCCGCCCAGGTAATCGCCGGAGTCGACCTCGATGAACCCGTCATCACGCTCGATGACGATCGCACCGGGCTGGCCGGTCTGCCTGTCGCTCAGCGCACGCCCGAACGCGTCACCAAGCTCCGGCCCTTCGCCAACCGCCACCATGGCAACCAGTATGCGGTCAGCGGGAACGGACCGGGCAGTGAATATGGTGTCGGCAAGACAACTGCCTGTAAGCGTGATAAGCAGGCGATGACCACGGCCCGCCAGTTCGACCGAGTGACCGACCTGCACCTTGTCCGCTCCATGGGCGGCCGAGAACACGTGCTCAGCCTCATCAATAGCAGCGGCGCTGCCGGTCAATGCCGCCCCAGGGCCGCGGTAGTCACTACTCAGCCTCCAGAGCAAGATCGTTTCCGTTGTCGTCGTGCCGCTGTGCCCCACCAGCCGTGAGATCTGCTATCGAGACCGACCGCCCGGCTGGGTGGTTCGGTCAGGGTCCGTTGTCTGGCGCGGCCTCGCCTTGCCCGCTTCGTCGGTGCCTGACTACGGCCCGCAGCGCCGCGGCTGCGTGCTGGTCACCCAGCCGCTCCAGGTCAACGGCCAGGTTGCTGGCCGAGGCCAGGGTCCGCGGGTGGTCGTCGCCTAGGACACGGCGGAGCCGGCCGAGAGTGTCGGCGTCCAGGTCCCGGGCCGCCTCGACCTCACCGAGTCGGCGCAGGTCAGAAGCGAGGTTGCTGGCCGAGGCCAGGGTCTGCGGGTGATCGTCGCCTAGGACACGGCGACGCCGGGCAAGGGTATCGGCGTCCAGGTCCCGGGCCGCCCCGGCTTCACCGAGTCGGCGCAGGTCGAAAGCGAGGTTGCTGGCCGTGATCAGGGTCCACGGGTGGTCCTCGCCGTGGACTCTGCGGCGCCGGGCCAGCGTATCCTCATCCAGTTCCCGGGCGGCTTGATACATGCCCAGGCGGCTCAGGTCCCTGCCGAGGTTGTTTTGCGTGGTCAAGGTGGCGGGGTGGTCGGGGCCCAGGAAGCGGCGGAGCCGGGCCAGGGTGTCTTCGTCCACCTCGCGCGCCGCGCGGGTCTCGCCGACCTCACGCAGGTAGTCGGCGATGCTGTTCCGAGACGTCAGCGTGTCGGGGTGGTCGTCTCCCAGGACGCGCTGCCGGTCGGCCAGCACCCGCTCATACAGCGGGATCGCGCGCTGCACATCGCCTAGATGTTGATAGGCGGCGGCCAGGCTGCTGCGGAACGTCAAAGTGTCGGGGTGATCGGCTCCCAGGAGCCGTTCTTGGCCAGCCAGCGCCTGCTCATACATGGGGACGGCGCGCCGCGCGTCGCCTGCTTCGCCGTAGGCCCCCGCGAGGTTGTGCAGTGAGGCCATCGTGGCGGGGTGGTCGTCTCCCAGGACGCGCTGCCGGTCGGCCAGCACCCGCTCATACAGCGGGATCGCCCGCTGCACATCCCCTAGATCGTGGTAGGCGGCGGCCAGGTTGTTGCGGTACGACAGGGTTTCCGGATGGTCGGCACCCAGGAGCCGCTCGCCGTCAGCGGCCACCCGCTCCAGCAGCGGCAGTGCCCGGCGAGTATGACTGGCCTCGTGGTAGGCCCCGGCAAGGTTGTTCCGGAACGCCAGGGTTTCCGGATGGCCGGCACCCAGGAGCCGCTCGCCGTCGGCGACCACCCGCTCCAGCAGCGGCAGTGCCCGGCGCACCTCGCCGGCCGCGCCGTAGGCTCGCGCGAGGTTGCTGCGCGTCGCCAGGGTATGGGGGTCCTCGGCGCCCAGGACCCGTTCCTGGGCGGCCAGCACCTGCTCATACAACCGGATGGCCAGCCGCACCTCGCCGGTGTCTTGATAGGCGGCGGCCAGGTTGTTCCGGAACGCCAGGGTGACCTGATGCTCGTCACCGAGCGTCCGCTCGGCGTCGGCCACTGCCCGCTCCAGCAGCGGGACGGCCCGCTGCAGCTCACCCGCCGCCCGGTAGGCGGCGGCGAGATCGTTCCGCACAGCCGCGGTGACGAGATGGTCGGCACCCAGCGCCCTCTGGCTGCCGGCCAGCGTCTGCTCCAGCACGGAGATGGCCTGACGCAGATCACCCGCCGCCTTATAGGTGGCCGCCAGCTTGACCTGCGACATAACGAACTCAGGGCTCTCCTGATCAGCCATCGTCCCGCCCTGCTTGCCATCGAGGCGGCCCGAACGGTCACGCCCCGTCGTGAGCGTAGCCGCGCGGCTGGCAGCTCCGCGAACGTCCGCCTACACCACGGAGGTATGTCAACCCACCCACATCCGTGAGCTCGGACACGGGGCAACCAAGTGAGTAACTAGCACCACCGCTGAGCAGCGACATCTGCGGATGCCGACATACGGCGCCTCGCAGGTTGACCGCGCATTCGGCCTCCCAGCACGTACCGGATATGGCTTCGGGACGAAGAGGCCGCTGTGTCAAATCCGACGCCGCACCTGGGATAGTTGCAGGCCGAGCAAGCTAATGTCCGGAACGCCGCATCCCTGTATTAAGGCACGGCCTGGCGACGCAGCCGCCAGATGGCCGCTGCCGCTGCTAACGCCGCACCCGCCGCATAGCTGAATATCTGCCATGGAAAAGGTGGCTGCACGCCGAACACGATCGTGGCCGGCAACCCGGCGAACAGGCCCGCAACACAGAGAGCGAGTGCGACGGCCGGCCGTGGGTCCACCGCGATCCAGAGCGCGACGGAGCCGAGGATGACCCACAAGATCAGGGTCAACGGAAGTCTCAGAAGGTTCAGCGATCCCCATGCGCTCAGCGCTGGCAGCATGTCCAAGGTGAGCAGGGCGCCAGCTAGCCAGAGCCACAAGCGGGGCAAGCGTTCCTTGCCGCCGACGATCGCCACCATGACCAGCACAACCGCGGCCAAGACCCCCTGCCCGTGGCTCCCGTCCCCCCAGGACCACAACCCGGCGGTAACCACCGGCAGGGCCGCGCCGAGCGGCCGTGGCGCGAAAAAGGCAGCCGCCACCACGGCCAGCGTCAGCACCAAGTACGCCACCGCATAGCCGGTGCCCGGCAGAGCGACATGCGCATACCTCGCGAGGACGATGCGGTCCGTCAGGTCACTGGCGGCGAGGCGGAGCAGCATGAGCACCAGGCCGAGCACGGTGGCGAGACGCAAGTTAGCAGCCACTGTCAGCAGCTGGTTCAGCCCGGAACGGACCCGCAACCCGCCCAACACCAGCGCCCGCCCTTCGCGCAAGGATGGCCAGCGGCGATCAGGTGGCGTGTTCTCCAGCAGGGTGCCGAGTATCTCCTCGCCCCGCTCACGCCGATAAGCGGCCGGGTAGGCCCGCAACAGCCGCCGGCAACGGCGCTCCAGCGCGGTCACGCGGGCAGTGCCGTCCGGCCTGCAGCTGCCGCGCGCTGGCGGTGCTCGCGGCCCGTCACCAGGCGTGCCGCCGCTGCCAGCCGCGCCGCCTCGGCGCGCAGCGCTCCGGCACCGGAGTCGGTCAGCCCGTACGACCGGCGCGCCCTGCCGTTGACGATCTCCTCGCGCACCAGCCGCACGTATCCCTCGGCCGTGAGCCGGTCCAGCGCCGTATACAACGTCCCGGTGGCCAGGCGCACCCGGTTCCCCGACAGTTCCGCCGCGCGCTGGATGATGGCGTACCCGTGCAGCGGCCCGTCGAGCAGCGACGCCAGCACGAAGTAGGTCGGCGCCCGCATGATAAGTAGTTGAACTACATATAGCGAGTCGCCGGTGCTCATAGCATTCCTGGTCAGCCAGTGCCTCGGCGATCTCCTCCAGGTCGAGGCCATTCAGTTCCAGCACGTGACCGAGCATAGAAGGCGATGCGCGATCGCGGGAGTTGCTAAGCCCGTAACGACGTTTCGGTATCAGGCAAGCAGCATGGAGCGGTGCCCGGGCAGGCCCGCAGATCGAGCTGTCGGGGCGCGGGTCTGCTCAAGTCGTGAAGTGACCGTGATTCTGCGGCCTCGGGCGTGTGATGGTCATGAGGTGCTTGGGCGTGCGATGGCTTGCCGGATCGGCCGGGCGAGTTCTTCAGGGATCCGCTGGCCCATGACGTTCATTTGGACGCCGCCCCACCAGCCGGGTGTGATGACCGGGCGCTAGCGGTCACCAGAGCACGGCGGCGGTCCGGAGATCGGCGCGTGATTTCGCGGCCCAGAAGGGGACTGTGGCCATCGCAGAGCGTAACTGGATTATGAGGTCGCTCCGGGATCGGCCAGGATCTGCGTCGCGCGGTCGGTGCGCGCGTCGACGCGCAGTTCCGCGTTGCCGGTGGTCACCCACGCCGCGCCGCCCGCGGTGGCCAGGCCGATAATGCCCGGAATCCGGAAGGCCGTGGTGAGCACGGCGCGCGAAGGTCCGTGATGGGCGCCCTACGCACCAGGCGCCGCCCGCGTACCGCATCCTGCGATCGCCACCGCGATCACGACCGCTAGGAAAGCCGCCGTCAGGACGGGGCGGGCCGCACCGCGGCCCCGGATGGAGCACAGCCATGTTCCGGCACGCGGCGGACGCCATCGAGTCACGCCACCTATGACTGAGGACAGCTGCCGGCGGTTGCGGGATGACGGGCCGCGGCGGCACCGCGGTGCTCGTCGGACCGACCGTCTTGTGGGCGTCCCGTGAAGGGTATGGGATGAGTCGGGACCATCTGATATGAAGCGGGTGAGCTTCCGGGACGGCGCGCGACGAGGAGAGGGCCGGATGAAGATCGCCGAGCTGCGGCTGTTCCGGGTGGAGGGCGAGCGTTCACCGCACGACTGGGACGACCGGGCGGTCCGCTCGCTCGACCTGTACCCCGAATACGCCGGCGTGCGAGCGGACGCGTGGATCACGTCGCCGCACGTGAGTCACATCTACCTTGAGGTACTGACCGACGAGGGCGCGTCTGGCCAGTACGGGCCCATCGACGCTCGGCAGGCATTCCTGGCCAGCACCGAGTTGCGCGGGCTGCTGGTGGGCGCCGACCCGCTCGCCGCCGAGCAGGTCCACGACAAGATGCTCCGGCTGCACAGGCACGGGCGGGCGGGCATGTTCGTAACCGCGCTCAGCGCGGTCGACAACGCGCTGTGGGACCTGCGCGGCAAGCTGGCCGGCGAGCCGGTGTACCGCCTGCTCGGCGGCCCGACCAGAGGTCGCGTGCCCGTCTACGCGAGCATGCTGGGCTTCTCGGTCGAGCCTGAGCGCGCAGCTGCGGCCGCACAGGAATACCGAGCGCGCGGTTTCGCGGCCCAGAAGTGGTTCTTCAGGTACGGGCCCGCGGCCGGCGCGGAGGGCATGCGGCGCAACCTGTCACTGGCGCACTCGGTCCGCGAGGCGGTCGGCCCCGGCTATCGCCTCATGTTCGACGCGGTCATGGGGTGGGACTCGACCTATGCCGCCGACATGCTCCGCGGCCTGGAAGGAATCGACCCGTTCTGGGTCGAGGAGCCCGTTCCGCCTGAGCGAGTCGAAGTGTTCCGACGGCTCGCTGCTCGCTCGCGGGTGCGCCTTGCCACCGGCGAGCACGCGCACACCCGCTGGCAGGTCAAGGAGCTGCTGGACAGCGGCGCGGTCGGCATCGTCCAGACGGACCCGGACTGGGCAGGCGGTATTACGGAGCAACGGCATATCTGCTCGCTGTGCTCGGCCTACGACGTTCCTGTGGTGGCGCACGGCCACACGGTCCCCGCGGCCCTGCACATCGCCGCCGCCCAGTCTCCGCAGACAGTGCCGATGGTCGAGTACCTGATCCGGGTTCAGGAGTGGACCCAGCACTTCCAGCGCACGGTCTACCGCCCCGAGGACGGTGCGCTGGCATTGCCGGCCGAACCCGGGCTCGGTATCGATCTTGACCCCGGCAAGATCGATGAGCGGCGAGACCTCCGGTTCGGCGCGTGAGTTGGAAGCGAGCAACGGTTCATTGCCACAATGACACCAGGTCTCAGCCAGCCAGGACGATGGAGCCGATCTCGGCCAGGCCCGCCTGGTCGAGGACGATGTCCGCCGCGGCGATCCAGCCCTGCACGTGCTCGGGGCTCCGGGCCCCGCAGATCGCACCGGACACTCCGTCCGTCGCCAGCGCCCAGGCGACCGCGAGCGTGCTCGGGCGCGTCCCCAGCCGACGAGC
>WNFD01008035.1_pt1 | contig 10403 bp, 9 predicted proteins | sample 5400491 | NCBI WGS metagenome assembly WNFD01 (sample SAMN13153343, study PRJNA577476) | soil metagenome | isolation source: 120 cm saprolite under Douglas fir tree site 2 hole 2 replicate 2 | place: USA:California | collected 2015-04-18 | reverse complement strand
CTTTGCCGGCAGCCATGATGATGATTCCGAACCTGGTGATGGGAGAGTTTTTGTGTGCTGACATCGCGAGAATAGTTTACTGCCACCCGGCTTTAAGCGTCCGGATGCTTTGGCTTCTTACTGGCTGTAGCTTCTCTATTGGCTGGAGCGGCCAACGGGCTGGATCATGGTGACTTTGCGTCCGGGATGATTTTCCGCCAGACGCATCAACTCGCGGCAGATACGGTCGGTGGCGTGGCGCACCACTTCACGTTCCTCAATGAAGTTTCCAGCCACACACTGTACGCCCAGCTCTTCCACGGCACCCAAATCACATTCAACGGGTTCGGCTGACTCTTCAGCGTAACGCGCTTTCATGGCGGCGGAAACAGGTTCACAGTTGACCATCGCATAATGAAACAGGCCGTGTCCGCCATGAGCGTAGATGGCCATAATGTGGTCGGACGCGCTCATGTGAAGGCTCTCGTTTGCTTCCGTCATCAGGTTGCAGATGAAGACTTTGACGGCGCGCGAGGCGGCAATTGCCTCCGGTATTCCGCGCACCAGCAGGTTCGGTATCAGGCTGGTGAAGAGCGAACCCGGCCCGATGGTGATGAGATCAGCGTCGGCAATGGCCTGCAATGTCTGGGGCAGGGGCTCGGGATCGGCGGGCACTATCTTCAATTCCACAATTCGCCGTTCGCTGGCCGTGATTTTGGTTTCTCCCACCACGTGCGAACCATCGTCCATCACGGCTTCCAGGGCCACGTTGGCCGATGTTGCGGGAAGAATATGGCCGCGTGTGGCCAGAATTTCTGAAGCCTTCTTCACGGCGACGCCGAAGTCGCCGGTCATGGCGGAGAGAGCGGCAAGAAAAAGATTGCCAAAGCTATGGCCTTCAAGGTCGCCTGAACTGGAAAAGCGATATTGAAAAAGCTTGGAGAGAAGGTTCTCGTCTTCAGACAGGGCAACCAGGCAGTTGCGAATGTCGCCGGGCGGAAGCATGTTCAACTCGCGGCGAAGGCGTCCACTGGAGCCGCCATCATCGCTTACGGTTACCGCGGCTGTGAGATCAGAAATGTAAGCGCCAGTAGATGGCAGTTCACCGGGAGTGACGGTATAGCGCTTCAAACCCTTCAGCAGGGTGGAGAGGCCCGTTCCACCTCCAATGGCAACCACGCGGATTCCCTGATTGCGGTTGTGCTCAGACCGGTTGGGCATTTACGTTGCTTTGAGCTTATCGCCTTTTCGCGTCAGTGCCGGAAGGCTGATCGGTAGGTTCTGGATAGAGCAACTCGGTGAACCGCGGATCGTCGGCCATGTTCTGGAAGTCAGAATCATTGCGGGCCTGAAAACGGTTCTGCGGATTCATGCGGATGGCATCGCTCAAATTTCTAAGGGAGCTTTCCACCTGACCAGTCAGGCAGTCAACCACGGCCATGCCGTAAAAAGCGAAGTCGGCTTTGGGATTCTGTTTCAGGATCTTTTCAAGATGCGTTCGGGCTTGATCGTATTGTCCTGAATTCAGCAGAGACACGGCATAGTCAAAATGTTCTTCGTGACTTTTGAAGGAGTTGGCGCCTTCATTCAACTGCTGATTGCAGGTGCTGAGATGCATGCGCGCACGGTCACCCAGCTCTCTGGGCCCATTGGCGATAATCTTCTCCAGAAGACCCTTGGCACGCTCAAATTTGTGCTCCTGCATGGCCTTGAGTCCGGCTTCATAATTTTGCACAGCTTGTGCAAAAGCAGGATCCTGATTGAAAGCAGGTTTAGGCTGCGGGACAGGTGGTTTCTTCGCAGACATCTTCTCTCTAATCCTAACTACGCTTGTTTTGTTTGGTTTAGCGGCCGAACGTTTAACGCTTGCTGCCACTTTCTTTTTCATTCTATTGTGTCCTTGCGGCCCACACCGGAATAGCGGCAAATCAAGGCTGTGGAAATCGATGGTCAGCTATCCCGAGAGCTTCGGGGCTGTACAGGGGTGCAGCCCTTTATACTCAAGATTTTACCATGCGTCAAACTGCACCACCAGTGAGGCAAACTAGTTGACCGGATCGGGATGCTGAAGGTCAATCTGCTTCCAATCACCGCGGATGATACCATCGCGAATCATGGCCGCAGACCAGCCCTTTTTTGACATCTTGTAAGTATAGAGCGCTTCGGAGATGCACGTACCGCATTGTGCACCGTGCGAGCCTTCAAAGCACGAGTGCAGGTTTTTGTGTCCATGATTGCGGTCACAATAGCAGTAGCAGGGCATCTGCGTCATGAGCGCGGGAACCTTGGCCGCGGCTTTGTAAGCTTCCTTCTGTGCGGGAGCTGTTTCGCCCATTTCAGCCAACTGCTGTTGCGTTAACACGGGCGTGAGGGCTTCACCTTTGGCCGGTGGTTTCGGGTTATAGGCAGGCACCGGTGCAGACCATTGGGCATGCGTGATTGAGACCGCAAAAATGAAGGCGAACACGGCTAAAAGATGTTTCATGAGAGGCTATTTTACTCCACAATTGACCGGTCTGAAACCGGGTGTGTAGTCACGGAGAGGCACGTACTATAATGAGGCAGGAGCAATCATTCCAAGTGGAGATACCTGACCAACAGGCCATCCAGCCCGGAAGTGTAGCGGAGGCGCCCACCGCGCCGCCCGAATCTCAGGCTGGGCTGAAGATCTTCTACTCCTGGATGCGGGACCTGTTCTTCTGCATCGCTTTTTGTTTCTTCTTCATTTTCTTCATCTACCAGCCGGTAAAGGTGGAAGGCGGCAGCATGGAGCCTGGTCTGGAAGACCAGGAGCGGATTGTCATCAACCGGCTGGTATATCGCTGGGAAAGCATCAACCGCAGTGACATCATCGTGTTCCGGTATCCACGCGACCCGCGGAAAAGCTTCATTAAGCGTGTAATTGGCGTTGGCGGTGATCGCGTACGCATTTCCTTTGGCCACGTTTACCTGAACGGCAAGCGCATGGAAGAGGATTACGTTCCGACGGAGTTCCTTGATTCGCGCACCTATCCGGAAATTGTAGTGCCGCCCAATTCCTACTTTGTTCTGGGCGACCACCGTTCCATGTCCAATGACAGCCGTGATTTTGGGCCCGTGGCGCGCAGCTATATCTATGGCAAAGCCGTTTTTGGTTACTGGCCCATGGATAAGCTGGGGCTGCTGCGTTAGACCTCGAAACAACATCTCACCACGGAGGCGCGGAGAACAGCAGCATTGGCCGCGAATCACGCGAATCAAAGAACAAACCTTTTGCCGCAGATGAACGCGGATACACGCAGATAAGGAAGAGTCTCTGATTTCTTCTTTGCCCGTCTGATAAGTTCCTGTCTCTTGTAGTGCCATTTTACCCGTCTGATCCGTCTGAACTATGTTCAAAAACTCTTTGTAAATCAGCGTTTATCTGCGTTGATCTGCGGCAAAAATTTCTGGCGTTTTCTCCGCGCCTCCGTACCTCCGTGGTGAGCTTTCTCTTGCCAATTCCTTTGTGGTTGAGACTTGGTTTTATCAGTGTCATCAGAGAAAATCAGTGGTAGACAGCGAGGCGTGAATGTTTAAGCAAATCAAAGTGAAGATCATCCGCAAGTTCGTGCGTAAGCGTCTGGGAAGGGACATTGCTCCCGTGGAGACCATTGCAACGCATCCTGATTTCCTGATCGCGTATGCGCAATTCAGCCAGGCGCTGGATAAAGTGAACCTGGTTCCGGCCAAGCTGAAGGTCCTGGGACAGATTCGAGCGGCCAAGCTGGTTGAGTGTCCGTTTTGAATTGACATCAACTCTGCCGCAGGTAAGGCGGCAGGCCTGAGTGAAGAGCAGATCCGCAATCTTAACTGGCATCGCGAAAGCGACCTGTTTGATGCCGACCAGAAGCTGGTGTTGGAACTGGCAGATGCAATGTCGGCCACGCCTGCCCAGGTGACCGACGGTCTGCGCGAGCGGTTGCGCAAGCGCTTCACCACTCCGCAACTCGTAGAACTGGGTGGGGCGATTGCCTGGGAGAATTATCGGGCGCGTTCCAATCGCGTATTTGGTTTCGGCAGCGAGGGGTTCTATGAGGAAACGGAAAATCTCACCACGGAGGCACGGAGAGGCGGAGAACAGAAAGAACATTTGCCGCAGATGAACGCAGAATAACGCGGATAAAGCAAAATCTCACCAGTGATTCCACCGATGACACTGCATAACGTAAGCGTAACCGCAAGCTGAGCCACAGCTAATTTTTGCTTTGCTTTGTGTTCCTTTGTGCCCTTAAGTTGAGAGTTATTCGGTAGGCAAATAAAAACGCCACCTTGCGGTGGCGTTTTGTGTTGTGACTGCAAGCGAGAAATTAGTCTTCGTCGACGTTGCAGTTCTGGTCACTACCGCCGTGGCGTTCGCAACGCGCGTCAATGAAAGCATCGAACGGGCGCAGGAACTCGGTGACACGGAACGGATCAAACGCGGGAGCCGTGGGAATGATTTTTCCGCCGGCGGCGAAGATGTTGAAGTTCGGGCCAAGGGCGGCGGCTTCAGCATTGAGGGTTGCCGGATGCAGATCAGGCCACCGGCCGGTATCCAGGCGGGTGATCAGATTGCCGAGAGCGGTGATGGTCTCTGCAGGTGTGAAAGCGCAGTGACCGGCACGATGAATGAAGGTTTCACGCAGCAGGCGGTTGTGGCCGGCTTCGCGAACGGTTTGACGATAGGCCTGTTCATTCTCATTCTGTACGAGTCCGTCGCCTTCGGTGTGCATGGTCAGCACCGGGATATGAATGTCACCGTTGAAGATGATGTTCTGTTCCAGGTATTCGACGGATGCAGGATTGGCGTGAATGCGCGCGGCATTATTGAGGGCATTCAGATCGTCTTCCAGGCTCAGACCAGCGGCGGCGTATAGAGCAATGACTTCCGCTTTGCTGGTGGATTTTTCGAACTGCTCACGATAATCCACGGCAGTGTTCCACGAGGGATTGCCACCCGCGCGGGCTTCAAGTTCGGCGCGGAAGGCGAAGACGAACGGGAAGTCAACGTTAGCGGCCCACTGGACCTGGTTCGCGAACTGCGAGGCGAAATCAGTGGCCGCCGGTTCCGGCGAAAGCGGGGTGAACCAGCCAGGCGTCTCACCCAGTGCAAATGACAGAGCGGCTTTGGCACGGCCCTGAGGAGTCGCGATTGCCCCCGCCAGCAGTGCTTCCGCGAGCTGGAAGTTGCCAATGGGGTTGGAAATGTTGGTCAGCTGCAGCGGGCTGCCGAAGGCAATGAGCGTCTTGAAGGCAAAGGCCGAATCAAGCGCCAGGTTCCAGGTGGCAACGCCGCCGGAGAGCACGCCGCACATGGGCAGAGCTGCGTCAAAACGTTCCGGGAAGCGTTGAATCAGTCCGGCGGTGATAATACCGCCCAGCGAGTGTCCCCAGGCGATAGTGCGCCTGGGAGTACCAACCGTGGCTTTGAACTGGTCAAGGACCGCGATCTGGTCAGGCAGAGCTTCATGGATGGCCCAGCCGGTGGTGGCGTATGAAGAGCCAGCCAGGGCGAAGCCACGCGCCAGCAGGAAAGCGCGTGTGGCTGCGTCTCCCACGTCTGTGGCCGGATTGGCGGAGCCGGGAGTGACATAGCCGTGGCTGTAGAGCAGCAGCGTGCCATTCCAGTGAGCTGGGACTTCAATCAGGAATTTGGCGCCATCAGCGAAGGAGCCGGTTTGGGTGGTCTGGGCGGTGGCTGTGAATGGAACCAGCAGAAGCGCGAATACTAAAACGAAAAGGGTAATGCGCGATTTGCTAAGGAACATGGGGGGAGTTCTCCTTGGACAAACTAAGTTTTATTGCCAATCGCGAAGCCGGCGGGCGGTGGAGCCGCTCTGCGCGAGTCCGCGAGGATGCCTCTCATCGTTAATGCTTGAGGTCGATGCTTGACGTCGATGTCTTGCGTTTCCATGTCTTGCGTTTCCATGACCTCGGAAGATGGTGAATGGTGATTCATTCAGTAAGACAAAAATATCCCGACACATGCCTCTGGGCATGTCTGGTTCAAACCTTTGTTTCGCGATTTACGAGCATGGGGAGCAATTCCCCGGCGTGCCTGAGCAGCCGGCAGATTGAATTTGCGGTGCAGAATTCGACGCAGATCCTGGGAAACGGTGCAGCGAATTCAGGCGCTTTTACCGGAGTCTTAATTCGGACAGCTTTGGATCCGTCCTAAGGCTTCCAGAGAAGGCAGAGGATTATCTATTAGGGTAAACACCTTTGTCAAAGAAATGTTAAAAGGCCGCCCGGGGATAAACTTTAGATTCGTTGTTTTGCCGGGTGAGGTATGGCACAGTGGGGTGGCGCACAAAACGGCTACCATCGCCGAGATCGGAAAAACAACCTCCTACCGCTGATCAACACTGATTACGCTGATCACAACGGATCTAAAAACCTGCTTGCCGCGGATTCACGCGGATAGTCGCGGATAAAGCAGAAAAGGCCAACTTAGCAATTCGTGCCAGGGCAAGAAGCAAAACGGCGTCGCTTGGAATGTTTGGATCTAAGTTCTTTAGATCTTGGGATGCAGAGGGGGAGGGTAGGCGCACAAAAGCGCGCCTATCGCCGAGATCGACGTCATCGCACGACATCGCCGAGATCGGAAAAACCTTACCGCTGATTAACGCAGATGACACTGATCGGAAAAAGCAAAACGCTTACCGCGGATGAGCGCGGATCGGAAATACAAACCAAATAGCAACGAAACGCCGGTGATTGGGATATGTCGTGTAAGTTCTTTAGATCTTGGGATGGAGGGGGAGGGGTAGGCGCACAAAAGCGCGCCTATCGCCGAGATCGACGACATCGCCGAGATCGGAACGCAATTACAAAGACGTACCGCCGATGAACGCGGGGGCGCGATCAGAAAAGCCAAACGTCGAAGTTGGGATGCCTTGGGATGAATCTTCTAACTGCCTTGGAATCCTAGTTGAAGGTATAGGGGTAGGGCCATTTTTGATCGGTACGGACCCGGGCGCATATTTACTTGTACTTACCCCGTCCTTATCCCTCAGCGCGGCTTTTCTCCGAAACCCGGGTTCGTCTCGGGAAAGGACGGGGCTAAACTTTGTCGCGCCTACGGCGGTTTGTGCATGGGCAGGACGGAAGAGAATCGGCGATCGGAGGAACGGCTTTCATCGCCCATGGAGGGAGCATCGACGATGCGGAGGGCGTGAGCAATTGTGGTGTCAATGTTGCGTATTCGGTGCTTTGTGTATGGGCAGCACAGAAAGCGTCGAGTCTCGTGATCCCACGAAGTTCTCTCAGAGGATTCGGTAAGGCGTAAGAGCGCAATCGCACAAAGGAGAGTTTCTGCTGGCTTATCCACATGAGAGAAACTCGTCTTAGTCCTGGGTCTGTTAAAATTCTTAAAATCCACGTCCCGGAGAAACAATGCAGGCAATTCTCGCGCTGGAAGATGGAAGAATATTCAGCGGCAGAGGCCATGGTGCTAAAGGCGAATGTTATGGAGAAGTTGTTTTCAACACTTCTCTTACCGGCTACCAGGAAATTTTCACAGACCCATCGTATGCCGGGCAGATCGTTGTACTGACCAATCCTCAAATCGGCAACTACGGTACTAACCCCGAAGATAATGAAGCCACCCATCCTTATATCGAGGGGCTGGTGACGCGCGAGTTCTCGCCGGTGAGTTCCAATTGGCGTTCACAACAGGTCACGGACGAGTATCTGGAAAAGTTCAGGATCCCCGTGATCGCCGACATTGACACCCGCGCTCTGGTCCGGCATCTGCGCACGCACGGGGTCATGCGCGGCGTGATCTCTTCGATTGAAACTGATCCGGAGAAACTCGTCGCCAAAGCGCGGTCCATCCGCAAAATGGATGGCACGGATCTGGCCCGTGTGGTCACGACCAAGCAACGCTATCAGTGGGAGACGGGATCGCGTCCGTTTGAGCCGACTGAAATTGTGGGTGTGAAGGATACGCCGTCCACCAGGCACGTGGTGGCTTACGATTACGGCATCAAGCAGAACATTCTGCGAATGCTGGTGGATGAAGGCTGTCGCGTTACGGTAGTCCCGGCGACGACGAGCGCGGAAGACGTGCTGTCATTGAATCCAGATGGAGTTTTTCTTTCGAATGGCCCCGGCGATCCCGAGCCCTGTACGTATGCGGCAGACAACATTCGCCGACTGATGGGTAAGACGCCGATCTTTGGAATTTGCCTGGGACACCAGTTGGTTGGCCTGGCGCTGGGCGGACGGACGTACAAATTGAAGTTCGGACACCATGGCGGCAACCATCCGGTGAAGCAATTGGAGACGGGCAAGATTGAAATCACGGCGCATAACCATAACTTTGCCGTAGATCCGGATTCGCTGAAGGAATCAGAGATCGTCAAGACGCACATTGATCTGAATGACAACACATTGGAAGGCCTGCGTCACAAAACCATTCCGCTGTTCAGTGTGCAGTATCACCCGGAGGCAGCACCTGGTCCGCATGACTCGAATTATCTGTTCAAGGATTTTATGAAGATGATTGAGGAGTGGAAGGGAAAATGAAGAGGCTGGCGAAGACGAGTCTGATTGGATTCCTCTTCGGCGTCCTTTTCATCCATGGTATTGCTCAAGCTCAGACCGACACATCTCATCGCGTGAAGAAGAGCCTGGCTGAGCAATGCGCGCCCGATCTTAGCCAGGCGACAGAACGCATTTTCGCCAATCCTGGCGGCAAAAGCTGGAATGAATATGCGACCGTGAAGCAAGCCCCCATGTTGGACGGAAATCAGGGCGAGCTGATGATTGCGGTAAAGACGAGTGCATCCGGCCGCCGCTTTGCGCGCTTCGTCGGGTATGGCGAGGATAATGCGCGATATCAAGGAAATTGCTATGACCACAACGGGAGATTGGTCTCATTGCACTACGAAATGCGAACGGCGTGGGGATGGGGCTATGAAGATAAGCGGACATTTAGCTCAAGAAACAAAGAGTTGAGCAAATCGGTGCGCTTCTTCGATTTAAAAAACAATCAGGCGATCGCGCGCCCCGTACAGGCTGGTGATGTCCCTGATTTCACGAAACCGTCCATCTACAACAATTTCGATTCGCTACCGATAGCAGGAGCACTCAAGCAGAAGGCCAATGCCACGCAGAAATGATATCGCGAAGATTCTGATCATCGGCTCGGGGCCGATTGTGATTGGTCAGTCGGCGGAGTTTGATTACTCCGGCACGCAGGCCTGCAAAGCGTTGAAGGCCGAAGGCTATGAAGTCGTGCTGGCGAATTCCAATCCGGCCACCATCATGACTGATCCGGAGACCGCCGACCGCACATACATCGAGCCGCTCACGCGAACCTATCTGGAAGAGATCATCCGGCGCGAAGCCGAGATGATGCAGGGCCAGTCCGGGAAATTTGCGCTGTTGCCGACGGTAGGCGGACAGACCGCTCTCAATCTCGCGGTGGAGCTGGCAGATTCCGGCATTCTGGATAAGTACAACGTGGAGCTGATAGGCGCGCAGCTTAAGGCGATCAAGAAAGCCGAAGACCGTCTGCTGTTCAAAGACGCAATGAACCGCATTGGCCTGGACGTGCCGAGGTCGGCGTTGATTTCCGGTCGCGTACAAACCGGCGCTGACGGTGGCAGCATGCAGGAAGGCAACTCCACCACGCGCGCGCAGGACATACAATTTGCCGCTGACTTCGCTGAGAAGGTCGGCTTCCCGCTGATCATTCGTCCGTCATTCACGCTGGGCGGCAGCGGCGGCGGTATTGCCTACAATCGCGAAGAATTTTTTGAGCTGCTGAATCGCGGTGTGAGTCTTTCACCTGTGCATGAAGTGCTGATTGAAGAATCAGTGCTGGGGTGGAAAGAGTACGAACTGGAATTGATGCGTGACGTGGCGGACAACGTCATCATCATCTGCTCGATCGAGAATTTTGATCCCATGGGCGTGCACACCGGCGATTCGATCACGGTGGCTCCGGCGCAGACGCTCACGGATCGTGAATACCAGCGGATGCGTGATGCGGCGATCAAGGTCATTCGCGAGATCGGCGTGGAGACCGGCGGATCGAACATACAATTCGCCGTGGATCCGGCGAACGGGCGCATGGTAGTGATTGAGATGAATCCTCGCGTGTCGCGTTCGTCGGCGCTGGCGTCCAAAGCAACGGGTTTTCCGATCGCCAAGATTGCGGCGCGCCTGGCGGTTGGTTATACGCTGGACGAGATTCCCAACGACATCACAAAGAAGACACCGGCCTGTTTTGAGCCGACGATTGATTATGTCGTGGCCAAGATTCCCAAATGGCAGTTTGAAAAGTTTCCCGGAACCGACGAATCACTGGGCCCGCAGATGAAATCCGTCGGCGAGGCCATGGCGATTGGCCGCACCTTCAAAGAAGCCATCATGAAGGGCATCCGCTCGCTGGAGACGGGTAAGAAGGTTGGGAC
>WNFD01008032.1_pt1 | contig 10405 bp, 15 predicted proteins | sample 5400491 | NCBI WGS metagenome assembly WNFD01 (sample SAMN13153343, study PRJNA577476) | soil metagenome | isolation source: 120 cm saprolite under Douglas fir tree site 2 hole 2 replicate 2 | place: USA:California | collected 2015-04-18 | reverse complement strand
GTGACGTGCGCTTCAGACGTCGCGGCGCCCACGAGCAATGTTCCCAAGGCTGCCACGGCAGCACCGACTTTTCGACTTCTCCTTAGCGCGCGAACGATGCAGCGGACGGCCTGTGGCCGCATTCCCCTCGAGTCATGCATGGTGCTTCCCTCCGGATTGGCGTTCAGAGCTCCATTAGACCAAGCTGCCTGCCTAGCCTATGGAAATGCCACGCCAGTTGCGCCTCGCCCTGATGCGGCCGCGATTTACGGGGACAACGGGAATTACAGAAAGAGGAGCTCACTTCTCGATCGGGCGGATTCCCGCAGCGGCGACTGCCGATGCCGCCCATTGGAGCACGGCCTTCACCCGCAGATTGCGCGCAAGTCGAAGTGGATCGCCGCCCACGGCTCGCCGTGCGGGATAGGAGCACGGGGCAGGACCCCGGTGATGCCAGGGCACCCCGTGCATCACCTTAGGCATGGTGATGGCCAGACCCGGAACCGAACCACCTCCAACCCAGGCTCGAGGGATCGCGATCGCGTCGATCTCCCCTTGGCACCCCCTGGGTAGGGCGAGCGGAAACCTGAACGGTCGTTCGTGCCGGAGAATCGGTCGCGGAGCTCCCCGACCATAGAGTCCATTCTACTGCCCCGTCGAGTCCCCGCTTGACTTTGCGTGTGGATTATCTTCAGCATCGCGGTACTTTTCGCAGACGGGGCCTCCGCCGCGGACGCGGGAGTCGGGCAGGGCGAGGATTTCTGCGAATACAGAGGGGGAAATCGCTGTCGGGCAATACAGCGGGGTGGAACATGAAACCATTTCCTCTGACGGGGAAATCCTGGGGTACCAGCTTTGACTGAGCCTCTCCCCGAGGATGGGACTCAAGCTTCCGCCGCGGCTCCCGCGAACGAGGCGACGGGCGGCGCAGGCGTGCAACCCGATCCTCCGGCAACCTCCGCGCCCGCGGAAGGCAGCGGTTCCCCCGTGCACCGGCCCCGGCGCAGCAATTACTTCGCCCGTCACTGGCGAGGAGAGCTTTCGCTTGGCGTCACCTACTGGATCAATGGGGCCCTCGCCGGGTTCCTCGTCTTCATAGCTGGGGAAATCCTGGCAGCGTCCTTCAGCGCGTTCAGGATCAACTACAGCGCGCCGTTGTTGTGGTGCGCCTTTTGGGTTCTTTGTTGCGCTGTGACCCTTTGGCAGGCGGTCGGCATCTGGCGATCTGCCAAGCGGCACATTGAAACAACGCAGCGCACCTTCTGGGGTCGCGCCGCGCAAGTCGTCGCAATCCTGGCCCTGTTCCGCCTTGTATCGGACTTGTCTACGCGGGGGCTTCCAATCATCCAGAAGAGTCTCAACCAGGCCCAGTGGCTTGAAGAGGGTGGAAAATGGGATTTTAGAGTCCTGAAGGATGGCACTGAGCTTGAGATTTCCGGTGGCATCGGATTCGGAATGGCGGATGACTTGGAACGATTGCTCGCCGCTACTCCGAGAATGAGCCTTGTTCACGTCAACCTCGGGGTTGGTGGGCTCGACAGTGAAGCCAGGCGGGTCCGGAACCTGATCCGCTGGCGCCGTCTCTCCACGTACACCTCCAGCTCCTGTGTCAGCGCGTGCACGATTATCTTCTTGGGCGGAGTTCAGCGCTACCTCAGAGCCGGGGCGCAGCTCGGTTTCCATGCTCCCGAAGTGGCGGGCCTCGTCGGTCCACGCCTACGCACCATGCTCGAGGAAGAAGAGAGGTACCTTACTTCGATTGGAGTATCTCCTGCCTTTGCCGCGCGGATTGTCCAGACGCCGCCCGAGGAGTTGTGGTTCCCGACCGAACGGGAGCTTCTCGAAGGGGGAATAGTCACCGAAATCACGCGTGGAGAAGACTTCTCCCTATCCGGGATTGGCAAGAGTGCGAACATTGCTTCGTTTGATTTGGTATTGCAGAAACTTCGGCTCTACCGCGCAATGAAGACGGTGGACCCGGAAACATACGATAAGCTCCTCCGTGCTTCGTTTGACGGCTACAAGAACGGCAAGTCGGCGGCCGAGTTGCGGGAAGTAATTTTTGATCTGATTGCTCCCGTATTCGCGAGCAAGCTGCCGTACAGCAGCGACGCCGCGATTCTACATTTCACCCGGGTGATGGTGGCTCAGTTGACAATGCTCCAGAATGCCCCTGGCAGGATCTGTCTGGATTACATCCATGCCCGAGGAGGGGCCGTGATAACGGCTGCAAAATACCTTTCATCACAGATCAGCGATGAGGAGATCGAGGCGATGGCCGACGTGCTGGAATCGGCAGACCCAACTCGCCCCTTACCACGCAAGCAAACGCTCGATCTCATGATCAAGAGAGGCTTGCGGCAGGCGCAGAAGAGAATCGGCAATGACGTCTTCGCTATTGCCAGACTTGACGATCCAAATCTTGACCCGGCGCTGGGCTGTCGCGCGGCGACGGCGTTCTATTCTGCACTTCTTTCGCTCCCGGCCAACGATGCCGCGATCGCCTTGAGAGGGGCGTTTGCTGGGAAGTAGCCGAGCTCAGCGCCACCCCATCCGGCTCCGCGCTGCACATGCGCACTGCTGCCCGTTGGAGTACACCTCCCTGCGCATGACGAAGAACCACGGATACGTGCACCGGGAGCAGATCGATGCGTGCGCCGAGGGGCGTGGCGTGCTCGCCCACTTGATGACGAGCCTACCGGTGAGAAAGCCACAACCAGAAGAGACGATCGAGGCGCCCGAATTGCAGTCGCTTCGATCGGCGGCGAAGCAGGGCGAGTTGTTGCCGCAGCGCCAGGTTCTCGAGCGCGAGGTCAGCGTGGGTTTTGAGCGACGCACGGAGCGCGCCCAACAGAACGAGTACGAGGGACATTGCCTCCTGGCTCGCATGCCGCTGGGCCATCGTCCATCTTTGCGACAGGATTTTGGCAAACGACAGCCGCATGGCGGGTCCCAAACGCTACTCTGACGCCGGTCTCTTCCTACGGGAACTCTTCCTACGGGAAGACCAAATCACGGCGTGAGCATCACCTCTTCCACCGTCAAAGTCTTCGGGCCGATCACGGCGGCGATGGAAGAGAAGGTGGAGAAAAATGGGAACCTGACGTTGTTGAACAGGAATCGCGCTTGTATTTCAACAGTGTGTACACCCACTCCGACGTCTCGCCGGATCCAGGTATAGCTACGGGCGCCTCCCTCTTGGGTAACTAGGGTCAGGATATCCACGAGAGCACGCTGGTCCGTGACGCGAACTAGGTTATCCAGACTCACGTTCGCCAGTGTCGAAGGAGGTGCAATTGCTACTGGCACACCATCCACCAGACACCGCACTTCAATGGCCACCTCTTCCAGGGTGAACGTGTTCTGCACCGGGCGAGGTAGACTTCCGCTGACGCTCTGGGCCTGAACTATCGTTTGCGCAGAGAACGTTATGAACAGATCGTGGCCGCCGGGCGGTCTGATGGAGGTACTGAGAACCGTCGCAAACGCAGGGTCGGGACCGGAGGACCCCGTTGTAAACACAGTCTGGTTCACATCACTCGATGCCGCGGCAGCCTTTGCGGCAGGTTGCTGCGCGAAAACAACTCCTCGACAGAGAAGAACGGCAACTAGGATCACGAACACCCTCAGTGGGTTGCTAAATCGCCTCATGGTTCTTTCCTCCCTTTAGTGATTGTCTGCTTTGGGCCGAGGCTGTAGCCGTCGGCCCGTCGCCTTCCGCGTCCTACAACACCGTCACAGACGCGTTGTACACCGTGTGAAGTTGGCGAGCAACCTCCGAGCCCTGGAGGACACCATTCGCAGGGGCGGATGGAGACCTCGGCCCAGCCGAGACCAGGCCGTGGGTCGCCTCTACAAGGTCATCTGCGAGAGGCGGGAGAACTGCGTCGTCGTGGAAATGGACATCGAGAAATTCTTCAACTCGGTGGACCACGAATGGCTACTCCAGAAGCTGGAGCTGAAAATCGGGGACAAGCACTAGGGCCCGTTGCCTCCTGGAATAGGCACCGCCACAGCGGTTACCGCGCGAGGAATCGCCCCGGCCTGAAACGGCGAACCGGCAATTTGCGTCAGCTCCCCCGTGGTCCCATTGATGATGAATGCCGAAATTGAGCTGGAGCGGCCCGCCACATACAGGAATCGACCGGTGGGATCTACCGCCGACGAGTCAGGAAGGTTTGCAGGGAAGACTGGAAACGGTGAGCCCACCACCGGAGTCAGTGCCCCCCTGAAAGCCGTAATGTTATTGAAAAGGTAATTCGTGACGTAAATCAGCTGCTGTCCGGTTACAGGATCGAGCATCACCGTCACCGAGCTCGGCGCTCTACCGGTAGCCCCATAGCCGGAACCCGTCGGGTTCAGGGCTCCGGTAGTCGGGTTAATAGGCCATCCGGAAATGACGTCGCTATTGGAATGCATCGCGTAGCCATGTAGACCGGAGGGGCTTACCGTAAATGACTCAGGATCCGCTCCTACAAAGAAAGGTGAGCCGGACAAGGCCGTGAGCTCCCCGGTGTCCGCGTCAATGCTGTACCCCGAAACTGTCGCGTCACCGCTGTTCGCCACATAGAGGAATCGGCCGTTGGGGTGCACGGCGACTGAGCGAGGAGTTCCTCCCGCGGGGAACGGCGAGCGAAGCATGGGCTGCGGGTAACCGGTTGTATCCAGGACAAAACCCGAAATGCCGCCGTAACTATTTGCCACGTAGACGTATTGACCTGATGGGTCGACCGCCACTGACACGGGACGCTCTCCCACGGTGATTGGCGGGCCTTGCTCCTTCAGCCGGCCGGAGGAGATGGTTGAGTACGTGCTAAGGGTTCCGGGCAGGTCGCCGGTGTCTTCGGAAAATTCATTCACCACGTAGACGTTGGTGCCGCTGGGATTCGCTGCAATCGCGGCAGGATTGAATCCTGCCAGGATGGGTGAACCGTCAACTTCTCTGAGCGCACCCGTGGTCTCGTCCATGAGGTACGCCGAAATATCTCCGGGGCCGGCGCCGCCAAACCGGCATCTCTCTCCGCAGTTGACGACATAGACGGCGTAGACGAACCCCCCGGATTGGGCTGCCGCCGGTTCATTGAGCGCGAGGAAAAAAGCTAACAGCGTACCCTCAATTACCGCTTGCCTTGGAATCATTTGGCCTCCTTCACACATGCGACGTCCAATCGGCGCCGCGCCCCCAGTGACGCGTAATCCGCCTCCGGATCGTGTCATGCCCGGAGTCTTTAACCCATTGGTTGGAAACATGCTAAGAGAGAAGTCACTTACACGGAGGGGATTTCGGGGTGACGCCCGGCCTGCCAGCTTCGGGTCGCGCGCCAGCAGCAACCGCGCCCACCTCGGCAGTGACAAGCTATGCCGCACCGGCACGCGTGGCAGCACCCGATCCACCAGGTGCGCCGCCGTGTCGTGCATCCGACGCGTGGTGCAGCATTCGCAGCTCGTCGAAATGTCGCACCGTCAGTGATGAAACAATCTGATGCCGGTGTGCGCCATCGCCACGCCGTATTCATTGCATGCTTGAATGACTTCATCATCGCGTTTGGAGCTTCCAGGCTGAACGACGAATGCAACTCCCGATTGGTATGCACGATCGATGGAATCGCGAAAGGGAATGTACCCGTCCGACCCCAGAACCGCACCTCGAAGGCCCGTCAGCCAATGACGCTTTTGCTCGCGCGATAAGACGGGTGGCGCGACGGAGAACAGTTCCGTCAACAGCCGCAGCTCTGCGGCAGTCAAATCATCCCGCAAGTATTGATCGACTGCGTTGTCCCGGTCCGGCCGCCCGACCTCGGACTTGAACTTCAAGTCGAGGCAAGCTGGATATTGACGCAAATGCCACGTCTCGGCTTTCGAACAGGCGATGCGCGTGCAATGGATGCGCGACTGCTGCCCGGCACCGACGCCTATTGTTTGCCCATCGACGACCACGCACACCGAGTTGGACTGCGTGTATTTGAGGGTAGCGAGTGCGACCAGAGCATCGCGCCGGGCCGCCGCCGGCCAATCCATGTTTTTCGTTACGATGGTACTCAGAACCGCTGCGTCCAATCGGACGTCATTTCGCCGCTGTTCGAGCGCCACGCCGAACACATCGCGCGTTTCCTGCTCGGGTGCCACATAGTCCTTGTCCATCGCGAGGATGATGTACTTGCCCTGCTTCTTCTTCGAAAGAATTGCCAGCGCTTCGGGTTCATATCCGGGGGCAACGATGCCATCCGACACCTCCCGCTGCAGCAGTCGGGCGAGCGAAACATCCACCGTATCGCTGATCGCGACCCAATCGCCGAAAGAGCACAACCGGTCGGTTCCGCGGGCGCGGGCGTAGGCGGAACCCACGGGCGAAAGCTCCAGGTCTTCGACCCCACAGGCCTTCCGTAACGGCTCCGAGAGCGGGAGGCCAAGGCTAACGCCGCTTGGGCTCACGTGTTTGAAAGAAGCAGCGGCGACATCGCCGGTGACAGCGTTCAATTCATGAACCAATTGCCAGGAATTCAGCGCGTCCAGCAAGTTGATGTACCCAACGCTTCCGTTCAGCACGGTGAATGGCAAGCGCTCGGCGCGGGAATAGGCTCGTGCGGGAATCTGGTTTGGGTTGCAGCCGTAGCGAAGCTTCAGTTCATTGTTCATCAAGAAGAGCTAGCTCAGATAACCCGCGATTTGTAAACTTCCGCGAAACCGTGAGCGAGGATTCCGCAGGCGAGGTAGCGCTCGAACTCCCCCTCCACGAACCAGGGCAGGCCGGCGCCCTCGTCAGTGCGCGCCCGCGCTTCCTCGAGGAACGTTCGCAAGTGAGCACGGACGGTGGCGTGCAGCACGGTCCGCTCTGGCTCCCGGCGGCGCCATTTGCCTGTGAGCGGCCCGCGAGCGGCGCCTGCGAACCGCTCGTACGCCAACGCAGGCCCGCACGCCCCCGAGTGCTCGCTCCCGGCCACGCCGAGCGGCCCTTCCACGAAGCCGGCCACGAGAACGAAATCCAACTGCATCAAGTGGTCGGCAGGTCCCTTGTGTGCTTGAGGTAGTTGTCGAATTGGGACCTGGAGTATCGAATCGAGACCCGCGCCGCGGTCGGGCCCAGGCTGGCGGAAGCGGGCGAGCCCAGACCGGCGGCGCGCCGGTTTCAGGGCCTACGGACGGCATCCTGGTGCGCCACGGTAGCCTGCCGGATTGACCTCTTCCATCTCTCTAGGGCGACATCACGGTCCGGCCCTCGAAATCGCCACCCAAAGCGTCCGCCCAGGAGGATCACGTGGACAAACTCCTTCGACCCCAAGTCCCCGTTCGGCAAAGCGAATCAGCAAAAGGCGTGCGCTGTCGCATGTCTAAGTTAATTGCCGAAATAGGGTTCGAATCCCGTCGGGGACACTGCGCTCTCTGGGATGAAAAGCGCCCTGAAAAGCGGTCTCAGAGCGCTCTTGTTCCGTAGGTGTTCTGTGCGGGCGCGGCTCCAGACGGGGCGATTGGTTTGCCATTACCAAGCGCTCTTGCGTGCCGCCAGACGGGAGAGCGCTTTCTCTCCGGCCACATCGGGTTGTTGCGCAGCGCGTTCACTTCTTTGGTTCCTTCAGTTCCACGAGGACGCAGTCCATATCGGTAGTGCCGATGTTTTCCCCAGTGTGCGATCTGGCCGGAATCCAGGCCACGTCCCCCCGCTTGGCCTGCCGAACCGTTGGCTCGGCTCCAGGCACGACGTTACGCACCTTGTATTCGCTCAGCGAGACCACGACTGCGTCCGGGTGCGCGTGGAGTCCCCATTTCCCTCCCGGAGGACTATGGCAGGCGAGCACTCGCACCCGATCATTCTCGAACACGACCTTATACTTGTCTGGAGCAACCTGTACCGGATCTTTTTGCATCGTTGCTCCTGCCCTCAGCAGAGTGATCAGACTGATGCTGATTGCAAGTAGTCCCATAGTACTCAGACGCATCGTGGATCTCCTTCTAACATTGTAACGGACATGGACAAGCCCCGGTGCACCACTGATTTGTGGATCGCGATCCCGCCATCCCCGAGGGGAGTGCAGTAGGATCAGGGCGATGCCCTCGCGGCTGCGGTGGTGAGAAGCTGATCGAGCCCCGCGCGCTCGAGAAGGCGTCCATCTGCGATGATGGCGCGGATGCGCGTCGTGTTGCGGATGTCGATCAAAGGGTCGGCATCCAAAAGAACGAGGTCGGCGAGCTTGTTTTCGGCGACGGTGCCGAGCGAGTCCGCCAAGCCGAGATAACGCGCCGGATTCACTGTCGCCGCCTGTAGGGCCTGCAGCGGCGTAAGGCCCGCGCGCACGAGCGGAGCTAGCTCATCGTGCAGACTTCGGCCGTGGAAGATGAAAGGGTAGCCGGCGTCCGACCCCGCAAGCAACGGTACCCATTGCCTGCAAGTTCGCGGACGATGCCCGCGTATGCTTCATAGAGCGTTCGTTGCAGCGCCGTGTTGGGCCGCCGCGATCGGGCTTCCCGCCACCGCTCGCGCTCTGCAAACGCGCAGAAAGCGCAGCTGCGGATCGTCCGGGCGATCGAATTCGTCGGGCCATCCGAGCTGCCGCGCGACGAGCAGGGTCGGTCCGATGAACGTCCTATTCCGCGCGAGCCGCGCGTGAAGCTGCGCGCATTTAGCGGCATCGCGCGACGCGATCAGCTCGGATGCGAAGTTCCCTTCGGCCCAGGCCTGTTGCTGCCCATTCTTGCTCTCCGCCCACCCGGCGATGGCTGCTCTGAGCTCCTCCTCCCGCGTGGAGCACGCCGTGAGAAAGCCCCACAGGTGCTCGAGAGCTGCGTGCCCCGGCATCCGAGGCGACACGAATGTCCAGCCGCCAGGGTAGGTGGCCGACCGCGGGAGGACCATTCGCTCGCGCAGAATCGATTGCGCCCAGAAAGGCCGGAACGGAGAGGGACACCAGCTTGATGAAATCGACGCCCATTCAGGCCAGCGAGTCGACGGCGGCGCGCACGTTCTTCTCCGTGATCGGCTCGCCGCTCGAAGGCGCGCCGGCAGGCGAAGGAGGAGGAAGGCCTCCTGCGACGACCATGCGCGGGCCCGGTACTCTCCCGGCGCGGATCGAATCCCGCAGCGCGAGCACCGGCTGTTCCCCGATTCGCGATCCCATGTCCCGGATCCCGGTGACTCCGTTGGCGAGATGCAGCGCACCGACCAGATCCAGCGACCGATACGTGTGCGCGTGCATCTCCCAGAGACCGGGGATAACGAACGACCCAGTGCCGTCCACGCGTCGCGCGCGGGCGGGGACGACGAACGAGGTGGCGGAGGCCACGCCAGCGATGTGGTTTTCCCGCGATCAGGGTCGTCTGGTCGCCTTTCCGCTCGCCGGTTTGGACGTCGATGACGGTCGCGTGCTCGATCGCGATGGCTGGCTCGGAATCAAGGTTCGAGGGTAACGCGCCCGTGCGAGGGTCAGGCCTCTTCGCTTGATTGTGCCCGGCGCAGGCGGTCGCGAGCACGAGTGCGATGATTGGCGTCCGCAACGAGTCCCCCGTGTGCTGCAGCGCTTCGACCCATGCAGCTCGCTTTCGCCAACTTACTGTTGGCCAGATCGAGCGTCTATTTGTTCCTGATGACCTGGCTGCGCAAGTACTAAGGGTATGGCCCGAAACACGACCGTTAGCCATTTGCCAGGCTCTTTCGTCATCGTCTCGGTAACCCATGCCCTAAGGACGGTGCCGGGTTTCTCTATCGCGACGACGAATGGATAGTCGCGGTCACCTTGACGATTGGCCTCACCGATCGCCTGGAATGGGTGCTACCGCTCGGTCTTTCCAACGGGCCCGGCGATCGGCACTCCGTCGAGGTAATTCATCCTTCGGTTTCACGCACGTCGGTCACTCGATCGATCCTACCGAGGGATCGCGTTCACTCCAGCGTCCACGCTGTGCACGCCGTCGCTGTAGCCGATTGTCGCGGTCAAGGAGGTGCCACTCAGCGCGGCGATCATGACGCTCCCGCCAAAATCCGCCGTAGTGGCCGAAGTGAAGACGTCGCTGACGAGAAAGAGCGTCGGTGCGAGCATGGGATTATTGTTGGCAACGGTCTGATTGTCGGTATCGTACGTGCCGGGCCCCGTCACGGCGGTGGAGCGAAACAACGAAACCAATGCCGTCGAGAAGCTTGAATCGGCCCACAGGACAATCCGTGTGCCGCCACTGACGGAACTGAATGTCGCCGGCCCGCTGTACGAGGTCTTCGGACCCCTGCCCGTGGTGCCTTGCTCGACCGTCATCGAAAACGTGCCCGGCGTGGACGGAATCGCCGGCGTGCTGCCAGGACTCTTGCACCCCGCGGCGGCGAGGAGGACCACGGCTGGCCAGAGCCGAGCGAACACGTGCTCGCTTCTCATGTCGTTGACCTCCCGTGAGAACCGGGTGATTTATGCCCCCACCACCGAGATTGCAATTGCCGATTCCGAGC
>WNFD01023005.1_pt1 | contig 10406 bp, 13 predicted proteins | sample 5400491 | NCBI WGS metagenome assembly WNFD01 (sample SAMN13153343, study PRJNA577476) | soil metagenome | isolation source: 120 cm saprolite under Douglas fir tree site 2 hole 2 replicate 2 | place: USA:California | collected 2015-04-18 | reverse complement strand
TCGACGGAGTTTGCCAATCTGATCATCGCGCAGCGTGCGTTCCAGGCGAACTCGAAGACCATCACTACGTTCGATTCGGTGACGCAGGACACAATTGGGATGATTCGGTAGTTTTGTGAGCCGGAGCTGAAGAACAGTGGAGCGGGTGCTGGGCCGAATGACGGCCCGGCACCGGCTGGCTGTCTTCGCGGTTGGGTGACTGCTTGCTCTATCGATGACTCCCGATCTTCAAAATTCGCTAATGTTCCTGTGTCGGACAGTGGCCATTGGCTTGCAGTGTGTCTGGCATCATGGCTACTTCTCCTCCTCTTGTTCAAAGCAGTTCTGCCTCAGAGCCGGTAAAGCTGCCGATTGTCTCGCTGCTGATCGCCGTAGTGCTGGGCGTCGTGGTGGCGACTCTGGGTGTTGGCGGAATTGTGTACTACCTTGCGCGTTCGGGCAGACTGCCGATGCAGGGCGGCGCTGCGGCTAAAGCTGAGCCGGTTGGGTTGGCGGCAACTCATGCGATGGTTCTGGAGCCGCTGCTGGTGAACCTGGCCGATAGTGGCGGAAATGCGTATCTGCGGGTGGGGCTGACACTGCGGATAGCCGATGTCGCCGATAAGGGCAGCGCTAAAGCAAAGGATGAAAAGAGCAGCGACGGCAAGGGTGGCAAGGATGTCGAGGCTGCCGCTGCGGTGCGCGATACGGCGTTGATGGTGCTCGGTCGGCAGACCTCTGAGTGGCTGTTGGCGACCGATGGTAAAGAGCGGCTGAAGGCTGAGTTGAAGGCGGCTATGGCCGAACACAATGCGGATTTGAAGGTAACGGATATGTTCTTCACCGAGTTTCTAGTGCAACGGTAGTCGGGAGTGGCTATGGCGGATACGGAGTTGATGACGACCGGCGGTGAAGTGACGATGCCGGCTCCGGGGCTGGAGATGGGTCGGGTCGTGCCGCAGCTGCCCGGGATGGCACGGATTGAGGAGCATTCGGCATGGCCGGTGCTGTCGCGCCTTACGGTGAGGATGGCGGCAGGGATACCTCTGAATCGATTCAGGGTGCGGGATCTGCTGCGGCTGGAGGTTGGACAGATTGTCGAGAGCGTGTGGCCGGATAGCGAGGATGTGCCGGTGAAGGTCGGCCAGGTGCAATTGGGCTGGAGCGAGTTTGAAGTGGTGGAGCAGCAGTTGGCGGTGCGGTTGACGCGGCTGGCTTAGGGAAGAGATATGGAACGGAGTTGGCGAATGCAGGCTTTGCAGAGTATGGGCTGGGTGAACGGCGGGAAGAAGACGTTCGAAGCGCAGGGTCTTGCAGGTTGGATGCTTGGCAGACTGCGTGTCTGGCGCGGGGAGCGGGTGGTGCAGCGTAAGCAGATGCATCTGGTAGAGACGCTGTCGCTTGGTGGGAAGAGGCAATTGATGCTCGTGTCGTGCGGCGGAGAGCAGTTTCTGGTGGGGGGTGGGCTGGAGAGCGTGGAGACGATTGTGCGAGTGAAGGCAGATGCGCCTTCTGGTGAGACGGCTCAGAACCGGGATGAGATATGTCTGTAGCGCGCGGGAGGCTGGCTGGGCTCGCTCTGGTGATGTTGGCGATGCCGTTGCCAGCGCTGTATGGGCAGCAGGCGACGAAGACTCGGACGGTTGCGGCGGTAGCTGCTTCACAGTCGTTCTGGGTGAAGCGGGCGGCGGTGAGCGCACCGGCAGCGCGAGGTGCGGGTAAGCCAAGCGCGGCGGCGCGTTCGACGGAGGCGGCTGCGAGTAAGAGATCGAGTACGGCGGCTGTGGGTGGGAAGGAATCGATTGCAGAGGCGCTTGAGGGAAGCAGGAGCGTGCCGTGGTCGATTGTGCTGGGGTTGACGCTGCTGACCTTGTTGCCGGCGTTGTTGTTGTCGATGACTCCGCTGGTGCGGCTGCTGGTGGTATTTCATTTTTTGCGGCAGGCGCTGGGGACGCAGACGGCTCCGTCAAACCAGGTGCTGATGGGACTGGCGCTGATGATGACGTGGTTCCTGATGCAGCCGGTGATGCAAGAGGTGGAGCAGAAGGCGGTGACGCCTTATCGCGCGGGGGCGATCTCAGGGGTTGAGGCGATGGATCGGGGCGTGGAGCCGGTGAAGCGATACATGCTGCGATATGCGCGGGAGAAGGATCTGACTGTGTTTGCTGCTGCTGGCATGTCAGTGCGGCCGAAGTCAAAGGAAGAGCTGCCGATTCAGGTGGTGGTTCCGGCTTACATCCTGAGCGAGTTGAAGGCGGGGTTTCAGATTGGGGCGGTGCTGTTTCTGCCATTTCTGCTGGTGGATCTGGTGGTGGCTAGTGTGACGACTTCGATCGGCATGATGCAGCTGCCACCGGTGGTGATCTCGACGCCATTGAAGATTCTGCTGTTTGTGATGGTGGATGGCTGGAACCTGCTGGCGGACCAGTTGATTAAGAGTTTCTAACCTTTTTGAGTTTTACGGAGCGATGCTATGGGGCCAGACCAGACGGTGGAGATGATGCGGAAGGTGTTGATGGAGGCGATGATTCTTAGCGCGCCGTTGCTGGTGGCTGCTTGTCTGGTGAGCCTTCTGGTGAGCCTGGTGCAGACGCTGACGAGTGTGCAGGAGCAGACGCTGACGGCGGTGCCACGACTGGTGGTGGTGTTTGTGGTGGCGATGGCTACGCTGCCCTGGACGGTGCATCGGCTGGTGAGCTTCACGCTGCATATGTTTACCGGCTTTCACAAGTACCTGGGGTAGGCGGAATGAATCGAGAGATCACCGCGTTGATGGAGGATTGGCCGCAGTACCTGACGGCAGCGATGCTGGTGCTGGTGCGGCTGAGCGGGCTGATCGTGTTTGCGCCGCTGTTCTCCTCGGCGGCGATTGCTCCGAGGATCAAGGCGGGATTCGTTATTGCGATGACGGTTCTGCTGGCTCCTGCTGTGGCGTCGATTCCGAATGCGAGAGTAACGCTGGACATGAAGGCGGTGCTGGGTGAGCTGGGGGTGGGGCTGATGTTCGGGTTCTCGTTGACGCTGTTGAATGAGGCGCTGTCGTTTGCGGGGACGTTGCTGGGGATGGAGTTCAGCTTTTCGCTGGTGAACCTGATGGATCCGAACTCGATGGTGGAGACGCCGGTGCTGGGTCAGATGCTGGGTTGGCTGGGGGTGCTGGTTATTATCGGCGCGGGGCTCGATCGGAGTTTGCTGGCGGCGGTGGTGCGGAGCTTCTGCACGGTGCCGGTAGGACAGGCAATGATGCAGGCTAAGACTGGCGCGGCTCTGGCTGTGATGGCGGGTGGGATATTTCTCGCGGGGTTGCAGTTGGCGGCTCCGGTGATTGCGGCGGCGCTGGCGGTGGAGGTGACGGTGGCGCTGGTGGCGCGGCTGTCTCCGCAGTTGCCGGCGATGGTGGTGAGCGTGCCGCTGAAGACGATGGTGTCGTATGTGGTGCTGCTGGGGAGCCTGGCGGTGTGGCCGGGATGGATTGAGCGGCACTTTACGGCGTTGCTCGATGCTGCGGGAAGGCTGATGGCGACGGCATGAGTGAGAAGGGGACTGAGCAGGCTACTCCGGAACGAAAGAAGAAGGCGAAGGGGAAGGGCGATGGTGTTCGCAGTCGCGAGTTGCTTTCTGCTGTGGCGATGCTGGGTGGGGTGATGATGCTGGGGGCTACGGCGCATGGGTTTGTTGCGAGCTGGGGCAGGGTGTATGTCGAGAGTTTGCGGTCGGCGGCGGTGGGGGAGATGAATGGGGATGCGCACTGGAACGAGGCGGTGCGGCGCATGCTTGCGCCTGCGCTGTTGCCGGTTGGATTGGTGATGGCGGCGAGCTTTGGCGGGGCGCTGGTGGCTGGTGTTGCGCAGGGCGGCGGGGTTCAGATTAATCCGAATGCGGTGGAGTTGAAGTTTTCGAAGCTGAATCCGGTGACGAATGTGGGCAACCTGTTCAGCCTGCGGTCGGTAACGAGGGTGGTGAAGTCGCTGGTGCCGGCGGCGGTGATGGTGGTGGTGGGATGGGGTGCTTTGAAGGCATTGATGCTGCCTATGCCGGTGATGAGTTTGATGCGGCTGCCGGCCACTTTCTCGACTGTTTACGGGCTGGCGCTCGATGCGGCGTGGGTGACGCTGGCGTGGTCGGGACTGGACTACGCGATGGAGTGGAGGAGCTGGAATGAGCGACTGAAGATGAGCAAGCAGGAGATTCGCGACGAGATGAAGGAGGCCATGGGCAATCCGCAGATCAAGATGAAGGTCCGGCAGATCCAGATGGCGATGCGCAAGCGCAAGGTGAAGGCTGATATGTCGCGGGCGAGCGTGGTGATCACGAACCCGACGCACTATGCGGTGGCGCTGGAGTTCAGCTTCGAGACGATGGAGGCTCCGAAGGTGCTGGCCAAGGGGCGCGACCTTCATGCGGCCGAGATTCGCGAGGAGGCGCGGTGGGCGGGGATTCCGATGATCGAGAATCCTCCGCTGGCGCGGAGCTTGTACAGGATGGTGGAGCCGGGGCAGTCGATTCCGTTTGAGCTGTATGCGGCGGTGGCGGGAATTCTGGCTTACCTGTACCGGCAGAAGGTGGAGGAGCGGATGCGGCGGGAGCGTCAGGTGCAGCAGGGCGTTGGGCATCGTGCGACTGCAGGATTTGGTGGGATGCGTGGATTCGGAGGTGGGATGTGAGTGAGGCTGTGATGACGAAGGGCGGCGGGTTCTCGATGGCCAAGCTGCAGGGGCTGTTGTTGCCGGTGACGGCGATCAGCATGGTGTTCGTGATGCTGATACCGGTGCCCAGCTTTGTGCTCGATCTATTGCTGGCTGCTTCGATTACAGCGTCGGTGATTGTATTTTTGACGGCTGTGCAGGTGCGGCGGGCGGTGGACTTCTCCGTGTTTCCGACGTTGCTGCTGCTGCTGACGCTGTTTCGGCTGTCGCTGAATCTGGCTTCGAGCCGGAGGATTCTGCTGCATGGGCATGAGGGGACTCATGCTGCCGGCGCGGTGATTGAGGCGTTCGGGCAGTTTGTGATTGGGGGGAACTACGTCGTCGGATTTGTGCTGTTCCTGGCGTTGATCGCGATTCAGTTTCTTGTGGTGAGTCACGGTGCGGTGCGGACGGCCGAGGTTACGGCACGGTTCACGCTGGATGCGCTGCCGGGCAAGCAGATGGCGATCGATGCGGATATGAACGCCGGATTGATCGATGAGCAGGGCGCCAGGAAGCGGCGGCAGGCGATTGCGCGGGAGGCGGAGTTCTATGGCGCGATGGATGGCGCTGCGAAGTTCAACCAGAGGGACTCGCTGGCGACGATTCTGATTACGGTGATCAACATCGTCGCGGGGTTGCTGATTGGTGTGCTGCAGCAGGGCGCGGACCTGGCGACGGCGGTGAAGACTTACACGATTCTCACGGTGGGCGATGGGTTGGTGACGATGATCCCCAGCCTGCTGGTGTCGATTGCGGGCGGCATGGTGCTGACGCGGGCTTCATCGGCAGGATCGCTGGACGAGGAGCTGGGGACGCAGTTGCTGCGAGGGCGGAACACGCTTTGGATTGCTTGTGGTGTTCTGCTGGGGCTGGCGTTGATTCCGGGTTTGCCGAAGCTGTCGTTTGTGCTGATGGCGGCCGGGGTTGCGCTGATTGCGCGAAGGCTGCCTGCGGGGAAGGATGGGGCGTTGGCGCTAGCGGATGAGGCTGCGCCAGGTGATAAGGCGAAGGTGGCCGAGGTGGCGAAGGGCGAGAACCTCGCGTGCGTGCGCTACGGCGGCATCTGGCGACTGAGCTTGGGTTTATCGTTCCGGCGGTACACATCACGGACAATCTGCGGCTGAAGCCGAGGGAGTACGTGGTGAGCCTGCGCGGGGTGGAGATCGCGCGCTGGCAGACGGAGCAGAACTGTCTTCTGGCGGTGAACTCCGATCCGAAGGCGCGGGCTCTGCCTGGAGTGGAGACGAGGGAGCCGGCATTTGGTGTGCTGGCGAGATGGATACAGCCGGGGCTGGAGGAGCAGGCGCTGGCTAGCGGCTACTCGGTTGTCGACCAGACGACGGTGATCGGGACGCATCTCGGTGAGTTGATTCGCAGACATGCGCATGAGTTGCTGGGGCGGCAGGAGGTGAAGCGGCTGCTGGACAGCATGAATGAGAGCCATCCGAAGCTGGTGGAGGAGCTGGTGCCGAAGCTGATGACGCTGGGCGAGGTGCAGCGGGTGCTGCAGCAGCTGCTGCGGGAGCAGGTTTCGATCCGCGACCTGGGGGCGATCCTCGAGGTGTTGGTGGAGGCGGCGCAGCAGTCGAAGAATGTGGTGCACCTGGTGGAGAATGTGCGGCAGTCGCTGGGGCGCGGCCTGATCCACCCACTGCTGGATGGGGACGGCGGACTGCGGGTGCTGATGCTGGAGCAGGCGCTTGAGACGGAGCTGCTGCATACGTTCGATCCGCAGGGGGCCGGGCTTTTGTTGGGTGATGGCGGGCGACCGGCGGGCATGCCTGCGGATTTCCTGAGGCGGCTTGTGGAATCTGTGAAACGCCTAACCGGAGGGGCCCCTACATCGGCCCTGCCCGTGCTTCTATGCCCAAGTCCAGCCCGGTATCACGTGCGGCGTTGGCTGGAGCCGTTTCTGCCGAAGGTGACGGTGCTGGCACCGGCGGAGATTCCTCCGGAGATTCGGGTACGGAGTGTTGGGACAGTTGGTTGAACGCGGATTTGCAGAGAAAGACAGGGAGGAAGTCATGGGCGCAGGGAGTTCGATTCCGGTACAGGTATTGCATGGGGTGTCGAAGAGCACGATCTTCGGTGCGGAACAGACAGGGTTTGATGGGCTTGACTTGCCGATCGGGAGGGCGGCAGCTACGTTTGCGCCGTTCACGGGTGATGGCGGCAGTGGGACGCTTGAGAGCGCGACTGCATCGGAGCGGGATTTACTGCTAATGGAGCATCTGCCTACGGTGCGTTATCTCGCACGCAGGATTCATGAGCGACTGCCGCAGCATGTGGACCTGGACGATCTGATCTCGGCCGGCGTGGTGGGGTTGATCGATGCCTTCTCGAAGTTCGACCACAGCAAGAAGGTCCAGTTCAAGAGCTATGCGCAGTTCAGGATTCGCGGAGCGATCCTCGACTCTTTGCGGACGCTGGACTGGAGCCCGAGGGAGCTGCGGCGGAAGGGCAGAGCCGTAGAGGAGGCGATTCGGTCAGTGACGCACCGCGTTGGGCGGGCGCCTTCGGAGCAGGAGATCGCGACCGAGATGGAGCTGGGCCTTACGGAGTATCAGCAGCTCTTGGGAGACCTGAAGGGGCTTGAGATCGGCAGCCTTCACATGGAGCGGTCGGAGGACTCGGGGGATGAGGAGCTGGCCTATATTCCGGGGTCGCCGGAGGAGGATCCGCTGTTTCGTTGTCTGAAGGGCGAGATGAAGCAGCGGCTGGCGGATGCGATCGATGAGCTGCCGGAGAAGGAGCGGATGGTGCTGACGCTCTACTACTACGAGGAGCTGACGATGAAGGAGATCGGGCTGACGCTGGGAGTGGTTGAGTCGCGGGTTTCGCAGATTCATTCCTCCGCAGTGGTGCGGCTGCGGGCGGCGCTGGCCAATCTGCGCAGCGGAGATCCAGTCGGAGCGACTAAAGCAGCGGGTGCGAAGAAAAAGACGGCTGCTCGCTGAAGCCGGATGCGGGTTGATAGCGGCGAGAGATTGTAAGACAACGGCGAGAGATCGTTAGACGAAGAAGGATATGGATGGAAAAGAATCTTCAACAGGAAGATATTGATGCTCTCTTTGCAGCGGCTGGGGCGAGCGCTGCACAAAAGGCAAAGGGGCTGGGCGGGGTCAATCCGCCGGAGAGGTACAGCTTCAGCCGCGCGGGCGGGATCAGCAACGATCAGATGCGGGCGATCAGCACGGTGAACGATCTGTTTGCGCGCAACCTGATGCACACGCTTGGGGCGTGGCTGCGGACGCCTCTCCGGGTGAAGCTGGTTTCGGGCGAGCAGCTTCCGTTCAGCGAGTTTCTTGAACGGCTCTCTCCCTTGACGTATATCTGTTCGGTACGACTGGAGCCGCTGGGGGCGGTGGGATTGCTGGAGCTCGACCTGGCGCTGGCATCACCAATTGTGGATGTTCTGCTTGGGGGGACTGGACGAGCCGAGCAGGTGCGGGAGCTGACGGACATCGAGGAGGCGATCCTGACGGCGGTGGTTCAGGTGGCGGTGCAGGAGCTGAATCTCGCATGGCAGCCGGTCGGGCTGGAGTTCGCCTTCGAGAAGCGAGAGACCGAGGCGCAGGCCGCGCGGATGCTGACCTTGGGCGAGAAGACGTTATGCGTGAGCTTTGAAGTGCGGATGCCGGAGGTGCAGGGTGTATTGAATCTTTGCCTGCCGGCGGTTGTGTTGAATGCGATTCTGCGGCGGCTGATTGCCGAAGGGGACAGGCCGCGAAGGCGGTCGAAGGATGCTGTGGCGAGGATGCGGGAGTTGATGGGCGAGGCAAAGGTGGGCGCTGTGCTGCAGTTTCCGCCGATGCGTCTGCGCGCGGCCGAGCTGACGGCTCTTGAGCCGGGGACGATTCTGCGTCTGCCGTTGGCGAGACATGAGACGGCGGAGTTGCGCGTAGGTGGGCTGCAGCTTGGAAGGGCGCATCCTGTGCGGACTGGAGAGCATCGCGGCGCTCAGCTTGAGGGTGAGAGCTACAACATGCGGATGGAAGCACCTGTTGGCGGACATGCCGCCGAGACGATGAGTGTGAATTGAGAGAGGACGAGAATGGAGAATAAGGCAGGGGCGGGCGAGCTGACGGGAGCTGAGTCGACGATTGGTTTGCTGTCGGATATTGAACTTGATGCAACGCTGCAGTTTGGTTCGCGCGAGATGCCGCTGCGTGAGGTCCTGGAGTTGGGGCCTGGGGCGGTGGTGGAGCTGGACAGGCATGTTTCGGAGCCGGTGGATCTTGTCGTTGGGGACCGCATCGTGGCGCGGGGCGAGGTCGTGGTGGTGAGCGGCAACTTCGCACTGCGCATCACCGAGGTGGCGACGCCGCAACTGCGGCTGGAGAGCATACGATGCCTATTCTAGAGAAGAAGACGGATAGCCGGAAGGTTGGCTGGCGAACTACAGGCGGTGTGGAGACGGAGAGCGCGCTGCTGTGGGCAGGCGATGTGTACAAGCCGTCGAGCGTGCTGGGATTGGGAGTTGGGGACGCGGGATCGGCGCTGTCGGTTCAGGGGGCGCGGCGTCTCTGCGCAAGTGCGGAGTGCGCGAGTACGTGGACGGTGCCCTGGCGAAATCGCCGTCGGCCGATCTTCGAGGGGCAGTGGGGCTGCAGCGGGCGATGCGTGCTGGCGATCGTGCGGGCTGCGGTGCGTCGCGAGCTTGGCGACGGAGAGACGGGAACGATGGCTGCTCCGCACCGGCACAGGGTTCCGCTGGGTCTGGTGATGTTGGCTCAGGGGTGGATTACGCATCCTCAGTTGCGGAGAGCGTTGGAGGCTCAGCGTGCCAATGGCAGAGGTCGCATTGGCGACTGGCTGGTGGCGGAGTGTGGCCTGGAGACGGAGCAGATCACTCGCGGATTGAGTATGCAATGGGGCTGCCCGGTGCTGCCGGTGACGGGATTTGTCGCTGAAGCGATGGCGCTGGCGATGCCAAAGGTGTTTGTGGAGGAGTTTGGGCTGTTGCCGCTGCGAGTGGCAGGGCCGCGGACTTTGTATCTGGGCTTCGAAGGTCGTCTGGACGCCTCTGCTGCTTTGGCGATAGAGCAGATGACGGAGCTGAAGGTGGAGAGTGGATTGGTGGACGGCGCTCAGTTCCGTGCGGCTCGAAGCAGATTGCTGGAGTGCAAGGCGGTGGACACGAAGACTGAGGCGGCAGCGGACACGGCTGCTTTGGCTGGGCGTGTGACGGCTATTTTGGAGCAGAAGCAGCCGATGGCCTCCCGGCTGGTGCGGCTACATCAATACTATTGGCTGAGGATTTGGCTGGAGACGGGAGCAATGGGCAGAAACGGGAGTCTTCCACAGACCGGCGAGGATGTGATTGACCATGTTTTTACTATTGGGGCACGCGCATAGTCGAGACGCAAAGGTTTCTTAGGTCGCCTGCAAAAAAGAGAGAGCCCTCATGGGGCTCTCTCTTTTTGACTGAGATCGAATCTCTATTGTTGCGAGAAGACGGGCATCGAGGGCGACTCGGGGGCGGCGACAGCGGATGAACCACGGGTGCTCAACTCCGTATCCTGAGCGGGGCCGAGGCCCAGTTTGATGATCGCGCGGGAGTCGGGGATCAGCTTGGTCTGCCAACCGTTGTCCGATTGATATTTCTGCATGGCTGCTTCGGTCTCCGAGTCCCAATGGCCCGTGGCCTCGCCGGAGAGATAGCCCGATCGAATGAGCGCGGTCTGGATTTCAGAGGCTCGCGAATCGTCGATGGCGCGCTGGCCCGTGTGCTTCGCT